>JACCDO011060620.1_pt1 | contig 24507 bp, 24 predicted proteins | sample 7446101 | NCBI WGS metagenome assembly JACCDO01 (sample SAMN15323440, study PRJNA562643) | freshwater metagenome | isolation source: river surface water | place: USA:Blue River Watershed | collected 2017-08-16 | reverse complement strand
TTGTCCGTGCCAAGTTCTTGTGCGGCAGGGCCGTTCAACCACTGGAAGATCCGCCAATCTCGGAGCCGGTCCACGACTTCGCTGCCTTGATTCGGCGGGCCGAGCATGACGACGCGTCCGAGGCGCGGCTCGCGGTGATGCTGAAAATAATCACGCACCAAAATGCCGCCGAGTGAATGAGTAACGAAGTGGATTTTTGTGCGCTCCATTAAGCGGGGCGAGGCGAGCGCCGAGGTGATGGTGCGTTCCGCCAATTCGTGCACGGCTGCGGTGCGTGACGGATAGTTTATGTTTTCGACGACGTAGCCTGCCTGCGTCAACGCTTGCGCCATCGTTTCCATGCTGGCCGAGGTGCGGCACAAGCCGTGCAACAAAACTACGCCCTCGTTGTGAGCGAGGGCGGAGGTCGTGGCCACGGCGAAGAAAAGACCGAAAACAATTCTTCGCGTGGCGAGCGGCTGGTAAAGGCGGCTCAGAACAAGGCTTGGGCGGCGACACCGACGGCGGTGATGGGGCCTTGGTCGCCGAGGCTGTCGAGGGCGCGGTCGGCTTTCTTCACGACGCTCTGGACTTCGCGATACATGGATTCGTCGTTGATGAGTTTGCCGAGAGTGCCCTCGCCGCTGGCGAGTTTGCTGGAGACGTCGCGCAGATTGCTGAGGGTGCTCTTGAGGTTGGCGGCGGTTTCGGCGTCGTAGAGCAGAGTGCCGAGGGCGCCTTGGCCGGACTTCACGTCGGACGCGAGGCCGCGGGTGTCGTTGAGGAAGAGTTTGGCGTCGCCGGCGGCGGCTTTGATTTCGGCCACGGTCGAGAGGAGCTCGTTGTGGAGTGAGGAGTCGTTGACGAGTTTGCCGAGGGTGCCTTCGCCGTCGCGGAGCTTGGCGGTGATGACTTGGAGGTTGGCGATGACTTCGGTCAGTTTGGGGCCGTTGGCGTCCACGAGGTCACCGATCTTGCCAAGTGCTGAGCCGGAGCCGCCACTGCCGCCGAGGGCGGAGCTGAGGTTGTCGGCGACGCCTTCGAGTTTGGAGCCGAGGGAGCTGAAGCGGGCGATGACCTCGTTGAGGTCGGGCGTGGCGCGGGTGGAAATCTCGGTGCCGTTGCCGAGGAATTCGGCGGACTGGCCGAAACTGACCGCGAGGTGCTGGCTGCCGAGCAGGCTGGAGGATTCGATGACAGCGACGGAGTCGGAGGGGATGCGGGTGCCGGGCGTGATGCGGAGCACGGCTTCGGCGCGGCCGGTGCCGACGCGGGTGTCGGTGACGGTGCCAATCTTGACGCCGCCCATCTGCACTTCATCGCCGATTTTGAGGCCTTTGAGGTGGGGGAAGGCGGCGACGAGCGTGTAACCCTTAGGCTTGAGGAACTGGCCGCCGTTGAGCGATTCGAACGTGATCCAGGCGAGCGCGAGGCCGAGGAAGAAGAAGAGGCCGACGCGGAGGGTCTGTTGGGTGTTATTCATGGGAGTTCTCCAGTTTTTGGAAACGAGGTTGGTCGAGATTGATGGATGGTTTGAGAAATTCAGCGATGGCGGGGTCAGTGGGCTGACGGAAATCCGCAGGCTGGCCGATGGCGCGGATGCGTCCGCCCATGATGATGCCGATGCGGTCGGCGATGCCGAAAGCCAGCTCGCGGTCGTGCGTGACGACGAGGCTGGTGACGGGTGCACGGCGGCGCAGGGTGGCGATGATTTCGGCGATGGTCGCACCCATGACCGGATCAAGCTCCGAGGTCGGCTCATCGTAGAGTAGTAGGCGCGGCTCCATGACGAGGGCACGAGCGATGGCGACGCGCTTTTTCATGCCGCCCGAGAGTTCGGCGGGAAACTTTTCGGCGGCGTCGGCGAGGGAGAGCGAGGCGAGGGCACGCTGGACGCGGGTGCGGATGGTAGCTTCGTCGCCGAGTTGGTGTTCGCGTGGGTAGAGCGCGAGGTTGTCGTAAACGCTGAGCGAGTTGAAGAGTGCGCCCGCTTGGAACACGAGGGCCGCATGCACACGTTCGCGGGTGGCGGGGTCGGCGGCGTCGTGTCCGCCGACGCGCACGGAGCCAGCGGTGGCATGTTCGAGACCGGCGACGTGTTTGAGTAGGACGCTCTTGCCGGAGCCGCTGGGGCCCATGAGACAGAAAATTTCGCCCGGGCGCACTTCGAGGCTGACGTCTTGCAGCACGGTGGCGTCGCCAAAGCGTTTCACGAGCCCGGCAATTTCGATGCCCGGCGGATTAGGAGAAGCAGATGCAGCGTGAGAGCTCATGGCGGCGGCGGGTCAGATGAGGGCTTTGGTGACGAAGTAATCGAGCACCAAGATGAGAATGAGCGAGGTGACGACAGCGCGGGTGACGGAGGCGCCGATTTCGCGCGGGCCGCCGCGGGTGGCGAGGCCGAGGTAACAGCACACGAGCACGATGCTGACGCCGAAGACCTCGGCTTTGATGAGGCCGTCGAGCAGGTCTTTGGTTTCAGTGAAAGATTTCAGCGCGGCGAAATAGGCTTCGTGATCCACGGAGATGGAGTGGGTGAGTTCGCAGACGATTGCGCCGCCAAACCAGCCGCAGAGCACACCGATGAGGGTGAGCACGGGCATCATTACCGTGATGGCGGCGAGGCGGGGTAACACGAGCAGGCGTTCGGGCGGAATGCTCATGGTTACGAGCGCGTCCACTTCTTGATAGACGCGCATGGCTGCCAGTTCGGCGGTGATGGCCGAGCCGACACGCCCGGCCACGAGGATGGCGACCATGACCGGGCCGAGTTCGCGCACCATGGAGAGACCGACGAGTGTGCCGATGAATTGTTTCGAGCCGAAGTTGCTCAGGCTGTAACCAGCTTGGAGCGCGAGCACGCCGCCGATGAACACCGTGAGGATGGTGACGATGGGCAGTGAGGTGTAGCCGATGAGGTAGCACTGTTCGACGAAGCGGCGGAACTGGCGCGGCAGCGTCGGCAGAAAACCGAGGGCGCGCCAGAGCATGACGAGCGTGCCGCCGGTGTGGGTGAGGACAGCTTGGATGGGTTTCATGGCTGGGAGGCCGCCGGGGCGGGCGGTTGGTTGAAGTCGAGGAAAGCCAAACGCCAGCGGTGATCGGCGGCGGGTTTGCGCGTAAGGCTGAGCAAGCCGCCCGCAATAGCAATGCGCTGGCGGTCCGCCGTGGAGGTTTGGCGCCAGAGCGGGCCGAGGTTAAATTCGGATTTCGCGGGTTCGTGCTGGCCGCTGGCCGCGCCCCACAGGAGCGACCAACGCGTGTGTCCGGGCGCGCTTTGCTCGGAGCGGTAGAGGGCGAAGAGCGGCGTGTAGAGTTTGCGGATGGGCTCGTTGCGCGGGAAGAAGATGTCGAGCGGGCTCAGGAACTGCCACTGGCGGCGGCCCGCGCCATTGTCCCACGAGCTGAGGAACGGCCAGAAGTGTTTGCGGGTGGCGGGCGCGGCCTGGGGCCGGGCCGGATCGCGTTGTTCCAGTGACCACGCGAAGATGTAGAGGAATTGTTTTTTCTCCTGCTCGAGGCCGTCGGCTTGCCAGCGTTCTTGGCGCCAGAGCGGCCAAAGCACCCAAGTCTTGTCGCGACCGTTGACGACGGAGTGGGTCCAGAGAGGAGCCCAGCGGTTGACGTATTTGTTGTCGCCTCGGCCTTGCACGAGGAGCGGCCAGAGCCAGCGCGTCTCGTGGTAGCGGACGGGCTGGGTGCGGTCGGTGACGCCGAAAAATGGCCAGAGCCAATTCTCGTTGCGCCAGCCTGGCCCTGTGTCGCGGGTGTAGAAGGGCAGCACACCTAATTGAGTCATCGTGCCTGCGTCACCTGCTCGCTCGGAGCGGTAGAGAAGCGGCCAGAGGGCGTAATCGCGGCGGTAGTAGCCGGGGCGTTCGATGTGTCCGCCAAGCGGCCAGATTTCAAAACCCCGATGACCCGCGCCGCGTGTCACGCGCACGAACGGCCACGGTGCGTGCGTGATGTGGCGACCGGCTTTCTCAGTGTGGGCGTAGAAAGGGAACGCCGTCCACGTGATGCGGTCGCGTCCGAAGCGGTTTTTAATCGTGCCGTAAAACGGAAAGAAGGCGCGGTAGCTCGTGGCTGCATCGCCGGTGTCGCGCGAAAAATAAAACGGCCATACGTCAAAGGCGCGGCGGTCGTCGCCTTTTTGAGCGCTGCGACGTTCGTGAGTGTTAACAAGTTTGAAAAACGAGAAGCTCCGCTCTTCGCCGTCGTGTGACCACGTGAAGAACGGGTAGAGTAGGTAAAACGTTTCGCGGTCGCCCGGGCCGACATCGCGGAGAGCGAGTGGGCGCACGACTTCGGAAGTCGCGCCGTCGGCTTGTCGTCGCCATTCCCAAATCGGGCCGAGTGCCCGGCGCGTTTGGATTTCGCCTGTGACGTCGTCGTGCGTGACCACGGTCAACGGCCAGCCATTGCGCTCGGTGGCGAGCGCAGGCGCCCAGGCGAGCGCAGCGGCAATAAGCAACCCCGTGATGCGGTGCTTGGTCATGATAGGCTAGGTGTGTGCAGTGCTGAGCCCGGAGCCAGTAGGCGCTCCGGTTATTCCGTGGGCAAAAAAAGACCCCGAGTGCCCGGGTGCAATGCTATGTTACGGGCATGTAACTCTACTGGCCGCCGCCACGCCGGGAGCCGGGCGCGATTCCTCGGAGGCGATTTCGGGCTGGTTCCTGGGCTGGCAATCAGCAGGGTGGAAACTGCATATGATTAGTCCATTATCCGCCCCGAACCATCCCCAACTCCCTCGCGCGGGGGCGGGGGAATCTCACCGGTTAAGCCGTTGAGCCGAGCCATGCGCGTCACTGGAGGACAGGCCCGTGGGATTCCGCTAACGTTGCCGAAAGGTGACCGTGTGCGCCCGGCCACGGACGCGATGCGACAGGCGGTTTTTTCTAGTCTGGCGGCGCGCGTGCCGGGGGCGCGTTTTCTCGATTTGTTTGCCGGCAGCGGCGCCTACGGGCTGGAGGCGTGGAGTCGTGGTGCGGTGGGCGGCATTTTTATCGAACGCGATGGTCGGGCGGCCGCGTGTCTGCGGCGCAATATTGAAGCCGTGGCACGTAGTTTGGGCGCGAATGCATCGGCGGTGCGACTGTTCGAGACTGATGCGACGACACTCCCGTTGCACGGAATCGAGCCGCCTGATTTGATTTTTGTAGATCCGCCTTACGAGCAAATCGAGGTGCTCGCGCCGGCGTTGTTTTCGCGATTGGCGGGGCTGTTGGCCGGACAGCCGGATGCGCTGGTGGTGTTTGAGACGCCCGGTGAAATCACCCTCGCGCCGCTAGGGTGGGATTGCGTGAAGCGACTGGGCAAAGGCGTGCGCCAGCCGACGGTGTCATTTTTCAGGCCCAGTCGCGGCCAGCCTGAGCCAATGTGAGGGCCGCAACGACGGCGCTCTCCGTGCGCAAGATGCGTGCGCCGAGATGCGCCAGAGTGAAGCCTGCCGCCCGTAAGGCTGTCCGATCAGTCGCGCCCCAACCGCGCTCTGGGCCCAAGGCCAGCACGGTGCAGGCGGAGTCGTGACGAAAACTGGATTCGGTGAGCGGCGTGCTCGCTTCGTAAGGATCGAGTGCTAAGCGCGAGCCGCCCGGCGGCAAAGTGGCTAACAAATCGGCGAGCGAGTGACCGTGCGTCACCTCCGGGACAAAAGTGGTGCAGGCTTGCTCGGCGCCAGCGAGCACGTGGCGGCGCCATTCGCCATCGCGCCAGAGCGAGCTTTGGGCGTAGTTGGCATCGGTTTTCTCGGTGACGACAAAATGAAGCACGGTGGCGCCGAGCGTGGTGGTATCGCGCAGGACGTCGCGCGCGGTCTGCGGGCGCGGCAGGCCGATGAGCAGCGCTAGCGGTTTCGGCGAAGGCGGCGGCGTGCTCCAAGTGAATTGCAACCGAAGCGAGTCGGGCTCTACCGCTACGAGCTGACCTGTGCCGCGCGGCCCGTTGATGAGCCCGGCTTCGAACACGTCGCCCGGTTGGCGACGCAGCACATCGAGCAGGTGCGCGGCGCGACGGTCGCTGCGGGGCAGCGGGCGGGCGATTTCTTCGGGTGCAAACAGCAGCAGGTTCACGTTCGCAGTAGAAAGAAACCGGCGCGGCGTGACAATCGTGGGTTACGGGCTGGTTTTCGCGGAGATTCTGCGCAAGCTCGGCGGGATGAATGTTTCTTCACGTGGCATTTTTGTCGCTGCTGGTGTGGCGGGGCTAACGGGCGTGGCGTTGGGCGCGTTTGGTGCACATGCGTTGAAGGAGGTGTTGGCGAAGGCTGGCATGACGGAAGTGTGGCGCACGGCGACGCATTATCACGTAGCGCATGCGGTGGCATTGCTCGCATTGGCGGCGGCGCCGCAGTCGTTGCCGACGCGAGCGGTGGCGCGTTGGTGGGTGGCAGGTTTGGTGTTGTTTTGCGGTTCGCTCTATGGGCTCGCTTTGGGCGGCCCGCGCTGGCTCGGACCGGTGACGCCGTTGGGCGGCGTGGCGTTTATGGTGGGCTGGAGTTGGTTGGCATGGCGGGCGTGGCGCGGATGTGCGCTAACCGATAAAGAGTGACACGACGGATTATGCAGGCGCGCCCCAATATTCTCTGGATAGTCACAACCCAATGGCGCGGCATGGCCATGGGCTGCGCAGGAGATAGGAATGCGCGGACGCCGTGGTTGGATGCGCTGGCGGCGGATGCCGTGAATTACACCCAAGCCATCACGCCGCACCCGCTCGGGCCGCAGGCGCGGGCGGCGTTGCTGACCGGACGGCTCGCGGAAGAGAATGGCGTGCGTGGCTACTGGGATTCGCTGCCGACGGAGGCGCGCACGGTAGCGCATGCGTTGGGTGATCGCGGTTATGCGACAGCGTATTTCGGGAAGTGGCACCTCGCTCCACGTGACCGGACGGCGGCGTTGGTGGGCGAGGCGCATGCGCGCCAACTCGTGCCGCCGGAACGCCGGGGCGGTTTTGCGTTTTGGGAAGGTTTTGAAAGCGGGTTTTTGCTGAACGACCCGTGGTTGCACGGCACGCGGTTGGATTCTCCGCGACATTTCAAAGGCTATCAGGCGGACGTGCTTTGTCGGCGGGCGGCGGAGTGGGTGACGGAAGAGGCGGAGCCGCGTGCGCTCGCGGCGAACGAGCCGTGGTTTTGTGTAGTGAGTTTGGAGCCGCCGCATCCGCCGTATCACGCGGCGGCGGCGAGGGTGCATGCCATGTCGCCAGCAGAGGTTCATTTGCGGGACAACGTGCCACGGGGCGGCGAAGTGGAGGAGAAAGCGCGACACGAGCTGGCAGGTTATTACGCGCACATTGAGGCGACGGATGCCGCAGTCGGAGCGCTGTTGGCGCGGGTGCCGCGCGACACCACGGCCGTCGTGTTTACCTCGGTGCATGGAGATATGCACGGCAGTCACGGCGTGTTTCGCAAAGCGTGGCCTTACGAAGAATCCATCCGTGTGCCGCTGCTTGTGCGTTTGCCCGGCGGCGGGCGGGCGCGAAAAGAGGGGGCGACGGTCAGCTTGGTGGATGTGTCGCACATGGCGGTCGCGTGGGCCGAGGGGCGGGAGTGGCACTGCAAGCGCGATACCGCGGCATTTTCTATGCCGGAGCCGGCGGGGTTGCCGGGCCAGTGTCCGGAATCGTGGCGCGGTTTGCGCAGTGAAAACCACAAACTTGTGCTACGCGCCGACGGCACGCCGTGGCTGTATTTCGATTTGGAGCAGGATCCGCTTGAGCAGAAAAATCTCGTCAGCTCCCCCGCGCACGCTGCGGCCATAGCGAGGTGGCGGCAGTGGTTGTGAGTGGGCGCGCTATTCCAAGCCGCGCTCGGCGACTTCGTCTTCGTCCCAGCCGAGGTAGTGACCGAGTTCGTGCAGGTAGGTGAGGCGAACTTCGTCGCGAAAAATCTCCCTATCGCCGTCAGCATAGTCCCAGATGTTTTCGAGAAAGAGGAGGATTTGCGACGGCAGTTCGCCGCCTTGGCTGCCTTCTTCGGACGAGCCGTGAGGCGGACCGACAAACAAGCCGAGGATGTCCGCCTCCCAGCCTTCATCGAGAATAGCTTGATTGGGCCGCGCTTCGAGGCAGACGGGCACGTGTTTGGCGGCGGCGCGCACATCCTCAGGTAGCCGCCGCTGGGCGGCCGTCACGACCTCTTGAGCCAAGGAGATGAGTTGCGCTAAATCCATGTTTGTAGCGTGACTTGAGGGAAGACGGGCTCAAGCGCTTCTCGCGGCAGGGTTCCTGCCGGACGAAGGGGAGAAAAGGTCGGTTACACCGCCCCCGAAAATATACCCGCAAAAAATAAGGGAGTTTTTGAAACGTCCATCTAGGTCGCGCGTCTCTGCTCCTGTCTAAATTAAACAATACTCCCCACTTCGAACTCCAACCTTATACTAACATGAAAAAGTCTACAGAAGTTATCATTCTCGCCGGGCTCCTTGCTGCGGCTCTGATCGTTCCGAATGTTTCCGCACAAGAAGGCCCAGACGGTCCTCGCGGCGGCCCGCCCTCCGCCGAAAGGCGTGAAAAGATGGAAAAGAACGCGGCCAAGCAACTCGGTCTCTCCGAGGAGCAACAGCAGCAGATGAAAGCCATCGGTGAGGAACAGCGCACGGCGCTGGAAGCTATTCGCAACGACGAAAGCCTGTCCGTCGAACAGCGTCGCGAAAAAGGCCGTGAACTCATGAAAACCTTCCAAGAAAAACGCGATGCCGTGCTCACTCCCGAGCAAAAAACTAAAGCCGACGAACTCCGCAAAAAAGCGCGTGGCCATATGAAAGAGCGTCGCGCTGATCGCCAAGGTCCTGGCGGTCCTGGCGGCCCTGGCGGCCCTCGTGGTCCGGGCGGCCCCGGTGCTGGCCCAGCAGAATAAATTTACCCATAGGGGTGCTACGTGTGATAAGGCGCCGCAGTCCAGGGGTGGACTGCGGCGCTAGCTTTTTAGGGCACAAAATATCAGTCCTTTCTCCAGAGTCGGCTCAGCCGATGCTCGCGCAATTCGTGCAGTGGGTAGTGTGTGCCGCGCCAAGTGATTCCGTTTGTCCAGTGTGTGACGATCATGGAGCGCAACACGATGTAATCAAACAGGAGTAAGCCGAGCGGCAGCAGTGGTGCCTGCCAGAGCGGTGCCCGTTGGTAACGTTGGCTGGTGAGCATCACCGTCAGCATCGTCGCGGCCGTGCCGAGGTGCAGCCCCCAACCCGGCGTTTCCGGAAAGAGCAACGCGAGCAGTGGCCAGAAACACAAAAAACCGTGCGCGCCGATGCCGAACAAAGCGAGCCACGGACGATAATCCATCCCCGCATAGGCGTTCTTGGTGAGCCCGCGCACCATCGCCGGGACGCTCTCATACCATTCGACCTCCAGCAGACCCGCTGCTCCGGCAAAGGCACTGCGCCCGCCGCGCGACTTCATGAGACGTCCGAGTTGCAAGTCGTCATCTGGACGCAGTCGAATGTGTTCGTGTCCACCGCGTGTTCGATATGCGGAGGCGCGAACTAGATTGAAGGCGCCGATGCCGCCGTGCGCTCGGCTGCGGGCATCAGGGATGCGCCAAGGGCGCACGAAAAACGTGAAGACGAGGGCAAACGCGCCGACGGCAATGGCGAGCGCCTGACTTCGGCAGCGCAAAGCGGGCAGGGCGGCGAGGTGGTCGAGGTTTTGGAATTCAGCGTAAGCAATGGCTCGCCGCAAGCTGTCGGGCGCGAAGTGGATGTCGGCGTCGGTGAAAAGAATCCATTCGCCCGTCGCGGCCTGTGCGCCTTGGTGCAAGGCGTGGTTTTTACCCAGCCAGCCGCGTGGGAGCTCATGGACGGTGAGCGTGCGCAGCCGATGGTCTTGTGCGGCGAGTTCGGCGAGTTTCACCCCGGTCTCGTCTTCCGAGCGATCGTTGACGGCGACGATTTCCAGCGCGGGATAATCGAGCGTGAGCATGGTGCGGGCGGCAGCGACGACGGTGTGGGCCTCGTTGCGAGCCGCAAAAACGACGGAGATACGCGGCCAAACCGGCCGAGCGGAGCAGGGGAAATCGGACAAGCGTGGCAGCCGCCGCATGCCGTGTAAATATTCCCAGGCGCCGATTAGCCAGAGAAGGAGAGGAATCGCGGCGAGCCAGAACATGAGGCGCGCGGGCCGAACCCGGGCTTAGTGAGTTTCCTGCGACTGGCGTTCGATGCGGATGCGGCGCAGACGCTCGGCGCTGGCTTCGATAACCGTCAGACGGTAGTCTCCGGCGAGTTGCACGTCGCCGCGTTTGGGCAGGCGTCCGAAATGGCGCGTCGCCCACATGGCGACGGTGTCGCGGGATTGCCATTCGAGCGGCCAGCCGGTTTCGGCTTGGAGCTCGCGCATCGTGAGCGTGCCGCTGACGACGATACTTGATTCGCTGCGCTCGTAAACCGGGCCGCTCTCGATGTCGAATTCGTCGCGGATGTCGCCGACGATTTCTTCCAACACGTCCTCAAAAGTGACGATGCCCGCGAGGGCGCGTTGGGCGTCGAGGACTACGGCAAGGTGACTGCGCGAGGTGCGGAAGCGTTCAATCATGACGTGCACCGGGGTGGTCAGCTCAAACTCGAGCACAGGACGCACGAGAGGCTCGAACGGTGTGTCGGGGCCGAGAGCTTGGATTTGCCAGAGCCACTCGCGGACGAGAATCAGGCCCTCGACTTTGTCGAGTGAGCCGGTGCAAACCGGGAAACGGCTGTGGCCGCTCATTTGCGCGATGCGAAGATTTTCTGCCAGTGGATGATCGAGCCAGAGAGCCACCACCTGATCGCGCGGGCGCATGATTTGCTGCGCCAGGGTTTCGCGAGCCCGCAGGGATTGCACCATGAGCTTGTTGACGAGCGCGTCGCCCGGGTGTGAGTGCCGGGCGTGACTGAACACGTATTCGAGTTCTTCGGAGCTGAAGGCGTGTTCGCTGGTGCTGGCGCGCAGGCCGGCGAGGCGGAGGATCTGGTTGGCGGTGCCGTTGAGTAGCCAGATGAAAGGGAAGAAAATGTAATAGAAAACCAACAGCGGGCCAGCGACGAACAGAGTCATTCCCTTCGGGCGCTGGATCGCGAGTGACTTGGGGGCGAGCTCGCCAAAAACGATGTGAAGAAAAGTGATAACACTAAAAGCTGCCGCAAAGGCGATCGACGAGACGGCGGCGGGATCGGTGATGCCGGCCTGGGCCAACCACGGCTCGATGCGGTGCGCGAGGAAGGGCTCGCCAACCCAGCCGAGGCCGAGGCTGGTTAGGGTAATGCCGAGCTGGGTAGCGGAGAGCGAGGCGTCGAGGTGCGCAGTGGCCTTGAGGGCGAGCTTCACGCGCCAGCCGCCGGTTTTGGCGAGAGGGCGCAACTGGCTGGCGCGAATTTTTACCAGAGCGAATTCGGCGGCGACAAAGAATCCATTGGCTAAGACCAAGGTGACGATGATGAGGATTTCTAGTGTGAAGCCGAAAAATGTGTTCATGGGCGGGCGAGCTAACGCCAAAATCGTAAATTAGTCGGGCAGGATGGTGGTGCGAGTGAAATCGCCTGCGAGTTATGCATTGGTTTTTTAAAACCCCGACGCCGCATCAAGCGCGACTTATAGCGGGTTTTGGGGATGCGGCTGATTTGCGTGATAACAAGCAAAGCCGTTGACGCTGCCGGTTGCGGGCGGCTCACTCGACGGTTCATGCTCACACTCGCCGATGTTTCCAAAGCCTACGGCACCCGCGAATTATTCTCGGAGGTGTCTCTGTTTGTCGCCCGCACCGACCGCTACGGACTCGTGGGCCCCAACGGCGCGGGTAAGTCCACGCTCTTCAACCTCATCCTCGGCGAGGAACAGCCGGACACTGGCGTCATCGAATGGGAACGCGGAGCGGATTTCGGTTATTTGCCGCAAGAAAGCGCGCCTGCTGGCGACGAGACGGTGCTCCACATCGCCACGAGCGGCAAAAAACTCGAACCCGACGAAGACGACTACGACATCGATTGGACGCTCGAACCGCGCGCGAAGAAGATTCTTTCTGGCCTCGGCTTTCGTGAAGACGATTTTCTGAAGCCCGCCAAATCCTTCTCTGGTGGTTGGGTGATGCGCGCCCACCTCGCCCGTCTCCTCGTCAGCGAGCCCGCGCTCCTGCTGCTCGACGAGCCGACCAACCACCTCGACCTTGAGGCGCTGCTCTGGTTTCAGGATTACCTGACGCGTTATCCCGGCGGCCTGCTTCTCATTTCGCACGACCGCGAATTTCTGAACACGCTCTGCAACGGCATTCTCGAACTGAAGGGCGGCACGCTCAACAAATACACAGGCAACTACGACGACTACCTTGCCGAGAAAGACGCCCGCAAAGAACAACAAGCTGCGCTCTTCAAAAACCAGCAGCGCGAAATCGCCCACCTGCAAAAGTTCGTGGACCGCTTCGGCGCCAAAGCCTCCATGGCCTCGCGCGCCAAATCCAAGGAGAAGCAAATCGAGCGTCTCAAAGAAGTCGCTGTCGAAGAGCCGTGGGAGGATCTCAAAAAAATCAATTTTCGTTTCCCGCAGCCGCCGCGCTCTGGGCTAAAAGTAATCACGCTGAAAGACATCGAACAGGCTTACGGCGAGCATGTGGTTTACCGTGGGCTCAATTTCGAGGCTGAGCGCGGCCAGAAAATCGTGCTCGTCGGGCCCAACGGCGCGGGCAAATCCACGCTGCTAAAAATTCTTGCGGACGTCGTGCCGATTCGCGGCGGCGCTCGCGAGTTGGGCAGCAACGTCGTCACGGGTTACTTCGCCCAAAATCGCGGCGACAATGTGAAGGGCGACCTCACCGTGCTCGACAACGTCATGGAGCTGCGCACGGCAGAAAACCAGCTCACCGAACAGCAAGCACGCGCTGTGCTTGGCGGCTTTCTCTTCCGCAAAGACGACGTTTTCAAAAAAGCCTCCGTGCTCTCCGGCGGAGAAAAGTCGCGCCTCGCGCTCGCGCGCCTGCTCGTCAACCCGCCCAATCTCCTGCTGATGGACGAGCCGACGACACACCTCGACATCCCCTCGATTGACGCGCTCGTGAATGCGTTGAAAGCCTACGAGGGCACGCTGCTTTTTATCAGCCACGACGTGTATTTCATCCGCCAGCTCGCCCGCACGGTCTTGCACGTGCACAGCGGACGGCTGACGCCCTACGCGGGCGATTACGACTATTACCTCGATAAATCGAAAGCCACCAGTGCGCGTGCTGCGTTGACCGCTGGCTTCACCGATGCCCGGCCCAAGCAGGAAAAAGCACCGCCTGCGCCCGCCCCGAAGTCTGTTGTTGCTGCCGCGCCGAAGCTCACGCCCAACCAGCTCAATAAACTCCGCACGGAGGTCGGCCAGCTGGAGCAACGTGTAAGCGAGCTGGAGTCCAAGCAGGCGGAAATCGCCGCCGAGTTGGAGAGTCCCGAGACTTACGCGCAGCCTGGCCGCGCGCAGCACCTCAATCGTGAGCTCAGCGTCACGGTGGATCAATTGACCGCCGCCACCGCCGAGTGGGAAGCCGCCGCCACCCGTCTCAGCACCGCCGAGAAGGCGTAAAAAACCGCCGGGCCGCGAAGCGGACACCGGCGGTGACTCGTGCACGCTTTGCCGACGTGCCGAGCATTACCCCAATGCGTTAGGCTTAGCTCACGGCAATCTTGCGCGGTTTGATGGCGTCGGTTTTTGGCAGCGAGATGTGAAGCACGCCGTCTTTGAGGTCGGCGTGGATTTTTTCCACGTTGACGGAGTGGTCGTGCTCTAGGGTGAGTGAGAAGGGCGCGTCCACGGACTCGCGGTAAAGCGAGGCCCAATTTGCCGGGCGTTGCCATGCGCGGCGCCCGGTGATGGTGAGGCGGCCTTCTTCGGCGGTGAGATCGAGGCCGGATTTGGCGACACCGGGCAGGTGCACGGTGAGGCTCCACGCGTCGTCCGCCTCTTTGATTTCATAGGCGGGTTTGACGGTGAACTCCGGTTCGCATGCGGTGCTGTCGCAGGAAGCGGCGGGCTGACGGCTGAGACGGGGAATGAGTTGGTTGAACAGGTTCATGGTGTTTCCTCCTTGGGTGGTGAAGTGGCGGGGTGGCTTTAGTTGACGTTGATGGCGATTTTACGCGGCTTGGCTTTTTCCTGCTTGGGCAGGGTGACGGTGAGCACGCCGTCGGCGTAGGCAGCGGTGACTTTGTCGGCTTGCACGGCTTCGGGGATGGACACCGAGCGCGTGAGGCTGAAGGTCTGCCCGTCCTGTTTGCGCGTGGCACTCAGGGTCAGGTAGCCATCCACCATTTCGAGGTTGATGTCGTCGCGGCTCACGCCGGGGAGTTCGGCGCGGACGTAGGCGTTGTCGTTGTCCTCGTAGAGATCCACGGGGAAACGCGGCGCGTAGGACGGTGTGGCGAAGTCCGCCAGCGCGGTGCTGAAGAGCCGATCAATCTCGGACTCCAATCCGGCTAGAGGGCTGCGGGTCGCGAAGGCCGGGAACAGGCTCGCGGTGCGGGGAACTTGATAACGAATGAGACGATTCATGGCTTTATCCTTGGTTGAGGGTTGGAAGTGGTATGGTTCAGCGTCATCAATTGCATCTACCGTGCCTGCGAAAAATATCTCAACAAGATGCTATTTATCATAGCTTTGCGTTTTTTGATTAGGTTTTGACTGAGTAATTTTGACCACAGCTGTGACAGCTTCTCCGTGAAAAATTGTCGCAAAAGCCGTGGCCATCTGAACGCATCTGCGCTTTCGTCTTTTTCACATGTCCTTCGACTTCGACACCGTCATCAATCGCGCCGCCAGCGATAGCCAGAAATGGCAAAAGTATGCTGGCACCGACATCATTCCGCTCTGGGTGGCGGACATGGATTTCGCGGCACCGCCGCCGGTGATTGAGGCCCTACACGAGCGCGTGCGCCACGGGGTTTTCGGCTACTCCAAGCCGCAACCATCGCAGACGCAGGCCGTCGTGGAGTATTGTGCGCGACGTTACGGTTGGATGATTGAGCCCTCGTGGATTGTGTGGTTGCCCGGACTCGTTACCGCGCTGAATGTGTCTGCCACTGCTTTTGGTGAGCCCGGTGACGAAGTGCTGTGCACGACGCCGATCTATCCGCCGTTTCTCACGGCGCCGGCGAACCAGCGTCGGCGGGCCGTGCCTGTGCCGCTGGTGAAAGTCGGCGGTCGTTGGGTGATGGATTTCGATGCGCTGGAGCGCGCAGTGACGCCGCGCACGCGCCAACTGTTCTTGTGCAGTCCGCATAATCCGGTCGCTCGCGCCTACACGCGCGCCGAGCTGGAGCGACTCGCGGACTTCTGTGCGCGCCACAAACTCATCGTAACCTCCGACGAGATTCACTGTGACTTGATTCTCAACGACACCCCGCACGTGCCGTTTGCTACGCTGCATCCCGAGGTGGCGGCTCGCAGTATCACGCTAATGGCGCCGAGCAAAACTTACAACGTGCCCGGCCTCGCGACCGCTTTTGCCATCATTCCCGATGCGGTGCTCCGTGCGACATTCAACCGTGCGGCGGCCGGCACCGTGCCAGACGCCAACGTGCTCGGCCTGGTCGCTTGTGAAGCGGCGTTGCGGCACGGCGAACCTTGGCGCCAAGAGCTGATTCGCTACCTGCGGGGCAATGCTGATTTGATCGCCGCTACGGTGCGCGATTTGCCCGGTGTGAGCATGACGCCAGTCGAAGCGACTTATTTGGCGTGGATTGATGTCAGCGCGCTCGGGCTGGAAGCCCCCGGACGCTACTTCGAGGAACACGGGCTCGGCTTTGCCGATGGCACGACTTACTCGGCGCCCGCCGGCACGCATATCCGTCTAAATTTCGGTTGCCCACGCGCCACGCTCACCGAGGCGCTCGCCCGCTTCCGTCGCGCCGTCGCAGCCGTGCGCCGCTGAGGGGCCGTCCTATCTCCGGGGTTGCCGACCTTGTGCCACTGCGCAACTTGGGCGCGTGCGCATCGGACCGTATCAATTTGAGTCGAATCTCTTTCTCTCGCCGCTGGCGGGTTATACCAATCTGCCGTTCCGGCTCGTGGTGCGCGAAATCGGCGGGCTCGACTGGGCGGTAACCGACCTCATCAACGCTCGCTCGCTGCTGGAGCGAAACCCGAAGGCGTTGCAACTGGCGCAAACGTGCGCGGCGGAGCGGCTGCTGGCCGTGCAGCTTTTCGGTTCTGTGCCGGAGGAAATGCGGGACGCCGCCGTGCGCGTCGAGGCGATGGGTATCGCCGCCGTGGACATTAACATGGGTTGTCCGGTGCGCAAAGTCGTCGGCATCGGCGGCGGTTCGGCGATGATGACGGAATTGAAAAAGACACAGGCACTCGTGCGTGGCATGGTCGAGGCGGTGAAAATACCGGTCACGGCGAAAATGCGTCTCGGTTGGGACGAGCAAAATCTCACCGCGCCCGACTTGGCGCGGGCGCTGGAGGACGTCGGTGTGGCGGCGATTTTTGTGCACGGACGCACGCGCGCCCAAGGCTTCAGCGGGCGCGTGAACCTGGCTGGGATTCGCGCAGTAGTGCAGGCGGTGCGGAGCATTCCGGTCATCGGCAATGGCGACGTCACCACACCCGAAGCGGCGCGGCATATGCTCGACGAGACTGGTTGTGCAGGTGTGAGCATCGGACGCGGCGCATTTTACAATCCGTGGATTTTTGCGCAGACGCGCGATTTTCTGCGTGCGGGCGCGCCGCCGACGGAGGCCGGTTTCCATGAACGCATGCGCGTCATGCGGCGTCACTTGGATTTAGCCGTCGAAGTATTTGGCGAAGACTTGGGCTGCCGGATGTTTCGCAAGCCGGCGGCTTGGTATGCGAAGCGGCTCGGTCCGGCCAAACAGTTTAAAAAAGAAATCGTCGGACTGCGCACGCGTGAGCAGTTCGACGAGATTGCCGAGCGGTTTGAGAAATGGCGGGCGCCGTTTTGCGGTTCGGATGGTGAGTTGCTGCCCAAATACCGCCCCGGCCCGCTGACTGCTTCCTTCATGGCCGACGAGGACGATCCGGCCGTCATGCAGCGCGAATCAATCCCGGTGCCCAAAGGGCCGGTCGATACTTGGTGAGCAGCGAGGCTTGGGGAATTCGCGTTGCTTCCGGCAGGGAAAGACTTTCCTTCATCCAGTGTGGAAACGCGCCCGCTCAACGAAATCGAGAAGACCGCGCTGATTTCTCTGTTGGATGATGCGTCGCCTTCGGTGCGGCAGTCGCTATCTGCGCATTTTGCCAAGCTCGGGGAAGCTGGACGCCAGCTGCTTATTGCTGCTTCAAAGAGTCGGCAAACGGGCGTGGCGACGGGAGCGGCGTGGTATTTGCGCGAGTTAAAAGTCAGTGACCCGGCGGGCGATTTTCGCGCCTTCATTCAGTCACTCAACTACGAGCTCGAGTCGGGGGTTTTGTTGCTTAGCCGCACGGTCAACCCGGATCTCGATGTCGCAGCCGTGCACACGCAATTGGATGCGTTTGCGGCGCGAGCACGGCAAATGTTGCCAGACGCGACTACGTTGCGCGGGAAGTGCGAAGTGCTCAATCGCGTGCTCTTCGAGGAATACGGATTACGCGGCAATCGCGAGCACTACACTGACCCACGCAACAGTTTCATCGAGGAGGTGCTGCAGCGGAGAACGGGGATTCCGATTTCGCTCGCGGTCATCTATCTGCTCGTGGCGCAGCGCGCAGGCGTGGAGCTGGAGCCGGTGGGCGTGCCCGGGCATTTCCTCGTCGGCGGCTACGAACAGGGTGGCCCGTTTTTCGTGGATGCCTTCAACGAAGGCATGATACTCACGCCAGAGGATGTGTTTGCGCGACTGCGGGCATTTAACCATGAGCCGCAGTTGTCCGACCTCGCGCCAACGCCGGTGCGCGAAGTCTTGTGTCGCGCCTGCCGCAATCTGGTGGGGCACTATAGCATGGCTGACGAACCGGCGCGGGCGGAGATGTTCAGCAGTTTCGTCGCGGAGTTCGAAGCGACCTACGAGCGTCATGCGCAGTCGTAAGGGTGGCGGGTTGGGTGTTTTTCCCGTTGCCGCTTGGGCTGAGATGAGCCGGGATGCATGCACTGCTTTCTCTGAGTGAAAACCGCTGTCCCTGAAACTGTTTATACACTGTCCGATCTCGCGTCGTGGACGCCGAGGGCAGCGCCGACTTTGGCGGTGGTGGGGCAACCCGTGAAACACTCGCGCAGTCCGCTCATGCATCATGCGGCGTTGGCGGCGTTGGCGGTCGAGGAGCCGTCGCTGGCGCTGTGGCGTTATTATAAATTTGAACTCGCGCCCACCCAGTTGGCGGAGGCGCTGCCGCTCTTTTATGCAGGTGGATTTGCGGGAATGAATTTCACGGTGCCGCACAAGGAAGTCGTGGTCGGCTTGGCGGCGAGCGTGGATGAGTTTGCGCGTGCGGCGGGCGCGGCCAACACGCTCATCCGCACGCCGCACGGTTGGCATGCGCGCAACACGGACGGCTCCGGGCTCGCGGCGGCCTTGCTGGGCGATTTTGGGCTCAGTCTGCGCGGGGCGGATGTGGTGTTGCTCGGCGCGGGAGGGGCGGCACGGGCGGCGGCGTTGCAATGTTTGCGTGACGGCGTGCGCTCGCTCTGGATTGGCAACCGCACGGCGACGCGTCTGGAGCAATTGCTCGCGCACTTACGACCATTTGCCGGGGCGGCGGTGCTGCACGGGTTCGCGCTCGGGGCGGAACCGCCGACGGGATTGCCGACGGGCACGTTGGTGGTTAACGCGACTACGTCGGGATTGCAGACGGGCGATGCACCGCCTGCCGATCTCACGCACTGGCCGCGTCCGGCCTATGTTTACGACATGGTCTATAATCCGCCGGAGACGCCGCTGTTGGCGCAGGCGCGCGTGCTAGGCATTCGTGGCTCTAATGGACTTTCGATGCTCGCGCATCAAGGTGCACACGCGCTGAGTTTCTGGACCGGCCGCACGGCCTCGGCAGAGGTCATGCTGTGCGCGTTGCGAAATCCTGTGCCCTGAAAACACATGCCCTCTTTCCAGGAAATCCAACAGATGACGCCGTGGTTTTTTCCAGTGGCGGTGTTTTTGCTCGGGGCGTGTGTGGGAAGTTTTCTCAATGTTTGTATCTACCGGTTGCCGCGAGGAGAGTCGGTGGTGACGCCTGGCTCGCACTGCGCGTGCGGTCAACCGGTGGCGTGGTATGACAACATTCCGATTCTCAGTTGGTGTTTCTTGCGCGGCCGGGCCCGTTGTTGTGGGCGGCGGTTTAGTGTCCGTTATGCTTTTATCGAATTACTGACGGCGCTGTTGTTTTTGGCGTGCTGGTGTTCGTTTTCGCCAGGCAAAGCCGTGGCGGGCATGGTGCTCGTGGCGCTGGTGATTGGTGCGACTTTCACGGATCTCGATCACATGATTATTCCGGATGGGTTTTCCCTCGGTGGCGCGGTGGCGGGGGTGTTGCTCGCGATGTTGCTGCCCGCGTTGCACGGGCAGGTGCACGATTTCTTTTTTGTTGCCAGCGTGCGGGCCGGGCGCGACGCGCTGCTCGGTTTGCTGGTTGGTTCGGGGCTGGTGCTGTGGATCGCGTTGCTGGCGGAGGCGGTGTTGAAGAAAGAGGCGATGGGCTTTGGTGACGTGAAGTTTCTCGGGATGCTGGGGGCGTTTTGTGGATGGAAGGGCGCGGTGACTGCGTTGTTCGGCGGAGCGATAATCGGATGCGTGTGGGTGGCTTTTGCTTTGTTGTGGAAAAAGATTTCCGGCCGAAGTGATGCGCCCGGTGCGAAACTCGAGACGCCAGACGGGCAGCCAGCGGCGGTCGGCCTCGGTGTGCATGTGAGCTTTGGGCCGATGCTCGGCCTCGGCGCGCTACTCTATTTTTTTTGGCTCTATCGCTGGGTGGACGGCTACTTCGCCGGGCTCGGGCCGCTTTTTTGAGGTAACGGGAGGACCGCGACGACGCGCTGATCGGGGAGAGTGACGGGCGAGTTTGGCTCGTAGCGCAGCAGGCTCATCATGGCCATCGCGACGAAACCGTCGGAACCATCTTTGGCGCTGGTGCGAATCTGGCCGCATTCACCGCCGTTCTGTTGCAGCGGCGTGCCGAGAGCTGGGGCCGCGCCGTTGCCGCGAACGAGATGCAAGCATCGGCGGATTTGCCCGAGGTTCTTCAATCGCGACATCACTTCCTGGCCGAGGTAGCAGCCCTTGTTGTAAGAAATCGCATCGTGCTCAAGGCCGCCCTCGTTGGGAAAATCGCTCGGCCCGATATCGTCAGGCACGTGAGGGATGCCACTGACGATGCGTTCGCGGTCGGCTTCTTCCTCCGTGGCTTCACTGGCGCCAGCTGCTTGCAGGCGCGCCAACCAAGTAGGGGCGTCGGTTTTCGGGCATAGCAACCAGTAGTTTTCAGCGAGGCTGGAGCGACCGGGCCAGATAAGTGCCGACTCTAGCCGTTGCAGGTTGGCGGTTTCGGAGGTTGAGGCGCCTGCCTGTTGCAGCACGGCGCGCGCACCCTCGCCCCACCAAGCAATCCACGCCCATTCATCTGTTTTGTCAGACAAAGTAACTTCGTCGGCGACGAGATAGTCTTCTAGCCGCTGCCGCAGGGTCTCGGCTTTCGTGTGAGGAGAGAAAATCAGATAATGGTTGTCCTGCAAACGGAGCACAAAGCTGTCTGCGAGCGCTTTTCCTCTAGAATTTAGCCAAAGTCCGTAGGCGGCATTTTCTAAGAAAAGTCTCAGGTCTTGCGTGAACTGACCTTGCAGGAACGTATTAGCATCAGGGCCAAATGGGTTAAGTAAACATGATTTATTTCTTAAATCATTAATAATTATGTAATTAAATACCATAAGACTTACTGCTTAACAGTTTATCGAAGCTCGATTTTTTGGGATAAAAAATAAGATTTTTCCAAATTCACTTGACGAAAGGTGGGAACAAATTACATCTTTGCGTATCAAAACAACACTTCTCCCGCCTAGCGGGAGTTTTGGGGTAACTAAGAAAGCAATGGCGGGTCGCATAGGGGTATGCGACCCGCCTTTTCTTTTTCCGCCAACGAAATTTTCGGATTAGTGATAGTCGTGGCAAACAGGGAGTAGGGGGGGATTTAAGAATTTTCCAAACTTCCAACGTGATTATTAGCCGCAACTCGCTCTAGAGTGCGTATTACTATGAAAGCCCCTATTCGTGTCGCAGTCACTGGCGCTGCCGGTCAAATCGGTTATGCGCTTCTATTCCGCATCGCTTCAGGTGCGATGTTCGGGCCCGACCAGCCCGTCATCCTCCAGTTGATCGAAGCGCCTTTCGAGAAAGCGCTCAAAGCGCTAGAGGGCGTGGCAATGGAGCTAGACGACTGCGCTTTCCCGCTGCTGAAGGGAATTGTGCAGACTTCCGACCCCAAAGTCGGATTCCGCGATGCTAACTGGAGTTTGTTGGTGGGCGCCAAGCCGCGCGGCCCCGGCATGGAGCGTGCGGATCTACTCAAAGACAACGGCAAGATTTTCATCGAGCAGGGCCGCATTATTGATGAAGTCGCGGCCGCCGATGCGCGCGTCGCTGTCGTCGGCAATCCAGCGAACACAAATTGCATGATTGCTGCTTCGCAGGCCAAGCGTTTGCCGCCCGAGCGTTTCACCGCAATGGTGCGCCTCGACCAGAACCGTGCGCAGACGCAGCTCGCCAAAAAAGCCGGCGTGGAGCTCACCGCCGTGAAAGATATTTTCATCTACGGCAACCACAGCCCGTCGATGTTCCCCTCGTTCGCGCACGCGACAATCGCAGGCAAGCCGACGCCGCAGGTCATCACGGATGCCGCTTGGTTGCAGGGCCCGTTCTGCGAAACAGTGGGCAAGCGTGGTGCCGCTATCATCGCGGCGCGTGGTGCTTCTTCCGCAGCCTCCGCGGCCAACGCGCTCGTGGATCATGTGCGCGACCTCATGACACCCGGGGCAATTCACTCGGTCGCGGTCAAGTCGAACGGACACTACGGCTTCGATGCGAACGTCTGGGCCGGCATGCCCGTGCGCACGACTACGCCCGGCAGCTACGAAGTCCTGACCAACTACGTGATGGATGACTTCGCCAAGAGTAAGATCGCCGCGACGAACAAGGAGCTCGTCGAAGAGCGCGCCTTTGTGGCCGACATGCTCAAGTAAGCGCACCATATTCTTTTCTCTGCGCGGCGTCCTTCGGGGCGCCGCTTTTTTTGTGCATCGCGTGCTGGTGGCCGACGAAAGGTTGCGGCGAGGCGGGACATTTGTTCCACCGTGCATGTGGAGAAAGCAACAACGCCAGTTCCCGTAGTTTGTGCGCTGATTGAGCGTGGCGATTGCGTGCTCATCGCGCGGCGCCCGCCACACAAGCTTATGCCGGACAAATGGGAATTTCCCGGGGGCAAAGTGGAGCCCGGTGAGTTGGCGACTGCTGCTATCGTGCGCGAAATTCGCGAGGAGCTTGGTTGCGTGGTGAAAATCACGCGGGCGCTGGCGCCCTTTATTTATGACTACAAGACGGTGGTCATTGAGATGATTCCATTTGTGTGCGCATTGGAGCTGGGTTCGCCCGAGCCGCATCCGCATGAGCACACGGCGATCGCATGGGTGCGTTTGGATGAGTTGGCGAGCTACGACCTCGCGGCGGCGGACTTGCCGGTGGTGACTGCTTGGCGGAGTTGAGGACTGTGGCGCGGGCTTGCTTTTGGGCGAGCGGAGGCCAACGGTGTTCCCCTACGTTCTTTGCAAGCAGCGACGTTCACTACGGCTCAAGGTCTGCACGACCCGATTTTTCGGGGGTGTTCCGGATTCGACCCTTGGCTAGAGCGTTACGCTGCCGGTTGAGAGACGATGGCCTCTCATAAATCCCCCATCGAAAAAACAAACGGCAACTACGAAGAAATGCCCCTGGCTGCCTAAGTCGCAGCTACGTTCCCACCATGACACCTGCTAGTGGCTGGGAACGTCGACAGCAGGAATAACGGTGATGGCCGTCGTGACATCACCGCCGTATCTTCAACCACGGCTGGCCAACGGAGAAGCGCGGGTTTTCGCGTCCCAGCGGCGAGATCTAAAAAGACCCTACACCGGTAGATGCGTAACGTGAAGGCTCGGGGCACAGGGGTTCAACTCCCCTCACCTCCACCATTTACCACTCGTGAGAGTGCCCCGTGTTGAGCCATTTAGAGCATGGCAGGAAGGCGGCATTGACTCCGCCGGGTGAAACGCCTGCCATGCGCATAGTTTTCGGGGTGTAGCTTAGCCTGGTAGAGCGCCTGCTTTGGGAGCAGGAGGTCGCGAGTTCGAATCTCGCCGCCCCGACCACTTAAAAAAAGCACTTGCCGGACAGTCGGCAAATCCTAGCAATAGTTCGCAACGGGCCGCCATTTACCATGCGCGCCCGTTTCTTTTTTATCCTGATCTTAATTGCGGCCACCAGTGCCGCCGCAGCGACGACCATCGTCAGCTACACATTCGAGGATACGCTCACACCGGTCACTGGTGCAGGCATCTCATCCATCAGCTGGAACTCAGGAGGAGCTGAGGGCTACGCCACGCAATTCTCCGGATTTGGCAAAGCGCTCAGCGTGTCCAGCTTCCAGATGGGTGAATACTACGACATCACGTTAGATGCGACGGGCTTCACAGGTATCGCGCTGAACGACTTTCGCGCCAACGGCGGCATTTCGGCCCCGCTCAACTGGAAACTCGCTTATAGCACGACGGGGGCAGGGGGCTCTTTTACAGACGTGGCGACATTCACGATGAGCAGCCTGACAGGAGTTGGCTCCACTACAGTTGCTGGTTTCTTGCTGCCTGGGGCAGCTGACGACAATGCCGATATTGTGGTTCGTTTCATGGCGACCTCCTCGACGCGAGTGGACAACGCCGTCGGCACGGCCAATGGCACCGTGCGGCTCGACAACATTTCATTTACGGCGACGGCGATCCCTGAGCCGAGTGCGTGGGCTGTGTTGCTTGGGCTGGCCGCGTTGATGGGCGTCGCGTGGGCTCAGCGGCAGAAAAACTAAACTGACTGTGTGGGCGCTGATTGCTGGAAAGCCTCTGGGTGGGCGCGCAGGTAATTTTTCATCCACTCGATGCCTGCGTTCTCATCGTGAAAAGCTCCATCGAGTTGCGACTCGAAAGCTGCAGCGACGGCGCGGCCCACGGCTGGACCTGGCGGAACACCTAGCGCCAGCAAATGGCGCCCGAGCAGGACGGGTTTGGGGGCGGCGTTTTCGATTTCCAAGCGGTGGGCCGCCTCACGCAACTCGGCGATACATTGCGCACCTTCCGGTGAAATGAGCGGAGGGCGGCCGCGATGATCGGCTTCCATCACAGCGAGCAAATCGTCGAGCGTAGCCGGAGCGATGCGGCGGGCGAGACGACGCACCATCGTATCGCGCAAACTTTGCTCGCGATGATGATGGGCGAGGTGGTTGGTGACGAGTGGACGGACATAGTCCACCAACGCCAGCGGCGCACCGATGCGTTGTAGAAACCTCTCGGTCGGCGCGGCGCCCTCGGCTTCGTGGCCGGGGCTAATCCAGCGTAGCTTTTCGCGACGGATTTCTTGGCGTGTGGTGCTGGCT
>JACCDO010784207.1_pt1 | contig 24508 bp, 23 predicted proteins | sample 7446101 | NCBI WGS metagenome assembly JACCDO01 (sample SAMN15323440, study PRJNA562643) | freshwater metagenome | isolation source: river surface water | place: USA:Blue River Watershed | collected 2017-08-16 | reverse complement strand
ATCGAGAGACGAGGAGGGGATGCCTGTCTCGTGTGCTACGCCAGCGCTCCTTCACTGTGCGATGGGGGTGGCGATAGGCATGGCCCGAGAAATCAGGTGCTGTAGTGACCCCAGGCTTTCAACATCATGTAGAGCGACAGGGCCAGTAGCAACCAGGAAAATCCCAGCTGCACCTGCTTGGCATTCAAGCGTCGCGACAGGTGCCGGCCCGAGAGCATCCCACTTACCATGGCCAGCATGAAAGCCGACGTTTCAAACCAGGGCAGCGCAACCCCTGACATCACCGCGTTGACCACGCCACCGGTGCTCACCATAAAAATCAGAAATAAAGACGTGGCGACAATGCCGGGTAGCGTCAGGTTGGTGAAGCGTCGCATCAGCGGCACGATCAGAAAGCCACCGCCCACCCCCAGCAACCCCGTCATCAAACCGGTGAACAAGCCAATGCTGCCCAGCACCAGCGCGGTGAGAGGCGTCCAGATGAATTTTCCGGTTGCATCGCTGATGAAGGCCAGCGTGAGCACGTCGTCCGAGGCGAGCGAGGCCTGCCTCGCCTGCTGGTAAAAACGCCGTGCCACCATCAGCATCAGCACCGCAAAGCCCGCCATCAGCACATGCTGGGGCAGCGCGTGGGCCCATTGCTGACCCAGGTGTGTCATGGGTATGCCACAGGCTGCCATAAGGATGGCCGCTTTGTAGCGAACCAGCCGATGCTTGAAGCCATCGAGAGACCCCACCATGGCGCCGGCTGCCACGGCCACCAGGGCGACGGGTGCCGCTTGTTGCATGCTCCACTGCAAGCCGGCGACCAACACCGGCACCGCCAAAATACCGCCGCCTGCGCCCATGATGCCCATGATGGCGCCAATCAACACCCCCAGTGCGATGACGATGCTCACGTCAACCGGCAGTGGTCAGACGCTCGTTTTGTGGGTACAAAAACTTGCGGGCCTGAGCATCCAGCTCGGTCTTGAAAACATGCTGGCTCTTGAGGGCCTCGGCGCGTTGCGCGGCCGGCCTGGCGTTGATGAGATCGAGCAGACGCTTGACGTTCGGGTATTGGGTCCAGGTCGCGTCTCCGGTGCCCAGCACGTAGGGCACCATGCGGGCCCAACCCCAAAACGCCATGTCCACAATGCTGTAGTGCCCGCCCACCATGAATTCGTGCTGGGCCAGATGCCGTTCCACTACACCCCAGTGGCGGTGGGCTTCGTAGTCATAACGGTTGAGGGCGTATTCCTTCGGTTCTGGCGCCACATGACGGAAGTGAACTGACTGGCCAGAAAAGGGGCCAATGCCGCTGGCCATGAACATCAGCCATGACAGCATCTGTGCTCGTTCTGGGCTGCGCAGATCGGTGGCGACAAATTGTTGCGCCCGGTCAGCCAGAAACAGCAGGATGGCATTGCTGTCAAACAGCGTGACGGCGCCATCCACCACGGCAGGCACCTTGGCGTTGGGGTTGACCGCCAAAAACTCAGGTGCAAATTGCTCACCTTTGCGGGTGTCGACTGGGATGGCTTCGTAAGACAGGCCCAACTCCTCCAAGAGGAGGGCGATTTTCATGGGGTTGGGGGCGGCGTTGTAAAAAAACTTGAGCATGTCGTCTCCGATTCGGTGTGTATAAAAAACTGTCAGAGTCATTCTAGGAAAACCTGACAGGCATTACCAGGACTGCCCAAAAGATCATCGAGTTGACTATCCATAGACTCACGTTGGGGTGAGAGGATTCTTCATTTCAGGTCTACATGTCCTGTATGCAGCGCTCTGCCATGAACGGATGTTGCGCTTCGCGCGTTTTCCCTCTGAAAAGTACTTCTGCCATCAACCCAGAACCCACTTCTACGGTGTTTACTTGGACAAGAGCGGACACAGCCTGATAAACAGTGCTAATTGAACCAACGGGGCGCACACTCACTCTCGGTGTTCTGGACATAAGTTGCTTGCGACCAAGCAAACGGGCTTATCCAACATCTCAACGGCTCAACAGACGCACCAGATCGCTTACTATGTTGAACACTCAATTTTTGATAAAAATTGCTTAAAGGGTTTTCTCTTGTCTCGCCTGTATCTATTTCCCTAAAGAATCAAAGGGTACTACCTACAGGAGTGCCACCTTGATCAAGTCAAAGAAAACCATAGCGATAACCTCTCTCGCAGTAGCCGCTGCATACGCTTGCGGAGGGGGTGGTTCAAGTAGTTCTACCTCCTCATTGACTGAGACCTACCCGTCTGGTGTGACCGGTGCATCTCCAACCTCCCTGGTTTCATCTGGAGGAACCGTGGTTGCACAAATTCCTTTTCACCAAAGATATGCTGATTGGATCAGCACGGTTGCGACTGCAATTAAATCCGATGACTCTCGTTTGTTCGGTCGTGCCTTGTTGGCTTTAGTCCCATTCGCAAACGCTAATGCAGCGCCAACCAAAGTACCAGAAGGCGTTGCAATCTCAGAATACATCGATAAGGTTTCACAGGGCACAGTAACTCCAACGAATGCCAATTTCGACTTGACGGCATTTTTTGGCAACTACACGTCTGCTAATTGCTATGGTCCAAGCGTCACTTACCAGAACCATGAAGACGGGGGACCTGGCAGCAATGGCGTACTTCCAGGCGGAGATACTGGGATGTGGCTATCGCGGGAGGGCAATCAAACGACTGGTACGCCTTGTTCGGCTGCTCAATTGTCCAAGCTAATCGATCCAGTCAAAAAGCGGATGAATGCGACCATGATTTTCGGCGCTCGCATGAGAGCGCTAGCCGCTTCTAATGGAGGGATGCCAACGACGGGCAACACATTAGATCTAACAACGCCAGTTAATGTTTTCTTCCAGTCGTTGCTTCCAACAGGAGCCACAGGCAGCGTATCCAGCGCTTCAATTGCAAACAACGCGGGTGTCTACACGTATGTTGTCGAAACCTCGACAAGTGCCGGACCTAAAACACTTAAAGTTGTTGTTAAGGTTGTGCATGATGGGAACAGTGCATCGTCATTCAGTGGGGTAGCTAGCTACGCCACCTCCGATTCGTCAGTAACTTGTGGTGGTGGAACAACCGTGCAAGCTGGAACAATCAGATACGCTAAAGCATCAAGCACAGAGATGAATGTATCGGCGCGAGAAGCGCCCTATTGCGCCTCAGCTGCAATAACAAGAGACTTTTCAGCGTTTGCAGCACTTACAACAGACGGTGAATTGGATCCCGCTGTAACAACAAATCAAAACCCCACTAAAGGCTGGCAACAACAGGGGTCTGGCTTTAAACGGTTTGGCGCGAAATACAACCCAAGCACGCTAGCTGGAGACTTTAAGTTTGCATGGCAAGCTGGAATTGGTGACTCCAACTCCCGAATGTTTGCAATGAATGTCGCCTATAACTCAACAACGGAAGTTAGAACTGGACAGTCGTTTTTTGGATTCTCTGGCGCAATGACGGATACAGCTACTGGAGCGAAAGATCTGAAAGGCATGATCTGTAATTGGGCGGGTCCAAGCAACTCACACACAGTGAATAACTTTTTCCAATATCAAAAAATTGTTCTTTCCCAGACTGCAAGTGATTGGGATATTTCAAGCGACGCTAATTCAAACAAAATCACATATGCACCAACAAACAGTTGCTCTTCTACAGCTGGCGGCACAATGCGCTTTGATGCTAATGCCGACAATACAGTTGGCGCGACTGAAGGAGACGGCGTTGCAAACGGACTTGATACTCTTGATAGTGGAAAAACAACGGTTCAAGCAACAATAGAGGGCCGCGGTTTCACATCACCAGGCTTTTATTAAAGAAATTGTTAGAACTGCATCGCTATACAAGCCGCTAGACGAAGGTGTGGTTGACCGAAAAACTGCGTGAGGCTAACGGATAAAACCTGGCCTCAAAGTGAAGTTGCCAAAAAAAACCCACAGACCCGAAAAGGCTGTGGGTTTTGTTTTGACCTGAATGGTCGGGGTGAGAGGATTCGAACCTCCGGCCTCTACGTCCCGAACGTAGCGCTCTACCAGGCTAAGCTACACCCCGATTTGTGCAGCCCTGAATTATAGCCTCGGGCTGATGACGCTTCGTGTGGCTGCATGCGTGGCGCTCAAGTCAGGTGCTTTCCAGTGTTGTTCGGTGAGTGGGTGCTAACGGTCTCTTGTGTGCGTCGTTCTGCCAGCATTTCAGGCTTGCCCAGTGCAGCCTCTTGTGAGATCCCTGAACCCGTGGTGTCCTAAGGGGGCTGAACGCAGCCCGCCCATGATCTTGGCTGACAATCGCCCCAAGCGGCTGGCTGATGGGCACGTCTGCATCCAGCTGCGGGCCCGATCATTCCTGTTCAAGCCATCACTCCCATGAACTTTTCCTCCCTCATCAAAGCCCGAACCAGCATCCGCGGTTATCTGCCTAAACCCGTCCCCCGCGACCTGATTGACGACATCATCGAGGTGGCCAAGTGGGCGCCCTCGTCGATGAACACCCAGCCCTGGTATGTGCATGTGGTCACCGGGGAGCCGTTGGAGCGCATACGCCAAGGCAACACCGAAAACATGATGAAAGGCGTTCCCCACCAGCGTGACTTTCCGATGAAAGAGGCATACGAGGGGGACCATCGCAAACGGCAGGTGGCCATTGCGGTTCAACTGTTTGAGGCCATGGGCATTGCCCGGGACGACAAGGCCAGACGCACGGATTGGGTGATGCGCGGGTTTCGGCAGTTTGATGCGCCGGTGTCCTTGGTGCTGACCTACGATAAAAAGCTGGAACCCGCCGCGATCAGCCAGTTTGACTTGGGGGCTTTTTCGCACGCCATTGTGCTGGCCGCCTGGGAGCGTGGGCTGGGTTGTGTGATCAATGGCCAAGGCATCATGCAGTCGAGCGTGGTGCGCAAGCATGCGGGCATTCCCGACGATCAAAACATCATGATCTGCATCGCCATGGGCTACCCCGACGAGTCATTTGTGGCCAACCAGGTCAAGTCAGTGCGGGAAGACAACGCACAATTTGTCCGGTATGTGGGCTTCTAGTGGACTGGGCCAGACGCCTGGATGGGACGGCCTGTCCGATGGGCGCCAGTGCGATGAGAGGCGCCAGAGACTGACCGTGGACTAGGGGGTCAAGCGCTATCTGTAGCGTGAGTCCAGTGCCACAACTGCAACGCCAGGGTGTCCACTCCCTGCTTTTTGAGTGCTGAAAACAACTGCACTGTGCCACCACCGGCCTGCAAGCGTGCGATGGACAGGGCCTTGTTGGCCTCGGTTTTGTTGAGCTTGTCGGCTTTGGTCAGCAGCATGGTGAACTTCAAGCCTTCCTCCACCCGGGGACGGATGACCTCAAGCAAGATCTCGTCGAGTTCGGTCAGCCCATGGCGCGGATCGCACAGCAGCACCACCCCCACCAGGTTGGATCGGCTCACCAGGTAGTTGGCCATCACCTGCTGCCAGCGCAGCTTGTCCTGCTTGGGCACGGCGGCGTATCCATAGCCGGGCAGGTCGGCTAGCACGGTGTCAGTTTGTCCCTGTCGCCCCAGGGCAAAGAGGTTGATGTGCTGGGTACGGCCCGGGGTTTTGGAGGCAAAGGCCAGGCGCTTTTGCTGCGTCAGGACGTTGATACAGGTCGATTTGCCGGCATTGGAGCGACCGACAAACGCGATCTCGGGCAGGTCGTAGGCGGGCAGGTGGTGCAGTTGCGCCGCCGTGGTGAGAAAGCGGGCGGTGTGCATCCAGCCCAGGGCATGCTTGGCGGGGTCACCGGCGGGCTGGGAGGGTCCATCCGACGTCGGCGTTTCGGTGGCCAGGGCAGGGGGCGTGGATTGCGTGCTCCCCCCGGCAATTGGCTGGGCTGAGGCGTCGGAATCGGGCGACTGTCCAGCGACGGGATCGGAAGGGGAGGGCATGGGGCAGGGACTGTTGGGTTGGCGTCAGGGAGACCCCAGACCCGTCATTGTAGAATCCCAGGGTTTTGCGCACCAACTTATTCATTGCCATGAAGCTGTTTGCCTCTTTGCTGATTGCCGCCGCCCTGGCCGTTCCTGCCCTGAACGCGCAGGCCAATGCCCCTCAGGCAGCCGCCAAGCCTGACCTCGCCAAAGGCGAAGCCAGCTACTCAGCGGTGTGTGCCTCTTGCCACGGTGCCGATGGCAACTCCGGTTCGCCGGCCAACCCCAAGCTGGCCCAGCAACACCCCGAGTACCTCACCAAACAATTGCAAGAGTTCAAATCGGGCAAGCGCGCCAACGCCATCATGAGTGGCATGTCGGCCAGCCTGTCCGATCAGGACATGAAAAACATCGCCGCCTGGCTGAGCACCCAAAAAGCCAAGCCGGGATTTGCCAAGGACAAAGAATTGGTGGCCTTGGGTGAGCGCATCTACCGCGGTGGCCTGGCTGACCGCAACATCGCGGCCTGTTCGGGTTGCCACAGCCCCAACGGTGCCGGTATTCCGGCCCAGTACCCGCGCCTGTCGGGCCAGCACGCCGACTACACCGCTTCGCAACTGGTGTCGTTCCGTGACGGGGTACGCAAGAACAGCCTGCAAATGAGCCAGGTGGCCGCCAAGCTGAACGACCGTGAAATCCGCGCCGTGGCGGACTACATCGCCGGTCTGCGCTGAACACAGCGTTTCCTGAGTTCTAAACACCCGGCGCGTCCGGGTGTTTTGCTTTGTGCCTCACCTTTCACCCGGTGTTGCGCTCACAATGCGCACCAGGGCGCAGGCCTTCTTTACACAGGAGCTTTCATGATTGTGCAAACCCACCACGATGGTCAACAGCACCGGGTGCCCAGCGAGATCACACCCGAGCGGGTGTACCGCGAACGCCGTCAGCTGCTGCAAACACTGGCCACCGGGGTGGCGGGCGCCGCCCTGGCGTCCTGGGCTGCGCGGGATGCGAAAGCCCAGATGGCGACGCGACCCAACAAATTGGCTGCATTGCCGGGCGGCAAGTCGTCGGTGAGTGGCGCCTCGGTGATGGAAAAAATCACGTCATACGAAGACGCGAGCACCTACAACAACTATTACGAGTTCGGCACGGACAAGTCCGATCCCGCCAAAAATGCCCACACGCTCAAGACCCAGCCCTGGACGGTGGAAATTGAAGGTCTGGTCAAGAAGCCCGGACGCTGGGCCCTGGAGGATTTGCTCAAGGTGAGTGCCATGGAGGAGCGCATCTACCGCATGCGGTGCGTGGAAGGCTGGTCGATGGTGATTCCCTGGGTGGGTTACTCGCTGTCCGACCTGATACGTCGTGTGGAGCCTCTGGGCAATGCCAAGTTTGTCGAGTTCGTCACCCTGGCCGATCCCAAGGTGATGCCTTATGTGCGTTCCCCCATTCTCGACTGGCCGTATGTGGAGGGCTTGCGCATGGATGAAGCCATGCACCCGCTCACCCTGCTCACCTTTGGCATGTACGGTGAAGTGTTGCCCAATCAGAATGGCGCACCGGTGCGCTTGGTGGTGCCCTGGAAGTATGGCTTCAAGAATGCCAAGAGCCTGGTGAAAATCCGCTTCACCGAGAAGCAGCCGGCCACGGCCTGGAACAAGGCTGCGGCCAACGAATACGGGTTCTATTCAAATGTGAACCCCCTGGTGGATCATCCGCGCTGGAGCCAGGCCACCGAGCGCCGCCTGGGCGAGGACGGTCTGCTGAGCAAGAAACGCAAGACACTCATGTTCAATGGTTACGAAGCCCAGGTGGGGCAGCTCTACGCGGGCCTGGATCTGCGCAAGAATTACTGAACGCCTCATGGCCGGGACCTGGTTGTTGCATCGCGCGGTTCAGCCCTGCCTGGTGGTGGTGTGCAGCCTGCCGGCCCTGCAGTTGTTGTTCCAGGCCCTCTTCGACCAACTGGGCCCCAACCCTGCCGAGGCCTTGATTCGCGGCACCGGCGACTGGACCTTGCGCTGGCTGTGTGTGGTGCTGGCGGTGACGCCGGTGCGCGTCGTGTTCCAACTGTCGCCGCTGGCGAGGTTGCGTCGAACGCTGGGGCTGACCGTGTTTGCGTATGCGGTGCTGCACCTTCTGTGCTACGCCTGGCTTGACATGGGGCTGGAGTGGGTGGACCTTGCTCAGGACATCGCCAAGCGGCCGTTTATCCTGGTGGGGTTTGTGTCGTGGCTGGTGTTGCTGGCCCTGGCGGCCACCTCATTCAACGCGGCGGTGCGCTGGCTGGGTGGGCGGCGCTGGCAGTGGTTACACCGCACGGTCTACCTGGTGGCACCCCTGGCGATCTTGCATTTCTACTGGATGCGAGCAGGCAAGCAAAATTTCACCGACGTCTTGATCTACGGGCTGGTACTGGCCCTGTTGCTGGCTTGGCGACTGCAGCGCGTGTGGCGCAAGCAGCGCAGCAGGTGAGCCAACGCAAGAGGCCGGTGTTGCACAGGCCGAGACCGGGTCGATCAGGTCTCGGTATCGGTATGGGTCAAATGGGCAACAAGCGTTCGTGCCGCATCTGATCTGCTGCGGTTTCGCGTGATCGAATGACGTGGGCACGAGCCCCGTCAACGAGAATTTCAGTGGGGCGACCGCGTGTGTTGTAGTTGCTCGCCATGCTCATGCAATAAGCGCCCGTGGACAGCACAGCCAGCAAGTCACCGGGTTGCGCATGCAGTTGGCGGTCTCGCCCCAGCCAGTCGCCGCTTTCACACACCGGCCCCACCACATCACAGACCAGGGCGGGAGTTGCTTGTGCGCCTGGAGCATTGAGCTCGACGATTTGGTGATAGGCCTCATACATCGCAGGACGCGGCAAATCGTTCATCGCGGCATCGACGATGCAGAAGTTTTTCTGCTCGCCGGGCTTGAGGTATTGCACCTCGGTCACGCAGACCCCGGCATTGCCCACCAGAGAGCGGCCCGGTTCCAGCATGAGGGTGCGGTGTCCATGGCCCCGCTCGTCGAGACGTTGCAGCAACCGGGCCCACAATGCGTCTGCCGCCGGTGGTGTGTCACCCTGGTAGTTGATCCCCAGGCCGCCGCCAAAGTCGATGTGCTGCAAGGGGATGCCCGCCTTTTCGATGGCCTCCACCAGGTCGAGCACACGGTCCAGCGCATCCAGGTAAGGCCCCATGCTGGTGATTTGCGAGCCGATGTGGCAGTCAATGCCGACGATCTTCAACCCGCTCAGGCGGGCCGCTCGCTGGTACACCTCAACCGCGCGCTCGTGGGCAATGCCAAACTTGTTGCCCTTCAAGCCGGTGGAAATGTAGGGATGCGTTTGTGCGTCCACGTTGGGGTTGACGCGCAGACTGACGGGGGCCAGCACGCCAACCTCACGAGCCACCGCGTCGAGCACCTCGAGCTCGCCCTCGCTCTCCACGTTGAAGCACTCGATACCCGCCAGCAAAGCGGTGCGCATCTCGGCGCGGGTTTTGCCCACGCCTGAAAAAATCACCTGGGACGGATCGCCGCCAGCGGCGATCACCCGCTCCAGCTCACCGCCCGACACAATGTCAAAGCCGCAGCCGGCCTGGGCAAACACCTGCAGCACCGCCAGCGAGCTGTTGGCCTTCATGGCGTAGTGCACATGGGCCTGGCGCCCCTGCAAACCACGTCGATAGGCGTTGAGGGCCGCCAGCATGGAGGCTTTGGAATAGACAAACAGCGGTGTGCCGTGTTCGCGCGCCAGGTCCGCCAGGCGCACGTCCTCCAGAAACAACTCGCCCTCGCGGTAGGCCAGAAACGGTGCACCGGGCAGTGGGGAAGAGGTCATGGCGTGTCCGAGGGCTTGCGCGAGGGCAGGGAGGGAGTGAGGATTTGCGGCAAGGTGGCGCGGTCTTGTGCGGCCGGTTCGGTGGGCAGGTAGAGCGCGCCACGTTGTCCGCAACCGCTCAGAGCCGAAGCCATGCCGCCCGCAAGGGCAAGGGCCGTGACTAGAATGCGCGCGTTCATCTGGAAATTGTATCCAGACCCCCGGGTCTGCATTTTGTTGTCACTTCTTTACGGGGCACGCCGTGTGCCTATCACTGCGCATGACTGATCTCGAATTTCTCGACCGTGCCGAATCGCTGCTGCGTGCCTTGGAGCAACAATGCGATCGCCTCAACGACGACACCGATGCGGACATCGACAACCAACGCGTGGGTGGCATGATCACGCTCACCTTCAGCAACCGCAGCCAGATCATCGTCAACCTGCAAAAGCCCCTGCATGAAGTGTGGCTCGCAGCACGCTCGGGCGGCTACCACTACCGATTCGATGGCCAGCAGTGGGTGGACACCAAAGGCCAGGGCGAGTTCTGGGCGCAGTTGAGTCGGGACATCAGTGCGCAGACGGGTCTGCCCCTGGTCTTCAGTTCTTGAACAAGTCGAGAATCTTGCGTTTCTCGTCGGCTGCGGGCAATTCGCCCGCGCTTTTTCCCTCGAGTCCCAGGTTGGTCACGCCCGTGGTGCGCGGAAACTCGCGGAAAAACCACTCGCCCCCCTCGTTCACCACACCGGCTGGAGCCGGCATTTCCTGAATCGGCACGCTCTTGAGTGCGTGCTGCATGTAGCTGATCCAGACGGGCAGGCTCAGGCCTCCGCCGGTTTCGCGTTCACCCAGTTTGCGCGGTGTGTCGTAGCCAATCCAGGTGATGGCGGTGAGGGTGGGTTGGTAGCCGGCAAACCAGGCGTCCATCGAGTCGTTGGTGGTGCCGGTTTTGCCATACAGGTCTGGCCGCTTGAGCGTGGCCTGAGCCTTGGCGGCCGTGCCCGAGCGCGTCACTTCCTGCAGCAGGCTCGTCATCAAGAAGGCATTGCGGGGTTCGATGGCACGCGCTGACTCTTCCTGCTCGATGGGCGTGTACTGCGACAGCACCTTGCCCATGGCATCCGTCACCTTGGTAATGAGATAGGGGTTGACGCGGTAGCCGCCGTTGGCAAACACCGAATACCCCACGGCCATTTGAAGTGGTGTGACGGAACCAGCCCCCAGCGCCATGGTGAGGTAGGGGGGGTGGCGTTCGGCTTCAAAACCAAAGCGGGTGATCCACTGCTGGGCATATGGCGCGCCGATGGACTGCAACACGCGAATCGAGACCATGTTCTTGGACTTGGCCAGACCGGTGCGCAGCGACATCGCCCCTTCAAACTTGCCGTCATAGTTTTTCGGCTCCCAGGCTTGACTGCCGGTGACGCTGGCATCAAAGAACAAGGGCGCGTCGTTCACCACCGTGGAGGGGGTGAAGCCTTTTTCCAGCGCTGCCGAGTAGATGAAGGGTTTGAAGCTCGAGCCCGGTTGGCGCCAGGCCTGGGTCACGTGGTTGAACTTGTTTTTTTCGAAGTCAAAGCCGCCCACCAGCGATCGAATGGCGCCATCGCGTGGATCAATGGCCACGAACGCGCCCTCCACCTCGGGCAGCTGGGTGATTTCCCAGCCTTTTGCCCCTTTGGCAATGCGCACCAGCGCACCAGGACGCAGCTTGAGGTTGGGCGGCGCCTTGTCGCTCAAACCGGATTGCACCGGTTTCAAGCCATCCCCGGTGATCTCAATGAACTCACTGTTGTGGCGTGCCACGCGCACTTTTTTCGGGTTGGCCTCCACCACCACAGCGGCCAGCAAATCGCCCTTGTCCCCAGCGTCGATCAAGGTGTCATCGATCAGATCCTCGGCTTCGGCAGCATTGGCGGGCAGGTTGATGAATTTTTCCGGCCCCCGGTAATGCTGGCGCAGTTCATAGTCCAGGATGCCGCGGCGCAGCGCCTGGTAAGCCACCTCCTGGTCCTCGGCCTTGATGGTGGTGTGCACATGCAGGCCACGGGTGTAGATCTCCGGCCCGTACTGCGCGAACATCAGTTGGCGGGCCATCTCGGCCACGTAGTCGGCGTGGGTGTGCTGCACCGTGGCAGCGGTGCGAATCTTGAGCTCCTCGCGCTTGGCTGCCTCGGCCTGCTCCTTGGTGATGAAATTGTTCTCGAGCATGCGCTCGATGATGTAGAGCTGGCGCGAGCGGGCGCGCTTGGGGTTGTTGATGGGGTTGTATGCAGATGGAGCCTTGGGCAGTCCCGCCAGCATGGCCGCTTCGGCAATGCTGATTTTCTGGAGCGGCTTGCCAAAGTAGGTTTCACTGGCGGCCGCAAATCCGTAGGCGCGTTGACCCAGGTAGATCTGGTTGAGGTAGATCTCCAGAATCTGGTCTTTGCTCAGCAGATGTTCCAGCTTGAAGGTGAGCAAGATCTCGTAAATCTTGCGGGTGAAGGTCTTCTCGGAGGACAGGTAGACGTTGCGCGCCACCTGCATGGTGATGGTGGAAGCTCCCTGGCTTTTGGCGCGGCCCAGGTTGGCCAGGCTGGCGCGCAACAGGCCGATGTAATCCAGGCCGCCGTGCTGGTAAAAGCGTGCATCCTCGATGGCCAGCACCGCGTTCACCATGACGGGCGGGATGTCTTTGAAGGGAGTGAGGTTGCGGCGCTCCTCGCCGAACTCGCCAATCTGCTTGCCCTCGACCGAAAACACACGCATGGACAGCTTGGGCTTGTAGTCCGCCAGGTCGGAAACATCGGGCAGTTGGGGGTAGGCCATGGCCAGCGCCACGGCCACGACCAGCAAGCCGGCCAACAGGCCGGCAGCCAGCAAACCCAGACTCCAGCCGAAAAAACCGATCAACAGACCTGCCAGGGGGGAACGCGCGCCGTGAGGCTCAGGCGAGGGGGTGCGGGGCGAGTCAGGAGGTTTGCGGGTGGCCATAGCGTGCACGGCAGGATGCAGTGCTCAGTGTGTGATGCGTGATTGTAAAAAATTACCAGGCTGAAGCATCCGAAAAAGGGACGATCGACACCGCCTTCAATAGTATCAAAGCATTCGTTTTGACATCGAGGCTGACATGTTTCAACTGATCTCCCTCACGATGCGCTGGGTGCGGCGGTTTGCCCGGCGGAGGGTTCCAGGGTGCGCGGGGGTGGGGGTCAACCGCTGGTTGCATGCGCTCAGCGCTCCGGTGCAGGTCGGGGTGTTGCTGCAGCATGAGGGCTGGCACGCGGTGTTGCACGAACCTGGCGTGTCCAGGGGGGCGTCCACCTACCCCAGTCCAACGCCCAGTGCGTGGGCAGCGGCGCAGACCCGTGCTTGGTCGCCTGACACCGGGGCCGAACGGGTGAACTTGCAGCCTGGGCTGTCGCATGGGCCATCGCAAGCAGCGCAACTGGCCGCATGGAGCAGGGCGTTGCAGTCCCTGCACAACCTCTTGCCGACAGGCGCCTGCCATCTGACTCTGTCTTGGCCAGACGAGCTGCTGTGGAGCTGCGCCATCACGCTGAGCGGTCCACTCGCAGAGGCCGAGCTGTCGTCGGTACTCGAGCAGGAGTTGTCCGTGCTGTTGCCTGTTCCGCTGGACCAGGTGGCCTGGGCTGCCCGCCCCTTGGCCCAGTCGGCGGAGCTGCCATTGGCCTTGGGAAGATGGCCAAGCCTGCTCGCGTGGCTGAGGCTCAGGCTGGGGATAGGTAGGGTGCACCCGTTGGCCCCGTCCGGGCTCAACGACCATGATGTCGTCTGGCAATGCTGGGCGATTCCGCGCGCGCTGGCCCATCACATCGGCGCTGTGGGTCGGCAACTGGGCTGGGCCAGTGTGGGCATCGAACCGTGCTCGGTGTCCGTGCAACGGGCCGAGGCGATGGTGTCGCGTCAGGCAGACACGATGCACACAGATGACTCGGCAGGAGTCCCCTCGCCTGAGGTCCTGGTGGCATGGGGGGCCGCACTGCGACAGCCAAGCCACGCACCCGACCTGCTGCGTCACCACCGAGGTGGCTGGTGGGCTCGATGTTCGATACACGCTCGTGGCGGTTGGATCGGCTTGCTCGCCTGGGGGCTGACGGCCGGGGCAGGTTACGCGCTGGGCGGGGTGTACCACGAGCGATGGTCGCGTGAGCAAGAAGCATGGACGCAACGCCTGCGGCAGTTGCACGCCACGCAGCAAGCACAGCAGACGAGTCGTCAATCGCATGATCAAGCCCGACTGCGGCAACAGGAGCAGCAAGCGCGAGTGGCGCACAACCAGCGCTTCGCGCAGGTCTTGCAGGCTTGGGCGTCCACGGTCCCCGAGGGCGTGCGATGGCAACAACTCAGCTTGCGACCACGCTTGCTTGAATTGCAAGGGCAGGCGCTGGGTGCCGAGCGTGTTACCCGCTGGATGGATCGGTGGCCGCAGGCCTTGCTGACGGGAGGGCAACAGCATGTGCACTGGCAACCAGAAGCCCCAGGCCTGCAGTCGACGCAGTTTCCCTCTGTCTGGGGTGTGCGTGTGCAGGTGTCCTGGAGCCCCATGCAGAAAGTGTCCGAATGAGTGCTGGGTGGAGGGAAACCATGAAGCACTCGATGGAACAGGTCGCACCAGGTCAGATGCGCAGGACCACGACGGCACATCGCCACCGTCTGGTGGGAGTGCTGTGTTGTGGGGCGGGACTGTTGGCACTGGCGGCTGCGACCGGTTGGTGGAGTCGAGTAGCGTCGGCTCAGGCTGCACTGGCCGAGACGCGCGAGGCCGCCCAAAAACTTGAGCAGCTACTGAGCGCTCACAACACCCAAGACGGGTTTCTGTCGACCTTCAGCGGCAAGACTGCGTTGGATGTTGAGCACACGGCCATGTCTGACGACGATGTATCTGCCTTGGTGCGTTGGCATGCCTTGTTACGCGAGCACCGGCTGCGCAATTGGCAAGGTCGGTCAGTGACCCCCGCCGCCTCGCCGGGCGACTCCACGGGGGGTGCGCTGTGGCGGCTCGAGGGGTTGGCCAGCTACGAGCAAGGGGTGGTCTTGCTCAATGCCATGGCGAGCCAATTTCCCCGGTTGCTTGTGCTGCAAGTGCAGGTGCAACAGATGCCCGCCACCGAGTTGTTGCAATGGCGGCTTGAGTTGCGCTGGTCTGCACCCCTGCCGGCGTTAGCCCAGCGCTGGCCGTTCGGTGAGATCTCGACCGCCGCGTCGTGGATCAATCCCTTTGCAGGCCACCGACTGCCTGTGCACACACGCTTCGCGCCAGCCAGTGACACCCGAGCGAGTCAGGCCGAGGTCGATCCGAACCACGTCCTGCCCAAAGCGCCTTTGAAGGATATCCGCCTCATCGGCGTGGTGGCTCAGGATGAGGAACGGGTAGCCCTGGTGAGCTGGACCGCAGCGCCCGCGGATACCGCTTCACAGGCGGGGCGTTTGTCATCTTCGGTCTGGTCGTATCGGGTGCAAAAAGGGCAATCGCTGGGGGTTGAGCAGGCCCAGGTGGTTGCGGTTGAACCGCAGGCGCTGGTGTTGCAAACCTTGCGCAATGCCGGCACCGGTCACCGACAGGGGTCACGCGAGCTGCTGGCCCTGGCCGATGCGTTGGCAGGACAACCCACGCGGGAGGCCTCTCGACCATGAGATGTCGTGACGGCACAGCCCCGCGGGGCACCTCGCTGGGGGGCTCGCGCACAGGGTGTGCCCTGGTCGTGTCAGTGCTGGTCGTTTTCCTGGCAAGCCTCTTGGCGCTCAGGGTTGGGGCCACCGAGGCCGGCTCGGAGGCAGGGGATGAGCCCCGGCGCCTGTCCATGCAATTTCACGCCGTGGATATTCGAACCGCGCTGGCGACGATTGCGGAATTCGCCGGGGTGAACATCGTGGTCTCGGACAGCGTCAGCGGCCCCATCACCTTGCGCTTGCAGCGCGTCAGCTGGCCCGTGGCGCTGGAGACCATTTTGCAGGCCAAAGGGCTGGCGCAGCGGCGCCAGGACGGTGTGATCTGGGTGGCGCCACGTGCCGAGGTCACGGCGCGTGAGCGGCTGGACCACGAACACCGCGCGGCCATCCAGCAACTCGAGCCGGTGCAAACCCGGTCGTTTCAGCTCAGCTATGCCAAGGCCGTGGATGTGGTGACGCATTTGCTGTCGCCGACGGCCGCAGGCGGCTGGGGGGGTGGTGCGCCGGGCGGATCGTCCAGTGGATGGGGGGCAGGCTGGGGCGCAGGCTGGGGCTCCATGGGGGGCTACGCCCCCGGTGGGGGCGCTGCCATGATGGGGCTGGGACCGGGCATCTCCCCGGGTGTGCTCGGGGGCGTCGGCGCCGCTGCAGTGGGCGCTGCAGGTCTGGAGGGTGGGACATCGGCATCCCACCTGCCGGGCCCGGCTGCCCTGGCAGGTCTGCCGCCTTGGCCCATGGGGAGCCCCCGGGCGGTTGGTGGGGGCGGCGCTTTGTCGCATGGGCATCCGCGGTTTCTCAGTGCTCGCGGGGTGGCACTGGCCGAACCTCGCACCAACCAGCTGTTTGTGACCGATGTGCCGTCTCGCCTGGACGCGGTGCAGCGCATGCTGGCGCAGGTAGACGTGCCGCTGCGGCAGGTCATGATCGAGGCGCGCATTGTCGAGGCTGGTGACAGCTTTGCACGCAGCCTGGGTGCGCGTCTGGCTGCGGTGGATGTGTCGGGGCAACGCAGTCAGGCCGGCAACAGCGCCACCACCGCCATTGCCAATACACGTCTGGAGGGGCAGGGCGACAAGGCGCCGGACGTCAGTGGGCAGTTACTCAATTTGCCCGCGGCCTCGCTGGCGGGACAGGACCCGGGCGCGCTGGCGTTCTCGTTTTTCAATGCTGCTCGCACGCGCTTGCTGGCCGTGGAGTTGTCGGCATTGGAAACCGAGGGACAGGGCCGCGTGGTGTCCAACCCGCGAGTGGTCACCGCCGATCAGGTCAAGGCGGTGATCGAGCAGGGGACCGAGCTGCCCTACCAGGCCACCACGGGCAATGGCGCGCATTCGATCTCGTTTCGCAAGGCCAACCTGCGACTCGAGGTCACGCCGCAAATCACCCCGGAGGGGGGCATCATTCTCGAGGTGGATCTGAGCAAAGACAGTGTGGGTCAGTTGACACCAGCGGGTTTTGCGATTGACACCAAACACCTGAGCACCCAGGTGCTGGTGGATGACGGGGGGACGGTCGTCATTGGCGGCATTTATGAAACCAGCGACAGTGGACAGAATGCGCGGGTGCCCTGGCTCGGCCGTCTGCCTGTGGTGGGAGCCCTCTTTGGCAATCGGCAGCTCAAGCGCCAAAAGCAGGAGCTGCTGGTGTTCCTAACCCCTAAAATGCTTTCCCAGCGTGCATCAGCACCTTAGGAAGGTTTTGGAGTGTTGGTTTTGGTCGGGTTGCCCGGGAGTGGCAAGTCCACCGTGGGGCGTCAACTCGCCCGACGGCTGAATATTCCCTTCGTGGATTCGGATCACGCCGTCGAGGAGCGTCTGGGCTGCTCGATTCGCGAGTACTTCGAGCGCGAGGGGGAGGACCGTTTTCGCGACATCGAGTCCGACGTGCTCGACGACCTCACTCGCCACCACCCTGGGGTGCTGGCCACAGGCGGTGGTTCCGTGTTGCGTGCACTCAACCGGGAACGCCTGCACGAGCGCGGCCGCGTGTTTTACCTGCGATCCTTGCCCGAGGACGTATACCGACGGCTGCGACACGACCGCACACGTCCGTTGCTGCAAGTGTCCGACCCGCTGAAGCGTTTGCGGGATTTGTTCGAGGTGCGCGATCCGCTATACCGCGAAACAGCCCATCACGTGATTGAGACTGGGCGACCGACCGTCGGTGCGCTGGTACAACTCATCTTGTCACACCTGGAGTTGTCGTCTGAACCGGATGCATCAGGGGCCTCCGGTGTGTCGGGTGCATCCGGTGCAGCCTGACCTGGTTGGTCATGAGGGCGAATTACCGGAGCATCGCATGACCCATACCGCCTGCCTGCACCTCCTCTTTGTCTTCCGTTTGGATTTGTCATGACGCCTACCCCAGCTTCTTCCAACGCCCCTGTCGACATCCAGCTGGGGGAGCGCAGCTATCCCATCCTGATCGGCGCCGGGTTGTTCGACCAACCGTCGGCCTGGGAGGGTTTGCCGCGCGCTGGCAGTGCGTTGATTGTCACCAACGATGTGGTGGGGCCGCTGTACCTGGAGCGCTTGCAACGGGCTTTGCAACCGCACTATGCGCGCGTGCTGCACATCGTGCTGCCCGATGGCGAGGCGTTTAAAACCTGGGAAACTCTCAACCGCATCTTCGATGTGCTGCTGGGTCAGGCCTGTGACCGCAAGACCGTGCTGTTTGCGCTGGGCGGGGGCGTGATCGGTGACATGACGGGCTTTGCTGCCGCGTGCTACATGCGTGGCGTGCCCTTTGTGCAGGTGCCCACCACCTTGCTAGCGCAAGTGGACTCATCGGTCGGCGGTAAAACGGCAGTGAACCACCCGCTCGGCAAGAACATGATCGGCGCGTTCTACCAACCGGTGCGTGTGGTGTGCGACCTGGACACCTTGCAGACCTTGCCCTCGCGTGAGCTCAGCGCTGGGCTGGCCGAGGTCATCAAGTACGGGCCGATCCACGACATGGCGTTTCTGGACTGGATCGAAGCCAATCTGGATCTGTTGATGGCACGCGATGTCTCGGCCTTGGCCTGGGCGGTGCGCCGCAGCTGCGAAATCAAGGCTGAGGTGGTGGGGCAGGACGAGCGCGAGTCCGGGCTGCGTGCGATCCTGAACTTCGGACATACCTTTGGTCATGCCATTGAGGCTGGACTGGGCTTTGGCGCCTGGTTACATGGCGAGGCGGTTGGCTGCGGGATGCTGATGGCAGCGCGTTTGTCTCAGCGGCTCGGCTATGTGGACGCAGCCTTTGTGGAGCGTCTGACGACGATGGCGCGTCGTGCCGGATTACCCACCGTGGGCCCAGCACTGGGTGCCCAGAGCTACCTGGAACACATGCGGGTTGACAAGAAGGCGCAAGACGGTGACATCCGGTTTGTGTTGATACAACGCCCTGGCCAGGCCGTGGTGCAGGGCGCGCCCGATGCCGTGGTGTCCGAGGTGATTGAGCAAAGCTGTCGCAGCTGAGACCGCATGACATCCCCCGACATATCCTGGCTGTCCCTGCAAGCTCCCTGCAAGGGCGCGAACCGCCGATGACGCGCTCAGCCCCGACGTTGCCGGTTTTGTCCCCCTACGCGTGCGATCCGGCCCACTCACGCGGACGTCGCCACGCCGAGCCCGAGGCGCCCACCCGCAGCGCCTTCCAGCGCGACCGTGACCGCATCGTGCATTCCACCGCGTTTCGACGCTTGGTCTACAAGACGCAGGTGTTTTTGAACCACGAGGGCGATCTCTTTCGTACCCGCCTCACGCACTCCCTGGAAGTGGCGCAATTGGGTCGCTCGATGGCGCGCGCCCTGGGCTTGAATGAGGACCTGGTGGAAGCCATTGCCCTGGCGCATGACCTGGGGCACACGCCCTTTGGTCACGCGGGTCAGGATGTGCTCAATGAGTGCATGGCCGATCACGGTGGCTTTGAGCACAACCTGCAAAGCCTGCGCGTGGTGGATGAACTCGAAGAACGTTATCCGGCTTTCAACGGACTCAACCTGAGCTTTGAGACCCGCGAGGGCATTCTCAAGCATTGTTCCCGCCGCAACGCTGAGCGACTGAATGCCCAAGAACCCGGGGGCGTGGCCCAGCGATTTCTGGACAACACGCGACCCAGTCTGGAGGCGCAGTTGTGCAATTTGGCCGATGAGATTGCGTACAACGCGCACGACATCGACGACGGCGTGCGCTCGGGCTTGCTGTCCTTGTCACAGCTGCAAGCGCTGGAGCTGGTCGAGCGGTATCGCCATCAGACAGTCAGCGAATACCCGGCGCTCCAGGGGCGGCGCCTGTTGTATGAAACCATCCGCCGCATGCTCAGTGACCAGGTCTATGACGTCATTGATGCCACGCGCCTGGCGCTTGCGCAACACGGGGTCAATTCGCTCGAGGCCGTGCGGGCCGCGCCCGCGCTGGTGCGCTTCAGCGACCGCATGCACGCGCAATCGCGTGAACTCAAGCGCTTTTTGTTTGCCAATTTGTACCGACACCCACAGGTCATGCAGACCACCGAGCAGGCCCGGCAGGTGGTGCGTGATTTGTTCGAGGCCTATGTGCACCAACCGCGGGAGATGCAGACCGACTTTGCCCGTCGAGCCGACACCCACCAGGCGGTGGCCGATTACATCGCGGGCATGACCGACCGTTTTGCCGTGCGTGAGCACCAACGCCTGACCGGGCGGCAGGTGCTGGCATGAGCACTTCTCGTGCGCCCGCCTGGTTGGTGATCTGGGTGGGTGTGAGCGCGGCGATGCATGTGGGCAAATTGCCGCCCACCTTGCCCCTGTTGCGCGAGCAGTTGGGCATGTCGCTGCTGCAGGCGGGGTTTTTATTGTCCATGGTGCAAACCGCGGGCATGTTGATGGGCGTGCTGGTGGGGCTGGGAGCAGACCGACTGGGCTTGCGTCGTTGCATGTTGCTGGGCGTGTGGTTGCTCAGCCTCAGCAGTCTGGTGGGAGGCCTGGTTACCGAGGTGGTGGGCATGCTGCTGCTGCGAGCCCTGGAAGGGCTCGGTTTTCTGATGGTCACCATGCCGGCACCGGCGCTCATTCGCCGACTGGTGGAGCCGTCGGCGTTGCAGCGCATGATGGGTTATTGGGGAGCCTACATGCCCTTGGGCACCGCACTGGCGTTGTTGCTGGCGCCTTGGGTCATCGGGTTCAGTGGCTGGCCTGTGTTGTGGTGGGGCTTGGGGCTGTGGCTCTGGCTGAGCGGGGTGATGGTGTGGTGCTGGGTGCCGGCGGATGACGCCACGGCGGCCTTGGGGGCCACCGTCAACCCCTGGCGGCAACGACTGGCCCGTGTGCTCACCCACCGCGGGCCGTGGTTGGTGGTGCTGTTGTTTGCGGTGTACTCGGCGCAGTGGTTGGCCATCATCGGATTTCTGCCCTCCGTCTATGCGCAAATGGGACTGAACATGACCATGGGTGGCGCACTCACCGCGGTGGTGGCGTTGGCCAATATGGCGGGCAACGTCCTCTCGGGTCGCCTGTTGGGTCGAGGCATCACATCGCCTGCGTTGCTGCGCTTTGGTTTTGGCGCCATGGGGGTGGGTGCATTGTTGGCCTTTGCGCAGTGGCAGGAGTGGCATTTGCCGGCAGTGCTGCAATTCCTGTGCGTGGTGTGTTTCTCGGCCATGGGCGGGGTCATTCCCGGCACCTTGTTTTCATTGGCCGTGCGCTTGGCCCCCAGTGATGACACGGTGGCCGCCACCGTCGGGTGGATGCAGCAGTGGTCGTCAATCGGTCAGTTCGCCGGCCCACCGCTGGTGGCTTGGATGGCTGCTGCCACCGGCGGCTGGCAGTGGACCTGGGTGGTCACTGGCAGCTGTTGTGTGATGGGATGGTGGCTGGCCGGACAGGTGCGCGCCTTGTTGACTCCCAAGGGGTCTGCATGAGTGACGCGCCATTGTCTAGTCAGTGGTCTGCACAGGCGCAGACGCTGGTGCTTGAGGATGTGCAGCATTGGTTGGAGCAGGCTGTGATCGGGTTGAACCTGTGTCCCTTCGCCAAGGCGGTCGTTGTGCACGACCGCTTGCGAATGCGCGTGAGTGCAACGCGTGACCCTGCGAAATTGCTCCAAGAACTGGGAAAAGAATTGCAGTTGTTGGTGGCAACGCCACCCGAGCAGGTGGAAACCACCTTGCTGGTGGCCCCCTTCATATGCCCGGATTTTTTGGACTTCAACGACTTGGTGGGACAAGCGCAAGACCTGCTGGATGCACTCGGGTTGGAGGGCGAATTGCAAATTGCCGACTTCCACCCGCGTTACCAGTTTGCCGGTACGCCAGAGGACGATCCCGGCAATCGGACCAACCGTGCGCCATACCCCATCCTGCATCTGTTGCGTGAGGCCAGTATCGACCGCGCGGTGGCCGCCACGCCCGATGCTGCCACGATCTACGAGCGCAACATCGCGTTGCTGGAGCGCCTGGGTCAGGCGGGGTGGGACCAGTTGGGCATCCGAACCCGGTGTCCGTTTCACGATGCATCGGAGGATGAGGCATGAAGCAAAAACCGAACAAGCCGGCTCCTGCGGCCAGGGTGTCCGAGGTGTCTGCGTTGCCGCCTGAGGTGCGTGCGGGTCAATCGATCGGGTTGCTACAGCGTCTGCACATTCTCACCCGTGAGGGCAAACTCAACCAGGATTCACGACGCAAGCTCAAGCAGGTGTATCACTTGGTGGGATTTATCGAAAAGCCCTTACAGGCGGTGCTCGACGAGCGTCTGGCAGTGGGTGACTCCGCGCCGATCACGCTGGTGGACCACGGGGCAGGCAAGTCGTATCTGGGATTCATTTTGTACGACCTCTTTTTTCGACCGCAACAAGAATCCCTTGGGCACGCGGTGGGCGAGGTCATTGGGATTGAGACCCGAGCTGAGCTGGTGACGTCCTCCGAGGACCTGGCCCGTGATCTGGGTTTTGCGGGTATGCGGTTTTTCAACCTCAGTGTTCAACAGGCGCTGCATGACGACCGTGTGCCCGCGCAGGTCGACATGGTGACGGCCTTACACGCCTGTGACACGGCCACCGATGACGCGATTGCGTTTGCCCTGGCGCATCGGGCGCGCCACCTTGCGCTGGTGCCGTGTTGTCAGGCCGAGGTGGCGGCGTCCTTGCGACAGCACAAGGCGCTCGACCTGGCGCGAACGCCACTGGCCGAGTTGTGGCGCCATCCTTTGCACACCCGCGAGATCGGCAGCCAGGTCACCAACGTCTTGCGCTGCCTGTATCTGGAAGCGATGGGCTATCAGGTCACGGTGACAGAACTCGTGGGGTGGGAACACAGCCTCAAAAACGAGTTGATCGTGGCACGCTACACGGGGCAGCGCAAGCGCAGTGCAGCCCAGCGATTGCGCGCCTTGCTGGCCGAGTTCGGGTTGCAGGGGTTGGAGGCCACGCGCTATCCGGGACTATCATCCCCGGATGGCCCGCCTTCCTCGTCTGACCGTCACGGATTACCCGCACCATGTGATCCTGCGGGGGAATAACCGTCAGGTCATTTTTCGCGACGACGCGGATCGCCGGCTCTTGCTCGATTTGCTGGGGCAACATGCCAAAGCCCAGGGGGTTGAGATCCACGCCTATGTGCTCATGGACAACCACCTGCACTTGCTGGTGACACCGCGTCGTGACCGTGCGCTGCCGCTCATGATGCAATCGGTGGGGCGAACCTATGTGCGCGCCTTCAACCAGCGCCATGGACGAACGGGCACGTTGTGGGAGGGGCGCTACCGCTCCACGCTGATCCAGACCGATCGGTATTTGCTTGCGTGCATGGCTTACATCGACCTCAACCCGGTGCGTGCCGGGTTGGTGCTGCAGCCGCAGGACTACGGGTGGTCCAGCCATGTCCACTACACCGGCCAGCGGGTGGATCGATGGATCACCCCGCACGCCCTCCTCTGGACCCTGGGCAACACCCCGTTTGCCCGCGAGGCGGCATACGCCGAATTGGTGCATGCGGGCGTGACCACGGACCAGGAGCGTGCGTTGACCCAATCTGCGCTCAGCGGCTGGGCGTTGGGGGAGACCGCTTTCGTGGCAAATTTGCAAAAGCAAACCGAGCGTCGTGTGGTGAAAGGGCGAGCGGGAAGGCCCCTTTCGCAGCGCGGCCCGTCCTCGTCGCAGCCCTGAGGGGGCCGTGCGCGGGAGATGGCCTACAAAAAGAACTCTAAAGAGCTCTTTTTAATCTGTCCCCAAATAATCAGTCGGGATGACTTTGAAGAAAATAATTGGAATCTGACCCCAATTATTTTTCTTGGCATTCATGTTGCAGTGCACTATGCTTCGTGTCCCGCTGATATTTGAAGGAGTGCGCCATGACGACGGCTGCCGAAAAAGACTATTTGCAAAACCACGGCTTGTATGCCGCCGATCAGGAGCATGACGCGTGTGGCGTGGGTTTTGTGGCGCACATCAAAGGGCAGAAGAGCCATGCCATCGTGGGCCAAGCGCTGAAGATTCTGGAGAACCTGGACCATCGGGGCGCCGTCGGTGCCGACAAACTCATGGGCGACGGTGCGGGTATCCTGATCCAGCTGCCCGATGCGCTGTACCGTGAAGAGATGGCCAAGCAGGGTGTGAACCTGCCGCCCATGGGCGAATATGGCGTGGGCATGATCTTCCTGCCCAAGGAACATGCCTCGCGCCAGGCCTGCGAACAAGAACTCGAGCGCGCCATCCAGGCCGAGGGACAGGTGCTGCTCGGTTGGCGCGATGTGCCGGTGAACCTCGAGATGCCCATGTCGCCCACCGTGCGCGAAAAAGAGCCGGTGATCCGCCAGGTCTTCATCGGCCGTGGCAGTGACGTCATCGTGCAGGACGCACTCGAGCGCAAGCTGTACGTGATCCGCAAGACGGCCAGCGCTGCCATTCAGAACCTGCAGCTCAAGCACAGCAAGGAATACTACGTCCCGAGCATGTCCAGCCGCACGGTGATCTACAAAGGCCTGCTGCTGGCCGATCAGGTCGGCACCTACTTCATGGACCTGCAAGACCCGCGCTGCGTCTCGGCCCTGGGCCTGGTGCACCAGCGCTTCTCCACCAACACCTTCCCCGAGTGGCCGCTGGCCCACCCGTACCGCTACGTTGCCCACAACGGCGAGATCAACACCGTCAAGGGCAACTACAACTGGATGAAGGCGCGCGAAGGCGTGATGTCCTCCCCGGTGCT
>JACCDO011541339.1_pt1 | contig 24512 bp, 23 predicted proteins | sample 7446101 | NCBI WGS metagenome assembly JACCDO01 (sample SAMN15323440, study PRJNA562643) | freshwater metagenome | isolation source: river surface water | place: USA:Blue River Watershed | collected 2017-08-16 | reverse complement strand
TGGGAACTCGTAGAAGACCCAGGCCAGGCAACCGCTGTGCTGGTTAATACCTGCGGATTTGTTGAAACGGCTAAGACCGAATCTATTCAAACAATTTTGCAAACGGCAGATTTGAAAAATGATGGAGTGGTTAAGGCAGTAGTTGCAATTGGCTGCATGGCTGAAAGATACGGAAAAGAACTCGCAAGTGAAATTCCCGACGCGGATGCTGTTTTGGGTTTTGACGCGTACGAAGACTTGGGGCAGTCACTGGCCAAAATTGTCGGTGGCGCAAAATTAGATAGTCACGAGCCGGTTGATCGCAGATTATCAACACCTAAAGCGCCAGCTGAAAGAAATGTTGAAGGCTCAAGTTCGAAAGATGTTATTCGACTACGGCTCGATTCAAAACCATACGCGCCATTAAAAATTGCAAATGGTTGTGATCGAAGATGCACGTTTTGTGCAATCCCAGCCTTCCGCGGCTCATTCGTTTCAAGAAGACCCACCGACATAATCGCTGAAGCAGTTTGGCTAAGTGAAAGAGGGGTGCGGGAACTTTTCCTCGTAAGTGAAAATACAACTTCCTATGGCAAAGATTTAGGCGATATGAACTTGCTCGAAGCGTTGTTGCCAGCGCTGGCGAGTATTGAAAAAATTGAGCGAATTCGAGTTTCATATCTGCAACCGGCGGAGATGCGTCCAAATTTAATTTCTGCAATTGTGAATACTGAAAAGGTAGTTCCTTATTTCGACCTGTCCTTCCAACACGCTGCCCCAACTGTTCTGCGCCGTATGCGACGTTTTGGCGGCAAACAAGAGTTCTTAGATTTGATAGCGCAAATCCGAAAGGTCTGTCCAGATGCCGGTATTCGTTCTAACTTCATTGTTGGATTCCCCGGCGAAACAGACGCAGAACTAGAAACTCTTTGCGAATTCATCAATGAAGCAGAATTGGATTCAATTGGAATCTTCGGCTATTCAGATGAAGACGGCACCGAAGCACTTAAGTTAGATGGAAAGCTATCAACTGCGGAAATTAATCGGCGAGTTGAGTATGTAACTTCATTGGTCGATGAAGTAACAAATCAGAAAGCCGAATCCCGAATCGGTTCAACTGTAACCGTAATGATTGAAAGTACTGCTGACGGTTTCGAAGGTCGCGCAGATTTTCAGGGCCCAGAAGTAGATGGCACTTGCATCGTTGAAACAGATCGTGAACTACAGGTTGGAGATTTCATTCAAGGAATAGTGATTGCAAATGACGGCGTAGACCTGATTGTGGAAGAAATTTCTAACTGATGCAGAATCCAAATTTCTATACAATTTTACGAATTTTGCTGGTACCAGTTTTTTGGTTCGCGCTATTTAGCCTCGATAATGCCTTCTTGGCAGTTGTGATCTTCTGGATTGCGGCAATCACAGACTTGATTGATGGACATTTAGCACGTAAACATAATTTGATTTCAAACTTTGGGAAAATCGCTGACCCCATTGCTGATAAGGCTTTAACTGGAGCAGCTTGGATTGGACTTTCAATTATTGGAGTTCTGCCAGTAGCTGCAACAGTTTTAATTTTGATTAGAGAAATTGGAATTACTCTCTTACGCCTATTCGTAGTCAACAAAACAGTAGTAGCGGCAGATCGTGGTGGAAAACTTAAAACCACATTTCAAATCACTACCATTTCGTTTTACCTTGTAAATCTTGGCTTCGATTGGGATTGGCTGGTGCTGCCAATTAGCATCTTGCTTTGGATTACAGTTGCAATCACTACTTACACAGGTGTGCGTTATTTGCCTGAGTTGTTAGGAAAGAAGAAATGACCGAAGCTCAAATTGCTTTAGATGCGCTTTCTGATCCGCAACTACCACCAACCGAATGGGAGTTCGCTCGAGCAACAGTCTTGGTTGCAAAATATGCAGGAGTTAGTCTGGCTACAGCCGAATCTTTGACAGGTGGATTGCTCAGTGCATTACTCACTTCGGTACCTGGCGCATCTGAGGTGTTCAAAGGTGGAGTTATTGCATATGCAACAGAGACCAAAAGCAACTTACTCAATGTGCCCTCAAGTATCTTGAAAAACGGCGCAGTCTCAACCGAAGTAGCACTTGCCATGGCCACTAGCGTCACCAAAGTATTAGATACTCGAATTGGGATCAGCTGCACTGGTGTGGCTGGCCCTGATAAACAGGATGGTCGACCAGTCGGAGAAGTACATATCGCGGTTTTTGATGCTCAAACCGGCTCAAGCCGTAGCCAAACCTTGATGTTTACCGGATCGAGGGACGATATACGTAGCCAGACTTCCCTGGCTCTGTTGGGACTTGCCCTTGATGTCCTTGTTGGACTAACCGATTTGTCTCGGACTCCAATGGCAGACGAACAATAAGCGCGCCAATTTGGCCATAAATCAGGCAATTGCCAGGAATTTTGACTAACTTAACCCCTTGTCAACACGATTCATCGGAGGTGAGCATGGTGCTATTACGCGAAGTAATTGGTTCCCAATTACGCCACGCCCGCAAAGCTCAAGGTGCTACCTTGCGTGACATCTCCACCAAGGCAAACGTAGCGCTCGGTTATTTGAGTGAAATTGAACGCGGTCAAAAAGAACCTTCTAGTGAATTGCTTTCTTCAATTTGTCTTGCTCTTGAAATTTCAGTTTCAACTCTAATGCGAGGCGTTACAAATGAAGCGGCGCGAATTGAAAATCAAGTTCGTCCGATCAAAGCCAATCGTACAAATACAAATTCCAAAGCAGCGTGAGTCCTCAACCTTCGCTGCGAACTAAACGCACGCAAGATGCAATCGCGCAAGCGGCTCGTTCAATTTTGCAAAATGGTCCGACTAAAAATCTTTCAATGGTCTCTCTTGCTACCACATCTGGCATTGCAAGAGCCACGGTTTATAACCACATAAGTGAAAAACAAGATATTTATCGCCTATTGGCCGAAAATTACTTGGAAGAGATTTCTACTCGTATCGAATCTAGCAATTCTTTGGTTTCTGGCTTAAACGCACTTGCAGATTTCGTTGCTAATGATTCAGCCATCGCAGGTTTGCGCAAACATGATCAAAAGGCATTAGTGGCCGCCATTACATACGTGCATTCAATGCCAGACCAAATCGCGAAACTAGTGATGGATTCACTATTGGCCTGGAATGTTTCGGCAGATTTAATTGCAGCCGATGTTGTTATCCGTTGGTTGACAAGTTATGCCATAAACCCCGGAACACAAATTGATCGACAGGTTGGGGCAGAGGTTCTAGCTAGTGCACTTTTGAAAGATGCACGTTCTTGAGATTGACAGATTTTTGGCAGCGGATGGAAAGTCATTTCGGTGTCGGGTATGCCGCGTCTTGGGCTCGAGACACACGCCTAGTTGAGTTAGAAGGCTTAACTGTCGAAGAGGCTCTGAGAGCAGGAATTGAGACTCAGGATGTGTGGCGGGCAGTCTGGGCGCATGAGGGAATGCACCCAAAAGAGCGCTAGAGACACGCCGAGCCTTCAATATGTCATTCGAACAAATGTTCTGATACCTTTCGCCCAAGTTCGAAATTTCCACAGGAAATGAGAGCGGGTCGAGCAAGTCACACTCCATATCTAGGGTGCGCGCAGACCTAAACGACACGAGGAGACGACATGGCAGCTGCCACCCCTGGAAATGACCGCGATAAGGCTCTAGAAGCTGCGCTTGCTCAAATTGAGCGCCAATTCGGCAAAGGCTCAGTAATGCGCCTAGGCGAAGAAGATCGCGCTGCAATTGAAGTTATCCCAACTGGCTCAATCGCCCTTGATATTGCACTAGGAATCGGCGGCCTCCCTAAAGGTCGCGTTATCGAAGTTTTCGGACCTGAGTCCTCAGGTAAGACCACAGTTGCCCTCCATGCAATTGCAAATGCCCAACGCCAAGGCGGAATTTGCGCTTTCATCGATGCCGAACATGCGCTCGATCCTGAATACGCAAAAGCACTTGGTGTTGATATTGATGCACTTCTTGTTAGCCAACCAGACAATGGTGAACAAGCTCTTGAAATTACGGACATGTTGATCCGTTCTGGTGCAATCTCACTAATCGTTATCGACTCGGTTGCAGCGCTGGTTCCGCGGGCTGAAATTGAAGGCGAGATGGGTGATAGCCACATGGGCTTGCAAGCTCGTTTGATGAGCCAAGCACTTCGAAAAATCACTGGTGCGCTAAATCAATCTGGTACAACTGCAATCTTCATCAATCAGTTGCGCGAAAAAATCGGTGTCATGTTTGGTTCACCAGAAACTACAACCGGTGGTCGTGCGCTTAAGTTCTATTCTTCAGTTCGCCTCGATGTACGTCGCGTTGAAAGTTTGAAGGATGGCGCGGACATCGTTGGTAACCGCACCCGCGTAAAAGTTGTTAAAAACAAGGTTGCCCCACCTTTCAAGCAAGCGGAATTCGACATCGTTTACGGTGAAGGTATTAGCCGTGAAGGCAGCTTGATTGATATGGGTGTTGAGCATGGAATCGTTCGCAAGGCAGGTGCCTGGTACACCTATGACGGAGATCAACTCGGTCAAGGTAAAGAAAATGCCCGCAACTTCTTGCGCGATAACCCAGAACTTGCAAATGACATTGAAACCAAGATCAAAGAAAAACTTGGTGTAGGTGTTGATGCGGTAGTAGCAACTGAAGATGTTGAAACTGCCTGACGATGTTCTAATCACTGAAGAACTTCTTCAGACTGTTAGAAATATGGGATTGCGCAGACTCACTCGATCTCCAATGTCACGTTACCAATTCGAGCAATATCTTTTAAAGCGGAATGTGCCACTTGATGCTGTTACTCAAGTGGCCAACCGTTTTGAAGAAATTAAATTGCTCGATGACAAAGAGTTTGCTGCGATGTGGGTTCGATCTAGGCGAAATACCCGTGGCACCGGCTGGCGAGTTCTTCGGCAGGAGCTCAAAAACAAAGGCATTTCTGCCGAGATTATTGAAAGTTTTGCTCTTACCGATCCAGCAATCGAATACGAAATGGCCCTCGATATCGGCACAAAGAAATTCCGCGGACTTCAGAGATACGAAAAAGATGTGATTTGGCGTAGGTTGACTGGATTCCTTATCAGACGTGGGCACAGCAGCTCAACCGCGATTCGAGTGACCTCAGAATTAATGGACACGCTTAAATCTGCCTAATTACACAATTTCGACTGCCAAGATAAGTGTATGAAAATCGATTGTGGCCTTTACGTTGATGGCAAACGCCAGTCTGGTTCAGATCCGATTGAGTTATTAAATCTGGCGAAAGCAAATGGTGGATTTGTTTGGCTGGGTCTGGTTGAACCTACACTTGAAGAGTTTGGGCCGATTGCTAAAGAATTTGATTTACACGAGTTGGCATTTGAAGATGCCATTCATGCACAACAAAGATCTAAAGTAGAGGATTACGGCGACCTTGAGTTTGTGGTTTTGAAAACACTTTTCTATGTCGAAGATACCAGTCAAGTGGAAACTGGCGACTTGATGATGTACATCGGTCCAAACTTCATAATTACGGTGAGGCACGGTGAACGTGTTGGTTTGGCATCTGTCAGACAAAAGCTTGAAACAAACCCATCTTGGCTTCGCAACGGACCATACGCAGTCGTTCATAGTGTGATTGATCATGTAGTTGATATTTATTTGCACATTGCAGCTGAGCTGGAAAATGATGTTGCCGCTTTGGAAGAAAAAGTTTTCTCAAATCAAAGAAAATCTTGGAGCCAAGACCTTTATTTCTTAAAACGCGAAGTTATTGAATTTAGGCGGGCAGTTGATCCAATGGCAAAATGGATACCACGGTTTGCATTGAATCAAGAACTTAATGTTCCAACCGGAATGCGCGAGTTTTTCAGAGATATTGAAGACCACATCAACCGCGCATCCGACACCGCTTCATCACTAGACACTTTGCTCGCTAGCGCACTAGGTGCTGACATGGCGCAGGTTCAACTCAGGCAAAATGAAGATATGCGCAAAATTACGGCATGGGTGGCATTGGCTTCAGTTCCAACAATGGTGGCTGGAATTTACGGAATGAATTTTGATTTCATGTGGGAACTTCACCAACCCGCTGCATATCCAATTGTGCTGGGAAGTTTGACGGTGCTTTGTGGCTTTTTGTTCCGAAAATTTAAGAAATCTGGTTGGTTGTAGGTCACTTAAACTACGCAGGTGACTACCGATACTCGCACGTACGAAGTGCGCACCCATGGTTGCCAGATGAATGTGCATGACTCTGAGCGCATGTCTGGAATGCTCGAGGGTATGGGTTTAACCGCAGTTCAAGACGGCCCTGCAGATGTCATTGTGATTAACACTTGTGCAGTTCGGGAAAATGCCGGCACCAAGCTATATGGAAACCTGGGAATGTTGCGGGCGCTAAAACTTGAACGGCCCCATACCCAAATTGCGGTAGGTGGGTGCCTTGCTCAAAAAGACCAAGGTGAAATCATTAAACGAGCTCCCTGGGTAGACGTAGTTTTTGGAACCCACAACATAAGTGCTCTTCCAGTATTGCTTGAACGGGCCCGAATTGAAAAAGAATCGCAAATCGAAATGGCGGAGGCGCTCGAGGTCTTTCCCTCGCATTTACCTTCCAAAAGAGACCACGCTTATTCTGCATGGGTAAGCATCAGCGTTGGTTGCAACAACACATGCACCTTCTGCATTGTGCCTGCACTTCGCGGTAAAGAAAAAGATCGCCGAATGGGTGAAATTCTTGAAGAAATCGAAGTTCTAGTTGCAGATGGAGTTAGCGAAGTTACTTTGCTCGGCCAGAATGTGAATTCTTATGGTGTCGAATTTGGTGACAAAGAGGCGTTTGGCAAATTGCTTCGAGCATGTGGTGATATCGCAGGCTTGGAACGAGTTCGATTTTTCAGTCCGCATCCAAAAGAGTTTTCAACTGATGTGTTACATGCAATGCGAGACACTCACAATGTGATGCCAAGTTTGCATATGCCATTGCAATCGGGAAGCGATGCTGTGCTCAAAGCAATGCGCCGGTCATATCGACAAGAGCGATACCTTTCAATCATTGAAGATGCAAGATCACTAATTCCAAACGCTGCAATTACCACCGACATCATTGTTGGCTTCCCAGGAGAAACTGAAAGTGACTTCGAAGAAACCTTGAAGGTGGTTAAAGCTGCCAGATTTAGCACTGCATATACCTATCAATATTCAAAGCGCCCCGGAACGCCAGCCGCCACGATGGATAACCAAATTCCGCAGGAAGTCGTCACCGAAAGATTCAATCGCCTGGTTGAACTTGGAAACGCAATTGCCTGGGAAGAAAATAAGAAACAGATTGGACAAAGAGTTGAAGTCTTGGTCGCTGATGACCAGGGCAAAAAAGATGGAGAAACCCAACGAATTTCGGGCAGAGCTAGAGATAATCGTTTGGTTCATGTTGCTAAGCCAGAAGGGTTGGTTCGGCCCGGAGATTTTGTCACCGCTGAAGTGACTTATGCAGCTCCATTCCACTTGATTGCAGATGCGAATGTGACAGTTCGCCATACGTTGGCTGGAGATAAAGCGAGTAATGCTGCACACGATAATGGCCTACTGACAATTAAAACTCGCATTGGGCAAGGAGTGTAAATGACTCAGTCGTACACACTTGGTTTCTCTTGCCCTGACAAACCGGGAATCGTCCACTCAGTTTCTTCTTTCATTGTTGAAATCGGTGGAAATATCACCGAGAGTCGGCAGTTTGAAGACCGCGAAAATGAATTATTTTTTATGCGGGTGGAGTTTGATGTTAAGTCAGCAATTGATTTGTCAAAAATTATCGAAACTTTCTCAAAAATTGCTAACACTTACTCAATGAAGTGGCGACTTGCCAGTTCAAGCCAGCGTGAGCGTGTTTTAATCATGGTTAGCAAATATGAACACTGCTTAAATGATCTTTTGTTTAGACATCGATCTGGAGCGCTCCAAGTTGATATTCCATTAATCGTTAGCAACCATCGAGACCTCGAAGAAATGGCAAACTGGTACGGCATTCCATTTGTTCACATCTCACATGCCAATGGCAAAGCTGAGGCTGAAAGAGAACTCCGTAAAGTCATCGCTGATAACAAAATTGATCTGATTGTCCTTGCAAGGTATATGCAAATTTTGTCCGGAGAATTCTGTGACGAATTTTCTGGAAAAATTATCAATATCCATCATTCGTTTTTACCTTCTTTCAAAGGTGCAAAGCCTTACCATCAAGCACACCAACGCGGTGTAAAAGTAATTGGGGCGACCGCTCACTACGTAACTCGCGAACTCGATGAAGGTCCAATTATCGAGCAAGAAGTTGCGCGTGTGGATCACTCAAATACTCCAGAACAACTTGCATCTGTAGGTAGAGATGTAGAGGCTCAGGCGTTAGCGCGGGCGGTCGCTTGGCATGCAGAACACCGAGTTTTCCTTTCTGGCCAACGTACGATTGTGTTCCGATGAGCGCAATAATTTTGGATGGCAAGGCCACCGCTGCAAAAGTTAAAGCTGAATTAGCTGTTCGAGTTACCGAACTTAAGAGCAAAGGGTTAACTCCAGGGCTTGGAACAATTTTGGTTGGCGATGATCCTGGATCTCATTCCTATGTCAGTGGAAAGCATCGCGATTGCCATGAAGTTGGAATTGCAAGTATTCGAATCGACTTACCTGCTAGTGCAACGCAAGCCGACGTCATGGCAGCAGTTAAGGAATTAAATGCGGCAAAAGAATGCACTGGTTACATAGTGCAATTGCCGTTACCAAAAGGTTTGGATTCGCTCGCTGTTCTTGAAGCAATGGATCCTGATAAAGATGCCGATGGTCTTCACCCAACAAACCTTGGACGTTTAGTGCTTGGGATTGAAGCACCCCTTCCATGCACACCGCGTGGTTGTGTCGAACTTCTTCGCGAATACAAGGTGAACATTGACGGAGCACATGTTGTAGTGGTTGGTCGCGGCGTCACTGTTGGCAGGCCACTTGGGTTATTGCTAACTCGCAAATCTGAAAATGCAACCGTAACACTTTGTCATACTGGCACTAAGAACGTCGCGCAATATTTAAAGCAGGCAGACATCATTGTTGCAGCAGCTGGAGTTGCGTACATGATTACGCCCGATGTCATTAGAACTGGAGCAGCTGTCCTAGATGTCGGCATAACTCGCACAGAAGCTGGCCTACTTGGGGATGTTCACCCATCAGTAAAGGATGTTGCCGGATTTATCGCCCCAATGCCTGGTGGCACTGGACCAATGACGCGCGCAATGTTGCTCGCGAATGTGGTGGATACTGCAACTCGCTCGTTGGGCTAAACGTGTCCGCACCCATAATCAGTATCGTCGGTCCAACCGCAAGCGGCAAAACTGCTCTCTCAATTTCTCTTGCAAAACATCTAAATGCCGAAATTGTAAATTTAGATGCCTATCAAATCTATAAAGAAATGGATATCGGCACAGCCAAGCCAACAGTTGCGGAGCGAGAAGCTATTCGCCACCATTTAATCGATGTTGTAGATATTGAACATGAGGGAAATGTCTCAGAGTTTCAAAATTGGGCAAGATTGGCAATACTTTCATTAAATGAGCAAGGCATTCCAGTTGTTTGTGTTGGCGGCTCAGGTCTGTATGTAAAAGCAGTATTTGATGACTTGAAATTTCCCGGCACCGACGCTGAAATTCGAACTAAATACGAAACTTACTTAGCCCAACATGGCGAGCAAGCCTTGCATAGTTTGCTCGCTGAAAAAGATTCGATCGCGGCCGCACACATAATTCCAGAGAACTCCCGACGAGTGGTTAGGGCACTTGAGGTGATTGAGCTCACGGGAGAGCCATTTATCGCACAGTTGCCGCAACAAGAACCAGTGATTGATGCAATTCGAATTGGATTGGACTTGGAACGGGAGTCACTATTGAAGAGAATTGCCATCCGGACTCACAAAATGTTTCAAGACGGCTGGTCAGATGAAGTTAAAACGCTAGAAGATAAGGGCCTTTTCAAAACATTGACTGCAAGTAGAGCGCTTGGCTATCGCGAAGTTTCAAAATTTAATCGCGGTGAAATTTCTGAAGTTGAAGCCATCGAATTAGTTTTGCACGCCACCAATAGATTTTCTAAACGGCAAATGCAGTGGTTTAGGCGCGATGATTACGTGCAATGGTTCGACGCGCAAGATGAAAATTTGTTAGAAAAAGTATTGAAGGTTATCTGAGCGGTAAATCGTTCAATGGGTTTTGTCCCTCTTCTGTCACGACTTGATACCACTCATATTTAAATGCTCGATTGAAAATTTTTGATGGTAGATTTGAGAAGACTTGCAAAGTTCGGATAGTTGAACCGCCAACTCTCTGTGAGCCGTGCGCGCGCATTGAAGCACGTTTGAATCCTGTCCAATTTGAAACATCAACTCGATGGGTAATGTCTGCGCGCGGAGTAAATCCATCAGCAAGCGCAGATAATTCTTTTAGTGGACCGATTTTTAGAAGTGGTCGAATGTAGTCAAGCAAAATTGCAATTGTTTGCCGATCAACAGTCGCATTTGCGACAACTGGAGTGTTGGCCATCTTTCCGGCTGCAATTGTGGCTTTGTGAATTTGAATGTGATCTGGATGTCCGTATCCACCTTTGGAGTCATAGCCAATCACCATTTGTGCTTTTTCGTTTTTTAAGATTGCAGCTATTGAGTTTGCGATTTCTTCAACACTTGCCTGACATAATGTGGATTCGACGGCTGAGATGTTTCCATCTAGGCCAGAGTCTCGATAATTAAGGAAATAGGTTTCGCTAACGCCAAGGATTCGAGCGGAATCCTGTAATTCACGCTTTCTGATATTGCCTAGATCTGCGTAATTTCCAATATCTGACAAACCGGCATCGCCATTTGTAGCCATGATTACAACTACTCGATGTCCCTTTTCTCGCAGTGCACGCATAGTCCCTGCAGTCAAAAGTGCTTCATCGTCAGGATGAGCGTGCACAAAAACCACAGTAGCCATAGCCGTATCTTCGCCCACACGCAGAATTGTTTCTACCACCGCTCTAAGTTTGGCTCGTGCGAATTGTTCACATCTCAGATTGCTTCCTGCCGAGGATGGGTGGAATAGAAACGCAGGTTTCTGGGTTGGTGGAACATCAAAAGCGTCAAGGGCATGAAGTGTTCGTCCTGACTCTCACCCCAGGATCTGCAATTGAAGGTGTAAGGCGTTTTCCGTTTGGAATGCCTGGTGAAATTCTTTGGAATCCAAACGGATTAAAACTCGCAACCTCGGCGCTAAAAGAACTTAATCCAGATGTTGTGCACATCCACCTCGGCGCGGCATCACCATTCGCTTGGGATGGGATGAAAGCAGTTCGAAATCTAGATTTGCCTAGCGTTGCCACAGTTCACTCAATTTGGGGGAGTGTGGCGCGAAAGATCTATGCAATTGCTGCGAGAAGTTGGAACCCAAAGACTATTTTCTCATCAGTAAGTGAAGTTGCTTGCGAGATTGTGCGTTCAAGTTTGAACCGGGATGTGCATTTGGCTCATAACGGTGTGGATATTGCATTTTGGAGTGAAGTAAATAATTTGGAGTCCCCAAGAATCCAAATAGTTAGTGCTACGCGCTTTGCCTCGCGAAAAAGAATCCGACCACAGATTTTGGCGATAGAAAAAATGGTCAAAGTGCTAGGCGAAGATTCTCCGCACTTTACAATTGCAGGCACAGGGCCTGATTTTGCAAGTGTGCAAAAGATGATTCAAAAAAAGAATTTGGAAAAGAATATTGAACTTGTTGGAAGATTAGACAAAATGCAACTTCGAAATCTCTATTCAAGAGCAGACTTATTTTTACAGATGAGTTTGCTGGAGGCTTTTGGGATTGCGGCTTGCGAAGCCAGAGCTGCAGGTTTGCCAATTATTTCTCGAAAAGGAAGCGGAGTTAGCGAATTTGTGAAAGATGGAACCACTGGCTACCTAGAGTCAAGTGACGAAGAAATCGTCGAGCGGATTTTGAAACTAGTGGGTGATCGCGAAGAACTTCGAAAACTTAAAAAAGCGTCACAAAAGCGACCGCCAATTCAAAATTGGGAACATGCGACCGAGCAAGTTCAGGCGCTTTACCAGCAGGCCATCCAACAGGTCTAGGACTTACCCTTAGCCCATGAGTCGGCGAACAATCAGCTTCATAAAAGGGCATGGCACTGGAAATGACTTCCTAATAATTCCAGACGAACTCGGCTCAAACGATTTAACTGCCCTTGAAGTCAAAACTCTGTGTGATCGGCATTTCGGCATTGGCGCTGATGGCATTTTGCGAGTTGTAAAAACTGCGGCCGCTGGCATTGATGCCCCTGGGACTACTTGGTTTATGGATTACCGAAACAGTGATGGATCAATCGCGGAAATGTGCGGCAATGGACTTCGAGTCTTTGTGCATTACCTTTACCAGACCGGTCGCATCACCGAAACTGAAAACTTAATTGCAACCCGAGGTGGCACTAAGAAAGTTACCAAGCTTGCAGATGGAAACTATCGCATCGAAATGGGTAAGCCGCAGATAAACATTGAACCTCTCGAAGTACAAGTTGCGGGTAGAAAATATCTGGCGACCAGTGTTCATATCCCAAATCCGCACGCAATCTCGTTCGTAGATGACTTAGATGAAATTGGTAGCTTGCAAGAAACACCAGTTGCCAATCCAGAATCTACTTTCCCAAATGGTGCAAACTTTGAATTCATTAAAAAGGTTGGCGCAAACCATATTTCGATGCGTGTTTTTGAACGCGGCTCTGGTGAAACCCTTTCTTGTGGAACTGGAGTTTGTGCTGCTGCAGTGGTGGCTCGCCTTAATGAAAGTCAAAAAGGTGATACTTCCTGGCGGGTTGATGTTAAGGGTGGCACGCTTAAAGTTGAGCAAACTGATGACGGTGAAGTGTCGTTGATTGGCCCGGCGGTATTAGTAGCAGATGGCGAGTTCCACTTTGAAAAATAGTGGAGAGTCTTTTGATGTTGCCACAACTGGCGATCTTGATCTAGAAGAACGTCGCGCACTTCGCCGGGTTGAGGGCTTAAGCACTGAACTTGAAGACATTACCGAAGTTGAATATCGACAAGTTCGATTAGAACGAGTGGTTTTAGTTGGAGTTTGGACTCAAGGATCAGTTGAGTCAGCTGAGCGTTCAATGGCTGAACTTGCAAGACTGGCAGAAACTGCAGGTTGCACGATTGTTGATGCACTTATGCAACGTCGTGATGCACCAGATACTGCGACGTATATTGGTTCTGGAAAAGTGAAAGAACTTCGCGATATTGTCTTGTTGCACAAAGCGGACACCGTGATTTGCGATGGTGAGCTTTCACCTAGCCAGCTTCGCAAACTTGAAGACTCAGTGAAAGTTAAAGTTGTAGACCGCACTTGGTTGATCCTTGATATTTTCGCCCAACACGCAAAGAGCAAAGAAGGTAAAGCCCAAGTCAGTTTGGCTCAAATGCAGTACATGATTCCGCGTCTGCGCGGTTGGGGTGAAGCGTTAAGCCGACAAGCCGGTGGTCGAGCTGGCGGCGGAACCGGAGGCGTTGGAACTCGTGGTCCTGGTGAAACAAAGCTTGAAACCGACCGTCGCCGAATCAATAATCAAATTTCAAAACTCAAACGTGAGCTTAAGGACATGGCGAGAGTTCGCAACACGCAACGTTCTGCTCGACATGCAAGTGGAGTGCCGCAAGTTGCAATCGCGGGTTATACAAATGCTGGAAAGTCATCTTTACTCAATCGGCTAACAGGCGCTGGCGTTTTGGTGGAAAACGCTTTGTTTGCAACACTCGATCCAACAGTTCGCAAAGCACACACGCCAAGTGGTCGTGATTTCACAATTTCAGACACGGTCGGATTTGTGCGGCACTTGCCACATCAATTAGTTGAAGCGTTCCGTTCGACGCTCGAAGAAGTTTCTAACGCAGATTTGATATTGCATGTGGTGGATGGAACTGATGCCGATCCTGAAGGCCAGCTATCTGCTGTCCGCGAGGTGCTCGCCGAGATCGACGCAGCGAACATCCCCGAAATTGTGGTGGTCAACAAGATTGACTCAGCCGATCCGATAGTTGTGCAAAGAATCCTCCGGCGTGAAAAACATTCGCTTGCGGTTAGTGCGCATTCTGGAGACGGAATCGAGCAGTTACTTGCCGAAATCGATCGGGTCTTGCCAGGTCCAAACACACCAATAGACGTGCTAATTCCGTACGAACATGGTGAGTTTGTTTACAAGATAGTTAGCACAGGTGTTTTGAAAAATATGGAACATCTTGAGTCTGGAACTCATGTCACTGCAGTGGTTTCTGAACAACTAGCTAGCGAATTGGCAGCTTTCAAAAATGTCTGAAACTGAAATGCTTGATAAAGCTCTAAAAGCGGTCGTTGGGGTGCTTGGTGGTGAAAACCGCGAGGGCCAAGTTGAAATGATGCATGCGGTGGACAACTCCCTTAGATCTGGTCAACACTTACTAGTCCAAGCGGGCACAGGTACTGGAAAATCAGTTGCTTATTTATTACCAGCTATCTTGTTTGCGATGGAAAAGAAACAACCTGTTGTTATAAGCACTGCAACTTTGGCGCTTCAGAGACAATTAGTTGCGCGCGACTTACCTAGAATTGCTGATGCGCTTGAAAAAGTCTTGAAACGTAAGCCTACTTTTGCCGTTGCAAAAGGTCGCCATCACTACATCTGCAAACAAAGATTGAATACAACTCCAACAATCCCTGATTCAGATGATGACGATCAGGCTGTTTTGTTTGCATCCCCAACAACTAAGTTGGGAAAAGATGCCAAACGCGTACGTACTTGGGCACACACCACCGAAACTGGAGATCGTGAAGATTTAGAACCAGCTCCAGATCTGCGGGTTTGGAGAGCACTCAGTGTTTCGGGCTCAGAATGCATCGGAGCATCCAAGTGCCCATTTGGTGATGAATGCTTCACCGAGAATGCTCGCGCGGCCGCAGAACATGCCGACGTAGTAATCACAAACCACGCGATGTTGGTAATTCATGCGCTTGAAGGAGTGCCGCTCTTGCCTGACCATTGTGCGGTAATTGTTGATGAAGGCCACGAATTAGCAGATCGAGTTACCGGTCAAGCAACCCAAGATTTATCTTCGTACATTATTGAGCGAGCCGCTAAAAAAGCCAGAGGGGTAGTCGACCCAGCAATTGTGCTAAAACTCGAAGAGGCCGCTGATGGCATTCGACTCTTACTCGATGAGGTGGCTGGATTTAGCCCCAAACGCATAGTTTTAGATGTAGCCGAACTTGGCGAGGATGCAAGTAACTTTTTCATTGGTTTAAAAACCGTTCTTAACGATTTACTTGCCGCCCGCGATAGCGCACAAGAAGCCTTGGCTGATTTACAAGCCAAGTCAAAAGCGGACCCAGATGCTGAGCCGCAGGTGCTCGCCGCCCGTTCGATGGCAAAGGTTGCTCTTGGTGAAATTCAGGATGTCGCAAACCGGTTGGTAAAACTAAAAGACTCTGATGTGGCTTGGCTAGATCGCAGTGAAGGGCGAGCTGGGCATTTTCAGGTCGCGCCACTTTCAGTTTCTCACTTGCTGAGCGAAAACCTATTTGGCGAATTACCGGTGGTGGTAACTAGTGCAACTTTGACCCTCGGTGGAAAGTTTGATGCGATTGCAAAAGATCTTGGTTTACTGCCACCAATCAAAGGGCTTGATATTGAAGATGACGAAACTGATTACATAGATCCTGAGACTGATGAAGATGGAAATCCAATTCCGCCGCGCAAATCTGAGGAATTGCTCCAACATGATTGGAAATCATTAGATGTTGGATCGCCATTTGATGCCGCAAGCCAAGGAGTGCTCTATATCCCTGCACACTTGCCAGCGCCTGGGCGCGACGGATTAAGTGATGAACAGCTCGAAGAAGCCACAAAATTAATCATTGCTGCCGGCGGAAGAACTCTGGCTCTATTCTCTTCTTGGCGAGCAGTGGATAAAGCCGCTGAACACTTAACAAAAGCTTTACCAGATGCCAATCTTGAAATTAAGTTGCTTGTGCAACGCAAGGGTGATGTGGTTGCAGACCTTGTAAAGCAATTTTCAAATGACACCACCAGCGTCCTATTAGGAACAATCTCGCTCTGGCAAGGAGTGGATGTGCCTGGAGAGTCTTGCTCACTTGTAATCATCGACCGAATCCCATTCCCGCGACCTGACGACCCCTTGGTGGCCGCTAGACAGCAAAGGGTAGATAGAAGTGGTGGCAGTGGATTTAGATCAATCGCGGTACCAAAAGCGGCATTGTTGTTAGCTCAAGGTGCGGGACGACTTTTACGAACCCAAAAAGACCGCGGAATGGTGGCGGTCTTGGATTCAAGATTGATTACTGCAAATTATGCAAACTTCTTAGTGCAGTCACTTCCACCATTTTGGAAAACAACTGATCCAGATGTAGCTATTGCAGCAATTGCACGTTTGGGAAAAACTTTTTAAAGTTTTCGCATAACTGTTACGACGATACCCATAATCCGGGCATCATTTCCATTGATTGGTTCAAAGTCAGGGTTATGTGGCATCAACCAAACTTGTCCATCGCGTTTCTTGAAAGTCTTTACGGTTGCTTCTTCGTCATTGATCAAGGCAGCAACTATTTCACCGTTGTTCGCAGTGGCTTGTTGGCGAACTACAACGTAATCTCCATCGAAGATTCCAGCGTCGATCATTGAGTCGCCGCGAACTTGCAACATGAACAAATCGCCGAAGCCAGTCATTTCACGCGGCAGCGACATTGTGTTTTCAATATTTTGTTCAGCAATTAAACCTGTACCAGCAGCAATCTGTCCAAGCAATGGAATAGAAACAGTGGTTTCATCATTTGCAGAAATAGCTGGTGCACTTGTCTCGATTGCGCTTCCATCAACGTTTCGCAAAACTTCCATACCGCGCGCTTTATTGCTACCGCGTTTGATGTAGCCAAGTTTTTCGAGGGCCGAAAGCTGGTGCGCAATCGATGAAACCGATGAAAGCCCAGATGCGTTTAGTAGATCACGCATTGCAGGCGGAAATCCTTGTTTTGCAACAGTATCAATGATGGTTTGCAGCACGACCACTTGTCGAGCGCTTAGTTCTGGGTTTTCGCTCGGGTTGTCTGGAAGCGAATGCACTGTTGCCATGGGGTTTCTCCTGTTGCTATGTCAGACCCACCCTTCATGGTGCGCCCATTGCTAGTGAGCGACTGCAGGGGAGTGGCTCACTAGCAATGCCCAAACCATAAACCATTTCGAACAAAATTTCCGAACATTTGTGCGATTTGGCGTGGCGAATGTCGGCCCTGTGTGGTTTAATTCGTACAGATGTTCGAACTTCCCCGAACAACTAAGCAAGACCAAGGAGAAACAAATGAGTGTCCAAACTGCAAAAACCCCTGAAAACATAGTGATTTCTAGCCATTTGCATGCAGTTCCAGCTCGAAAAGTGGTTGGCACCCGGACTGTTCTAACCCAGCGTGGGCGAGTGGTTCTAGGCCTCTTTACAACTACCACAGTCCTTGCAGTTCTTGCCCTCCTCTTTGCAGCTTTCGCGCCCGATGCCGCCGCTTCAACCGCCGAAGTGAGCACTGCAACCGAGATTCAAATAGTTGAATCTGGTCAAACTCTCTGGCAAATTGCCGCAGAACTCGACCCAACTGCTGATCCGCGCGAACTAGTTGATCGCATTCTTGATCTAAATTCACTCTCAAATTCAGCACAAATTCACGCTGGTCAAGCGTTGATAGTTCCAAATCTCAACTAATTGTTGAGACTTTCGGCGTGTCGCGTCGCCAAGCGCTTGCGTTTTCTTGCGCTTAGTCCTAACTTACGCCCCTACATCTAGTGGTCTAACTGCTAGAAAACCCCACATAGTGTGGTTTTCTCACAGATTTTCCACAGGTGAAGTGCCAAAAAAGACTGCATTTCAGCCTGTTTTGAGCAGTTATCCACAGGCAACTACTACTAGATACCCACAAGGAGGGAATAGATATGCATTGCCCATTTTGCAAACACGATGATTCCCGCGTTGTGGACTCTCGTACTGGAGAAGATGGAGGCGCAATTCGTCGTCGCCGTCAATGCCCTGAATGTGGCCGTCGTTTTTCAACTATCGAAACTGCAATGTTGTTGGTTGTAAAACGAAATGGTGTGGTCGAACCATTCAGCCGCGCAAAAGTAATTTCAGGTGTGCGAAAAGCTTGCCAAGGTCGTCCTGTTAGCGACGACGATCTTGCAGTTCTTGCACAACAAGTTGAAGATTCACTTCGCGCAGCTGGAGCAGCTGAAATTCAAACAAATGAAGTTGGCCTTGCAATTCTTGCGCCACTTCGTAACTTAGACAAAGTCGCTTACCTCAGATTTGCATCTGTTTATAGATCATTCGAAAGTCTTGAAGATTTCGAAGGAGAAATTGCAGTGCTTAGAGCATCTGATAATCAAGATGCTCAAAACGTTGAAACGAAACTTTCAACAACGAAATAACTTCCCATCGCGGACGGTTCCCCATGGACGCGATACCTAAATGAAAATCGAATCAGAAAGAGGAAACACCGATGACCGAAACGGTGAGTGGAGCAACCGGCTCTACTAAGAAATCGAAATCAAGCGGCCTTTCGCTAGAAAGACTGTGGAGTACACCAGGGGAACACCCATATGACCAAATCACATGGGAACGTCGCGATGTAGTACAGACCAACTGGAAAACTGGTGAAACAGTTTTTGAACAACGTGGAGTTGAATTTCCAGACTTTTGGTCAGTAAACGCATCAACCATCGTCACCACAAAATACTTCCGTGGTGCAGTTGGAACAGATCAGCGCGAATGGAGTTTGAAACAACTCATTGACCGCGTTGTTCTTACATACACCAAAGCAGGTCGTGAACACGGATACTTCGCCACCGAAGAAGATGCACAGACTTTTGAACATGAATTGACTTGGATGCTCTTGCACCAAGTGTTCTCATTCAACTCACCAGTTTGGTTCAACGTAGGAACATCATCACCACAACAGGTAAGCGCATGCTTCATCTTGAGTGTTGATGACACAATGGATTCAATTCTTAACTGGTACCGTGAAGAAGGTTTGATTTTCAAAGGCGGTTCAGGTGCAGGTTTGAACCTAAGCCGTATCCGTTCATCAAAGGAACTCCTACACAGCGGCGGAACCGCAAGTGGTCCAGTTTCATTCATGCGCGGTGCTGATGCATCAGCTGGAACAATCAAGTCAGGCGGCGCAACTCGTCGTGCAGCCAAGATGGTTGTGCTTGATGTTGATCATCCAGATATTGAAGAATTCATTGAAACCAAAGTTAAAGAAGAAGAAAAGATTCGCGTATTGCGCGACGCTGGCTTCGACATGGACCTTGGTGGCAAAGACATCATTAGCGTTCAATACCAAAACGCAAACAACTCAGTTCGCGTTTCAGATGAATTCATGCAGGCTGTAGAAAACGGCACGGATTTCGGTCTTCGCGCCCGCGCTACCGGTGAAATCATCGAACGTGTTGATGCAAAGAAACTGTTCCGCCAACTAAGCGAAGCAGCTTGGGCATGCGCAGATCCAGGTATCCAATACGACGGAACCATCAATGACTGGCACACCAACCCAGAAACTGGTCGCATTACTGCATCAAACCCATGTTCTGAATACATGAGCTTGGACAATTCATCTTGCAACCTTGCATCTTTGAACTTGTTGAAGTTCCTAAATGAAGATGGCTCATTCGACGCAGTGAAATTTGCTAAGTCAGTTGAATTCATCATCACTGCAATGGATATTTCAATCTGCTTCGCAGACTTCCCAACCGAACCGATCGGTGACACCACTCGCAAATACCGTCAGCTCGGTATTGGGTACGCGAACCTTGGTGCATTGCTAATGGCAACAGGTTTGCCATACGACTCAGAAGGTGGCCGCGCACTTGCTGGCGCAATCACTTCTTTGATGACCGGCACTGCATACAAGCGTTCTGCTGAACTCGCAGGTGTGGTTGGCGCTTACGAAGGTTACGCTCGCAACGCAAGTGCACACCAACGCGTAATGCGCAAGCACGCTGCTGCTAGTGATGCAATGCGCTCAGCTTCAACATTGGATGCAGACATCGCACGTCTTGCAAACAAGAACTGGGCAGAAGGCATCAAGACTGGTGAAAAGAACGGATGGCGCAACGCGCAAGCATCTGTACTTGCACCGACCGGAACCATCGGCTTCATGATGGACTGTGACACTACTGGTATCGAACCTGACTTCTCACTAGTTAAGTTCAAGAAACTAGTTGGTGGCGGTTCAATGCAGATCGTTAACCAAACCATTCCAATGGCACTTAACAAACTTGGATATGCAGATGAAACTGTTGAAGCGATTGTGGAATACATTTCACAACACGGTCACGTTGTAGACGCTCCAGGCTTGAAGCCAGAACATTACGCAATCTTTGACTGCGCGATGGGTGAACGTGCAATCACTCCAATGGGTCACGTTCGCATGATGGCCGCTTGCCAGCCATTCTTGTCAGGCGCAATTTCAAAGACAGTAAATATGCCAGAAAATGCAACTGTTGAAGAAGTTGAAGAGATCTACTTCCAAGCTTGGAAGATGGGCGTTAAGGCGCTTGCAATTTACCGCGACAACTGCAAGGTTGGTCAACCACTTTCTGATGCAAAGGCAAAGAAGGTTGAAGCTCCAGTTGCAACTTCAGTTGCAGCGCAGCCAATCCGTCGTCGGATGCCAAAGAAGCGCGCTAGCCAGACTGTTTCATTCTCAGTTGGTGGCGCAGAGGGTTACTTGACCGCGGGTTCATTTGAAACTGGCGAACTTGGCGAAGTGTTCTTGAAACTAGGCAAGCAGGGTTCAACTCTTGCTGGTGTGATGGATGCTTTCTCAATCGCGATCTCAATCGCATTGCAATTCGGTGTTCCACTAGAAGCATTTGTTTCTAAGTTCACCAACATGCGATTTGAACCAGCCGGCATGACAGACGATGCAGACATCCGCATGGCGCAATCCATCATGGACTACATCTTCCGTCGTTTGGCACTCGATTACCTACCGCTTGAAAAGCGCGCAATGCTCGGCATCTTCACCGCCGAAGAACGTGCAGCTCAGGTTTCAGGTTATGACACACCAACCGCAAGCACAGAAGAAATCGCTGCAGTCGTTGTTAAGGAACTAGAAGATGTAACTCCGGTTACAGCAGTTCCTGTAACAATCAGCACCGACAATGCTCACTCTTCAGCTGAATTGCTAGAAGCAATCACTGGAAAAGTAAGTGATGCACCACTGTGCTTTACATGTGGCATCAAGATGCGTCCGTCAGGTTCTTGCTACGCCTGTGAAGGCTGTGGCAACACCAGCGGTTGCTCTTAACAACCAACTGAAAGTGGGGCTTGTCGTAAGACAAGCCCCACTTTTCATTTGCTCAGATTTATATATCCTTGCGAATAAACTTGACTCAACATTTCTAACAGAAATTTGCTTATATGAATTACTTTGTAGAACTTGCAGTCGAGCAGCCACTATTTTTGCTAACCACACTTTTAGGTTTAGGGGCATTTTTAGGTAACCTAAAAATCAAAGGTATCTCACTCGGACCCGCTGGCGTGCTATTTGCGGCCCTTTCTTTCAGCGCCTATGACGAGCGTTTAATCCTGTCTAAAGACATCGGATACTTCGGTCTAGCGCTCTTTGCATACATCGTGGGGATTGGCGCCGGACCTTCGTTTTTCAGGGCTTTAAAGTCTGGTGGGCGAGTAGTGATCACCATTGTGGTTGCCCTGAGTGGTGCGGCAATTGCACTTGTCGGGTTTGCAAAATTAATCGGCATAAATGGCCCAGTTCTTTCTGGTGTTTATGCAGGTGCGCTAACAAACACTCCAGCGTTAGCTGCCAGCCAGGAAATATGGGTTGATGCGACTGGATCAAATTCGCCGATTGTTGGCTATTCGGTGACCTATTTGTTTGGTGTTATTGGAATGTTGATTGCCGCCGGTGTTGCAATTAAGAAAGTTTCAAAAAATCCATCAGAAGATGAGCTCGCAGTAAAACCACCAAAAATCATCGGTGAAACTATTCGAGTTGATGTTGATGGCTTACCCACACTAGGCGAACTGACAAAGCAGTATGACGACAAAATTCGATTCTCTCGGGTGATGACCGGAGACCGCCCAGGACACCCTGGACTTGTTGACATTGCAACCGATGAACATTTATTGGAGCGCGGTGACATTGTTACTGTGATCGCAGATTCTGAAACAATTAAAAAATTCACTTCGCAAGTTGGTCATTCATCTTCTGTGGCTTTGACTTTAGATCGTTCTAATCTTGATTTTCGTCGGATTGCAGTCTCGCACCGAAGTGTTGCTGGTAGAAGGTTAGGCGATCTGCGGTTGAGCCAAAAATATGGAGCAGTCGCGACTCGGGTTCGTCGCGGCGATGTGGATTTGCTCGCACATGATGATTTTGTTTTGCAAATAGGTGATCGTGTACGGGTGGTTGCAACGGCGCATGGACTGGCTCAAGTTGCAAAATTATTAGGAGATTCCGAGAAGGCTGCCAGCGCTTTTTCGATTGTCAGCGTAGCAACCGGAATTACAGCCGGGGTAATACTCGGCTCAATTCCTTTTCCCGTTCCTGGGGGAAGAGTTTTCGAATTTGGTATGGCAGCTGGTCCGCTAATTGTTGGTTTGGCGATGGGACGCCTAGGTAAAACCGGAAGGATAATTTGGTCGCTGCCACACACTTCTTCAAGCGCTCTAAGCCATTTAGGAATGATGTTGTTCTTGGCTTATGCAGGTTCAACCGCCGGGCACGCGCTGAGTGAAGCTATTACTACTCCGATTGGGTGGAGATTGTTATTAGTGGGCTTGGCAACAACCGCAACTTCGGCGCTAACCTTTATTTATCTTGGAAGATTCTTTGGAAAGATTTATGGCCCAAGACTTGCAGGGGTAATGGCTGGATCTCAAACTCAACCAGCGGTGCTTGCCTACGTAAATGAACAAACTAAAGACGACCCAAGAGTTAATTTAGGTTATGCGGTGGCATATCCAGTTGGCATGATTATTAAAGTTTTAATTGCGCCAATCTTGGGCAACTTTTAATAATTAATTTCAGCCCAGAAATGATCTCGTTCGCGGGTTACGGTTAAAGTGCCGTTGCGAGTTTTACCATTTTCTTTGGTAACAAAAACTGGGCAGATGACTGCGCCATTCTCCTCAAAGCAAGCTGACTCAGTGTTCCAAGGGATCATGTAGTTCTTGTTTGAAAGTCGGACGGTGCCAACCGGAGACCATTCGGAGATTTCTGCACTCCATCGCAAAACTTCGACGCGCTCAGCACTCTTTTGGTCGCCCGCTACACAAGCAGCAGTAACAATCATGTAAACCTCGTCAACATCTGCAGCTTGCAAAATTATTTTGTTTAAGTATTGAACAGTGATATTTTCACTTGAGCAGGTCACGTATGACTTTTCAGCAATCGGTTCCGATTGCTGGGCTTGTTCAAGCCGGTTGAAATAGTCAGATGCGGTAACTACTGGAGATGCAGAACTACTAGTAGTTGGCGAATTTGATGAGGTTGGTTTCGCACTTGTATTTGAACAGGCTGCTAAAAACACAGCACAAGCTAAGAGAGTGACTATTCGACGCATAGGTACAGCCTAACCGCTAAGGGTTAACGCAATCTGATCGCTTGCAGCCAGGCTCGCCCTGCTACCGAGATTCTGCGCCAAGTTGAAACCTTCGCCCGCTTGTTAAAAACGTCGAAATCGATTCTTTCAACTTCATCTGCGATTTGGCAGTAAAGAATTCTGGCAGCGTTTATACAAGGCTGACTTGCCGGACTTAAGAGCGATATTCCTGCCCTAGAACGCTCTTCAAGTTCATGAACTCGGGCAATTTGGAAACGCAATGCGGCCCGCAGATCATCGGTAACTTCGCCTCTAGCAAGGGTTTCTTGGGTAACTCCGAATTGACGCAATTCTGACAAAGGTAAATAGATTCGACCTCTTTCTAAGTCTTCACCGACATCTCGAATGAAGTTTGCCAACTGGAATGCAATTCCTAGGTCAGTTGCGTATTTATAGGCATCTTGCGAACTTGGCTCGAGAATCGGAACCATTTGCAAGCCAATCACAGCCGCTGAGCCGTAAACATATTCGTAGAGGTCGTCAAAGGTTTCATACGAGCTGGTGGTTAAATCCATTTTCATTGAATGGATGAATGCTTCAAAATGCGCTTTCGGAATGTTGAATTTTTGCGCGGTGTATATCGTGGCTTTGCAAATTTCATCGTCGCTAGTTCCGGAATCAAAATCTTCAAAAAATTTATCACTCCAAGAAGTTAACCATTCCGCCTTTTGCTCCCCAGTCAAAGTAGATGAAAGGTCGTCCACGATTTCATCCGCGTACCTTGCAAATCCATAAAGGGCATGCACGAATGGCCGCTTTTTGGGCGGAAGTAGCAGTGTGGCTAAGTAATAAGTTTTTCCGTGAGCCGCATTC
>JACCDO011399472.1_pt1 | contig 24514 bp, 39 predicted proteins | sample 7446101 | NCBI WGS metagenome assembly JACCDO01 (sample SAMN15323440, study PRJNA562643) | freshwater metagenome | isolation source: river surface water | place: USA:Blue River Watershed | collected 2017-08-16 | reverse complement strand
TTTAATGACTTATATATATCACTCAACTCTCCTATCTCTTCTAATACTTTTAACCCCTTCATAAACCTATACCGAACTTTTCCCTGTGACTCCCCTATCAACTTCGCCACCTTCGACTGACTACTCCATAAATATATATACACCATCACCTTTAAATCCTTCTCATTACGAAATACCGTCCCTAACCTCTCTGTTAACTCTTCCTCATCAAAGTCTTCTATCTGTACCATCATCTTTAATCTCTCAGTCGCCCTATTTAATCGATAATGTATATTCGGCTGTGTAAACCCAAATATCTTACCTAATAAAGACTGACTTATACCCTTTAAATGCAACTCTATTATGTCAGCCTCTAATGGACTTATCTTCTCCATCTCTTCTAACACTAAATTAAATAAATTCTGACTCTCTGCATCTAACTCATCATAATATGATGGCAATGATGCTAATCCTTGCTCATCACTAAATAAACTTTCTAATAATCTCTGATCCATTTTTATTTTACTCCTTCTACACTAAAGCCATCGACTACCGTTAATATCTCCACACTCCTTAACTTTATCATTAACACATAATAGGTTATGTCATCCTCATACTTTATCCCCATCATCGCCCCCCCCTCTCTCCTCTTCCCCTGAAATATTATCCACTCCCTTAACCTATTCCTACGAACCAACCTTAAATTTGGACACCCACATAATATCCACCTACGAACCTGCGATACTCGACTCTCTCCCTTTATCTGACCCAAATTTATCGTGTCCACTATCTCACCCTCAAACCCCTTAAAATCCCCACTCTTTATCTTCCCCCTCCCCCCTATTTCTAACACCGCTCCTCGACACATCGCCTTATTTACCATCTCTTTTAATTCTTCATCACTTATTACACTATGAAAAAACAATCCTGTCTTCTCATCCACTGAGACAAAACTATTGTCTATATAACTACTATCCAATAACCTATAATAACTTGATGATGGATATCCACTCTTTATAAATATATACCCCTCAATCAAAAATGTTACCACCCCTCCCGTCTTTATCACTGGTATATATATGTCATTCTTCTCTATCTTCCCTATCCGACTCACTATATCTATTAAAGACCCTCCACGAGCTTCTTCCTCCCCTCGACTTGTCATCTCTAACACAACCCACTTCTCCATCCCATTTTTCTTTATCATCTTTGGACTTGCAGGCACTTATAGCCTCCTTTTTTAGTCGCTTGTTTTTAATATATTATTTACCACCGATATATACTTTAATAAATTCATTTTTTCACTTTCCTCTACTTTTTCTTCTTTCTCCTCCTCTTTCTCTTCCACGACTCTCTTTTTTCTCACTCCCCCCAATACACGCATTACATCACATATCAACATATTCCCTGTCGCCCTCACTGGCTTACTCCCCAATGTCTCCACCAATTCCATTAACTTTTCCACTATAACACTCGCCCCTATCCTCCTTAACTTACCCTCATTCCAATATATCGCTGGCTTTATCTCATACATCAACCCCACTACTGACATACTACACTCTATCAACTTCTCATATAACACACTCACTGGGGTTATTAATAATAACTCCTTTAACTCCCTCATTATCTTACCATCATCCCCCACACTCAACAATACCTCACACACACCATCATTCCTATCCATATGTAAATACTTACGAACTAAGTCCACCGTCACTCCCCCCATCGCTATCACCCCCTCTAAACTCTTTAAACAATCTCTTATATGACTCTCATTCCCCTCCACTATTAACTCTAATGCCTTCCTCTCTACCATTGTAACTCCCTCTTTCCCACATATATACTCCATCCTATTCGCTATCTCCTCCACTGTTGATGGCTTTATCGTAAATACTGGCGCACACCGACTCTTTATCGCCCCCCTTATCTTCTCCACCTCCGTTGTACAAAATATACACACCATCTTCTTCTCACTATCACTCCCTATAACATTCTCTTCTAAACTCTTTAATAACGCATCTGCAGCACTCGCCCCTATCGCATGAGCCTCGTCTATTATATACACCTTCCTCTTCCCACTAAATGAACTATACTCCAATGACTCCAACAACCCCTGTATATCCCCCTTCGTTGACTTTGAAGCTGCATCAAACTCCACTATCGCATCTGATACCCCACCCAATGCACTCTTACAATTAAAACATTCATCACATGGCTCTCCACCCACTGGTGAATCACATACCAACGCTCGAGCCAATATCCTACTTAATGTAGTCTTACCACCACCCCATAACCCTGCAAAGATATATGAACTACTACGACCACGACCACTCGATACTATCCCTTTCAATACCTTTACCACTCCCTCATTCCCCACCACATCACTATATCTTATTGGTCTATACTTTGTATCTAATGACATCTTTTCTTTTCCTTTGTTTGTTTTTACAGTATATAATACCACTCTTTATTATATTATTTACTCTCTCCCCATGCTTCTCTTATCCCCTCTAATATCTTATTCGTTAAGTCTTTATACACCCTACCCTCTTTATATACTTATACCTTATACTATCAGTTCCTTCTATTTCTACCTTATAGGTTCTCTCTCCTTCTATACCCTTTCCTATAATCTCTTATAATAACTATAGGCTCACTTAACCAATCTACTCTAAATTTATTCTGCATTGAAACTTCACTTACATTCCCTACTCCTTCAAACCCTAATAACTCTATCATATCCTTTTATCTCCCTATCTATTATCTCTTCTGACACCCTCTTCCCATTCTCTTTTTTCGTTAACATTTTCACTCTATCCTTTATTATTATTATTATTACATACCCATACTTCTCTTATAGTCTCTAATATCTTATCTGTAAACTCTCTTACACTTATACTATCATCCCTATCTAATACTACATTATTCTCCATATACTCATAGGATATTACTCCTCCTTGCTTTCTTACCTTATATTCTCTCTTTCCCATAAAGTATATACTATATCCCTTTATTATATTCCCTACTATCACTATAGGCTTACTTATCCACCCTATACTAAATTTACTATGCCTACTACCATCTCCTACACTACCTCCAGACTCAAACCCTAACTCTTCTAATAAGTCTCTCATATATACTACTAACCCTATCTCTGGTAAATTATAATAGTCGTTTTCTACCCCTACCCTCTTATTTGATTCTAATTTTGTCAGTTTCATCTTATTTTTCTCTTCCTTATTTTATAAATAATAACATAAATGACACTTCTAGGATATACCCTATCATATAAGGCATGAAAATGCAATATGTGATAGGAGTAATTCCAATAAGGTTCGCCCCTAAGTAAATATAAAAAATAAAATTGGAAAAAAGAAAATCGGCTGAAATTATCCCCCCTGAAAAATAATTAGTTCTTAATAGGGTCCGCATCAGCCCATAGGGTACGGATATGTGCAAGTAATTGACTAGTAAAGACATCAAGAGGGATGTGGTCAACAGAGAAGTTTTGAGTAGGAGCAGGTGTAAGAGAGGTATAGACAATACCTTGTTTAAAATCTATACCGAAGAAGTAGATAGAGATTTTTTTATTAGTGATGATATTAGAGAGGGTAATAATTTTATCAGTGCTATTATAAGAGAGAGTGATATGGTTAAGAGAATAATAGTCATTGACCTTAGAGAACTTGAGTTCATCCATAAGGTGTTTAAGAAAAGAAGAATTAGTTTTAGTCTTTGGGGAAAATTGAATAGGAGTTAAAGGGACTCTGAGGGAAGAGGTTTTATCAAAGTAAGTATAAGGCATAGTCTTAACAATCCTAAAGAAGTCTAAGGTATGCCCTATATTATAGTTTAGGGTGGAGGACTAGTTGCCTAGTTTTTCTAGGTCTTCAAGTTTCTTCAAGAAACTTTGTCTAACAAGGTCTTCATCAATAAGACCAGCTTCAACAGACATTTTAAAGATAGGGGAGTCAGTCATATTGAGAATAGCTTCCATATATTCTTCTTTGACCTTAGAGACATCTTCAGGGACAATACCGATATCTTTAACAAAGAGGATAGATTTGTTAAAGTGAGTATTGGTAAACTTGATGACATCATCATTAAGTTTTTCCCAAGTGATAGAATATTCATTATACTTGTCTTTAAAGAGGAGAGTGCCTTTATCAGATTTAGGGACAGTATAATGAGTGATGGTAGAATTTTCTTTATCAAAGAAACCTTTGGTGGGACCATCAGTGCCTTCAGGTCTAGTAAAAGAGAAGTGTCTAAAATCTTCACAATCAGTGCCACAGACAGTAATAGCAATAACAGGGGTATCTTCAATAATTTCGATACTAGGGTGGACTTGAACAAAAGATAAAGATTCAGTGTAATCAGTATGTTCATTAAGGAAGTCGAGCCATAGGTCAAATTCATATTGTTCATCAATATTTAGTTCTTTGTTATTCATAGAGAATAAACCTTTCTTGTGTAAGAGTTAACTATATAACTAGAGAGAGTGAGTTTTATTGCAGTTGGAATAAAAAAAATTAGGATTAATTTAATGTTCCTAATTTTTCAAGTTCTTGTAATTTTTTGAATATATATTGTTTGTAAGAAAGTTCATCTGTCAAACCAGCTTCAGAGAGCATTTGAAAGAAAGGTTGTTCAGAGAAGGTATTATAAGAATCGATATAGCTTTCTTTAAGGGAAGTAATATCAGCAGGGAGAGTGCCTACATCTTGGATAAAGATAATAGAGCGATTACAATGGGTATTGGTGAATTTGTAAACTTCATCATTAAGTTTTTCCCAAGTGAGAGTATACTCATTATCATTATCTTTAAGTTGGATAGTGCCTTTAGGAGAGGTGGGGTAGATATAATATTGAGCAGAGGCATCGATATCATAATCAGTTTGGTGGGAGGCAGTGCCTTCAGTAATTTTTAGTGAGAAGTGATTAAAGGTATCACAATCAGTGCCAAAGACATTGAGGAGGAAGAGAGGTTCTTTATTATCGTGAGAGATAACATTAGGGAAGACTTGTAAGAAAGATTGAGTATAGTCAGTATCTTTATTAGTGAAGTCGAGCCAAGTGTCAAAGTCATATTGTTCATAAGTTTTTTTCATAAGAGTTAATCCTTAAGGGAGATGAGTTGATAAGCGATAGAGAGGGCATTATTGGGCCAGTACTCTTTGGGTCTAGGTTTCATAGATTTAGAGTCAGGAGTGCAAGTAGTGATAGCTTGAATCCATTGATCTGGGATAGACTTGAGTCCATAGACAGCACCGAAGAGAGCACCGAGAATAGCGCAGTTAGTGTCCGCATCGCCACCAGAAAGAAGAGTAGCATTAAATGCTTTAGTGATATTATCAGTTTTGTAGAGGTGGTAGAGAGCATTTTGGAAAGCGATAAGGCAACAGCCTTGTTCATCGCCATCCATGAATTTAGGTTTAGATTTAGTAGCATTAGCCATAACGATTTGGACAGCAGGTTCAGTAGCCCAAGAGGTCATAGTTTCAAGGAGTTGTTTAGCAGTAAGGTCAGAGCTAATAGCGAGGGCAATACCTTTAGCAAAGATACTATTAACTTCAGCGACAATAGGATTGTCATGAGTGCATTCGGAATCAAGGATAGCGAGTTCACCTACTTTATCAAGGTCATTGAGGGAAGATCCATAAATACCGATAGGGGCAATTCTCATAAGAGAGCCATTAGAGAGAGACTCAGAATTAAAAGAGTCATGGTTGAGAGAATAGTAAGTATTAGTGCCAATATCGAAAGGGTCGCTTTTAGCCCATAGTTTATATTGCTTACGAGTGTATTTAGGGTCATAGCCTTGATTTTGGATAATAGAGAGAGCGAGAGTGAGGGCGAGTTCGCCATCGTCAGTAGGTTGCCCAGCAGAGATTCTATGAACACCACCTTTCATAAGGGTAGTGAGTCCATTAGGGAATTTATATTTAGCATTAGATGAAGACATAAATTCGGTATGGTTGCCAAAGTTATCACCAGCGAGAAGACCAATAAGACAGCCTTGAGCTTTATCGAGAGTAGAGAGCATTTAGTTATATTCCTTTAAATAGATTTGGTGTGCGAGAGAAAAGTAGTCTGGATTATCTGAGGGGTCAACTTCATAATAGGATTTAGTATCAGAGAGGGAGTCCCAGTTATTAGGTTTAGAATTACCATAGGGGTAAAATAAAGTAGGTTGGTAATCTTTTACAATAACATAGATAGTAGAGTCATCAAGTAGGTCAATAGAGTGAGAGTGGATATGTTTAAGTTGTTTCATCAGTAAATTCTTTTTCGAGTTTAGTGGGGGTTTGGTTTCTCATTTCTAATTGAACAATTTCATCAGAGAGAGAAAGAGCATTATAGATAGAGCGGTAATGTTGTTCTGGGTCGTTAGTAGTGAGAGCAGTTTGAAGGCAGTCAATAATTTGTAGGATATTGATAGTCTTGATTTGGTAAAGGTTGTTGTCTTGGTCAACGATGTATTTCATTTGGTACTCCATGTGGAACGGATTGTAGAAAGAATAGTATTGAAAAAAGCTTCAATGTTAGGGAGTTCAGTCTTATCAAGGTAGTATTTACCTTTGTCGATAAGAAAAGAATATTTGGTTTGAGTTTTAAGTTCTACGATTTGAATCATATTATCTTGATGATAGATGTGTAAGTTATCAATTCTAGGGTGCTTACGAACAATGATCGAGTCAGAGATAATATTGTGTAAAGGAAATTCAATTTCTAAAAAGAAGTATTGCAGTAAGTGTCTAATATCACTTTGAGCAAGTAGCTTTAGAAGCTCTTTATTAGGAATAGAAACTCTTTTTTTGTTTAAGTCTAGGAAGGTAAGAGTCATGATTCATAAGTCGCATTGTGATACTTAACGAGGATGTCTTCAAGGGCTTCCCATGAGAAGCTAAGGTCCGCAATATCAACCCAATCCATTTCAATGTCGGTTTCTTCATTATAGGTGGAAGCTAGGGAAGCGACTTTAATGTAATTGGAATCAACATCACATCGGATAATGATTTGTTTAGGAAGTCCTGGTTCAACAATATCTTGTTGGAAGTTAATAAAGAGATTGAAGTCAGTTCTATCAAAGTAGAGACCGCCATCATCAAGGTGGAGATTAGTATAACCTAAGTCATCAATAAGGGTTTTGATTTTCTTTTGGAGTGGAGCTTTTTGATTGTTAACTTTTTTAGAAAAGAACATATCAAAAAGAGCTTGTTGGGTGGAGTTTTTCATAGGTAGTAGACCTTTGTGAGAGTTTTTGTTAGTCATAGTTAAAAATCCTTTGTTAGTGTTTTTCAATACAAAATTCGCCATCGGTAAAAGAGGCTCTAAAGTATTCAAATAGGTTTTGGAAGACTTGGTAAGTAGTGAGGTCATCTTCTTTATCTACGGGTTGGAAAACAACATCACTTCTTTTTTCAAAGAGTTTCATGTTATACTTGTTTTCACTTATGGGGGAGACTTGAAGATAAAACTCATTTTGTTTTTCTGGAAACAAGACATCAGGAATTTTATTGTCATTCATGTGTTTAATATGGATGACAAATTTATCTTTTTCATAGATTAAGTGGTCATAAGCACCTTCGACATATTCTTTCTGTTTAGAGAAAGACATTTCTTCAAGGACTTGGAAGAGTGTGGATTTGAAGTCAGTGGTAGTAAAGTCTTTAGGTAAAGTTCGTTTACCTTGTTTATCTAGGAATGAAATAGGCATGGTTAAAATCCTTAGTTTAGGTATTGTTGGTAGATAGTATTAACAAAGTCTTCTCTTGTGATTTTAGGTAGTTTACAAGAGGGTATATAGTTGTCTGATCCTTTTTGCCAGACAGCGAGTTCGATAGTGGCTTCAGTATCAAGGTCGCCAAGTATATATTTAGTTCTTATATTAGATCGTAGATCGAGAACATAAAAATAAAGTTTTTGATTTGCAATACCAGAAGACCATGCTTTTTCAATTTTTCTAGTAGCACCTGGTTCTAATTTATAACCATTAGAATACCCTGATTGAATTAAGGATTCATCTTTCATAAGTAATTTGTTTTTGAAATTACTAGGTTTTATAAAGAGTTTAGTAAGTCCATTTGCGAAAATCTTACTTACTAAATCCTCATATATGATCCAAGTATCATTTTGGAGGTTTCTAATTTGTGATTGATGTAAGACATCTCTATTTTTAGAATGGACATTTCTAAGTCGGTCTAACAAAGAGTTAATGGAATGTGCTACACTCCAAAGAGAAGTGTCTTTATCCCTAATCTTAGCTATCTCTTCAAATAGCTTTTCTTTTTGAGCTTCAAAAGTTTTAACTTTGTTATTAAGTTCTTCTATAAAAGTAGACATATTTAAAAATCCTTTATTTAGGTTGTGGGTAGATAGTATTTTTAAGATTTTCCCATTTAGTATGTAGACTAGTCATTTCATCATTGATGAATTTAAAAACTGACTCAGTGTTAAATAGGAGTGGACTTTGTTTATCTATAAAATAGCCATTATAGATAGGTCCAGAAAATAAGGGTTTATCTTCTGTGTATTTAGATTGGATATGTGCGAGGATAGCTTTAGGGTTCGCATCATCTATCTCAAATTGGATAAATCCATTAAGTTCAATGTCATTGAATTGAGTTTCAAAACAGAAGCATAAAATCTCGTCAATATTATCATCTTGAATAACATCAAGGTCATGAATGGGGGAGGACTTGATGAGGTCAATAATGTTTTGAGCTTGGTCATGTAAGAAAGTGTTTTGCATAGGTATTTAACAATCCTTGTTTTGAGTTTTAGTGGGAAGTAAAGATTCAAGTTTTTGACTTGCTTGTAAAAGATCACTTTCAGACCTCAATTCAATTACATGATTTGAAATTTGATTGTTTGTTAGATTGCCTTTAAGTAAGGCATCTAGGGAGTATTTTATAACTCTGATATTTGTAAAACAAGCATTGTTAGCATGAGTTTTATCAAACACAACAATATCAATTACATACTTGTCATTGTTGTAATGACTTGATAGACAATAAGATTTACTAGCACAATCACTATCATAGTTAGTTTCAGTGGCAGTTTCAGTTTCAATGGAAGTCGCACTAGCATTGATAGCAGGCACGACCCAATTTTTAGCGATCAAGTCAGTGTAATTTACAAGAATAGTTTTCATAGGTATAATGAGTATTCCTTTTTGTTAATGCTTAATTTGATTTGTTTTCTAATATCACTTAGGAGTAATTCTAAAAAGACTTCGATCTGGTCTTGATCTTGTGAGCCACAGAGGCTAGAATATTTATCATCATAGTTTTCAATATGACATTCTTCAATCCGTGCATGAGAATTTTCAATTAGAAGAAATAAGGCTCTCTTCTCCTCTTCTTTATCTCTTATCTTACCAGTAGAATCTATTTCATCTTCTTTAGGAATTTTGAAGGCTAAACCACTTGCCATTGGAATAAGGTCATAGGAGCTGACAACATAGATACCATAAGTTCTCTTTTCCATATCTTCATCATCAAGAAGAACATTGATGCAAATATCTTCAGCTATAGGCATAGAATGATGAAAAGTGTACTCTAGATTAGAGACATTTGCCTTCTTGTTAAAGCCAATTTCCTTAAAGAACTTTGCAAGTTTTTTGAAGGTAAGATATTCAATGTCGCAACAAGATACTCTTAAGGTGTCTTCTTGGAGGTATGTGAATTTGTTTTTCATAGGTGTTAATCCTTTGTTTGATGTTGTTTGAGTTTGTTTGCAAGACCTTTGAGAAAGTCGATTGAGGGGTTCGCAACATATTGAGATAAGTATCTCAAGTCATCTCTGACTTCAAAAGAGATAGTATCATCTGTGCAAGTATTGAGAAGAGAGTAAATCTCATTCATGACTTTTTCATAGTTTTGAGTTTCAGTTTTAGTCAAGGTAAATCCTTAGTTAAAGCATCTAGGAGAAACGATACCGATAGTATTTACATAGTATCCTTTACTACCTTTAGTGAGTTTGTCTTGAGAGATTGAACAAACAATTTCTGAGTCAATCTCAACCTCTACTTTGCCAAATTGACTCACAGCATCAGTGAGTTTTTTACTGACGATAGGTTGACTTGCTTTGGCATCAGCCTTAGCTTTTGCTTTAGCTTCAGCTTCAGCTTTTTTCTGTTCTTCTACTTTGGGATTAACCACATAAGTTTGAACATTGCTGACTTGAATAGGTTTATTGTTTGATTCACTGCACCATTTTGAGAGTGGGCATATTGAACATTCATTATCTTTTGCACTATACTTGCCAAAGCATTCTTGAGAAGAGATAGCAATATCTCTAAGGGATGCACATTCAAGGTCAAAAGCTGACTCTCTATATGCCATGCCTTCTTTTTTAAGTCTTTCAATCCACATTGACTTGTTTTGTTCAATAACATCCATAATTGTTTTTTCCTTTGTTTGAATGATAGGAGTTTGAATGATAGGAGTTTCAGTAATTTGAGTTTTTACTTTTTTAGGTTTAGTTTCTACTGCTTCAGTTTCTTCAACGAGAGGTTGAGTCTCTTCAACAATAGGTTGAGCAACAATAGGTTGAGCAACGACTTTTTTAGCTTTAGGTGCTTTAGGTGTTTTAGGTGCTGTGTCAATAACTGATTCAGTGGCTGACTCAATTTTAACAAATTTTGCCCCACCTACATCTTTGCACTTAATACCTTTATCCGACCAATTTCTGAGTCTAGACTTGGTCTTCAAGTAAAGGTTATCTTGACCCGTAGATGTAGTTAAATTAGTATCATAACCTTCAGCATTTAAATTCTGTTGCATTATCTTTTTAATATCCATTGGACTCATAGGAGTATCGCTCAAGGCATTAATAATTGCTGACTCAATAATATCGTTATCTAATTGTTTTAACATGATTTTTCCTTTCTGAGAAAATGTTTTATCTTTCATGCAAAGAATATATAGTATCACTTTACTTTTTTCCTATATTTGAAAAAGCCTAGTAAAATCAATAACTTACGGATTTTCGGATGCCCCTAAATAATGTAGAAATCTATACATATACAAATATGTAGAAATCTACCTATATAATATGTAGAAATCTAGATAGGCTATAAGGGGGTCCGCATTGGGTATGTCTGTCCGACATAAAAAAATATCAAAAATGACAAAAGGGGGTAATGCGGACCCTTTTTAAGTCAAATAGATTTCTACATATTTTCAAGTCATAGATTTCTACATATTATGGGGGCGACCAAAATTGCTAAGTGCTTGATTTTACTAAAGAATTTAAAATATCGGAAAATAGTAGGGGGTGTCTATATATATCTTGCATGAATGATAAAGGTTATTCAAGTATGTTGCTTGAATGACTAATAACTCATATATTGAAAGGAATATCATCATGGCTAGACAAGCATTTAATCCCCATAGTGTTGTTACCAAGTCTTTTTGTGGCATTGCTGATGCCGTTCTTCCCTTGACCGATAGTGAATTACTTGCACAAAACGCAAAGGCAAATCCTATTAAAAACTTTATGGAAGATAAAAAAGCTGGTAATTGGAAGATGATGACTACATTCTGTATGTTAGCGACTCGTGTTCATACCTATATTCAAGGTGTTGCAGGTAGTGGTAAAGATACTATCGTAGAACAAATTTGTGCAGAATTTAGAATCCCCTTTAAAGCATTTGCTTTTAAGGATGGTATCAATGCTAATAACTGGGTATGTCGCACTGAATTGAGATCAACAGCAAATGGTGGAACTGAGTCAGTAGTTTCTGATGGTGAACTTGCTAAAGCAGTAAAAGGTTTTAGAGGTCAAGATGGTAAATTATACCCCTATGTGATTTTGTTATCCGATATGGATCGTGCAAGACCACAAGACCTTGAAATTTTGAGAAATGCTTTGCAGTTAGGTAATAGTGCATACTTGATTGACAATGTTCGTGGTGGTGCGATCCCTGTGTTGCCTGGAACAATCTTTGTTGCAACAGGTAACACTGGTGTGGATGGTGATCCTAATGGCACTATGATAGCAAATCCGATTGATGCTAGTATCATCAATCGTTTTGCAAGAATCAGAGCTGAATTGCCAACCAAAGACCAAGAAACAAAAATCTTAATGGCTGACCATCCAAGACTTGATAAACCACAAGCAAAAATGATTGTTGAATGTTTAGATGTGTTGAGAAACACAATCAAGACTTTAGGATTACCACTTGAAGTAAGTTTGAGAGATGCGAACATTATTGCAAAGTCAGCCTTAGGATTGCTAGATCGTGGGATTAGCAAGGCATTTAATGAAGCAGTAAGATTAGCAATTACCTTAGTGGTTGATGGTGCTTTCAAAGACCCTCGTAATGCAGAACAGCTTGTAGGTGCTTTAGACCCAATCATTAAACTAGGATTGGCTGACTTGGGCGATAATCAAAATAGCTCAAGTCAATGTCCTATTGACACAATCTAACCTAAACTAAAACAAAAGAAAGGATTACAAAAATGGCTTTATCACAAAGACAACAAGAGATTACAGAATTGCTTGATTTAGGTTTAAGACCACAAGCAATGAAATTGAGAAGATTGTTATTGACTGAAAATATGCAAAGGACTTTAGAGATTGAGGGAGCGAGTTTAAATTCTTCAGCCATAACAGACACATACATGAGTTTGAAAAGAAACATAGAAAATAGGGATCGTTATGAAACATTTAACAGAATACCTAGTGTAAAATGTGGATTTTCATTCACGATTGACTTTAGTGGGAGTATGAATACATATAGGAAACCTACAACATGGGAGCAAGTGTTGACCACAGCCTATTGCATAGGTAAATTGACTCAGACAATGGGAGTCGAGTCAAATTGTGCAATAGTTGGGGTCAATGCTATTGCAAGTCATAATGTAGGTGCAGTAGGATCGACTGATAGTTATGTTGCCCAAGCAGTGATAATAAAAGACCAAAAAGAAAAATGGTCTGAAGACTTGTATAAGCAAGTATGGGGATATAAACCTAGCACAGGCACATATCTTAGTCAATATATACAAGTATCTTTAGATATGGCAAAAAAGATAAATGCTCAAAAGAGAGTAGCATTCTTTTTAACTGATGGTGAAGACCCAGGTATTTATCCATACTTACAAAGTTTTGTTGATATAGCAAAAGCACAAAATATTCACTTAGTAGGTATTGTGTTTACTGACTCAGCCCAAACAGCAAGAGAATATACAAAAAGAATACCAAAGAATATTATCATAGTAGATGATCCTAAAGATTTAGGTCAGAAAATGATTAAAACCATTGAAGACTTATTCCCTAAAAGAAGATAGGAGTAAGCTATGAAAAAAACAGAAATTTCTAATAACATGAGAGTAGTGAATAAGAGATATTGGAATAAAGAAATTTCAGTGTTAAAGAAAATTGAAAAAGAACAGAATGAAGAATTAGCTTTTGATTATTTATGCAAGTTAGTATTGCCTAGTTATTTTAAGGAGCTAGGATTTTCATATGAATATGAAAGAGACCTATATAACTTGAAAGGTATATATGCACAAGTTAAATATGAGGGAGGGTATGCGTATATATACTTTATGGGAGACTCAGTAAATAAGACATTATGTTTTAATGACTTACTACTAGGTCATTCACAAATTAAAATAGAATTTTCATATAAGGAACAGACGATAGAGAAAAAGATAATAGGGAACTTAACGACTTTGGCGAGTGAGATTTTAATAGGCATAAGAGATGTATGGAACTTTTCAAACCCAAACTTAACCTTTACTTTTACAAGGAGTATCTAAATGAGTACCACACAAATTATAACCATGTATGTAGATGAAAATGGAGATGAAGTTAAAAAGAGATTCGCAAAACCTAATCAAGAGATTGTTACAAACTATGGAGAAGAAACAGTTTATAGTCTCTTCAATTCATTCCTTAATGAAATTGGATTTAGTGAACAGATCGGAATCGACCATAATATATTTTCCCTAAATGAGAAAATGCCAGGTGTACAAATAGTAGAAGATGGGAATCTTTGTATTTCAGTCATGAAAAACGGAAAAGAGGTATTACCTCCAGTTTTTATGGATGGGCAACTTAACAAAAATAGTAAGGGCAATGAACCACATTATCTCTTAAAGGAGATTAATTCAGTAGAAAAACTAAAACCCTTTTCCCTAAAAGGAAAAAACAGAATTGAATATGATTTTGAAGAATTTTTTAACTTAATCTTAAATGGGGTAAGAGAAGCATGGGTTAGATAAACACTAAGTCAAACAAACACTAAGTCAAACCACTTAAAAAAGGAGTCATAATGAACTTAACACAAGTAATAAATGATAAAAGAGTAGCAATAGCTAATCATGAAATTAAAAAAAATTATTGTGGAAAAAGGCAGAGAGAGGAAATTCTTCCCAATTTCTTAAAAGAGATTGGATTTGAGAAAGAACAAAGTAATAGTTATAAAGATGTAGCTGGTCACTTTAGGGATGTTTATGGGCACTCAAGCATGAGTCAAGTTAAGATAGTAGAAAAAGGGGGTCCTGATGAATCAGGGGAGGATATAACAAAAGTTTTAATATGCAAGAAACAAGATGATGGTTTAGTTCCTATGGGGGAAGAGCTTTATAATGTAAGGGAGGATTCAGACGCTGGTTATACAGACACTGGTTTTTTATTTAATGATGAGCATGGAGAACTGATAGACTTAACCTATGAAGAAGGATTTAATTTAATCTTAGAGAAAATAAGAGAAGCATGGAAACTAAACACAAAGGAACAATAAATATGATTGAGATAACAAAAACAAAAATGATATTAGCAGATGATAAACCTGAAAAAGAACAAAAAACTTTATCAAGCAAAATAGACTTTAAAGAACTAGCCCTTAAACTTTTACTAGCCCTTAATAAGAAAGAATAGATATGCCTTATACAGAATTTAAAAATGGAATTAGAGTCTCTTTACCTAATAGAGAGATTAAAGACAATTTAAGAGAAGAACACTTATTTAGTGCATCTTCTTTTGTTGAAGGATTTTTAAAAGAAATTGGTTTCACAGAAGAACAAGAACATTCTTTTAAAAATTCTAAAATGCCAAACACTACTATCATTAAAAATGATACTGACTTTAAAGTCCTGAAAGGACAAAAGACCATAGACCTTTCAGTTTTAGAAATAAAAGAAAGATATGAATATCCCCAAATGGGATATATGCCTTTTCTTAGTCATGAACTAGAAAGATTATATGACTATGAAGATTTTATCAACCACACTTTAAACATTTTAAGAGAGACATGGAAATGAGTTTTACTTTAATTAAAAACAGAATGAGACAAGCTTCAGCTAATTTAGATATTTGTCGAGAAGCTGAAAAGTTAAATTTAAATGAACCCAAAACTTTCCATATGTTTTTATCTGAATTAGGTTTTTATAATTCAGAAACAGATACTAGGACTTATAAGAATGTTAAGTTGCCTGATGTGATTGTCTATGTTAGTCAAGAGAAGCATATATGTGTATATGTCTTAGGGGAAGTAATAGAAGAAATAGGTATAAATAATCACAATAGACAAGAATGGGACAGAGCTGAAGCAGTAAAACCTTTTACTAGTTTACTAGATGGTAGTTTCTTAGATTTTGAAGAAGGGTTTAATATAATTATCAAAGCCTTAAGGAAGGGTTGGAAGATGCGAACAAGCATCTAAATTTTTTAAATAGTGGAAGTAGAAGTCTAAGGTATAGTATATATTAAAGGAGAATATCATTATGGATTATATAAGTTCAGTAGGTTTAATCACTGACAACCTAATAGAGTTAAGTTCAAGTCTATCTGTCTATACAGACATCTTCGTGTATGAAGATTTTACACAGAGTGTTCAATTAACATTTGTAAGTAAAGAATCTGGACAAGTCGTTCTATCTGATTTTAATTTAGAAGAAAGTGAAATAGATTCTAGTATATCAGAAGAGACAAGTGATGGTGAATATATAACAAGAGTAGAGATTAAGTTATTAGGAGATAGTAGTGTCATCACATATAAGGAGAAGACATGGACATCAGTCTATTATGAAGATGAATTATATATAACACAGCCTAGTGGTGTTGTTTTATTTTATAGTGAAGAGTTTGGGTTTTTAAAGGGAGAAGATTTAAAGAGGGTTTAACGGATATAGACTTTCCAATTACTAGCCTGACTATTTTTTTCACTTAATTTTTCAATTTTAAAAACTTTAGGGTGTTCAGCAAAACAAATTAGTTCCCCACCATCAAAGGGTCTCTTATCACTTATTCTCAAAAAGATTTTGCTATAATAAGCATCACAATCAAAAATGATATTAGGGTTTTTATAAACGAAGATAATAGAGTCATGGTTATTAACATCTAATTTACTTTCAGTAGGGTTAGCCCAACCTTCAGCTGATTCATAATAACGAGACCATGACCTAAGTCCATAAGCTAGGCTTTCTATAATAGGAATAACTTTATTTTTTGGAGATATTTTACCTGATGTGTCAGTGAGTAATGTTTTATATATAGGAGGTAAAACTAAACCACGATAAGCAACATTAGGTCTTTTTTCAAATTCAGCAAAGATACGAGAGAACTCTTTAAAGATAGGAATAAGTTTTTCTCTATCTTTAAGGTTAATGCCTTTACCAAGATTTATATAAAACCATAGTTTATGGAGTTTCAATCTAATAAGTTTATCTAGTTTTTTGAAAGATGGAATATCTTCTATTTCAGATAAAATAGCTAGTAGTTCAGGAATAGAAGCGAGACCTTGAGATTTAAAATCTTTAACTTTAGGGTCAAGTGCCATAGCATATTTAGGGTACATGGACTTTTTCCTTTAACTAATTGTTATTTTCCATAAACTAGAAGAAGAGCTAATCTCTCTTACTCTTTCTATTTTAGAGACTTTAGGATTACGAGCAAAACAAATATATTCATCTGGGTCAAAAGGTCTTTTATCATCTGGGTAGAGAAAGACATTCTTATAGTAGGAAGAACAATCATAAATAATATTGGGTTTTTTATATACAAAGACAATAGAATCGTGTTTAAAATATTCATCATTTAAAGCCCAAGATTCAGCTGAATCTATATTATCAGTCCATGATCTTAAACCATAAGCTAGACTTTCTATAATAGGAGTTATTTCTCTATAGTCTTCAGCTTCTGTAATTATGTTCTTATAGGGTTTAGGAATAGTTAAACCACGATATACTTGAATAGGTTGTAGTTGGTGTTTTCTAAAGATACGAGCAAATTCTTGAAAGATGGGAATAAGTTTTTCCCTATCTCTTAAATTTATTCCTTTACCGAGATTAATATAAAACCATAATTTATGGAGTCTCTTTCTAACAGCTTTATCTACTTCTTTATATTCTTCAATATCCTTAACATCTTGTAGGATATAAAGGAGTTCTGGTATAAGGTCTAGGTTCTTGGACTCAAAATCTCTTTTAAGGATTCTTGGGTCAACAGGCATTGCGTATTTCATGATATAATCTCAACTTCCCATAAATGAGCTTTAGTGCCTTTTAATGAGGTTTTCTTTTTAATGTTATTAATACTAATAATTTTAGGGTGCTGTACAAAACGAACAACTTCTTCAAAATCAAAAGGGTATTCGTCTATATCTACTTCATTTAAAACATCTTCCATGACACTAAAATAAGCATCACAATCAAATACATAATCGGGGTTTTTTTCTACAAACACAACAGAGTCATTTTGATCTGATCCTCGTTGAGACCATCCAATGCTGTTAGATTGTGTTTTAGACCATGATCTCACACCATAAGCTAAACTCTTTAAAACTTCTATTACTTCAGGATTATTTAAGTTATTAGAGTTATCTGTCAGTAGAGTTTTATAAACATCAGGAAGAAGAACACCACGATATAAAACTTTAGGTGGTGCAGAATATCGTTTAAAGACACGAGCATATTCTTCAAAGACAGGTAGTATTTTTTCTCTATCTCTTAAATTGAGACCTATACCTATATTAGTAGTGTACCATACATAGTTAGTAAAAAATCGTATTTGACTTTCATATGGCATGAAGTCATCTACATTTTTAATTTTCCCAAATAGTTCTAAAAGTTTAGGTAGGTATTGAGAACCCCTAGATTCAAAATCTTGTTTAAGGACTTTAGGGTCAACAGGCATGGCATATTTATAATTATATCTCATCTTACATAACCTCTACTAACCAGATATGGGAATTATATCTTTCACTCTTTGTCCCTAGTTGTGATATACTCTTTATTTTAGGGTCTCTTAAAAAACAAATAACTTCATGTTGGTCGAAAGGGTATTTATAAAGAGGGATATTATTTTGATCTAGAAAATCGTACATCACCTTAAAATAGGCATCACAATCAAATACATAATCAGGATTACGATACTTAAATACGACTGAATCTAGATGTTTTTCTTGTTCTTTATAATTTGCCCAAGTGATTGCTTCATTAATATATCTAGTCCAAGACCTTAAACCATAAGCTAGGTTTTCTAAAACACCTATTACTTCAGGGTCATTTGAAGGGTCTATACTTTCTGATATGAAAGGAGTCTTAAATACTTTTGCAGGTAAAGTTAAACCACGATGTAAAACACTAGGAACATCTTCAAATTGTTTAAAGATACGATGGTATTCTTCAAAGATAGGTAGGAGTTGTTCTCTATCTCTAAGGTTAATACCTTTACTTGTATTTATGTCAAACCAAAGTCTATTAGTCCAGTTCCTAATATTCTTTTCATGATCTCTGAAATCATAATGGTCGTCAATTTTCCTTAAGAGCTTTAATAATTTAGGAATAACATTAGAACCATCTGATTCAAAATCATGTTGGAGGACTCTAGGGTCAACAGGCATGGCATATTTATTATATAGGTATCTCATATTACATAACCTCCACTACCCATAAAGAAGCACTTTGGTCGCCTATACTAAGTTCTCTTTTAATACTAATAATTTTAGGGTTTTCTAAATAACAAAGAACCTCTTCTGGATCAAAAGGTCTTTCACTTTCATCCATAGCATCGTAATCTTCTCCTACAACAGTAAAATAAGCATCACAATCAAAAATGATATTAGGTTGATTATATATAAGTAATATAGCATCGGGACTTATTTCTTCTGGATACTGTTCTCCATACGCCCAAGCATAACCTTCATCTTCTGATTTTGAATAAGACCTTAGACCATACGATAAACCTTCTAATACCTTTTTTACTTCAGGGTGTTTACGAAGATCTACTTTTGTGTTTGCTTTTGGAGTGCCTAAATGCTCAGTTAGAAATTTAAAATATACACAAGGCAGAGTCATACCACGATATACCTTACTATATCTATTTTCATACTTTCTAAAGATACGAGAGTATTCTTGAAAGACAGGGATAAGTTTTTCTCTGTCTCTTAAATTTACACCACGATGGAATGAAGAAATGAAAAACCATAATCTGTTGGTAAGTATTCTTATTCTCTCTATTGAACTCTCATAATTACTTAAATTGGTTTCTTTAAGGAGAGCTAAAAGTTCAGGTATGGAATCAATATCCGTAGACTCGAAATCTTCTTCAAGTACTCTGGGGTCAACTGGCATAGCGTATTTATAATTATATCTCATTTTAGTTCCACTTTATAGATAGTAGAAGATTTGTTTTTCTTCCTGAATAAGGAGATAGAAAGAGCTGTGGGGCTTTCTTCAAAACAAATCAATTCGCCTCTATCAAAAGGAGGTTTGCCCACAAGAGTATCAGGGATACCTTTGAAATAAGAATTACAATCAAAAATCAGATGTGGCTTTGTATTTACAAATACGACAGCATCACTTCTAGTATAGTCAGAGTTTAGAGCCCACCCTTCAGCAGTTTCTCCATCTACTGCCCAAGACCTCATACCATAAGCTAAGTTCTCTAAAATTGTTTTTTCTTCGGGGTATTGAGATAAAGCAATCTTAGTTGTCTTAAGGCTGTTATCTTGACCAAAAGTTTTAGTTAAGATGTTCTGATATACACTAGGTAAAGTAACACCACGATATGCTACTGAATATTTTTGTTCATGCTTTTTAAAGATACGAGAAAGTTCTTTAAATAGAGGTATTAACTTTTCTCTTTCTCTAAGGTTGATACCTTTTCCAAAATTTATAGAAAACCATAAGGTATTGAGTTTTCTTCTAATAAAAGAATCGTGGAAGACATAGTCTTGTATATCCTCAACAAGACTTAATGCACTAACCATTGTTTTAATATCTTGTTCTGCTCGTTGTACAGATTCAAAATCTTGTTCTAATACCTTTGGGTCCATAGGCATGGCATATTTATAGTTGTATCTCATAATTCCTCCTTATATATATTGAAGGAGTATAAAATAAATAATAGCCTATCCTTGTTTTACTCTTACTTCCCATATAGAAGCATATTCTGTTTTTTCTTGTACTTTAACAATATCTAAAATAATAGGGTTTTCTACAAAACAGATTATCTCATGTGGGTCAAAAGGGTATTCTGAAGGGTGGGGGCTATATTGAGAGAAATAAGAATTACAATCAAATATAATTTTAGGTCTCTCCATAACAAAGGTAACAGTATCTTTATCGTCATCACCTTGTCTTCTCCAGTAATCAGCTTCGGATTCTAGTGCAGTCCAAGACCTTAAACCATAAGCTAAACCTTCAAGGACTTTAATTTTTTTAGCTTTGTTCTTAATTACGGTTAAGTAATTAGCATATACATTAGGTAGTGTAACACTACGATAGACAACATCAGGTCGGTCTTCATATCGTTTAAAGATACGAGCATATTCTTGAAAGACAGGTATTAACTTCTCTCTATCTCTAAGGTTAATACCATGTCCTTTATTTATAGAAAACCATAAGTCCCTAGTAATTTGTCTGACTAGTTCTTCAACTTCATGAAAAGAATTTATATCTTCTCGTCTTAGTTTACTTACTAGTAGAGGGATTAAATGTAAACCTTCAGATTTAAAATCTTCTTGTAAGACTTTAGGGTCTACAGGCATTGCATATTTATAGTTATATCTCATTATATGTACTCCTTATATATAATAGGAGGATATTAAACCAATATTACTTCACAGGGGTCATCTTGTTTCTCTCTTTTTATACTTAAAACTTTAGGGTTTTTTAAATACCTAACAAGTTCTCCCCTATCAAATGGGGGGTATAATTCATCTTCTTGGAAGAATTTAAAATAAGAATTACAATCAAATATAATTTTGGGGTTTCTTTGTATAAATACCACACTGTCATAAGACCCAAAACCTGCCCAACTTCTAGCTATGTCTAAATTATTTGACCATGATCTTAAACCATAGGCTAGACTTTCTAATACTTTCTTTACTAAAGGTATAGAGTCTAAGTTATCTAAGTTATCTTTATTTTTAGAGATGAGGTTATCATATACAGTAGGTAAAATCACACCACGATATGCAGTCGTGTAATGGCTTTCTCCTTGTTTAAAGATACGAGCATATTCTTTAAATATAGGAAGTAATTTCTCCCTATCTCTTAAATTTATACCTTTACCTTCACTGATGTTAAACCATAAGAAGTGAAGCATTTTACTTACTTGTGGGTCATACATGGAAGGGGATGATATAGATTTTAAGATACTTACTATTTTAGGAATATCATCTAAACCTGTGGATACAAAATCATGTTGGAGGACTCTGGGGTCCATAGACATAGCATATTTCATTTTATTTTTACTTCCCATATATATTGACCCATACTTAATTTTCTTGTAACAGACTTTATTTTAGGGTTCTTTAAATATACTATATATTCATTAGGGTCTACAGGTACATGAGGGTATTTAAAATCATATCTCTGAGCATCCATAAAAAAATCACTCTTAATAAAGTGAATTAGGGCATCACCATTTAGGACTATGTTCCTAGAGAAGTTAGAATCTAATACAAAGACTATAACATCTTTAAGTTCTCTTTTAGTTTGACTAAAACTTAAAGCAAATTTATAGTCATAAGTCCATGATCTCATACCATAAGCTAGGTTTTCTAAAATTGTTTTTATCCCTTTATGCCCACTAATATCTATTTCACCTGTTTGTGTCCCAAAAGTCTCTGATAATAAATCCCCATACCTCTCAGGTAAGTAAACACCACGATATATAACTTCAGCTGTACCTTTAGCTTTGGCTATTCTTTTACTTAAACGAGAATATTCTTGGAAGATAGGTAAGAGTTTTTCTCTATCTCTAAGATTAATGCCAGTTTTACTATCTATGTATAACCATAATTCAGTAACAATCTCATTAACTTCTCTAGCTACGGTATAGTAAGTATCCTCATCAACGCTTTGTAGAAGTTCTACAAGGCGAGGGATGTCCTTAACTCTTTCATCTGATTCAAAGTCATCTTCAAGGACTTTAGGGTCAACAGGCATTGCATATTTCATAATATATTTACTCTCCATACATATTGATTGCCTTTAAAATGAGTTCTAGTAACTGACTTTATTTTAGGTTTTTTTAGGAAGACAATATATTCTGAGTTATCTACAGGCATAACACTCTTTTCACGACTTCTGTATTCAGGCATATATGAAAGAAATTTACGCAAAGCATTACCATCTAAAACTACATCATCCTCAAAATTATCACTTAAATTGAATATGATAGGGTCTTTAACACCCTTTGTAAATTGAGTAAAACCTAAAGCATATCTTGGGTCAGTTGTCCATGATCTCAGACCATAGGCTAGATTCTCAAAAATAGTTTTAATTTCTCTAGTAAGTTTTATAGTTCCTGTTTGTGTTCCAAAAGTCTCTGATAATAAATCCCCATATATTTCAGGTAAAGAAACACCACGAAATAAATCAGTTGGGAGACCTTCAGAATAACCATCACATAAACGAGCATATTCTTCAAAGATAGGTAATACTTTTTCTCTATCTCTAAGGTTAATGCCACTTTTACTATCTATGAAGAGCCATAGATTTATAACAGCTGAATTGACTTGTCTTGAGACTGTATGGAAGGTATTAGGAGTTACACTTCTCATTAAATCTAGTATCTCATTTATTTCTTTAACTTCGGAAGAAGACTCAAAATCTTGTTGTAAGACTTTGGGGTCAACAGGCATAGCGTACTTATATTTATAATTCATCATTTTATTATCACTCTTCTATTGTAACGACCCAAAAAAGTTCTTCTTTAAAGATATTAAGAATTTTAGGTCTCTTTAAAAATAAAACACACTCATCGGTATCAAAGATATGGAGGTGCATATTATTTGCTTTATCCATCTTTTTTACAGCATTACCATCTAATATAAATGAAGATGGTTGATGAGAAAGACATCTAAAAAGAACTTTGTCTGAATTTTCAGGACCTTCTTCAGCATATTGTTCAGACATACTTCTATCTCTTGACCATGACCTTAAACCATAAGCCAAACTCTCTAATATTTTTTTTACATTACCTCTCCTTACAGGTAAAATGCCTTCAGCATCTTCTCCATACTCATCTGTAAGGGGAGTACCTAGTGAACTTGGTATATACAATCCCCTATATAAAGTATGTGCTCTTTCTATGTAATCTTGACTTAAACGAGCATATTCTTCAAAGATAGGTAATAACTTCTCTCTATCTCTTAAATTTATACCTGACTTTTGATTTACTGCAAAGAACAACTCATCAAGTGCTTCACTTATGTCGTAAGTAAACCTAGAATAAGCCTTGCTAGGTTGTTTTATCTTTTTTAACATAGCTACAATTTCAGCAATAGAATCTAAGCCATCTGATTCAAAATCTTCTTGTAAGACTCTTGGATCGACTGGCATGGCATATTTATATGGGTATCTCATATCTGTAATTACTCCTTATATACATATAGGAGACTATTTATAAATTACTTAGTTAAGTTCACTATCCAGAAGTCGTCTTCTTTTTTGATATTAAGTATTTTAGGGTTCTTTAAAAATAAAATAACCTCTTCCCCATCAAAAATATTATAGTCAAACTTATTGTGCTTAGACATTTTTTTTACAGCATCTGTTTCTAAAACAAGAGAACTATTATATGTATCTGGATAAGCTCTAAAAATAACCTTGTCGCTATCATAATTACCCTGCCAAGCATAATCTTTTGCTTCAGAGTCCCAGGGAGTCCAAGACCTTAAACCATAAGCTAAACCCTCTAATATCTTTTTTACACTTCTTTTTACAGGTAAAATACCTTTAGCATCTTCTCCATATGCTTCTGTAAGAGGTGTCCCTAGTGAACTTGGTATATATACCCCTCTGTATAGGACAGATGTTAAAGAAGGACTCTTAAATTTTTCACTTAAACGATCAAGCTCTTTAAAGACAGGTAATAGTTCTTCTCTATCTTTTAAACTTATTCCCCTTTTGTGATTTACTGCAAAGAATAAACCTGCAATTTTCTCTAATAGCTCCTCATAAAGACTAGAATCTTGGGGTCTCATTTCAGGTATCATTTTTAGTCTAGCTACAATTTCAGGGATTGCATCTAACCCTTGTGATTCAAAATCTTCTTCAAGGACTCT
>JACCDO010685370.1_pt1 | contig 24519 bp, 25 predicted proteins | sample 7446101 | NCBI WGS metagenome assembly JACCDO01 (sample SAMN15323440, study PRJNA562643) | freshwater metagenome | isolation source: river surface water | place: USA:Blue River Watershed | collected 2017-08-16 | reverse complement strand
TTTGATTCATCATATCTATCATTTGTTTTTTAAATTTTTCAAATGAATCTTTCATATTTTCTAGTTCTTTTTTTAATTCTTCATTTTGTTTTATTATATTGTCTTTTGATTTACATGATTTTAAATGTCGTCTCATATGTGTATATGCTGAAAATGTTTTATTACAATACATGCAAATTTTATTATCTGTTAATTTAGTTTCATTAATACTATTTATATTATTATGATCATTTATGGTCATACTTTGGTCATCGTCTTGAACATTTGTGGTCATATTTTGGTCATTATTTTTCTCATTTTTATGATATTTATTTTTATGATGCCACATACTTTTATATGTTTTATATATTTTATTGCAAATTATACATGTATATTTTTTATTTTCCATTATATAATTTTAGATTAATTCTTTATATCAATTTAATATATCCATTTTATATCCATTTCAAATATCCATTTTATATAAAAACTCAGGGGGGAGAGTGATCTCCAAATAAAAGGTTATAAAGAAAACATATGAATTATATATGTAAAAAATTTTTCATAAATAAAATGCTTTATCTATAGGTTAAAAGAAATCTAATGATATCTTTTCCCAATAAACTTACCAAGAATGATTGCATTTGCAAGCACTGACGTCCTTCCTCGCGCTCAATAAAATTATATAATCTGTATCTACCACTTTGAGCAGCTTCGGCCAGTTTATACAATGATGCGAATGATAAATGTTTAATCTCGCATAAGCCAGGTTGTTTGCGTATATTTAATCTTCTGTATGTATCTTGCATATAAGACGAAATGTTTCTTTCTTTCAAGAATTTCATCAAGTTAATGGTAGTACCAGAACCAGCACGCGGTCTATCTTCATTAAATGATGACATATCGTGGAATTGAACATTGGATTGTAAATACATACTGATATTACTAAGACTCCCTCCAGTTGGTATGAAAACAGCCTCAGTATTCACGGATTTAATAATCCTGATAAATTCTCCCAGAACACTTACATCGAAAATATAAGAGTAGGCGACAGACCGCATACTAATTTGAGAGATATAATACAAATCTGTGTTCCTGTCCAAGAATTGTCTAATAGCATCAATCATGTTGTAATCAGTTGGAATATTAAACACTTCTTCGATTGTTTCCCGAATAACTGTATTAATTGTGATTTCTCCAGGATTACACCTTCCTCCAAATGTGCCAATCTTTAATCTGCCACCTCTGGAAAAATGTGCGCCAACTAACATCCGAATGTTTCTGTCTCCGCGTTCTAACCGAGACGATGTGCCCAAAAAAATGGAGCCATGTCCTGTATTAGTAATGCTGTGATTGACGCTCCGTTTCATTTCAGGCGTTTGATCGAAACGAGAGGACAAATCTTTAATAATCATTGATACAAAGCTTGTTGTTATAGCCATACTCACTCTAGGTGTAGCCATCACAAAAAATATTAGCATCTTTTCATTATATTTTTTTCAATTTTTATTAATAATTAGAACCCAGCTAATTTCATACCTAATTCAGTTAAAACAGGAGGTTCTATTTGTTTAACATTGGGTATATCTTTCCCATAAGTTCTTGGATATTTGGAAAATAATTTTGCTTTATAAGCCCAGTGGCTAGTTGTTCTTAAATTTTTAAATGCATTTCGTTTTTTGTCTAAATTTACGTTTGATGCTCTACTCCGAGGCATCATACAAATATAACTAACATTTCTAAAATTTGGTTGATTTCTACCTTCAATTGGTTCTGAACCACAATGAATTGTACGACTATCCCATAAAACCATACTTCCTGCAGGACAACTGATTCTTTTGATAGTACAACCTTTTGATTTGAAAAAATCAATATGAGTATCATTTAATTGAAACCAATCTTCTTTTCTAGTTACATTAAAATGTTCTTTAAAATCTTTATGAAATTTATGACTATTTTCTATTACAACTAAGGTTGCATCATCTTCATTAACATCATAACCAGTTATCCAACTTTGAATACATTCAAAATTATTTCTAGTAAAACTTTGATCGCAATGTAACCAATAATTATTAAAATAACTACTATTTGTATCTTCTGGTGGTAGATGAAAACTTGATGCATCAAAACTAACTAATAATTCTTCTCTATTAACATTCCAAATTTTTGCAAATACATCAACAACTTTTGGGTTTTGTCTTAAATCCCAAATATGTTGAGCATGACCAACACTCCAAAATTGAATTAACATTGAATGTATCGGATATAAATCATTAAAACTCTTCCAACTTTTTTTATCATTTCTATTAATTGGAATATCAAAATTACTTGTAATATATTCTAAATAATTCCACATTCCATCATTCATTTGTTTAATCTCTTCTTCATTTAATAATTTTGGAATAATACAATAACCTTTTTCATTTAGTAATTCAAAATTCATTAATATTAATATTAATGAATTTTTATATAAATTAACAATACCAGAATAATATTTTCCCATTAGTTTTGATTTGTTGAGAATATTTATCAAAAAGCTCTTCTGATGGATTTTTAATGAATCTTTCTGCAACTATTTTATCATTTATTCCAGCTGAATAAAGTTTAGCTAAATTTTCAAGAGAATTTGGAAATTTATCAATATCAATAGTGAATATATTTTTAACAATATAATATGCAAAATGTTTGCCAACAGAATTAGCAAGATTATTAAACATTCCTATTTCATATGGGGTAAAAATAAAATCTTTATTGTATTTGATATCTCCAAAGATATCCATTTGCATTTTAAGAGATTCATATACTTCATCAGATGGTTTGGAGTTCATAATTTTATTAGCAATTACTAGATTATTTATTCCCATTGAATAAAGTTTTGATAAATGTGTTAATAAAAATGGATAATCATCAACATTAAGATGTTGTTTTATAATAAATTCAAATGCAAATGTTTTCCCAATAATGTAATGAAGACATTTATAAGTTTCTAATTCTTGTTCAGAAACAAAATTAATTCCAAATTTAATCGCACTTTCTGATTCAACGCAATATTTAATGAGTCTAATATATGAGTCTTTTAAACCATAATTAATAGCTTCATAAATATGTTCCTCTTCACCACCATATGATAGTGCCTCTTGAACAAATTCATCTGTTTCTTCAAACGTCATACCTTTAGAAACAAGCATATTTAAATAATACGCATCATTTAAATGATATTCAGCGTTTTTGTATTTTATAACAAATTTGAAGAAAAAGATAAATGTATTTTCATTTAATTCTAATACTACTCCAATATTACATCTTTCATTTATAAAAGCATATGCCAGACCTAGTTGGAGTTTTTTAATGTACAATTCATTCGGATCTGTTGTAAGCGATACAATGTCCCAGTCCCAATCAGGAAACTTATGTATTTTTTCTATTATATCAGAAATGGTAAATTTATGGATTTGAAGTATTTTCAAGAATACATATTGTTTATCTTTTATTAAAAACTGTTCAGAAAAACAGTAACTCCACATAAATTTCTCTAATGGAGATTGTAATTCTGTATAATATTTTTCCACAAAATAATCTATTCTTGAAATAACAAATTGAAAATTTTTCTTGCAAGTAGTTATAAAGTTTAGAAGGTCAATAGGACTGAGCTTATCTAAAATCATCAATACTTGTTGTTCATTCATGCCTTCAAAATCATCTGAGTTAAAATGCACCATCTCAAATGTTGCCATAACAAAAGTATTTATAATATTATAAAAATAAAATAATTCAATTTTTCTCATAATAAATATTATTATTAGTAAAATTATTATCATAATAATGGTTTCAATTTTTCTCATAATAAATATTATTATTAGTAAAATTATTATCATGATAATGGTTTCAATTTTTCTATATTTTGTTAAAAAAAATTAAGTCCTACTCCGTGATTTATACACGCAGAACCTAAATGGACATGATAAAATATCAAATATGAAAATACACGGCCAACACACACATTGACATTGGCGACAGCAAACATCAGTACTTTGTGAATCAGACATGCTCGAACTAGGCATTACGTCCATTGCATTAGACCAACTGGAACAAGATTTGTCCATATAATTAAAGACACTGAAAGAGTTTTCAGAAGCCATATTCAATTATTTATTAAGATACTATTAAATATATTATTTTCAATTTTTTATAACCTAGTCCATTTTAATTTTACTATATATGTTAAAATAATTAGGAATAACAATTTTAGGTTTATAAACTATTTCGTTACTAAATATTTTGAATACATTATAGATTACTCTTAGAATAGATATTCCGTCTTTTGTTCTAGGAAAACGGTAATATGGCATTGAATTTCCAATTGATTCATATTTTACATCAATTTTATATTCATTTAAATTATTATTTTCAAACTTCCAATATTTATCATATGATATTTCGAAACCTTCATTATATATCTGATTTTCTATTTCACCTGTCATTAATCTATATTCGCTATCAACATAAATAATATTTGTTTTCTTATCAAAAATAAAACTAGCATCTTGTGTATCAGCGCTATATCCAATCGTACCTTTTACATATAATAAATGAGAATCATTACTAATAAATTCATTTATAATACTTGCTGTAAATATCGTATCATACATATAAATATCATCATCATAATAAATTTTTTTATAATCAATTTGATTCATGCTTTCATTAATGACAATTGCAGTATTAATATCTTTATGGTCTTGTAAAAATATACCAAATTCTCTTGGTAACCAATGAATAAGGTCATTTATACGAAGTGGTATGCTTTTATCAAAATAATCCGAATTATAATCTTCCATTATTTAATTAGTAGTGCTATTATTTTAAATAATTTAAAACAGCGTCGTATAAAAATTGAAATAAAATATGTATTAAATAATCATTATAATATTGTGATGACATCTACTACTGAGATGAATATTAAGAATTATGAATCACAGGAACCTCGTAAGAAAACACTTTTGAGGTTTTTGCTTGGAAAGCCTGAAGAACAATCAAAGTTATTTCGCGAAATTATTAATAATGAATTACTTAAGAGACAAGCGTTCATGAAAGATGCAAACCCTTTATTTGCACAGTATGATGCTGAATTGAGTGAAATGATTTATAACAGTAAATTAAAAGAAGTTGGGCGCCAAACTAAAGTATTAATGGACCAAATAAAGGCTCATGCAAACAATGAAAAATATCCATCTGTTGTTTCAATCATTGAACGCAAACTATTTATAGTTGAATTACAGATAGATATTGGTATTCATAATTTACTTCAAAATAAGAATGTCAAATTTTATTTTGAAGTATAAGAAATTTATTTAATTATATCAACATAAATAACTCTTATCTGTAGTTTTATGATATTTATTACAGAATATATTAAATAATGTACATGAGCTACAAAATAATAAATTAATTGGAAATTTTATAGGGAAACACATTATAGTACAACATGTACTATGATTATTAGTATTATCATTTGTTTCAAAAAAATCACACCATTCTTTGCAATTTACTGGGAATAATAATTCATCTTTTGAACATATATTATCTGCTTCGTCCATTATATATATTATAAAGAAATGTTTATTATGATTAATGATTTCTTTATAATTGATTATTAAATTTTTGATTATAACAAGTATTAATATCATCACAATATAAATATTCATCATTTCCTTGTATAACTAAAGAATCTTCATAAATAATAATATGACATAAATTACATCGACTAGTTTTTTCATATTTGTCTAAACATTTTTGAGAACATAAATATCGCGGATATTCATTTTTAGAATATCCACCATAAGGTCTATCTTTATGAACATAACAAATATATTTATATACTGAATCTGTAATATTTTTTTTGCAATTATTACACGTTTCCATTAAATATTATATTAATTTTTAATATAATAATTAATCAATTTTTAATATAGATTATATTATATGCGTAAGATGAAAACCAAATCATTAAATAAAAAGGGTGGAAACGATCCTTCTGAATCTCCATACACACCTGTTCCTTTATGGCAAAATCCTTATAATCCTAAACCTATATCAAATAACAACAATACTCTCTTTCATAATCCTTATCCAAATTATCCACCTCCACCACAACCACAACCACAACCATACGTACCTCCTACTCCACAACCTCAGCCCCAACCTCAACCTCAACCTCAACAACAAAAACCAAATATAAATCTTCATTATAATATTCCTGCATATCAATATCAATATCAATTTCAACAACAAAGACCAGTCTCTTATTATGATTATGATAATGATTTAAAATTATCAAAAATATTTAGCGAACTTAGTACAAAACCAAGAAGAACTTCAAGAAGAACTTCAAAAAGAACATCAAGAAAAATTAATAAAAAAACATCTAAGAAAACATCTAAACGTAAAAATCGTAAATAGATTTTACACTAAAAAAATTGATAATTAATATTTAACATTAAATAACTAAATTATAATGGGTCTCGATTGGATAGTAAATTATAAACCACAAGAAGGTAATGAATCATGTTTTTATAAGATTAAGAATCGGATTAAACAACTTGACAAAGATAATAATGATAATGAGGCTGAAATTGAATCTTTACGTGATAGTTTAAAAGCAATAAGTATTACACCAGAAGATACTATTAATAGTTTATCAGAAGAAGAATTAAAAGAAGTAGAAGATGTTTTTGAAGGTGGTTCTTTTCTAACAAGCGACTACGACTTTCGTGGTAAATTGGTTGCTTATTCTGAATTACTTAACGACGATTTAATTGAAGAAGCACATACAAACCATGGTGCTAAAACATCAATTGAATACGCTAATAAATTAGAAAAAAAATTATCGGAACATAAATACGAAGCATTAGAAGAAGAAGACCAAGAAGATTACGATGATATAGTTCAAGCAATTAAATGGCTGCGTTTCTGGGGAAAACATGGTCATGGATTTACAGCATGGTATTAATTTAATATAATATATAATATATATTATATGCCTTCTATTCGTAAGAACGGTAAAAGAATGTCTAAAAAAATGTCTAAAAAAATGTCTAAAAAAATGTCTAAACGTAATTCTAAATTAAAACACACAGCTAGAGTTCGTAGAAATTCTAAAAAAATGAGCAAAACTAAAACAATGTCAAAAAGACGTAAATCAAAACGCAGCAAGAAAATGTTAGGCGGTGCAAAATGTGTTAATTTTGTATCAAACATAAATTTAAAGCCATCAGAAATTAAAATATGTGATGATAAAGTACCACTAGTAAGAGAATATGGTAACAAAGAAGCAGAAGAATTATTTAAAGGTGATATAGGATTGAAAAAAAAAGCACAAGAAATTTTAACAAATTTAAATCTATATGCAGATAAAGGAGGTAAAATTGATTTAGATGTGGCTCCTAATTTAAATCAACCTATGGCGAAAGTATTAAAACAATTACAAGACAAAAGAGTATTATAAATATAATTAGGCTCATATTTCATATTAGTAATTAAATAACTGCGTTTCTGTGGAAAATAAGATAATGTATTTACTATATGGTATTAATATTATATTAATATAATATATAATATATATTATATTATATGCCTTCTATTCGTAAGAACGGTAAAAGAATGTCTAAAAAAATGTCTAAAAAAATGTCTAAACGTAATTCTAAATCAAAACACACAGCTAGAGTTCGTAGAAATTCTAAAAAAATGAGCAAAGCTAAAGCTCAATCAAAAAGACGCAAATCAAAACGCAGCAATAAAATGATTGGCGGTGGAGGTTGTTTCAGAATTAAAATTGCCGACCCTAAAGGAGAAATACGTATATGTAACAATGTACTTGCTGTAATTAAAAAAAAACTAATAGATATAATAAATACAAAAGAATCATTAAATTTAACGCCACAAGAGAAAAAAGATGCAATAGATTTTGCTAACAATTTATCAGAATACGCAAATAAAGGTGCTCCTAGAGACTCACCTCCTGGTTTAACAAAAGCATTCACTGTTTTATCAGAAGATCCTCAATTAGAGAATCTTACAGTATTAAATTTCATACCTGCATAGATTTAATTATAAATTAAAATAAATATAATTAGGTTCATATTTGATTGTAAATTTATACTGGATATAATCTTTATATGATGGAAAATAAATGTAGAAATAATTACCAAATCTTTCTACATTTACTTTATTATATTTTCCATCTGAAAATGAAATATTTGAGAAATTAATAACATAATCTTTTACTTCTAAAATATACTCCCCATCATAATTAATACTTTCTTTATCAAATGAAATGCAAATAACAATTTTATTATTTACAATATTATTTACAATTTTATTATTTTCTTTCATAAACATAAAAACATCAACGTATTTATTATTATAAAGAGTATCATAATTCATTTCAAAATACAGTTTTTGATTTTTCATAATTGTTTTAATGTATTCATCATCTTTAATAAAAGTATTAAATAATATATTTGTTTTATTATATTCTTCATAATTATCAATTTCTGCTATATATTCAAAATTAATTTTAACATAAGGTGTATCATAACTATTTAGAATTATATAGTTATCATCATAATTAATATAAAAATATTGATTAACGATATTTAAATCATAATTAATATTATAATTATAATTATTATTGCATTTAGCAATATCAATATACACTAATCCAATAAAGAATAAAATTGCCTTTGACATGATTCTCGAGTTCATTATAATTATTATTTAATATTTAATTATTTATTTATCAATTTTTATGAATATTCATAATATTAATAATAATGATATTAAGATAGGTGATAATAATAATGTAATAAAACTAACTACAAAAAATGCTATATTTCTATTATCTCTTAATGGTATATAAATATTTTCATATACATCTGCTGGGTCTGAATTAATTTTAGCAGGGTCTTTCAAATAATATTCTCTTTTAATTTCAGGTATAATAAAACTAAGACCATTTAGAACTATAGATGATGCGCTAATGAGTAAAAATATAACATTAAATAAAATTAATAATAGTTTAATAATGTTTGTTTCAGTATATCTATAATGTAAAGTTAAAAATAAACACAATATAGTTCCAATAAAAGAAACTAAAAATAAAATAAATCCTTTATTGCTATTTGTATTTTTTTTAAATATATTATGATTATTTGCATTAACAATATTTGATTTTAATATATTTATTTTTTTTGCTAAATATGGAACATCATATGTATCATTATCTCCACCATTGGGATAATAATGAGTATAAACTACATGTAAGTTATCAGACATTATAATCTATAGTAGATTTAAATATTTATTTATATTCAGGTGGATTTAATACATTATTTATTTTTTCATGTATATTATTAATTTTTTTACTAAATGAACTTATAATTAAAATATTACTTAATGATGTTAATATTAATATACTACATGTAATAAAATTAATACTTGAGTATTGATGGTAAGAATATTCCATCAAATCTAAAATATCTGTTTCATTATAACTCATATAATATTCTCTAGAAATTAAAATAAAAATTGAATATAATTAATTATATTAATATAATATAATTTTGATAACAATATGAACGATAATACCATTATTGAAATAACTCCTTTGCAAGATATGGAAAATTTTCCAATTAAAGACAATGATAAAATGGATACAATATCTATTTTATCATATACTGATTTATGTTCAATTTGTTATTCTAAAATGGAAAATAATTCAAAGACTTTTTCTTGTTCTCATACATATCATAAAAATTGTATTAATGAATGGTTTAAAAATAATACAACATGTCCTATCTGTAGAAAAAATATAATAAATGAAATTAAAAAACCGCAAAAAAAGAATAGTGTTAGACCAATTATAAATCAACACGAACTACAAATACATATTAGACGAAGAAGAGAAGAAATACCTCCTCAGCGTTGTGCTTTTATAAATTGTATTACTACAAACACATATTATGTATTAATAATATTATTGTATTTATCTATAACTATTAATAATATTGTTTCAATACATATTAGCGAAGAATATATAAATAATTATTATGAAAATAATAAATCACGTAAAAATATAGGAGGTTTGTTCATTATCATGATTAATATGTTTTATTTTTTAACTTTAATAATATCAATTCATAAAAACTCTAAATGTTCCAATATATTGATAATTGAATCTTTAATCTATATAATTATGATAATTATATATACAGACTATATAAAAAAAAGCGTAGCTGCTTATAAAGAACTAGGAATGAAAATTGATAATTATTTATTAGTATCTTTTATTTTGTATATAATAATTATGATATATTTGTATATAAATATGATTATAATTAAATATTTTGTATAATCACCTACAGTTATATAATATTGATTTATAAATTAATTTTTTTATTCATACAAATTATCTGGAAATTCCATTGAGTAAATAATTTCTGTGAGCATTTTATCAAGGTCAGTACAAGTCTTATTAGTGCTATAAATTTTGAAAAGTTCTTTTAACTGATTAACATATTCAGTTCCAGAATATGAACGAATAACAAAGTCTGTATGATAGTTAATCAAGTAAATGTAGCACAACATAACAACCCTGTACTCTGGTTTAATAAAGCGTGTAATATCAGATAAAAGTTTATTTGCTTCTTCAAACAAAGGATTTCCCCTATGCAAAAGAGACAATTCTGTATTACGTTCAAGTTCTCTGAGATGAAAGCTTACATCTTCCGAAAAAAAACCGTACCAATCAAATACAATCAAATCAGATAACTTTATGTCAAATGTAAATAACCATCCAGTGTTATTTGCATATGCGAGCATAATCTCACATGCTTGAGCACAGGGGAATCCAAAAGTGGACATAAAAAATGAAATAAGTTTCTTTCCAAATTCTACAAATTCTAATCCAAGAAAATCAGATTTGTTCTTAATGCAAGAAATATAAATTGTAAACTTAATTTCGTTTTCAAGTTTCCTTGGGACAGTAGGTAGTCTAAGTTGTTGGTAAATAACTTCAATCTGTTCTGTGGTAGAAGTGTTTGTAATTTCAGATTCAAACATCGAATCCAAGTCATATAAACTATCTTCACCTAAATAGCATCCGCGTTTGGGAGGGTTAGGAAATTCAGTAGCTCGTGCAGCCATGATTACACAAAATTATAATATAAATTATTCTATTTTATTTTCAATTTTTTCAAACCACCGTTTTCAATTCTTATAAGATTATAAGAATTAAATGAAGTGCGAGAGGAATTTAGGCCCTATATATTGAGATATATAGAACCTTACAAAACTCAAATCGTGCGTCATAAAAGATGTCAGGGTTGCCTCGACACATAAGAGTACGATGGGTACCGGCTCCATGATTAGATATAGCTTCTTCGTACTCCTCGTTGTCTGAAATAACCGGACCACATACACTGTCAATCATTTTTATCAAATCTGTTTTCTCCGGAAGCAAGTATTTGCGTTCTTTCAAATTTTCACGAAATGAAGTATAATAATCAAGTGCATACGGCTGTTTATTCATGATAGCCTTAATAGCCGGTATATGAAGAGCCATGGTGGCAGGTAGAGCAATTCGACCATTGGTCGGTCCAATCATAAATTCAAGAAACTTTTGCAAATCGATCAAAATGTTTCCATGAAAGCTTGGCGAGTTAATGGGGCTTAATGACATAGAAGCCATTATATACGACATTTTATTAGAGTTAAATATAATAAAAAAATTCAATTTTTTATAACGAATGATATTAATATTAATATTATATATATATAATATAATAATGATAAACATACTTATAACTGGATATTATAATAAACAAAATACAGGAGATGATTTATTCGAACATATTGCTAAAAAATTATTTATTTCAAAAAATAAACCCGAAGAAATTAAGTATAAAATTAAATCAATAGATGAAGTTAAAAATGATATAAATAATATATCATTAAATTTTGATAGAATTGTTCTATTTGGAGGTGAAACATTAAATGATTATTTTTTAGAACCATTGGCAAAAATAAAAGAATTAAATCAAAATATTAAATTATACGCACTAGGAGTAGGTTTAGGCGCAGATATAGAATATATAAAACAATATTTAATTATGTTTCAATATATTATTGTTAGACACAAAAGTGATTATAATTTAATTAAAAAAAGATTTGACAATTTAATACCATGTGAATATGTTCAAGATATAGTATTTATGTATGATGTAAATGGATACAAGACAAAAATATCAAATAATAACTCTTCGCGTAGTATTGGTTTATTTTTATCACAACCAAAAATAAATAAAATGGTTGATTTAAATTATTATATTGATTTAATTATTCATTATGTTAATAATAATTATACTGTTAAATTATTTAGTATGTGTTATAGTAATAGTTTAACTGAAAGTGATTTAATTGCTAATAAAATAATAATGGATGAACTACCGAAGAAATATAAACCATATGTTAAAATAGTTTCAAGTAAATCATTTGAAAAAAGTATAAAAACTATAAATTATGCAATATGTGAAAGATTTCATGCTCATATTTTATGTATAATAAATAATATTCCATTTATTTCTCTTGGTAATACATTAAAGGTTAAAAAATTATTAGATGATTTAGAATTAAGTGATTTATTAATAGATAATACATTTAACATATCTAATATAAAATTTATAAACAAACAAAGGTTATTAGAAGTTTATAAAAAAATAATAACAAATGTTATTCATTTTTATAGTAAGCTAAATAATACTGATTTAGATAATTTAATAATTTATCCTAAAAATAAAATAAAATATTATTTTAGTAATGATAAAATGAATGAAATAACAAATACAATTATTAAACAGAAAACATATGAAAATACAAATAATATACTTATGAATATATTTGGAACAACCTCTTTAGAATATAAATGGGGATTAGATGATAAAATTAAAAATAATGTTCTTACTATAAATGATATTAAATGGTTAATAGAACAAAGTATTTATAAACATTATTATTTGCATTACAGATGTGCAAACGAAATTGAAGGTAAAAATAATGGTTTTAATATTGATTATATAGACCAATATGATAGAACTGGATGTCATCGTTCAGGCTGGAGATATGTTGTTGATAATATTAATAATCATTTAGCAACATCAAATAAAAATGCAATTAAATTAGATTTATATGTAGATAGAACATTTCATTGGTGTAGAGATGAAATGTTAAGTAATAATCAAAGATTAATAATTCCATATAAAACTCCTTGGATGGGTTTTATTCATCATACTATGTATAAAGATGAAAGTAATTATAATTGTATTGAATTATTAAAAAATAAATATTTTATAGAAAGTTTAGAAAAATGTAATGGATTAATATTTTTATCAAAATATTTAAGAAATAATTTTGAAAAATTAGCATTAATTAATAATATTAAATTACCTAAATTATTTAATTTATATCATCCAACAGAAATAGTAAATAATTTATGGCATTATAAACTATGGAAAGGAGATGTCATTCAAATAGGCTCTTGGATGAGAGATATGAATGCCATAAATGAATTAAAATATGATAAAAAACATATATTAGTCGGTAAGACAGACGAAAATAAATATATATGTAATAATAGTATAACTAGTGAAACTAATTATAATGTTAACATAATTAATTATGTTAATAATGAAGATTATGATAATATATTATCAAGTCATGTAGTATTTTTAAAATTATATGATGCTAGCGCAGTTAATACATTAATAGAATGCATTGTTAGAAATACGCCAATTATTATAAATAAATTACCTGCAGTTGTTGAATATTTAGGAGAAAACTATCCATTATATTATAATAATATAAATGATGTTCCATTATTATTAAAAAGAAGATGGTTTAATAATAAGATAAAGAAAGCACATAAATATTTAAAACATATGAATAAAGATTTTTTGAATGTAAATAATTTTATTAATTTATTAAATAAAATATTATAATAATTATTCACTGACGGAGAATTTTTGTTTATTCTTTATTTAATAGTTCGTTAAATTAATATTTATATCTCGTAATTTGATACACAAGTTTTTAATAATTGTTTTTAATGTATCATTCTGAATGATTTCAAATTTATTACTGTTAAATATGTAATACATTAACACAGATATTTTTCCATTAATGAAAGCATTTTTATAATTTCCATTAACAACATTTATTTCATAATAAATATCAAATATTGTTTTTTTCAATAATTCTTCTTCAATGTTATTTGACAACGATATATGCTTAATATACCACAATACATATATTGTGAAAAAATGAACATGTGACTCTTCAAATGGAATATCTCCTTGAGTACAGATTTTTTTTATAATTGGAAATACACTCCAAAATTGAGAATTTATATAAAATTGAGCATCTTGGAAAATAGGAGAAAAAATAGCCTTAATATTTTCGGGTAAAAAACTCATACTCCATAATAAATATATATCCATTATATTAACAGTTTTATTAAATAATGTAGTATTTATTGTGCTAAAATATTCCAAAATATGATTTTGATTTTCTTTAGAAATATTATATTTTTTTTCCAATTCTAGTTTGATTTCAGGATCAATTTTAGTTATTTTTTTAAACTCAAGTCTTTTTTTCGGCTGTTGTAAAATAGGAGCTTGAACAGGAGGTTGAGGCATATACCAAGCAGCCTGTTGAACAGGTGGTAGATGCATATACCAAGCTGCCTGTTGAACAGGAGGTTGAGGTAAGCACCAAGGATAAGGAATAAATAATCCATTACTATCATAATAGCCAGTTGCTGCCATTAATTACACAATTAATTTATATCTAGTATAATATTAATTAATTTCAATTTTTATAGGATTAAATATTAGTTAAACGAATATTTAATCACATAAACATAGTTTAATACTTCATTTAGGTTAATAATTATATAATTTATTTTTTTTTATATTTAAATATAATAAATGAAATTAGAATGTTTTGAACTATCAAATAATACAAATAATACAATTATACCTCCTCAAAAATATTCAACTTATGTAATTACGGGAAAAGGTATTATAAATGATTCACTTGTTTTAAATAAATGTATTTTAACTAAACAAAATGGTTTAAATGTATATTTAATTATACAAGCTGGTTTTTTTAAAGTTGCAATTGAAACAGAATCAACTAAAACTATTTTTGATTGTTATTATAAATATATTGAAACAGATGATACATTCCAAATAGCTGCTGATATTAATAATCCAATTATAACTGATAACATAAATAAATATTTTCCTAACATAATGACCGACCCTAATCTAGATGGTTTTATTTATTTAACTACTAGTAACAATCATTATATTGTTTATAATATACAACCACCTCCAATTTCATTAAATACATTAACTGACATTACTAATTTAAATTTTAATGATGCATATAATGATATTAGTAAATATTATAAACCAAATTTAGATGAAATTAATAATACTATTACAAATTATGCAAAAGCATTATATTGGGATATTAATTTTTTAAATATTAATACATGTTATGCAATTATTAATATTAATAGAATTAGTGAATCTATTAGTGATGATTATTATGATATATACAATGGAATTATATCTAATAATATTATTATAGAAGAATCTAAAATTGCTAGCAAAATACAGATAAAAAATAATTTAAATAAAAATATTAGTATACCAAGTATTAATATTAATAATGTAGGTGTTAATTGTTTCTATATAAAAATAGTATCATCAAATACAACTAATAATTATACAATAAATTTTAATAGTGTAAATATATATAATAAATCTTGTAAGCCTTTAGAAACTTCTTCATTAATAAAAAAACTTAGAATAAATACTAGTATGCCACTTCCAGACAATTCAATATATGAATTTTTTGGAGATCATGGTATGGGCGGACGTTATGTTACTATTTTAAATAAATGTATAGTAACTAAAACTGATGGTAGAAATGTATATTTGGTTGTAGATGATGGAATGTTTAAAGTAGCAATTCCTGTAACTAATTTTTTAACTAGGACTGTAAATGATTATTATTTTGCGTGTTATTATAAATATATTAACACTGATAATGATAAAATAATTGCTGCTAATATAAATAATCCATATTTATCAGAGAAAATTGATGTATATTTTCCTAATATTAAAACTGATCCAACATTAGATGGTTTTATATATTCTAATACAAGTGAAAACCATTTTCGTGCAAGAAATTCTGTACCAATACCTGTGCCACCTGGAACTATATTACCAGAAATTACTACTTTAACATTTACTAATGCTTATCCTGATAAAATAGATAAGAGACTTGGTATTAGTGATAATATAATTTGGTGGAGAGAAAATACTTTATATTGGGATATTAATTTTTTAAATACTGGTAATTGTTATGCTACTATTAATATTAGTGATATTAGTGATATTAGTGATATGGAATCTATTCGTGGTAATTATTATGATATATATAATGGTATTGTATATAGAGAAGATGTTATAATTGAAAATAAAATTACTATACAAATTATAAATAATTTAAATAGTGATATTATTTTACCTATTATTAATAATAATAGAATCGGTATAAATTATTTTTATATTAAAATAGTACCACATGATCCACGTGGTAGATATTATAATATAGCTTTAAATAGCGTAAAGTTAAATTATAGATATTGTCAACCTATAGAAACAAATCGTATGGTATTAATAAATAGAGGTACTCCTGGTATATATTTTCATAGTTTTTTTAATTTACCAATTGTAAAAACACTTTATTATGAATTTATTGAAATCAAAAATAAAAATAATAGATCTTTTTGGAATTGTATCAATTTTAATGGAGGATATGTTGGATATCTTTTTGCTGAGCAAAAAATACAATTTTCATTATGGGCTGTTGAGTTTGGTTCGCGTTTAATAAGATCAGAAATAATTCACAAAAATAAAGATCTTGTGGTTCACGATACCGGTGAGTTTGGTGCTGAAGGAGTTAATGCAAATACTCAAATGCCTGTTACAATAAATATAAATGAAAGATTAGGTTTTATATGTCAATTTGAGGTGAGGGATTATCCAATATCATATAAATATCCATATGGTAAAGCAACATATGTATCTTGTTATTATATAAATTTAGGAGATATAAATAATCCAAACCCTTCTCCAACATGGACATATATGGCAACTTTAAAATATTATAATGAGATAAAATGGCCAACTAAAAATAATTTAATTGATTGTACAGGTTTTCTTGAATGTATTTCAAATGCAGATACTATGTTAACTACAAACAAGATAGCATTTGGTAATGCATGGGCAAATAATGGAACAACTTGGGTTAAATCTGTTTATCAACAATATACTGGTTCTCCATACTTAGATGGAACAACTTATAATAGTAAAACAGAGGTATATGATAGTGATTCATGTATGTTAATGTTTAATCATGGAGGCAGAATAAAAGGAAATACTAATATACAATTAAATAGAACTAATTATGACAACCAACCAGTTCCAGCTCATCTTTTAAATTTATCAATTCAATATCCTATATTTAATAATATTGATAGTTTAATAAATTTAACTAAAAATATAATTCCAATTACTAGTGAAACTGTATTACCTATAAATTGGGATAATATAGGAGATTTATATAAAAATGTAAATACAATCGATTTTAGTAATACAAGTAATGACACTATTAATTTAAATAAAATTAGTGATATTATTTATAATTTAGCAAGAATATATCCAGATATTAAATTAGATATAATTTTAAATAATATGAATTTAACTATAAGTAATTTACTTGAAATATTTAATAGACCTATTAATGTTAAAATTTCAAACTTGAACCTAGATAATAATAAATTATTAATAAATTCAGTTGATAATATTAATATAATAATAACAGTATTTAAAAATATAACAAATAGAGATAATTTATTTATTAGTTTAGTTAATGTTCTTACAGCCGCAAATCCTTTTACTAGTTTATTATTTTATTTATTTAATGTAAATAATCTATTTGTATCAATTATTTATGGAGAAGATATATCATTTTCACCGACTCCAGTTGCACAAGTGGAAATAAGTAAAAACTTAGTAACAAAATCTACATCAACTAAATTAAAATCACTTGATGTGTATATAACAAATATAAATGATATAATTACTTATATAAATTTTTATAATAATTTATTTGAAGATTTAAAGAATAAAAATATATTATCATTTAAAATTACAAAACCAACAAATACAAATATACCAGTAAATATTAGACAATCTACTGCTGTTAATAAAATTTCATTTATATTAAATGATAATAAAATATTATCAACAACAAAATTATTACAAATTATTAATAATTATCAAGGTAATTTAGATTTAGGATTAAAAAATAATACTTTATTAAATTACTCTAAAAAACCTAATAATATTAATAAATTAAATAGAATATTAAAAAATAAAAGAAATAATATTGAAATATTAGATTTAAGTAATAACAAACTATTATATAATGACATAATACGTATTTTTTCAGGATTTAACGGGTTTTACGGTTTTGGTTTTAACGGTTTTTTAGCAAAAAGCAGTATTAAATTTGGAAGTCAATTTAAATCATTAAATATAAGTAATAATAGTAATTTAATAACTAATTTAAATTTAGTCAATTATATACCAAAAATGTTTACATTATCTTCAAATAAAATAACTGTAAATATAGGTGGTTCATTTAAATCAAATGTTAAAATTGAAGATATTGATATAAAATTCCCTGCTGATAATTATGATTTAATAAAAACTGAACCTATTAGTGAATTCACTAATACAACTTCATTTAATTTTGGTAATTATAATTATATATTATATGTATTAGTATTCTTATTATTATTATATTTATTACTTAGTTGTATATAATTATGCTTTTTAATTTTTATATAGAAAAAATTATTATTTTTTCTATATGCAAAGTAATATCTAATAAACACTTAATACTCTAGCAGATGGATCAATAAATTTTTCTCCAGCTTTAATACTCCATTTAGGTTGCCAATAATGAGGTAAAATATTTACTCTATTAACTCCAAAATATTCAATAAACTTATATAAATAATATTGAGCTTCTTTTGTAGGTGGAACTATATTATTATCTAGTATTTCTTGTGGAATATCATAATTCTTTATTTTAAATTTATTATCAATATGTTCTTGAATCATTTGGAACCATGAACGTTCTTTACTAGATACACCATCTGAAAATGCTTCTTTCTTACGCCATAATACTTCATCAGGTAGTAAGTTGAGTGTTATAATTGTATTATCAAATGCTTTTCTAAATAAATATTTTTCTATTTTATATGTCATAGGCATTCTTAAAGTTGGATCTATATTCCAGTAAGCTTCAATAAATTCTGGGTCCAATAACGGAATACGAGCCTCTAAACCCCAACGCGATACACATCTATCAGCACGACGACCATCAAACATATGAATCTTATTAACATATTCTTTCGAAGCTTTATCTAGTTCTTCACCATTTGGAGCATAAAAATTAAATAAATATGAAGAACATACTTCGTCGGGACCTTCTCCTACTAATACTACTTTACAGTCAGTATGAGTACTAATATATTTACTTACTAAATATTGACCAACAGATGCACGAATTGTTGTGATATCCCATGTTTCAGTTGTTCTAATAACATCTTTAATAGCAGCTAAACCTTCTTCCTCTGTAAAATATACTTCTGTATGATTACTACCTATATGATCAGCTACTTTCTTTGCATAAATCATATCAGTACTACCTTTGATACCACAACAAAATGTTCTAATTGGTGTTCCTAAAATACGAGCACTAATTGCTGCTACCAAACTACTATCAACACCTCCTGATAACAAAAATGCAATCGGTCTATCAGCATGCAAACGACGTTTAATACTATTAATAACAGCATTTCTAACATTTGGAAGAATTTTATCCAAATCAGAAATAAATGGTTTAATATTATATAAATCTGATTTCATATCAAATTTTTGAGAACTATAATAAGATAATGATTTTTCTGTCATAATAATTGTACCTGGTTCAAATTCGACAACATCGCCTTTAAATGAACTCATTCCTTTTATTTCTGAACAATAAATATCATAATCTTGGTCGTTATTATTTTGGTTCTTTACTGTATATAATGGTCTAATACCAATCATATCTCTTCCAGCATAATACCTTGTTAATTGTTTCATATTATCAAATTCAAACATAACAAATGCATATTCACCTTTAACTTCATTCTTCATCATATGAAACCATTCAGTAGTGTTTTTAGCTAATAAGTATAATTTAGGAATAACCATACAATCACTTGTTCCGATATTTAAATTGTATTTTTTATCTAGTTGCTGGAAATTATAAATTTCTCCATTACAAATAAAAACAATAGTTCTATCTACATCATTAAAAACATAAGGTTGATTGCTTTTAAAACTTGTATCCATAATTGCTAGACGATGAAATCCAACATATACTTGATTAAATGTTTCAAAATGAGAATTATCTGGCCCACGATGCTTAATTTGCCAGAAATCTGCTAAATATTTAGCAATGTCGGATGAACAACCTGATTTTTCAATTAAAGCCCATATACCACACATAATATTATATTAATAATATAATAATAATATAATTATAAATCACTTTATTTAATATCATAACCTTCCGTTAAATTAATTATGGATGATTTTAAATTTATATAATCATGAGTATAAACTTCTGAATAGTATCTTATTTGTTTTATTTTTCTTCCATCAAATTTAATAAGATTTATTATATCTTTTAATGTATTAATTACTGATTTATAGTCAAGATCTAATATTTGAAAACCACCACTAGTATGATTAAAACTGTAAGTATAATATATTATACCCGGTCTTCTAAAACTACCAACACTACTTATTTTATACTCATATTCATTTGAATCTTTCATTATAATTATTTTAATATTATATATATTTCTTGGATTTTCTTCTGCAGCCAAATCAAAATAATTAATTGAACCACCTGCTTTTTTAACATCATGAACAATTTTTATTCCTATTTCTGTAACAATTTCATATAAATAAGTTAATATAGTTTCTTTATATTCATCAATTTCTATTAAAAACATACAGTCTGTCAATTTATCCTGTTTTTTATATATTTTTTTTTCCAAATAATAATCAATATATGAAGATAATGAAGTAAAATTTTTAATTTGTAATCTATTTAATTCAAACAATTTCTCTAAAGTAAATTGTTTAAATATATTTTCTTGCAATTCAAATGGTAACATTTCTATATTCCTAAAAAAACTAATTAAATTAGACATTTATAATAATGTATTTTATCTATAGTGTTTATTATCAATTTTTATGGCGATTCAAAATCTGTAAGATTTTAATTCAATTCATTTGAAACTGCGTCAAAACATAATTTGAGTGTTACTGCAGCATTGTCACTGGATTGAGCAACTTCTGAAATTGCTTTATTTGTTAAATTACGAAGATAATCTAATGGGTCTGATTCAGGAGTTGCTGAAAATGGTATAACATTTCCGTCATATAATGTGCTAATTAATTTACATTTACCTATTAATTCATTAAAATCAGATTCATTACCATTTTGAGAAATTAACGCTTTTTTAGCATTTAATAAATCAACTAATGTTTGCATTTGAACTCTTGATTCAACACCTTTTAATAATAAATATCTAATGACTTTTGTTGTTTTCTGTCTTAATGAAAATAATACTTTGTCTCTATCACTAGATGATAGAATAGTATTATTATCTTCAATAAATTTAGATTTGAATACTTGTTTAACACCTGAATCTCTCATTAATGATACAATACGGTTACTTAATTCTATTAAACTACCTGATTCATTTTCAATTGCTCTTCCACCTCTGAATTTCCAAACAATATATGTATTAAATGCTTTAGTATATAATTCAATAATAGCAATTATTTTATCAGTTGGAACTGGGTTGCTGCCTCCATGCATTTGAATTTGTGAGAGTAAATTTAAATATTTTTCTTTATATTTTAAATATTTAGTTTCGTATGACATATATATATAAATGATATAAAAAAATTATACTATTATTAATACGAAGTTCCAGCCAAAGAAGAACTTAAAATCTTTCTTTCAACTAAACTTGACAAAAAAATTGGAACAACCGTAACACATGTTTGCTTAGATTCAAAATCTGTAAGATTTTAATTCAATTCATTTGTAACTGCGTCGAAACATAATTTGAGTGTTACTGCAGCATTGTCACTGGATTGAGCAACTTCTGAAATCGCTTTATTTGTTAAATTACGAAGATAAACTAGCACACGATGTTTTACCTAAAATGAATTTTAATATATCAAAATTATTTCCATATTCAGAATATTTCTCAAAGAAATACATACCAAATCCAACAACAATCATCATAACAGCACTATAGAATATAAATGTTCTTGCTTTAGTTATTTTATCTAAAGTATTTTGATAATCCTTCTTTATATTTTCATCTGTTTCTTTACTAATTAAATCATTATAATAGTTTATATATGAATCTAATAAATATGATGTAAATAATAATAATGCAGATAAACCTGTAAATAATATAGTTTGTTTAGTAAATAATAAATAAAGTGTCCATAATAAGAAAGTTGTTTTAATATATGATAATGGGTTAGCACTATTATCTGATGAAAAACTTATAGTAAAATATATAATTGCAATTAAAACTAAATGTTTTACATAAATATTATTAGTCATATGATATTGAGTTTTGCAACCAAGAGTATTACCAACAAAGTTACCTGATACAGCCAATGCTATTAAAAGTAAACCTTTTATAAAACTAGGGTTATATTCAAACATATATATATATATATATAATTTATTTTGAGTTTATAAAATGATATAAAAAAAAACTTATAATATTATTAATACAATGACACTAAATCAAAATCTTGCTGAATTTCGTTTTAATCTTGAAACTCTAGATATGATGGTAAGTATGGGACGTTCTATTGAACAATCATGCAGTACATTATCAGGTCTCGGTTTTAATCAACAATTAGTTCAATTTATGCAATCTAATCGTAGTCTTCTTAATATGGTTTTACTTCGTCTTCAACTTTATAGCGAACAAAACTTTTCTGAACAAAAAGTCCGTAGTGGTTTATCTGTTCTTAATAACCAACATGTAAATGTATTACTTGACCATTTATATAATGTATCATCAACAGTTGTACCTACTAAACCAAAAAAATCAACGCCGCCTCCAACTCCCGCACCTGTTCAACATGAAGTTGAAGAACATTCTGAACACGAAGAACAAGAAGAGGAACAAGAAGAGGAACAAGAGGAAAATCATTTCGAGTCATTCTTCACTGCTCATGTTACCCACACAGAAGATGTAAGCGATAGTGTTAAATTTAAAGAAATGTATGCCAAATTTAGTGAATGGTGGAGTAATAATAACAACGACGAAGTTCCAGCCAAAGAAGAACTTAAAAGCTTTCTTTCAACTAAACTTGACCAAAAAATTGGAACAACAGTGACACATGTTCGCTTAGATTAAGCATTTATAATAAATAATTTATAATTAATAAAATATTATTAATTATATATTATATTAATAATGACTTCCAGAATAAATATAATTAATAAAATTAAATCAAAGGTTTATGATACAATAATTATATTCATGGATTGCAATCTTAGTTATAATTTTACAAATATGGAAAAACTATTAGGTATTAAATTTCCAGGTTCATCTCATATCAAAAATGAGTTCAAAGGTAAGAAAGGAGAAAAATTTAATTTTTATATAGATGATATAAATATAATTTTAATGGGTATTAATACAGATAATAATAGCCAGGAAGCTTGTCAAAGGCATGCGCATGAAGTAAGTGGTATTATAGGGAAACAAATATATAATACAGATAAAAAATATTTAATTATATTCAATGATGAATTTTCAGTAGATAATCAATTAGCAGGTTTAATGTTAGGATTATATAGATTTACTAAATATAATAAAGAAAACATTAAAAGACCATATATTGATATTTATAATAAAAAATCAAATATGAATGATTCAATAATTATAAATAATAATCAAAATGAAATAAGAGATTTAATAAACGAACCTGTTAATATTCTTGATAGTTCTACTTATGTTAAATATATAAAAAAATCATTATCAAAATATAAAAATATTAAAGTTAAAGTATTAGATGAAGAAAAATTAAAAAAATTAGGTATGAATTTAATATTAGCCGTTAATAAAGGTTCTCATAAACCATCTTATTTAGTAGTTATAGAATATAATCATACTGATAATTCGGATACAATTTGTTTAGTAGGAAAAGGGGTTATGTTTGATACAGGTGGTTT
>JACCDO010875888.1_pt1 | contig 24528 bp, 23 predicted proteins | sample 7446101 | NCBI WGS metagenome assembly JACCDO01 (sample SAMN15323440, study PRJNA562643) | freshwater metagenome | isolation source: river surface water | place: USA:Blue River Watershed | collected 2017-08-16 | reverse complement strand
GTTTCCAATTAACCAGTGGGTGAAAATCACCGCAAGACATAGTGGCAAATGTCTAAATGTCGACGCTCCGATCAATGGGAGCGGCAAACGTAATGGTGCAAATGTGCAACAGTGGGATTGCAGCGTATTTTGGCGAAATGATGATAATAGCCTCTGGAAATTTATCGAGACAGGGGACGGCTACTATAAAATCATTTCTAAGGAAGCGGATCGCTGTCTCAATGTTAATGCCCCAACCAACGAGCTAGGAAAGGGAAATGGTGTAAATGTTCAGATTTGGGACTGTGAGGTCCCTTGGCGAAACAGCGATAACAGTCATTGGAAAGTGGTCCCAATAGAGGATGGCTACTTTAAAATCATATCCAAACACTCTATGCGTTGTTTAAACATTCATGCACCTTTTAACGGCACAGGAATGCAAAATGGCGCAAATGCGCAACAATGGGACTGCGATGTTTTTTGGCGCGACAGTACTAATAATCATTGGCGAATTGGTTTTTGAGTATCAAGGAAACTCAGCGAACGGGAGTTAATGTCTAACTCCTAGAATCAGCCACGGCAACAGCCGTCGGCGATTATGTCGTGGTTAGCTAAACCGCTCATCAAGGCGTTACTATAGCCATTTCTTTTGCTATGCAACTTTACAGCAAAACGACTCGGCATATTAATTCGTTGGATTACCTTGCAACACATGGCAGCGTGCACCAACATGCTATCATCAAGATCACGCTATGGCTCTGTAGTCACATTATAAACCCTAGACTTTGCATAATAGGGCCAGAATTCTTCAATTAAAACCTTAACCGCTGCTGCTACTGGCAATGCGAGGATAATACCCCAAAAGCCAAACCTGTCACCTAATGCCAGGACCGTTAGAATGACCACGACCGGATGAAGTCCAATTCTTTCGCCAATGATGCGGGGGGTAATTAACGCACCGTCTAATATTTGAACGACCACAAAAACAAGCACTACTTCAATGACATCACCCCATCCTGTAAACTTTGACAATAGGATAATGGCACTTAATCCGCCCCCGACAACCACGTCCATATAGGGTATCACCCGGAAAATGCCCGCAATAACTCCGATTGCAAATGCAAACTCTAAGCCTACAAGCGAAAGCCCTATTACATATAGTACGCCTAGAATTGCGGCGACAGTGACTTGCCCTTTCAGCACATTCATCAAAGTATGATCGAGTCGCCACAAGAGATGGGAGAGCGGATGTATTAAATCCTTTGGCACAGCTTGTTTAACTAGTTTTTTTATTTGATCGATATCCTTTAAAAAGAAAAAAGTTAGAAGCGGAACCAATACTAAATAAAATAGTCCAGTTACCACTGATGAACTGGTCTGCCAAATTCCTCCAAGGTGCTGCTGGATCTGATTAGCAAGTGTGCTTAGAATATTATTGAGGGCAAATAGTTCATGGGCCTGCTGCTGGTCAAAAATTCCAAGTTCTGTAGCTAAAACCTCTAGATATGGTAACCAGTGGGAGGAAACCACTGATAGTGCATGGGGGGCTTGAGCTAAAATGAGTCGCCCCTCACCAACAACGATCGGTACTAGCTTAAATGTAGCAAACGAGCTTACTAAGACACTCCCCCCCACCATACCCCAGATTGCCACAGAATGGCGGATATGCCAGGTCGCAAGCTTATCTACCAAAGGCTTAAGTAGATAAGTAAGAAACGCGCTGAATAAGACAGGCACAACCACCATACTGTAAAGATAGGCTAATACGCCTGTAATAGAAAATAGAATAGCGCAAAAAAGCAAAAGCTTTTTAAACTGCGTAAAGTCCAAATCACCCTGTTCCATCACCCGGCTCCCTATAGCTTAAGGATTACGGCCTGTGATCACTCGGTCCTGCTTATTATAGTCCTGGTAGGATTTTATATCGTGCCAACCATTCGACCTAAAGATCTCGACCACTTGTTCTCTTTGAGTATATCCGATTTCAACTGCTAAAACCCCGTTTGTTTTAAGCACACGCTTGCCATACTGCGCTAAAGCCCTGTAAAAGACCAAACCGTCTGGAGGCGCAAATAATGCAGAGTGTGGCTCAAATGCTCTCACCCCTACTCCGACTTCCGAATCGAAAGGGGCGATATAGGGAGGATTTGAAACAATTAAATCAAGTGACTCTGGTTCTAATGTTGCCCAGGACTCAGACTTAAGCCCATCAAGTGAACTTAATCTAATTTCCACTTGGTGCCGCACCCCATTCTCTCGGGCTATTTGAAGGGCTTCATCTGAAATATCCCACGCGGCCACTGTTGAAGCTTTTAGTAGGTGCCCTAATGCCACAGCGATACACCCACTTCCTGTTCCAACATCTAAAATCAGGGGGCTTTCTACGTCCTTTAAGGCATCACGCGCAGTCTCCACTAATACTTCTGTATCCGGGCGGGGAATTAGCACAGCCGGCGATACCAAGAAAGGTAAGCCCATAAATTCTTTGCTACCAATGATATATGCAATAGGCTCCCCCTTAGACCGTCTTAGCAAATAACCGCGGTAGGGATCACGTTCATGAGCAGTAAGGGGCTTATCAAAATTAGTATAGAGCTGAATCCGTGACATACCAATGGTATGGGCTAATAAAAGCTCTGCATCTAGCCTTGGGGAATCGGTTTGCCCCTTGTCCCTAAGGAAATCCACTGACCAGGTTAATATCCGTCCAATAGTCCACACTTCCGGAGTGGTCATGATTTTTGGGAAAGCTCCTGCTTGAGAAGTTCAGTTTGGTGATGGGTTCCTAGGGCATCTAGAACATCACCGAGATCTCCCTCTATAATGGCGTCTAGCTTGTAAAGCGTCAAATTAATGCGATGGTCCGTCATGCGCCCTTGGGGAAAGTTATAAGTACGGATCCGCTCACTACGGTCGCCAGATCCAACTTGGCTTCGACGGTTTGCACTAATTTCGTTTTGTTGGTCTTGTACGGCTTTCTCTAGCAGCCGAGCTTTTAAGATCTTAAAGGCTTTATCACGGTTCTTGTGCTGCGATCTTTCATCCTGGCACTCTACCACGACACCCGTTGGCTTATGGACTAAGCGCACCGCTGAGTCGGTGGTATTAATATGCTGGCCACCAGCTCCTGATGCACGACAAACAGTCATTTCAACATCAGCTGGATTTAAATCGATTTCAACGTCTTCCGCTTCAGGTAGAATGGCTACAGTGCAAGCACTCGTATGAATCCGACCTTGGTTTTCGGTTGCAGGTACGCGCTGCACCCTGTGCACACCGCTTTCAAACTTCAGACGGCTAAAAACAGCATTGCCTTCAATTAGACAAATGATTTCTTTAAATCCACCTGCCGCAGATACGTTTGAGCTTAAAACCTCGTGCTTCCATCTCTGCGTATCAGCGTAGCGAGTGTACATCCGGTAAAGGTCGGCTGCAAATAATGAGGCTTCATCACCGCCGGTTCCTGCTCGTATCTCTAATAAAACATTTTTATCGTCATTAGGATCTTTAGGGAGCGAGAGAACAATAAGGCGTTTCTCTACAGCTAGAATTTCCTCTTCAAGACGGGCCACGTCTTCACGTGCCATAGCCTTGAGATCTGGATCTGTTTCAGACTGAGCTAACGCCTTAGATTCGTCACGGTCACTCGATAGTTTTTTAAAATGACGATAGGTAGAAACAAGCTCCTCAATGGAAGCCCGTTCCTTGGTCATACGCGTTAGCTCCGAGGACTTTAAAGTCCCGGAGGCTAATGCGTCTTCTAATTCATTGAAGCGGCGTTCTACGCCGTCAAGGTTCTCAAACATGGTGGCCAATTATGACTTGGCAAATCATTTTTTACCATATTTTTTCTGGAACTTCTCGATACGACCAGCTGTATCCACCAATTTCACTTTGCCAGTGAAAAATGGGTGGCAAGAGCTGCAAATCTCGAGACGAATTTGATCACGAGTTGACTTGGTGGTGAACTTGTGACCACAAGCACAAGAAACATTTGCCTCACCGTATTGTGGGTGAATTCCTTCTTTCATAATCCTTTACCTTTCTCTTTCAAGTACCCTACCCCCTGTTCTCAGGGGAGCCGCCACGGACCATCCGTAAAGGCACCTCGGTATTTAATTATCCATTCATTGACTCAATAAACTCTGCATTCGTCTTAGTCTTGTCGATTTTATCGAGCAAGAACTCCATTGCATCAACCGGGTTAAGCGGCTGAAGCAATTTGCGAAGTATCCACATACGATTCAAAACGTCCTTTGGCAAGAGAAGATCTTCCTTGCGTGTTCCAGACTTGTTGATATCAACCGCCGGAAATGTCCGTTTTTCCGACAACTTACGGTCTAAATGGATCTCCATATTACCCGTACCTTTAAATTCTTCAAAAATAACTTCGTCCATCCGAGAACCCGTATCGATCAGGGCAGTCGCAATAATGGTAAGTGACCCACCTTCTTCAATATTCCTCGCCGCACCAAAAAAACGCTTCGGCTTATGAAGAGCGTTTGAATCCACACCACCGGAAAGAATCTTACCGGAAGGAGGCACAACGCTGTTATATGCACGCGCTAAACGAGTAATCGAATCGAGAAGGATAACGACGTCCTTCTTATGCTCTACGAGCCTCTTCGCTTTTTCGATAACCATCTCAGCAACTTGAACGTGACGCTGTGCTGGTTCATCGAACGTAGAGCTAATCACTTCACCCCGGACTGAACGCTCCATATCCGTGACTTCTTCCGGACGTTCGTCAATCAGAAGCACAATTAAAACAACTTCGGGGTGGTTCTTCGCGAGAGCAGAAGCAATGTCTTGGAGTAGTACGGTTTTACCGGTTCTCGGAGGCGCAACAATCAAGGAACGTTGACCTTTTCCGATTGGGCATAACAAATCAAGAATCCTAGTCGAATGATTCTTAGGACTCCACTCCATCTTAAATTTTTCCATCGGATAAAGCGGAGTTAAGTTATCAAAGATAATCTTTTCAAACTCTGGATCGGGCACAGACCCGTTTACATTCTCGACTTTAAGAAGAGCAAAATAACGCTCACTATCCTTAGGTGGCCTGATTTGACCGGATATTGTATCCCCTGTCCTTAGATTAAATCGACGAATTTGCGACGGTGAAACATAAATATCATCCGGACCTGGCAAGTAATTGTAGTCAGGTGCTCTTAAAAACCCAAACCCATCAGGTAAGGTCTCAAGTACACCAGCGCCGTAAATCACACCACCACGCTCTGCTTGCCCTTGTAAGAGCGCAAAAATCAGCTCTTGCTTACGCATCGCTGCAGCGCCCTCAATCCCAAGCTCACGCGCCATCTTATTGAGATCAGCAATCCGCTTTTCTTTAAGCTCAGTTAAATTGATCGTAGGAACATCATCTTGGCCTTGTGCCTGTGGCTCAGCAACAACAGGTTCAGCAGCTTGAGCAGTCGCAGCAGCGGCTTTCGATGATTTCTTAGGTTTCGGAGGGGTAGATTCAGACATAGTTTGGGATCTCACTTGAAGGGAAGCTATTGCAAGTCTTTAAGATAAAGAGCTGGAGCTGCATAAATAGTTTAAATAAGCCATATTGTCAACAACCTAGCTCAGGACCGGGAAATCTCAGCGCTGATAATTTCTAAGTATTTTCAGATAGTTGAGATCTTGCAAGGAATTAGCTGAAGATGCGAAGAATTTTCTCACAAAGCGATAACGGCCCGCCACCCACATCATGGGCCTATGCTACAGACCATAATTTTTTGGTGGAAGCTATAAACCTTGTAAATAATCGATCCACCTGAAATTAAGGGGAGCATTTAATGGAGAGTCCATCTAGATGACCCAATTTGCCCATCATGGCAAATTTAGGCTACAATTTAGTCATTCAATACACATAGGGGGATGGTCTATGAATTTTAAAGTCCTTACCTTGGTGCTCACCTTCATCATAACCCCATGGCAACATGCTCTTGCCGAGCCATCGGCGACCGAAGAACGCTTCCAAGACTTATTTATAACCGCTGGCTACTCTACTGCGTTAGGCGCTGGGTTTGGCACCGCGCTCCTTGCCTTCACACCTAACCCCTCGGAAAACCTGCGGTATATTGCAATTGGAGCATCCATTGGCTTTATTAGCGGCACTGCTCTGGGGACCTACCTCATTTTTAGCCCGATCGTCGCCTCATCCAATTATTCCCCTCTAAATATAGAAAAAGGACTCCCGCAGAATGGGATCGTCATTCGGCCAGTAATGTCACCAAAGCTCTCAAAAGTCATTGCCCTTGAGGCAGCGGCAAGTTTGTTTAGCTTTTAAGAAAATTTACTCTAGGAAGTGAATCCCAACTTTCCAAATTTCAGGGTCTACCTTCGTTACCCATTTCACTTCACCTAACATAGGAGCAAGATTTCCAACTCTTAACCGAAATCTTGTCCCTTCCCGAACTCTATCACTAGCAGGTACACCTAAGCAGCACCCCGTATACGATTCGTTGCAAATAATACCTGCAAGGTCACTCACAAATTCCTGAGCCACGCTATCAAATTGAATTTCTGCGTGTAAGCTTGGATCAGAGGTAAATCTTAAATTGCGACGAGTGGGTTTAACTTGGTTTGCCATAGAACCTCCTAGGTTGATGTTCCTATTATCCCCTATCTTCAAAAAAATTTAACCAGGAACCTTTTGCCCAGCGAAATGTATTGATAAAGCCACCGCCCCATTTATTAAAGCCACCACCAGTAATGTTTCAGGTAATTTCCCCAATTCAACAAAATGCCCAAGTGGCAAAACAGCTATCGCACAAATCCCACGATCTAATATCGACTCAAGAGAAAGGAGACTAGCCCTGACCCTAGCATCAGAAATCGCGTCATTCATCACCTGCTTTTGAATAGGAAAGACTAATCCGCACGCAACCGAAAATACCGCAAAGGCAAACACGGTTAAAGTTTGCTGCCCCCATGCAATCATAACAACTGTCATGCTCATCACTAACGTCATGAAAGTGACCATCGTCATATCGCCTGCCAGCTTGCGCAGATATGGCGCTAATTTAGATCCAAACGCCTCAAACACAGCTGTCATCGACATAATAAGCCCGAACGTTTCAAGGCTAAATGCTTTGCTGGAAAGAATAGGCTGGTATAAGTTTACTTGCATAATTCTTACCAACACAAAAACCCCAACGCCCTGCGCCATTAAAATAGCAAGCCTAAGACTAAGGTGATGGCGAATGACATTTATATACCCTAGGGTGTCATCGCGCTTGACCCTACCCGTTACCAGAGAAAGCGAGGGGAGAAGAAACACCACTACCGTAGATAGAAGGGCATTAATACCTGAAATAATGTAAGGAGACGTTAGTTGCCACGACATTAGCCAACCGACAACTCCCCAAGCTACCACCCGAGTCACAAGAGAGTAAAATCTAGCATCACCCTCAATTTTTTTATAATGCTCTACTCGTTCAAAAGCCTTTAAATACTCGTACAGGTAAGCGCTACCAGCACCTGAAATTAAAGACCTTGCGAGAGCGATCGCGATAAAATGCCAGAGAAATCCTTGATAATTAGGAAATGATAAAGGCAAAACATGGCTTAAAGTCAGGACAAAACCACCAAGCCCCATGCTAAACCGATAGCCAAATCTGTCAGCAATAAATCCCGTAGGAAATTCGAATAAGCAAAACACCACATAATAAATACTTTGAATGCCAAAAATTTCAGTATCGTCTAACCCAAATCTTTTCTGAAACTCATAAAAGATTGGAACCCAAAGTAGAAGGTTAAATAACACTTGAAATAGGCTATATTTAACCGCGATGGCTTTATCAAAACCGTTACCTTGCATAGGGTCTTAACTGCAGAATATAGATCTGCTCTCCGTGAGAGGCCCACTCAATATCAGCGGGAGTAGAAAACGAATAATCTTGCGAAAAATGAGACTGTAAAAGCCGCCCTGAAATCGCCAATTTCTGTAGTAAATCCTGCTTATTCTTAGAAAGCTCCTTCCCACCAGCACCAATCGCGATCGTACGTCCTCCGCCCTCTACCGTGTTATAGAGGTATTGATTGGGCAAGACTCTTCCTGTCACTACCTCAATCGCACTTTTATCCGAAACATTAATATAAACATTTCTAAAATCTGATTCAGGGCTAGCTGGATTCACAGTCACCATGACCCCCCCCATATCGGACGTTACTTCCTCCTGAATAATAACACCCATATAGCAATCATCGAGAGAAATACCGACTTCTTGCCTTAAACGTACACTCCGGGGAGATACCAGCGAGGCCCAAACTTCTTTAATACTCTCAAAAATATTATCTGCCGTCGTAACATGATTGATCGATTCGTAAATCCCAGCGGCAGAAAAGTCTTTTAAGTCTTCTGCATTTGATGAGCTTCGCACGACAAACTGTCGAACCCCCGCAAGGTGGGTTGCGATTTCACCGTCAATATGATCCCGCATCTTATCGGTTAAGCGAGTTGCACGAATTAACCTTTGCAGTTCGAGGCAAAGAGCATCTGACTCTTTAGCATTTAACTCTAAAGCCATTTTGAGTTTGCCGATGGTTTGCTGGATCTTCCAAGAAGTTTGTAAGCACTCTTGCTGGAAGGAAAACGGCAGTGCTATGCCACGAGGAATTTGAATCGACTTTCTTAAATATTGAAATGCCTTTTCAGCTAAATTGTCCTCTTCCTTAGCGCCTATGGCAGTTGCTAAATAAGGAAGAAGATTCTCGCGTGATGGTCTAGGAATTCTATAAAAACCAATTAAACGATTAGATCCGTGGTCTAAAATATGGCGGAGTTCGCCGAGATTTGCGGCTTTCGTACCGTAACGGTAGCGATCAGTCATCCGCAGGGATGAAAGCGGTAAAATAGGAGTGGTCCCAGTCTCAGGTTCTTCGAGTCTAACGCGGTTAACTCTCCAGAGAGGCCGCTCGGGAGGAGTTGCGGGAGCGGTAGCTAAGGACAACTCAACCTTAGATAATTCAGGTGCGCTATGAAATTTCACCCACTGTCCGTCCAACCCTCCTCGACGAATCTCGTCAATGACACCGAGTTGAACACAGTTAGGAATTCCCCATCCACAGGCTAAGACATTCGTGTGGGAAAGCGGGGTGGTATGGGCTGAGTTAATCAGCCCTGACACACGGGGAATATCATCAGGCACTCTCTCCATACAAAGAATGTCATACCACTTAATCGTATGGCCATCTTGACGATAGGTTTCATCTGTGAAAATTCTAAGCCGCCCTTCCGCCACACCAGCATTAAGACAGACAAAATCTTTAGTTGCAAAGAGCTCATGATTAAATAAGCGTGGCAGAACTGTACTATCTAGCTTCAGTACTTCAGACTCTTGCAAATGATTTGCTGGTTTAAAATAAAGAGGCACATGAGCATCGAGTGACTGTTTTACAGCTAAGTAAAAATTAAGTAGCATACTTCCAGTCATATTATCGATTTCGACGGTCTCAATCGTAAAAAACTGTTCTTTATCTTTACTATGTAATGCCACAATACCAAGGCAGTACGGTCTATTTTCACTTAGATAAACTAGCTTATTAAACTCATCGATAGTCCCACGGACTTCCCCTGGCCTAAGACCCTCTATCCGTTCCGAGATGTAATCCACATGGAAGCTATATTGATGGCTGTCGATAAAATGAAGATTCTGTGAAGAAAGATCTAACACCACCTTCACAAAGGGGTACCCACCTACATTCCCTGCTAACTGGGTAAAGGCGTGGATACTTAGTTTGCTCCCTTCACCTAATGGCAAAATTCTAGATCCTGGAAGCATCTGATCAAGATTTTGTTCTACCATAACGCAGTCTCCGCGTGTTCTAACACGTCTAGGTTTACATGGCCTAGGTAAAGAGTTTGATTTAAGTATATCCGGCATTCTAGTTTGCGAATAGCCGCTGGATCATCAAAGTATCGTTTACAAGAATAGGTTCGAAACGCCTTTTCCCCGTTTTTAGCAATACTTCTAATGGGAGGGATCTCGATCCGATCGACGACTCGACCATTTACGACCCATTCGTGGGACATCGCAGCTTCAACCCCACTTGGAGCAACCACAGGGGACAAACAACACACACTCGAACTACCTTCTCGAGAAGCCAACCAAGTATCCTGCGATATGATAGAAGGCCACCTGGTCTCTAATTCTCGACCGACAATATTAACACCTAGTGCAGGATCGGTAAGCCAAATCGACAGTAGAGGGATTTCTCGAGCATTTGAAAAAAAAGCACCCATACCGAGCATTAAACAAGGAAGTAAGTCCCTAATATTAGGCCATCGTGAGTCTAAAAAAGCGCTCCATGGTAGGGCTCCGGCGATACTCGCACTTGCTACCGCTATCGAATAAAACTTCAGAAATTGCGGAAAAAAGACTGGAAAGGCGTAGGCAGTTGCTAACCCAGTTGTAAAAGCCCGGATAAGAGGTGCGGCAAACGGCAAATTAACCAGCCAGCGCCAAAATCGATCAACTAGGATCAATCCTACTAAAATTAAAGCCACGCCAAATAAAATCCAAGCTTTAGCCATAAACAGCAGTGGCAAACAAAACATCAAAATATATTGCACAGCATACTGACTGGCAAAATCAGCACTTTTATCCACCAATCCTTTTTGAGCTGTTAATGCGCCCAATATAGGGTTCTTAGGTTCTTTTAAACTTAAATGCTTATGGTGTAAATCAAGCCAAACTCTGGATGCAATACTGATACCTAGGAACACTAAGAGATAGCCCACAAGCGCACTAGAATGAGCGTAGTCCCGTTTTAAACTTATACCTGAAGCGACACCCCAGGACACAGTAATCAAAGCCCAAATCACCTCACCTTTAACTCCGAGTCTTTGGCGAAGTTCTTCAGCTTTTAACCCTATTTTTTGAGTTATGGACCTCATAAGGCTAGTTTAAATCACCAACCACTTCCCCCACTAAATCATAGTCATGTGACTCAATAATTTTAACCATTTGAATCATGCCAGCTTTCACATCACCATCACTTAGATAAACAACTCCATCAACTTCGGGGGCTTGGACCGGTAACCGTCCTTGCCAGACTAGTTCATGCTCAGGCGAGGGACCCTCTACTAGAACTGGCAGAATTTGCCCGACATAACTCGTCAGTAAATCCTTTGAGACTTCACGCTGGAGTTCCATAATCTCACTTTGACGACTTGCTTTAACCTCGTCATCAACCTGATCCTGCATTCTACCTGCGACAGTCCCCTCTTCCTGGGAATAAGAAAAACAGCCTAAGTGCCGAAATTTTTGTGCTTTCACGAACTCCTTAAGCTCAGAGAAATCCTCCTCTGTTTCACCGGGAAACCCCACCATGACCGATGTTCTGATGGCGATATCTGGAATTCTTGCTTTAACCTTGGCAAGTGTTTCAGTTAGCTGGGTTTTGGTAACCTGACGATTCATGCGGCCTAAAATCCGATCACTCGCGTGTTGTACTGGAATATCCAAGTATTTTACAATTTTGGGTTCTGTCGCAAAAAATTCAAGGAATTCATCGTTTATATTTTCAGGATACACATAGAGGCATCGTATCCACTGGAGGCCATCTATTTTAACGAGCTCTTTCAACAAACTATGCAGGTCTGCATCAGATCGGTCACGTCCGTAGGCTGCAAGGTCTTGCGCGATAAGGTTCACTTCAACCACCCCATCTGCGACTAAGGTCTTAACTTCAGCCACCACGGACTCAATGGGCCTTGACCTGAGTCTTCCCCGAATAGCGGGGATAATACAGAATGCGCAGTTATGTTGACATCCTTCTGCCACCTTAACGTATGCACTATGCTTTGCGAGGGTATTAACCCGAGGCATCTCTTCGTTGTAAAGATAGTGAGTCCTTTTAGCGTGAATCCCACCTTTTTCCACATCCGAGTCAATCAAATCACCAATTTTTGTGAATTCGTCAGTACCAATAAATAAATCAACCTCAGGCAAACCTTTCGCCAGTTGAGATTTGTAACGCTGGGTTAAACACCCTGTGACGACCACCTTGAGATGAGGTTTATCTTTTTTGAGTTCTGTGGCCTCAAGAATGGTATCAATACTTTCCTCTTTCGCGGAGGCGATAAACCCGCAAGTATTCACCACAATCGCGTCAGCGTCACTTGCTTCATCCGTGACGGCCCAGCCCTTACCAAGCATCGTTCCCAACATCACCTCTGAATCAACGCGGTTACGCGCACATCCAAGGGAGATAAGGTGGACTTTGCGTGAGGTGATTGATAAGGTTTCCATCGGGGCTGACTCCTTAATATAAAATCTATCCAGACCATTAGAATGCGCCATATACCATAGAATTTATGAAATGCAAAACTAAGGTTTTTGGGCTAGATACCTGTAGCATAACTACTCTGATTTATTGTATATTTTTGAGGTGAATCAAGCTTTACCTCCTAAAGGACTACTATGCCCGCTCACTCTCCTCAACCTGGGTTTGCTCTCGTCCGCGGAAAGGTCGTCCGCCTCGACGAGGCGTCGATTAGTTTGCTTGATCGGTCCATCCTCTATGGTGATATGGTTTTCACCACAGTAGTAGGGTTTCACAAGACTGTATTAAATTTGGAACCCCACCTTGAGCGCTTAAGAAGACATGCCACGGAACTTCTCATACCCTTCCCCTGGTCAAATCAGGAGCTCGCCTTCGACGTGACAAGCCTCCTTGATCTGGTTCATGAGGACAAAGTTCAAATTCGCATTTTGGTTTCACGTGGGTTAAACGGGGGTTTGAAGCCTCTACCTAATTTAGCACCAGAAAAATACGTCATTGTAACACCCAGTACATCACCAGTGATGTCTGGATTAGCTGTACAGCCTAAACCAGGTATGGCCCTCGCACGGGGAGAACACCTAAAGTTAGGCAACTACCCCTATACGGTCAAAGCGCTGCTTGAAGCTCAGGCAGCGGGATTTGACGATATTCTATGGGTGAACCAAGACGGAGAAATTACCGAAGGCTCCACGTCAAACATCTTTCTTCTAGCAAGGCACGGAGATGAGCTCGAAATTATTACCCCTCCCGTTTATAGCGGGATCTTAAAAGGTACGACCAGGGATCTTCTTATGGAGCTCCTTTATAAAGCTAAAATTCCGGTCACGGAACAGATCGTACTTGTCGATGAAATCCCACGCTTTGACGAAGCTTTTTTTACGTCATCAATCCAGGGACTGCGCCCCATTAAAAGTATCGGCAAACACAGACTCCATACTGAACGCCCCCACGCAACGTTTAAACATATTGAACGACTTTTTTTAACGTGGGTTGAATCTATCATTGGCTTTAGAGTTGAGTGGCAGAGCGGAAAACCCGTCTAGTTTAGGAGGTGCTCATGGTAGAATCACAGTTTTTCATTCAACTCCTCATCCTACTTGGTTCCATAACGGTTATTACTACGCTTTGCAATCTCCTTAAGCTCCCGACTATCGTAGGATTTATCATCACAGGGGTAACCATCGGCCCCTTCGGATTAGGGCTTGTTCCTTCGGTCCCGAATGCAGAATTTGTAGCTGAGATGGCAGTTGTCTTTCTGATGTTTACCATCGGATTGGAGTTTTCACTTAAAACTATAATCAGTTTAAAAAGAGAGTTCATTCGCACAGGCCTTTTACAAGTCGCTTTAACGATTGGAGTCATCGCATTTGCTGCCTCAAAAATCGGCAACTTCCCCGTTGAAAAAGGCGTCTTTCTTGGATTTTTAATTGCATTAAGTTCAACCGCTTTAGTTATGAAGCTGCTGCAAGACGCTAGGGACTTAGAAAGTCCCTACGGTAAAAGTGCTCTAAGCATCCTGCTTTCTCAGGATCTCGTTGTGATACCAATGATGCTCGTACTGCCGCTGCTTGCTGGAACAAATCCTTCAGAAGCAGATTTTTCAATCGGCACTCTAGTCAAGCTAACGGGACAAATTATAGGGCTTGTGGCTTCACTTTGGCTCACGAGTCGGTACCTTTTGCCACTGATTCTTGATCAAGTGGTTGCCACAAAAAGTAGAGAAGTGTTCTTTTTTGCGATTATCTTTTTCTGCCTTGGAATTGGCTACATCTTTCAAGGTGCGGGCTTATCCCTATCTTTAGGTGCGTTTGCAGCGGGATTGATGCTAGCAGAAGGACCGTACGGCAGGCAGGTTACTGCCGACATCGTCCCGCTTCGCGATAACTTCCTTGGTATTTTCTTTGCCTCCATTGGCATGATGTTAGACTTAAAATTTTTGGCAACCCATAGCCTCGAAATGCTTGCTCTCGGGTCTTCCCTGTTTTTGATTAAAGCGCTGATCATTTTTATTGTAGCCAAAATCAATCGCCATTCAAATTCAGTATCCCTCATTCTCGGTCTCATATTGGCTCAGGTGGGAGAGTTCTCCTTCATTTTAGCCCACCGCGGTTTAAAGCTTGGATTGCTCGGGAGAGTTGAAGAACAGTATTTCCTTGCGGTCTCCATCTTATCCATGATTGCAACCCCATTTTTGTTTAAGCTAGCTCCAAAACTGGCACTTTCTGAACCCACCACCCGGTGGATGGACTTAGCTCTCTCAACTTTAAAACCGAGAGTCCAGCAGTCGCAGCCGAAAAAACCGTCCCACGATTCTAACCATGCTATCATTATAGGATTTGGCATCAGTGGACAAAACCTTGGTGCAGCGTTTGACTCCTTAGGCATACCCTTTAAGGTAATCGAACTTAACTATCAAGAAATTAAAAAGTTGCAGAAAAAGGGTGTCGATATCCACTTTGGCGATGCCTCGCGCCCAGAAGTATTACGCCATGCTCACATTGACACCGCAAGCTTGGTGATTATTGCAATATCTGGGACCAAATTAATTGGTCCTATTTTGCGAACGGTTAGATCCCTGAGACCGGATGTCCAAGTTATTGTTAGAGCGCCATATGTCCGAGACCTACAGGATTTAGCTGAAGAGTCCCTCACTGACGTGGTGGTAGGAGAAATTGAAACTTCGGTCGAGCTGCTAGCACGTGCACTTAAAGTTTACGGCATTTCTTCGGACGAAATTAGGCAGTACATGGAACAAGCTCGCAACCAACTTCATACCTATGCTAACGCCCGCGCCACCTTAAGAAGCCCGTCATTGACTCTTCCCTCTTGGGAAGCACTATCATCAATTAGACCTCTTCAAATCAAGGATGGCTACCAATGCTTGGGCAAACCCCTTGCAGAGCTTGCACTGCCCCGTGATACTGGGGCCGTAATCGCATCGGTATACCGCGAAGATCTAGGTACGACCATTCCTACTGGTGATTTCACCCTAGCCCCCGGTGATATTATCCACCTCATAGGAAATCCCAGCGCCCTAAAAGATGCTGAGATTAAACTTAAAGGTGAACCTACTGATTTAATTTAAAAATGGTTCTGGCTACGAATTTAAGGGTATTTAAATAGTAATTTAACACCACTACCTCTGTTGGATAGATTTAGGGACATAACGTAAAGCGGCACTCTTCTTCGCTAGGTTCGATTGGTGATATAAGCACTTAGCGCACTGACCGTCCTGCTGGTAACAGTGATCACCTCGTCAGTCGGCTTGAATTTCTAATTTCGCTTTCCTTTTGCGGAGTCTGCTGGGATTTCTTTTTAAGCGCATGAAACACGAAAATTCCCCGATTTGTTTTGGTAACATAGAAAACCCGATAAGCGCCGCAGGAATTCTGACTTGTATCCCCTAGACACCTTTTGTTACGGACGGCATCGCTCAAATATCAGGCATGCCAATTAATTCATGCCACTGCAGCCGAGTCAAGGTAAGGCCAATCTAAGTACTTTAAATTGGTATAAGCTCAGCCACTTATTTGCAACCAGATGACTGCGTTAAGTGTTAGCACAACACGGCACCAGTCCTAGAGCTACCCGCAAAGCTAGCGCAGCTCTTAGGTCGCGCGCAGCTACTAGCTTACTTAGTACCCGTACCCTTTTGCTTTTGATCCTGCGCTTCTTTAGCTTTCTCAATAGCTTCTTTAACGCTAGAAGCTTCTTGCGTCGCAGAATGGGTTCTCACCTCATCCATGATGTTATGGCGAGTGGTGTATTGGGGGTTACTAAGCACAAGCTGTTTACCGCGACGGTTACCCAAATTAAACACCAGAGGTGCCTTCAGATTCGCCGTCATATTTTGAGGATTTGACGGGATCGTGACAATTACGGAGATAACCGCATCTTCTTCATTCTTAAGCTCAAGGTCACAGACTTCAACCTCAGTGACCTCAACCGTATAGTCTGGCTTAAAAAGTAGCGGGTTGATCAGCACAAAGGCTATGGCGCCGTCATCAAGCGACTGTAGCCATTTAAACGGAGATTCCTGCCTGTCATGATCAAGCAAGACATAGCGCTTCAGTTCAGGAAAGCCAATAAGGCCCGAAGGCAACTCAATAAGATCAGTATCGTTGACTTCGATCTCTCCAAACCTTGATGTTTTAACCTTAATCAAGATCGCCCCCTATCGTTTCCAGTGATATACAAATATTCTATCCGATCTGTTTATCAATTAGCAACCCCTACTCCCCGACAGGGTCCTTTGGGGGTTTAACGTAGCGCCGAATAGGCGCCTGGCCGGTCCCCCTTTCCGGCTTCACAACCCGCAATGCTTCTGGGGAGAGAGCTTGTGGGGCTTTCGCCGCCTCAACGTTTTCATCAAGTATCTTTTGATAAACTTCTTCACGATGAACAGCCGTTTGCGGTGAAGCCTTAATGCCTAGGCGAACTTGTTTACCCTTAACAGCCATCACAACAATGCGAATATCATCACCAATCGCGATGCCTTCACCAACTTTTCTCGTTAATACAAGCACTTATGAACCCTCCCTGGTTCGCGGCATAACGCCTGGCCCTGACGCCTTCCTATTATCTCAGATAATTGCTCTAACTTCTAGAATCCTCCTCTAAACTAATAATCTTTATCCGAAACTACTCACTACTGTAAAAAGTTCAAAAGAGATGGCTGAAGCAACTTTGTTGACGAAAGGAGTGTGCTCTGAAGCACGGTTTCAGTCCGTTTAAACTCACTCGTAGCGTCGTACATATCAGCGTCCTGTAATTTAGATAAATTTGCTCTCATCGTCACATCTTCACTACCAAGGCGGGCCGCAGTTTCTTTAAGGGAGTTACTAATTGCCCCAATCGTAGCTTGATTACTTGTTGCTTTTTCTAGCTGAAAGTCGAGTTCACTCAATGCATTCCGAATCATATCCTTGTTGTTACTTTGCAGGCCGTCGTAAAGAACCTCGAGAGTATGAACTAAATTAAAATGACCTTTTTCACGCTCGTCGAGTGAAGCCTCAAATACTGCCCTTCCTGGCACGTTAATTTGCCTAAAATTACCGGGCGACATTTGTAAAAAAATTGAACCGTCGTCCCCTAAATAGTCCCCATCGACTGTTAGAGGCGGGGTCTGATTTCTAAAGCCAGCAAAAATATAACGACCATTAAAGGTGGTATTACCAATGTGAACCACCTCATCAATGATCTCACGAACCTCCCGCCCAGAAGCATTGCGACTCATACTATCGTATGAGTCATTGGCCATTGCAACCGCCAATTCTTTAGCACGGATTAAGTTATCGTTTAAGGCTTGCATCGCTTCTTCGCTGCGATCCAGAAATCCACGGGAATACTCGATATTAGTTTGATACTGTTTAGCCGCATCAATTTTTTCGCGAAACCTTATAATCCCAGTAGCGGCAACAGGGTTATCCGATAGCTTTTGTACATCCTTCTGAGACGATAGCCGCTCCATCGCATTCGAACTTTGCTCTTTAGCATCGTGAATTCGATTTGAAACCGTGTCATACCGCATTCTTTCAGAGATACGCATACTACTTTACTACCTCTTCAGTGAAAGAACAGTGTCTAGCATCTCATCAATCGTCGTAATAACTTTTGATGAGGCTGTAAAGTTCGCCTGCCATTTCATCATATTTGTAGCTTCTTCGTCTAACGACACCCCCGAGACGGCTTCCCGTCTATTATTTAAGTCATTTACTAGTAAATCACTGACCTCCGCCATGTGGTCGGACCTGACAACATCTAGCCCCAGACCACCTGCGTAGTTCGCATAAAACTCATTGAGGGTCACACCCTCGTCAGTAAAAATCTTAGCATCCCTTAATTCAATCAAAGAATTGAGATTTAAGTTGTCACCGGGGGCAACCGGCGACAAAGCCGCCGCAATAGCGTCATTCGACTCTAAGATACCTCTTGAAATATCAAAATTAGCAGCAGCCGAATTCAGATCCTCTGTCACTGAAAAGAAGTCACGCCCTGATTTTTCCTCATACTCCTTTAACCCGTATCCCTGTCTGTGCACCCTATTAAATTCATTGCCTAGTGTGTAAGCCATCGTATTATTCTTCTCAACGAGCCCAGGAATATCCACATCCCGAACCTGCAACATTGCTTCTAACGCACCGCCATCACTTTTTCCCGTGACGTTGCGAGTTACTTTACCTTCCCAATCGGTAATCATGACGTCGAATAAACCGTCGTTATCGTTGTTTCTCTGCACGCCTAATTTTGAGGCGTGCCCGCCATCAACAAGAGTGACTTGGCTAGGACCTCGGATACAAAGCATTCCGTATTCATCTTCATAGTATTTTACTTCTAAGTCTTTACTAATATCTCGCACGAGCCTGTCGCGCTGGTCACGAAGATCGTTAGCTTGCTGACTTTGTCCTGCTTCTGTAGTTTGAATTTTTACGTTTAAATCAGCGATCTGCTGCAAATCTTCTGTAACCCGCCCTAGCATTTGCCCGATGCGCTCATTAAGGGAGTGACGTCCAGCTTTTAAATCTGTGTCCACCCGTCTAAAAGCCGCGCTCAAATCTTTTCCCGATTCAACGACTGAGGTACGCACCGTATAGTCTGCCGGGAAGTTCGATAGGGTTTCTAAACTATTAAAAAACTTGGTGACCTCATCTGAAACACTTGCTGCAAGGCTAGGGCTAAACACTCCTTCAACCGCATGCAACGCCTCCGCGCGCGCAGAGTTGCGGCCTGCGTTTTGAAACGCCTTAGTTAACTGACCTTCAATAAATTTGTCATGAGACCGTGAAATATCTTTAATGTATACACCGTTTCCAATTAGAATACCGCGTGTATCTAGAGGGTGGCGCTGCGTAATATTAACTCTTTGACGGGAATACCCCTCCACCTGGGCATTCGCGATGTTATGACCAGCCGTATCAACGCCCTGCCTTGCCGCAAAGAGCGCTTCTGAACCAATATTCAGAGTATGAAATAGCCCAGCCACTAAAGCCCCCCTTAAGCTCGGATCTTAAATCCTGAGTTTCGGCCAGCTGCCTTTTGTTGTCCCATCTTATCGTATGAAATTGCGATTTGCTCGCTCACTTCTTGCCAGAATCTGTAACTTTCTTGCATATTATTTAAAATGGAAGTCACTAAATATCTATTGGCTTCGATTTTAGGTTTGAGGTCCGAAAGATCCTTTACTAAAGCGTCCGCTTCTTTCGCCACGCCATCAGCTTGATGTTTTAAAACTTGCGCAGCAAAATTACTCTGTGAAAAGCTATTCGCAATCTCTGCTAATGCATTTTTTACTAAAGATAGATTTGTCAGTCGTTCAAACTCCTGACCTAAGACGTTTGCCCTTATTTCTGCGACTTTTTCACTAAGTGAATTTAGAGAGCGAAATTGTTCTTCGATCTCATCCGCAACTAGTGCTTTCTCTTCGCATGCCTCATTCACGACATTGTAGTCAGAGGCAGCAACCCCTCGATGCTCCTTATCGATAATCAAGCTTAAGCGGCTATATCCTGCCCGAATTGCTTCAATTGCCGCTTTTAGGCATGACGATACCTCGATAATCTGCTCGACAGAATGGTTCATAACCATACTACCCTCCGACTAGAACACTTTTGAAGATTTTGGGGTGAGTTGAAACTGTAGTAACTGGTAGGACGCTAACAGGGGGAGAGAAACTTATCGTTCAATTGTTTCTGAGAGATGTTCTTTAATCGCTTCACGGAGCATACCATCTGCAATCTTGCCGGAGTCAATCTGGTAGGTGCCGGCGTCAATCTGCGCTTTTAAGGCCTTAACACGATCTTCACGCACATCGGGGGTATTACGCGCAATTTCTAAAGCCTTTTGCTGTGCATCAGCACGTTCTTTCGCTTTAGGTGAGATGTTAACTCCCACCGTCTCTGCACTTTTTGTAGCAGCCTTGGTCGTAGCAGGAGCAGTAGGAACAGGGGCTGTCGCCGCCGTCTTTTCCGAAGCTTTAGCGTTATCTGTAGACTTGATAAATGCTGCTGCCGCGCCTTGTGGTGCCTGATTACCTATACGACTCGTAGCCATAGGACACCTCACTTAATTAGTTTTAGGGGGATTGTTGCTTTAGACCTGTCAGACTCCATTATGGCCTTTTTTGCTTGATCTTGCAATTGGAAACCTTGATAAGCTTTAAGCCCTTCACGCCCCTGATCCTTTCGTCCTACCTGAGACTCTAACAAAAATCGTTCAATTTCATCAGCTAATCCCGTATGTCGCTGGGAGGACATCATCTTTGAATACTCATCATCAAGCATCGAACCATATACCTCTTCCGCATGACCGCCATCGATAAGCCCCGATTTTTGCACTGTATTTCGCATAGATTTCAGGACAATACCCATAAAAAGAGACTCAAAATCTTCAGCAGCTTGTTTGATAACGGCGCGCTCTTTCTCAGGAACTTTCGTTCTAAGATCCTGAATTTGTGCGTTTGGTGCACCGATTTTATTAAACATTGGGACCCCCTCTTATAGAAACCTGAGTTCACCTTCAAGTGCTTTGCTTGCAGACAGAGCTTGCAAAATGCCCACAAGGTCAGCGGGCTTTACACCGAGTTGATTGAGTGACTCAAGTAATTCCCCCACTGTTGAACCCTTGACCATCGCGAGGCGTTTTGGGTCAGCTTTTTTATCATTACCACCAATTTTAATTGCAAGATCTCCATGCGTGATCGCCACCGGAGCAATTCTTACATCAGCTCCCATCACAATAGTACCGGTACGCTCATTCACCACAACTAATGCCTTTCTGTCTACTTCAACTGGTATTCCCTCAATTTCGGAAATAAATTCAACAACTCTCCCCTCAAACTCTTCTGGGATTGTCACTTTAACGCTCGCAAGATCATGGGGTTCAGCAAAAAACCCCGACAACTTTAAATTGATAGCTTCGGAAATACGTTGGCAGGTTGTAAAGTCAGGTTCTTCGAGCTGCAAGGTTAGATAACCTCCAGCACTGAGAACGGGCTGATACTCCTTTTCCACAACCACGCTCTGCGGCGCTACAGCCACAGTTAAAACCTGAGCCCCTGATCCAGTTGCTTGTCCAACAACCACACTGCCATTAGCTACAGCGTATACCGTGCCATCACCCGCTGCCAAAGGGGTCATCGTCAGCATCCCGCCCGCTAAACTTTTGGCGTCTCCAATAACGGAAATTTTCGCATCCACCCTATCCCCGATTTTGGCAAAAGGAGGGAGTTCAGCAGTTACCATCACGACAGCCCCACTTCCTGCTGCAATGTCTTCAGGATTCGCGGGCAAACCCAATTTAGTAAACATCTGTGCCATGGCTTTACTGGCTTGAATATTTTTCTTCGTATCACCTGTTGCCTTTAACCCTACAACAAGCCCCATACCTGTTAGGGTATTGGAACGAACACCGCGAAAGCTAGAAATATCCTTAATGCGCGTTGCAGAAAATGCGAATGTTTCAAAGAAGATCCATAATAAGCTGAGAAATAGTCCTTTATTTAGCACTGGGCTTCTCCTTTTTCTCTACAGTTTTTTCATCTTTTGGTGCATCTTCGTTTTTGGGCTCTTGCTCCTTAACCTTTGCTTCAAGCTCTGCTATCTTCGCATTGGCTGCACTTTCTTTTTGCGTAAGGTCATCTTTCAGCTTCATAACCTCGCGTCTTTCTTCGCTAACAGCTTTTAAACGCTGCTCCAGCTTTTTCGTCGCCTCGCCAACCTGCTTTCTTTGTTCGGACAGTAACTGTGCTGCTTTTGATTTCGCTTCCGTAAAGCCACTTGCTCTTAATGTGTAGCCATCTTCCCAAACTAAGGACGTACGCTCATACATTTCGCCCTCACTCACTTCGGAAAATTCAACATCCTCAAGGTCATTTGTCGAAACTTTGCCTGTTGAATAGGCGAGACGAGCCGGTAGGACCGCTTTAAACTTAATTTCGCGTTTTTCATCATTTGACAGTGATGTTCTTTTGCCTTCTAGTAGTAAATCTCCATTTTCTAGTTTAGAAACCACCCGCATGGCTAATGCATCAATCAGTTTCGTAGTCCCTTTTTCTGCGGGTGTTAACTCAGGCAAGCTTTTGAGAATCTCTGCTTCTAAAGCATCGAGGCTAGTATCCTCTTTGGCTTTATCGTCAGGTTTTTTGGCACCTGTCGATTCACCTTCTGGCTTCTTTTGCGACTTCACCTGGACTTTAATGATACTCCCAGGAGCGAACGGATCACCGCCAGTAGCGAGAAAATTCTGCGCGTTTTTGAGGTTCATCAGAGAACCAGCATCTGTGCCCTCATGATCCGATTTTAATTTTTTCTTTTTTTCTTTAACGTAAAGCTCATTGGGTGAGGTATCACCGATAGGTCTGGAATTTCCGGATAATTTATCACCCTCTTTTTCAAAAAGATCCGGATTTCGCGCAGAATTTCGCACCATCCTAGGGGCGCAGGCGCTAACAGTCAGTAATAAAATCAGAACGCGTAACATGACGACCTCGTTAAAATAAGACTTCACCAGTTTGAGTGCCAGTGACTTTAACTCTTATATTCGCTTTTGAGCCCTGCTTTCTTGCTTCAATGATCTGGCCAAAAATACCATTATCTAGGGCCTTAGCCTTACTCTGAACGACCACACCCTCTTTTTCACTTGTCAGCGAGATGAGCTGACCACGTTTAACTAAATGAGGACTAACCACCATATTTGCGGTCAATCCCTGCCCCCTTCTGACGGCTACCTTTATGTTTTTACCAATGAGATCTTCTTCATCTTCGATGTAAGACGTGGAATTCTGCGTAAAGGGCAAATACGCTCTTTCTAAATCCCCAGCTTCAATAACGTGATTCGCCGAAAATTGGTCAGTCGTTACGACTATCAGCTTAGACATCGTAAATGTAACATTGATATTAAATTGATCCACCTCATTGGTCTCTGTAATATACTGAACTTGTAAGGATTTTTGGCCGCGGAGGTTTTGCATGGCAAAGTTGTAGTCCACTTCTAGCGCATCTCGAAGTAAGGGGAACTCATAGTGCCCCGTATCTAGACCCTGCTTGACTGAGGGGGCGATATTGATCCGCTCAATATCTACTTTTAGACCAAGGTCCTCTGGTAAGGTTTGTCTGACCGCCATAAGTAAGGAAGACTTAACCTCAGCTGCATCAGGAAAGCGACTTGCACGTTCGATTTTAACCGTCTTAGCTCCGGACACCTGGAAATCTAAAGTCGGCCACTCCCGTCGTATGAGTTCGTCAAGCTGGAGCGCTGATAGTGACGCCTTTTTACCTGCAAGCGGTGAGGCTTGGACGATAACGGCTTGCGACTCGTCGCAAATCCTTCGACTTCCCTTGCAGTCAGCAACATCAGCAAGGAGAACCTGCGTTTTTGCCGTTTCTATGCTGTTTTTTAGCGTGAAAACCACAGATGGAGCAACCTGCGGCGCATAAAGGTAATCATCCTCTGCAGGAGAAGATGAAAGCCCTACGCTAACAAGCAAGGGCGCCATAAATTTTAAAAGAAAAGACATGACTCTTACCTTATTGCCACCGTAGCTTGCAGCATCTGGTCACCGGTCTGAATGACCTTAGAGTTCATTTCATAGGCCCTTTGCCCGGAGATCATATTGACCATCTCTTCAACGATATTAACGTTAGCCGCTTCTAACTGTTGATGATAGATCGCTCCGATTCCGTTTTGATTCGCTACTCCAACAACTGGCTCACCACTCGCTTCGGTCGAAGTAAATAGGTTTCTACCCTTTGATTGCAAGCCCATAGGATTGATAAAATTGGCTAACTGGATTTGACCGATATCCTGTTTTTCCGCACCGACATTCACCGTAACAACCCCATCAAGTCCTACAACCAAATTTGTAGCTCCTTGTGGGCGGATGATTTCATCTACGAGCGGAAATCCGTCGGCTGTGACCAGCCTTCCACTATTATCCCACTTGAAGTTACCATCCCTTGTATAAGCGGTTTGACCGTCTTCTAGCTGAACACGGAAAAATCCTTGTCCCTCTACCATAAAATCAGTTTCGTTACCGGTCATCTTAACCGCACCGGTAGTAAACATTTTATCTACGGACGACAGGCGTGAACCTGAACCAATCTGAATGCCGCTAGGTACCACTGTACCTGTCGTAGTATTTTGACCAGGCGCTTTCAGCGTTTGGTAGAGTAAATCATGGAAATTAGCCCGTGACTTCTTAAAGGCATTCGTATTTAAGTTGGCTAAGTTGTTAGACGTCACATCAATGTTTTGTTG
>JACCDO010896321.1_pt1 | contig 24545 bp, 17 predicted proteins | sample 7446101 | NCBI WGS metagenome assembly JACCDO01 (sample SAMN15323440, study PRJNA562643) | freshwater metagenome | isolation source: river surface water | place: USA:Blue River Watershed | collected 2017-08-16 | reverse complement strand
GCTGGATCTTGCCCTGCGGTACGCCTTCCACGGCCTTGGTTTCAGGGGCGGCGACGTAGGTCGGGCCGACGAGGTAGTTTCCGTCGGCGAGCGAAGTCTTGTCGCCGAGCTTCACGAAGGCCGGCGCACCCGGGGCATCGAACGCGCGCGTGGGCGGCGTGGGGCGAGCTTGCTTCTTGGGGGCCTGGGGGGCGGCCTTGGGCTTGTCGGCCGCGGTGAGCACCGCCAGCGGAGCTAGCAGCAGGAGGGCGAGGAGGGGGCGCATGAGGGGGAGATGACAGATGGCGGATGACAGATGACAGATGGAGGAAGTTACTTCGCCTTCTTCTTGGCGTTGTTCTTGCCGGCCTTGCCTTTGGGTTGGTCGGCGAGCGTGAGCTTGGCGAGGGCGATGAATTCGTCGGTCTGCTTCTGCCAGAGGTCGGCGAGTTCCTTGGCCTTCTCCGGCATCTTGGCGGAAAGGTCGAACTGCTCGGCACGATCGGTGCTCAGGTCGTAGAGGGCCCAGGCATCGCCCTTGGCGGCGACGAGCTTGAAGTCGCCGACGCGGATCGCCTTGTTCTCCTCATGCAGCCACCAGAGGCTCGGTCGCTCGATGGTGACGTCGGACTTGAGCGCGGCCACAAGGCTCTTGCCGGGCGCGGCGGGGATGGGCTGGCCTTGCCAGTCGGTGGGCTTGGTCACTCCGGCGAGTTCGAGTACGGTCGGGACGACGTCGATCACGTGGGCCGGGGTGCGACGGAGCTCGCCTTTGGCGGCGAGGCCGGCCGGCCAGTGGGCGATGAGGGGCGTGCTGATGCCGCCTTCGTGCACCCAGGTCTTGTGACGACGGTGCGGGGTGTTGGCGGCGTTGGAAAAGCCGGGCCCGAGGCAGAGGTAGGTCGCGGCGCTGCCCATCTCGGCCTGCGGGTCATGACCACCGTCGCGCACCATGATCTCAGCGCTGGCGCCGTTGTCGGAGGCGAAGAGGATGAGGGTGTTCTCGTAGGCGCCCATGGACTTGAGCTGGGCGATGATGCGGCCGATCTCCGCGTCCATCCGGTCGACCATCGCGGCGTGGATGGCCATCTTGGTGGCCTGGAAGCGTCGCTGTTCGGCGGTGAGCGAGTCCCAGGGCAGCGGACGATTCACTTCACCGGAGCCGAGCTTCTCCATCGCGGCAGGGAAGGCGTAGGGCGGACCGACTTCGGGTTCGACCGCGGAGAGCGTCGTGTTCGTCAGACCGAGTTCCTTCTGGCGGGCATGGCGGGAAGCACGCAGGGCTTCCCAGCCGGCGAGGTACTTGTCGCGATACTTGGCGATGTCTTCGGGGAGGGCGTGGAGCGGGAAGTGCGGGGCGATGAACGGCACGTAGTGGAAGAAGGGCTTGTCGGCATGGTTGGCCGCGTGATCCTTGAGGCAGTCGATGGCGTGGTCCGCCGTCGCGATGGTCGCATAGTAGCCCTTCTCATCGGCCGGGACCTTCACCGGCACGTCGTCAATCGAGTTACCCTTGGCGCTGAAGAAGTTGCCTTGGTTGCGCATGTCCAGCGAGCGGTCGAAGCCGCCGGCGAGCACCGGGCCGTCGATGTGCCACTTGCCGCTGTGGTAGCTGCGATAGCCGGCCGGCTTGAGGAACTCAGGGAGGAGGCGCGCCCAAGACTGACGGACGCCTTGGCCGCCGCCGCCGATGCCGGGAAGCGCGTCGCGGTGGATCTGCTGCGCGTAGTAGCCCGAGAGTAGCGCGGAGCGGGAGGGCCAGCAGCGGGCGGTGTTGTAGAACTGCGTGAAGCGGACGCCGTTCTTCGCCAGTCCGTCGAGGTGAGGGGTCGCGATCTCGCCGCCATAGCAGCCGAGGTCGGAGTAGCCGAGGTCGTCGGCCAGGATCAGCACGACGTTGGGTCGCGACGGGGCGGCGAAGGCCGTCAGCGTGACGAAGAGTAGGGCGAGCAGGGGGCGCATGGGGATGGAGGACAAATTACTGGGCAAAACAGGAGGAGGGCAAAGACGGAAATGGGGTCAGACCCCATTAAGCAGGTCTGACCCCATCGGGTCCGGATGGTTCGCGGCTTACTTCTTGGCCGGGTCGGCGGTCTTCTTCTTCCGCCCGCCCTTGGCTTTGGCGTCTTCGGCGGCCAGCCGCGCTTTGCTCGGGGGCGTCCACTCCGCCGGTGCGGGGTTGGTCACGCTGAGCGGGAAGGCGTCGTCGTAGGCTTTCATTTCCGCTCCGAGCCTTTCTTGGAGGCGACGTAAGGTTTCGGCGTGGGCCGGTTGGTCGGCAAGGTTGGTCAGTTCGCGCGGGTCCTTCTCCAGGTCGAAGAGCTGGGTGCGGTCGACGAGCGGGTAGCGGATGAGCTTCCAGCGTCCGTCGCTGAAGGAGCGCATGCAGTCACGGTAGGCCAGATATGCCCCGTCGCGGACCGTCGGCTTTTCGCCGCGGAGCACCGGCGTCAGGTCGAGTCCATCGACGCCTTCCGGCGACTTGGCGCCGGCCAGCGAGACGAAGGTCGGGAAGAGATCCATCAGGTAGGTGAACGCGGCAGTGCGTCCGTGAGGGATGCCGGGTCCGGCGATGACCAGCGGGACGTGCATGCCGCCGAACTCGTAGAGGTTCTGTTTGCCGAAGAGCCCGTGCTCGCCGAGCGAAAGGCCGTTGTCGCCGGAGAAGACGATGATGGTGTTCTCCCACTGGCCGGTCTCCTTGAGCGCGGCGAAGATCCGGCCGACATGGTGGTCCAGTCCGGTCACGCAGGCGTAGTAATCAGCGGTCTGTTGTCGGGTGTCTTTTTCCGTGCGTGGCCAGGGGGCGAGGCGCTCGTCGCGTACGGTCATCTCTCCGTTGTTCCAAGGGTGCTGCGGCATGAACGCCGGGGACAACGCGATACGGGCGGGGTCATACATCGCGTGGAAGCGGGGTTCGGCCGAGCGCGGGTCGTGCGGGACGGGCGGGGCGAGATAGGCGTAGAAAGGCGCGGCGTCCTTGCGGGCGGCATGCTCCTTCAGGAAGCCGATCGTGCGGTCGGCGAGGCGCGCGCTCGCGTGGGCGCGATCCGTGGCGGGGTCGTCCGCCGATCGGGCGTCGTCGATGATGTTCGTCTGGAAGGCGTTCACTCCTGCGGTGAAGGCGTTCCCTCCTTTGCCCATGTGCCAGGTGCGGTAGCCGGCTGCCGCCAGCACGCTAGGCAGGAAAGTGGCGGGGTTATCGGCCTCAGGCCGGGCCGCCTTGGCGCCGGGGATACGTTGCCAGGAACGTCCGGTCAGCATCATCGTACGGCTCGGGGTGCAGACCGCGCCGATCATCGAGCCTTGGGTGTAGGCCCGCGTGAAGGTCATGCCGCGGGCGACGAGCTCGTCCAGATTCGGTGTGATGAGCCCAGGCGCGCCGAGCGCGCCCAAGCCGTCGGCCCGATGGTCGTCGGCGTGGATGTGGAGGATGTTCGGCCGGGCCGCCGAGAGCTGCGCGGCGAAGCAGGCTGAAAGCAGAAGAACGAAGGCGCGCATGGACTTACTTCTTGGCCGGGGCCTTCTTGGCGGGCGGGTTCTTGCCCTGGGCGCTGACGACCTTGGGTTTGTCGATCTTCTTGGCGCCCGCGGGCAGGGCGGCTTGGTCGAAGGGCAGGACGGGTCCGTCTTCGAGGACCTTGAGGAGGACCTGCTTCACGTAGGTCTTATGCGGATTGCCAGCATGGAGCTGGATGGCGATGAGGCCTTCTAGGGCGCGGCCCTTCTCGTCGTGGTCGATGAAGACCGAGGTCGTCTGACCGTTGACCTTGTGCTCGAGGCGGTTGCCGCGGGCGATGACCGTAAACTCGTTATACTGGGAGATGTCGGCCTGCACGCGCGGGCGTTCGCCGACCTGCCAGCGCTGGCCCGTCGGGTCCATCACCACGTCGACGCCGTTGTAGCCGAAGATGCCGCGTCCGCGTTCCTCGTAGGTCATCGCCGTATGCACGTCGGTCGGGTGGACGTCGCACTGGTAGCCGAGGATCGTCCAAGGGGTCACTTCGGGGAGGCGGCGGCTGCGATACTGCACGCCGGAGTTGTTGTCGCCGACGACCTTGACCGTCGCGCGGAGTTCGAAGTCCTTCACCTTGCCGTTCCAGATCAGGAAGGAATTCGTCTTCGGCTTACCGACTTCGCTCGTGCCGACGATCACGCCGTCTTCGACGGCCCAGAGGACGGGTTCGCCGTCCCAGCCGGAGAGGTCCTTGCCGTTGAAGAGCGAGGTGAAGCCGTCCTGGGCGAAGACGGGCAGGGCAAGCGTGAGGGCGAGGAGGGAGAGCAGGTGTTTCATGGTGTGGGGCCACGATGGCGCTCCCCGACGGATAATCCAGCCTGTGTTGCCAGTGGCCGATCAGGGGCCGAACCGATAGTTGAACCGCCCGTTGGGGGCAGTATCGCCGTGATCGAGGAAGTCCATGCCTTCCCCTGTGTCGGGGATATTGTCCGTCCATTTGAAGTCGAAACGTGCCTGCGTCCCTTCGGTTAGTCCGAGGGTCTTTTTCTCGATTGCTAGGTGAAGCTCGCTCGGACCGACCTGTAAGCGGGCCTCCCCCTGGGGCACCCATGCCTTACCGTCCCATTTATCGACGGAGGCCGTGTCGGGTGTCCGACGACGGTGGTTGATCCGATAATCATAACCGATCCTGCCGGTGCGGGTGTCCCGGTCTGTGTCCAGCAAAAGCGTCATCCAATCGGCGTCCTGCGTCGAAGTCAGCTTACCTTGCACGGAGGCGTGGAAGTAGACCGCATGTCCGTCCTGTGCGGCCTTGAAAGTATCGAGGTCGTTGCGCCCCGTCTTATTGACATATTTCCCCGCGTCCGCGACGCCGGCCCAGTCCCGATGGGTCACGTCTTTGATGTCGTCCAGGTAGCTCGTCGCGACTTCATCCCATTGGCTGAAGTCCCCTGGTAGGGCGATGGTCTTGTCGGGACCGGACGGAGGGGCGGGGCGCGCTCCTTTGTAGCGCCGGATGTTCGCGACGAGCTGCCAGTAATAATTATCGCCGTAACCGCCTTTCATCGGCTCGATATCCCGGCTGAACTCGGCGTCGTAAAGATCCACGAAGAATGTCTGGCCGACGGGTAGGATCTTCCCGTTGAAGCCGATGACGCCGTCGGCGAGAAAGCGCTGGGCGACCCATTCGTTCCAGCCCGTCACGAAGACGAACTCGGGTGTAAGCGGCAAGGCATGCCGCCATTGCTCGTCGAAGTAGAGTCCCACGCCGGAGCGGGTCTGGCCGGGCGACGGTTGTCTGCTTCCATGATAGCTTCGGCCAATATTGCTCGTCGGGTGCTGGCTGACTCCGACCGGCACGGCCTCGGCCTTGCCGGGGTTTTCGTGCCAACCAGCGACCTGCGGAGCGAAGTCCAGCCAGGGCCAGCGGTCCTTGCCGTCCCCGAACCACTCCTGTCCCCGGGTCCAGGCCCAAGAGGTGCGGATCGTGAAGAAATCTCGTACCTCGTGAGAAAGACCTCCGGTCGGCGTGATCAGCAAGGGCTTGCCTTTCCAGCGGAACCATAGGTCGGCATGGAGACTTGGCTGATAGAAGGTCTTCCAGAGATGCTCGACCGTGGGGACATGGTTGGCGTAGGCGAACATGGCAAACTGAGGCACCTTGCGGCCTTCGGCCTTCATTTCGGTGAGCACCTTGCAGAGGGCCGCGCGTTCGGTGTCGTAGGTCAGGGCGTTGGTGGCGTCCAGGATAAGCATGTCGACGCCCGCGTCGGCGAGCATCTGCACGTGCTTGCGGATGATCCAAGGGTCGTCCGGGCGGTAGTAGCCGAACCTAGGTTCACCCCAATAGTGTGGGGCTTGGACCGGTCCCCAGCGAGGGTCGGTCGGATTGGCGGCGAGAATCTTGGTGATGTCGTGGACCTGCTTGGTCCCGAAGGCCGCGTGCCAGTTGAAGTAGAAGATTCCGACGGTCCGGTCGGGCTTAGGCGGACCGACATCGACCGAGGTCGGTAACCTGCGATGCAGGGCGTCGGCGGCCGCCCACGTGTCGGGTCGGGTGTCGCGTTCGGGCTGCGGTTGGGCGTCGCTTGCCAGGGAGCCGATACACGTCAGCGCCAGGATGATGATCCGCTTCATGGGGTTGCCGAAGCGTGATTCTGCAGGGACGGTGCTTCAATAGATGACGTCACATCAGGACGCAGATTGATCTGCGTCAGAAGCACATGATGCCGCAACAAGGCGGTCGTGGGTCCCGCCCACTTAACCGTCAGAGGGCGAGGAAGACCAGTTCGCCCGCTTTGCTGTCGGGGACGATCAGCACGCCGGCCTTCTCGTCGAGGTAGTGGTCGGCGGCGGCCTTGAGGCCCTGGCCGAGTTCCTTGGGGGCGGAGCCGTCGGCTTCGTAGCGGGTGACGCGGCCGGTCATGACTTCCGAGACGTAGAAGCGTCCCTTGGAGTCGTGGACGATGCCGTCGCCGGAGCGGTGGCCCTTGGCGAGGGTCTTCCACTTGCCCTTGTTGTATTCGAGCACGTCGCCGGTGAAGAACTCGGCGATACGGATGCGGCCGTTGGCCATGACGTCGATGCCGTTCGGGTTGAGCATCTTCGGCGTCGGGGCGATGACTTCGGTGACCTTGCCTTCGAGCGTGACCTGGAAGACTCGGGCGATGACCGGGATGGCCTTGTGCTCAGGGCTGTTGATTTCAAAGAGCTTGCCGTCGGCGCCACGCATCTTGGTGACCGCGCCCATGTCGGTGATGAGGACGCTCTTCTTGTCGGGTGAGACGACGACGTCGTTGAGGAAGGTCGGCGCAGTCGGGAAGGCGGCCGGGCCGGCGAGCAGGGTCTTCTTGCCCTTGGCGTCGATGGACCAGACCTTGTCGAAGTCGGCGGTGATGAGGCGGTTCGCGACGAAGACGATGCCCTTCGGGTCGTCGAGGCCTTCGGTGAGGACGGTGACCTTGTCGCCGTCGACCTTCACGACCTTGCCGTCGCCGTCGCCGGCCTTGCGGGAGGCGCCCATGAGGGTGACGAAATACTTGCCGCCGAAACCTTTGGTCACGCTCTCGGGCGTGGCGCCGACGGCGAGGTTGCGCTGGGTCGGGACGGCCTTGGCGGGCGCGTCGGCGGACGCTTTCTTGGCGGGGGTGGTTTCCTGGGTCTGGCAGCCGACGAGGGCGAAGCCGGCGAGGAGGGCGAGCAGCGGGGTCTTCATGAGGCCCTTATTTCCGCTTTCCCGCCGGGCGGAGTCAAGCGGTCAGCCTACGATGAGCCAGACCGCGGCGAAGGCCGTCAGCCAGGCCAGTACCGACTCGAAGGCGTCTTGCTGGATCCGCTTGAGGATCTGCCAGCCCAGGACGACGCCGGCGACGACGCCAGGCAGCAGCACGAGATTCGTCATGAGTGACGGTCCGGTGACGAGGCCGAGGTTGCCGCTGAAGGGCAGCTTGAACAGGTTGATGAAAAGGAAGAAGCGGCAGAACACGCCGAGGTGCTCTTTTTTCTCCAGACGCTGGGCGAGCAGGTAGACCGTCATCACCGGACCGGCCGCGTTGGCGAGCATCGTGGAGATGCCGGCGACGCCGCCCATGCCCCAGGTGAAGGTGCGATGGCGGGTGAGCGCCAGGAGCTGTTCGCGCCGATGGTGCAGGACGACGTTGAAGGCGAGGAGGGCGAGGATGAGGACGCCGATGACGATGCGGGCGGAACCGTTGTCGACCCGGTCGAGCAGGAACCAGCCGGCGAAGACGCCGACGACGGCGGCAGGGATCATCGGCACGATCTGGCGCCAGCTGCCGCCTTGGCGGTTGATGAGGTAGCCCATCAGGTCGGCGACGATGAGCATGGGCAGGACGATCCCCACCGAGGGCTTGGCGTCGAAGATCTTGGCCATGATGACGACGTTGAGCGTCGCGGTGCCGGCGAGGCCGGACTTCGAGAGTCCGATGCACATCGCCCCGAAGAGCGCGAGCAGCAGGATCCACCCGTCGGCGGGCAGCAGGGTGTGGCCATGGATCCAGTCGAGCATCGCCGCAGTCAATCAGCGGACGACCTGCCGCTCCAGCCTGGTTTTCCTTCCGCCAGGCTTATCGCGGTGTCGTCGAACAGGCGGGGTCCGCCTTGGTGGGCAGCGTCGCGTTCCATTCCAGCGCGAGCCGGGTCAGGCGGGCGACGATCTCGGGGTGTTCCTTGGCCTGATTTTTGGTGATATCCTCGGCGCGGTTTGCTGGCAGGTCATAGAGCTCGGACCGCTTTCCGTCGAAGGTGGTGACCAGTTTCCAGTCTCCCTCGCGCACCGCCAGGTCAGGCCAGTAGTCCTTTTCTCTCCGGTTGCCGCTGATGCGCCAGAAGATGGGCCGCGTGCGCCGGGCCGCCTCGCCCTTGAGGGCCGGCAGCAGGTTCTCGCCGTCGATTGCTTCGGGCGGGTTGATTCCGGCGACGGCGCAGAACGTCGGCAGCAGGTCCACCGCCGTCAGGACGGTGGCGTCGTTTTTCAGACCGGCCGGCGCCCGGCCGGGCCACCGCGCGATGAACGGCACACGGACGCCGCCTTCGAAGAGGCTGGTTTTCTGGCCGCGCAATCCGCCGGTTTCGCCGACGTTGTAGTGGCCGCGATATTTCCCGGGGACGCCATGGTCGCCCGCCTTGGGTTTCGCCGGGCCGTTGTCGCTGGAAAAGACCACCAACGTGTCCTGGGCGACGCCGCACCGCTCCAGCGCATCGAGGATCAGGCCGACCTTGTCGTCGCCGTCGGTGATGACCGCGGCGTAGACCTGCTGCCGCGGGTCGAGGTGTTTCCATTGCGCCATCGCCTTGGCCGAAGGGCTGTGGGCCAGGTGGCTTTCGTGCAGCCACACGTTGACGTAGAACGGACGGTCTTTGTTCGCTTCGATGAACTTGATCGCCTGGTTCGGGATGTCGTTGCCGTAGGGTCCGACTTTCGGCCCCGGCCCGTGATAGACGGCAGTATCGTCGAAGCCATAGTCCGCCATGGTCGGCGTGCCTTCGCCCAGATGCCACTTACCGAAGTGTCCCGTGCGATATCCCGCAGCCTTGAGCATCCGCGCGACCGTGGGCGCCCGGGGATCGAGCCAGTCGGGCATCTCCGGCGGCTTGGTGACGCCGAAGACCGTGTTGATGCCGAAGCGACCAGGAAAACGCCCCGTCATGGCCGCCGCTCGGCTGGGGGAGCACACCGGGCTCAGGACGTTGAACTGCTGGAAGTCGATGCCTTCGCTGGCCAGCTTGTCGAGGCGCGGGGTCTTCAGCCAGGTGTTGCCATGACAGGACAGGTCTCCCCAGCCCCAATCGTCGGCGTAGATGAAGACAATGTTGGGTTTCGTGCGCTTCGGCGGCGCGTCATCCGCCGGCCAGGCGACCAGCGGGGCGAGCAGCAGGGCCGCGAGGAGGGCGAGGGCGGGTCTCATGGTCTTACTTCTGCTTTTTGGAGCGGCCCTTGCTGAGCGGCTCGGGCTCACCCTGGTCGCCGCCGAGTCGGATCATCGCGGGGTAGAGCGAGTCCCACCATCGGTCGTAAGACGTCGCCAGCTTGGCGGTCAGCTCCGGCCGTTCGGTCGACAGGTCGTTCCGGCAGGCCGGGTCTTTCTTCAGGTCGAACAACGCCCAGCGGCCGGGCGGCGTGACGCCCCAGTGGAACTGGGCGTCGGCTTTGGTGTAAGTCGCTGCGGTGGCCCCGGCTTCGACGGAGCGCAAGGTGGTGCACTGGCTGGAGTATCGCTTGCAGGCAGGGTCATCGCACGGGCGGCTGCGCACGAGTAGGAGGTCGCCCGTCTGCACGGAGGCCATCGCATATTTGTGCGCGGCCGCCAGGCCGCTGGGCCAGCGGCCGACGTGATGGAACAGCAGGCGGTCGTCGTGCCAACTGACCGGCGCCGCGGACTCGAGCAACGGCCGGAGGGTGAAGCCTTCGAGCGAAGCGCCGACCGACGGCGGGAGGGGCGCGCCGGCGAGGTCGCAGAGCGTCGGGAGGACGTCGAGGTGGGCCGTCAGGTTCGAGACCGTGTGCGGCTGCCATTTCCCGGCCCATTTCCAGAGGGAGATGGCCCGCGATCCGCCCTGCCAGATGGTGCATTTGCTGCCCCTCATGCCGGCGTTGAAGACATCCAGCCCGTGGGTCTGACCGTTGTCGTTCATGAACACGAGGATCGTGTCATCCTCCAGTTTCCGGTCCCGGAGATGCTGCATCAGCCGTCCGAGATTGTGGTCGAGGTTGGCGACCATGCCGAGATAGGCGGCCTCCTCGTCGTCCACCTTGCCGCGGAAGGGCGCCGTGAATTCCGCGGGGGCGGCCAGCGGCGCGTGGGGCGAATAGGTGGCGAGGTAACAGAAGAAAGGGGCGTCCTTGCGCTCATCGATGAAGGCCATGGCCTCGTCGAAAAAGACGTCCTCCCGGTAGCCTTTCCTCGGCTCGCGCTTGCGGTTGCGGATCATGACCGGATCGAAGTGCACGTTCGGACCGCCGACATTGGTGGAGGTCCATTCGAAGCCGCGCTTCTCGGGGGCATAGTCGCCATCGCCGCCCAGATGCCACTTGCCGACGAAGCCCGTGCGATAGCCTGCCGACCGCAGGAGCTGCGGCAGGAGGACGGCATCCTTGTTCAGGTGTTCCCTCGGCAGGGTGGTGTGCGTGACGCCGTTGCGGAACTCGTGCATGCCCGTCAGGAGCGCCGCGCGCGTCGGCGAGCAGGACGGGCTCACGTAAAATTGATCGAAGCGCACGCTCTGGTCATGCAGCGCATCGAGGTGCGGCGTCTTGAGCAGCGGGTGCCCGTGCCGCCCGAGGTCGCCGTAGCCCTGGTCGTCCGTCAGGATGAAGATGATGTTCGGTTTCGTCGGGGTTCCTTCGGCGGCCCGGAGCACGGCCGACGACGCGAGCAGCAGGGTGACGAAGAAGAGGAAAGCGTGCTTCATGAGGAGAGGGGCTGCCGGGTGAGGACAGCAGTCAGCCCTAAACCGACTCAGCGGGCGAGCGTCTTAATCCGCAGGCGGCGGTATTCCATCTGGCCGCGGTCGCCTTCGAGGCCGATGGGTCCGGTGGCGGGCAGCTTGAGGGCGGCTTCCAGGACTTCGCCGTTGCAGGTGGCGTGCGCGACGCCGCCCTTCACGATGACGACGAGCTCGTTCCAGTCCTGGGCCTTATACTGCTTGAGGTCCTTGTAGGGACCGGCGACGAGGAAGTCGCGGCATTGGAGCTGCGGCTTGCGCAGGTAGACGCCGCTGTCGGCGTTAGGCGTGGCGCGGAATTCGAGGCGCAGTTCGAAGTCCTCGGGGAATTCGCGGGTGGTCCAGAGCGCCTGGATGCGGCGTCCTTCGGCGGGCGTGGTGATCACGAGGCGTCCGTTGATGGCGCGGTAGCGTCCGTCGGCGCTCTCGGTCCGGCCGTCGAAAGACTCATCCGCCTTTACTTCCACGAACAGCGGGGCGCCGGGCTTGGGCGCGCCCTTGCGGGGAGGCGTGGCGCGGTAGCCCCAGCCGGTCAGGTCCTTGCCGTTGAACAGGCTCACGAAGCCTTCCTCCGGCTTGAAGTCGTCGGATGCGGTATCGAGGTGTCCGAGCGTCGCGAAGACCGGTCGCAGCGCCGAGGCCCATTTCGCATAGCCGGCGGCGTTGAGGTGGAGCAGGTCGGGGAAGAGGGCGGGCAGGGCGTCGCCTGCGGCATCCGCGAAGAGGGCGTAGGTATCGAGGACCGTGAACTGCGGGTCGCCTTTCACCGCGTCGGCGAAGAGCTCGTTGACGGCGAGGATGGTCTCCTTCGGGCGCTTCTTCGTGGCTGAGCTCGGGAAGATGCGGCAGACGATGACGGGCATCTGCGGATCGTGGGCCTTGAGCGCGGCGACGATCTTCCGGAAGTTGCGGCCGATGGCGTCGACGGGCACCTCGACCTCGATGTCATTCGTGCCCATCAGCAGCACGACGGCCTTCGGGTTGAGCGCGAGCACGTCCTCCTTGAGCCGGAGCAGCATCCCGCGCGTCGTGTCGCCGCCGATCCCGCGGTTGGCCAGCTTCATGCCTTCGAAAGCCTTCTTGAAATCCGTGCCCCAGCCTTGGGTGATCGAATCGCCGAAGAAGACCACCGCGCCTTGGTCCTTGGCGACCTCCGTCGCCCACTGCGGGCGGATCGTGTTCCATCGCTTCACGTAGCCGTCATAGCGACGCAAGGCGCCTTCGCCGGGCAGCGTGGCCTCGGCCGAGGGCGCGGGCAGGGCGAACGACGCGGGATCGGCGGCGGACAGGGAGAGGGCCGAGAGGAGCAGGGCGAGCAGGGGGCGCATGGTGAGGGGTCGGCCTTACTTGGCCTTCTTGGCGGCTTTGGCCTTCGGGGCGCCGGCCTTGGGGAAACGGACGACCTCGACGTCGTTCTTCTGCGGTTCGCCGGGGGTGGAGCGTCCGTCGGCGATGAGCTTCTCGAGCAAGGCTTTCATCTCCGCGGCGCGCTCAGGCTGCTCGGCCGCGAGGTTCTTGGTCTCGCCGAGGTCAGCGGCAAGGTCGTAAAGCTGGGCCGGTTGGGTCGGGATATACTTCCAGTTCCCGAGACGTAGGCCCGGGGTGCCGGCTGAGGCGCAGCTGACCGCATGGGCGCGGGTCGGCGCGGACGAGCCCTTCAGCAGCGGCAGGAAGCTGAAGCTATCTTCGGCGGCGTTCGCGGGGAGTTTGGTCTGCAGGATGTCGGCCACGGTCGCGATGATGTCGGCTTGGTGGACGAGCTGGTCGCAGGTCGTGCCGGCGGCGACCTGGCCGGGCCAGCGGGCGATGAACGCGACGCGATGACCGCCTTCGTAGACCGAGGTCTTGTAGTCGCGCAGCGGGCCGCTGGGGAAGTGCCCTTGCTTCTCGAGGTCCTTCACGCCCACGTAGGAGGCGAAGCCGTTGTCGCTCGTGAAGAGCACCAGGGTGTCCTTGGCGGCGCCGCTGGCTTCCAGCGCGGCGAGCACCTGGCCGACGGCGGCGTCGGTCTCCATGATCAGGTCGGCGGCGGCGTTGTTGAGGCCGCTCTTGCCTTTCCATTCCGCGTTCACCGCCAAGGGCGTGTGCGGCGTGGTCAGGGGCAGATACAGGAGGAACGGTTCCTTGCGGGCGGATGACTCCGTGATGAACCGGCACGCGCGCCCGGTGAGCGCCGGCAGGATCTGTTCGAGTTTCCACTCGGGCAGCGCGGGGCCGGGGAGGCTGGCGAGGTGGTTGCGGAAAAGCTCCTTCGGCAGGAACACGCTCGGCGTGCCGACCGTGCGGTCGTTCTCGATGAAGCAGTAAGGGGGCCAGTTGGGCACGTCGGTTCCGAAGTACGCATCAAAGCCTCTGGATGTCGGGCCGCCCGGAATGGGCTGGGAGAAGACCTTCGCCCAGGCGGCGCGGTGGACTTCGCTGGCCGGCGACGTGTCCGCTTCGCGCCTGCCGCCGAAGAGCTTACGGTCTTCCTGGGCGATCGGCCAATCCCAACCGAGGTGCCATTTGCCGATGGCCGCGGTGCGGTAGCCATGCTGCTTCGCCAATCCCGCGACGGTGAGCCTGTCCGGAGCGATCAGCGGTTCACCAAAGACGCCCACGATGCCGGTCTGCAGGCGGGTGCGCCAGTGGTAGCGTCCGGTGAGGAGCGCGTATCGCGACGGAGAGCAGACACCGGAGGAGGAATGCCCGTCGGTGAAGCGCATCCCTTCCGCGGCGAGCTTGTCCAGGTGCGGCGTCGGAATCCTGCTGCGGGTCGGGTTGTTGGCGCGGACGTCGCCGTAGCCGAGGTCGTCGGCCAGGATGATGAGGATGTTCGGCTTGCGCGCGTCGGCGGCGCAGAGGGCCAGGGGCAGCAGCAGGGAGAGCAGCAGTCGCATCGGGGTCAGGCGACCTTACCCTGACGTCCGCACCATTCAAGCCACATGCCACGGAAGGCCGTCTCGATCTTGCGCGTGAATCCGGCCGCGTCCAGGAGAGGGGAGGCCCGCATCCGGTCGCGGAGGCCGGCCCGCAGGTCGGCCAGCCGCGATCGATCCGCGGCGAGGCGCAAGGCGGTCTCGACATAGGCGTCGACGTCCGCGACCGCGAATTCCGCCAGTCCGACGTTGCTGAGCAGGCTGAGGCCGGCCCGGCCGAGATTGCGTCGTCCGACCAGGGAGACCACCGGCACGCCCATCCATAAGGCGTCGAGGGTCGTCGTCATGCCGCCGTAAGGGAAGGTGTCGAGCGCCAGGTCGGCCTCGTGGTAGCGGGCGAGCAGGGCGCCTTGTCCGAGTCCGGGGGCGGCCGGGACGTAATCGGCGAAGCGCAGCCGGTCGGGAGCCACGCCCTGGCGCGCGAGCACCTCGGTGATGCGTCTGCGGTGGCTGCCTTGTTTGGCGAGCAGCAGCAAACGGGCCGAGGGCATAGCTCGCAGGATGCGCGCCCAGGCGCCGAGGACATCGTCATGGATCTTGCAGGAGTTGTTCAGCGAGACGAAGGTGAAAGGACGTCCGTCGGCGCAGGGCAGCGGACCGACCTCGGGGAAGTCCGCGGGCGGCTCGTAGCAAGTCCAGCAGTCCGGGATCGGCCACGCCCGCTCGTTCTTGTCCGCGATGACGTTCCCTTCCGGCGGTTCTAGCCGCGCGTCGGTGAGCCGGTAATCCATCGCGGCGAGACCGGAGGTCTCCGGGAAGCCGAGCCAAGAGACCTGGACCGGCGCGGGCCGGCGCGCGAAGACCGGCAGGCGGTTGTCCGAGGTGTGGAGGCCGAGGTCGACCAGGATGTCGATCCGGTCGGCGCGGATCATGGCGGCGAGCTTCTCGTCGTCGACGCCGTCCGTGTCGCGCCAGAGGTCCGCGGCCGCGCGGAAGCGGGCGGTCAGGGCGTCCTGCGACCCGGAGGCGTAAGCCACGATCTCGAAGGACGCGCGGTCATGCGCGAGGAAGGAAGGCAGCAGGGCGCGGCCGACCACGTGGTCGCGGAAGTCGGCCGAGACGAAGCCGATGCGCAGCCGACGTCCGGGAGAGGCGTCGTTCGTCGGGGCGTCCGTCTTGCCGGCTCCATGGCGGGCGTTCCAGTCACGGTGGGCCGCCGCGAGCTCGGCGTCCGTCGTGGCCTGGTCGTAATGCATCGTCAGGATCAGGTTGCTCGTGATGTCGGCGGCCGCGGGGCGGAGTTCCGTGCAGCGGCGGAGCAGGCGTACGGCCTCGCCGACGTCGCCGCGTTCCTTGAGCGCCACGGCGAGGTTGTTCAAGGAGATGCCGTCCTCCGGCGCGAGCCTGACCGCGGCGCGGAAGGCTTCGATCGCGCCGTCGAGGTCGCTCTCGGCCTGGAGCAGCGCACCGAAGTTGATCAGCACCGCATAGTCGTCCGGACGCGCCGCGAGCACGCGACGATAATGTTCCAAGGCTTCGCGGGCGCGGCCACCGCCATGCAGCGCCATGCCGAGCTGGAGTTCGCACGGCGGGAAGGCCGGCTGGAGCGCGAGGGCCTTCTGGTAGCAGGCGATCGCCTGGGCCCAGTCGCGGCGGCGATAGCAGGCGTTGCCGAGGTTATAGCGGGTGGAGGCGCAGTCCGGCGAGCGAGCCACGCCTTCGGTGAGGACGCTCACCGCCCGCCCGAGGTCGCCGTGATCGATGAGCCTGGATCCGAGGTTGTTGTAGTAATGCCCGGCGGAGGGGTTGAGTCGCAGCGCCTCCTCCATGAGCGTGATGCCTTCCTCCCGGCGGCCGAGGTCGAAGCAGGCCAGGCCGAAGAGGTGCCGGATGTCATGGCTTTCCGGCGAATGGCGAAGGAGGGTCTGGTACAGTTCTCCGGCTTCCGCGAACCTGCCCCGACGATGGAGTTCCATCGCATGGTCGAGGGCTGACTGGAGGTCGGGGAACTGCACCTAGGCAAGGAAGGTGACTTCGGCGGGTCTTGACCAGCGTCAAGTCTCCGCGGCCGCTCAGCGCGTTTCCTGATAGTCGGAACTCAGCGTCAGGTCGCCGGCGTAGGCGTTGACATACCAGGCGGTCGTCCCGGGGGGCAGGGGTGCGGAGGCGGTCGTCCCGCCGCCGCCGCTGGCGGCCATGGCCGGCGTCTCGACCCACTTGCGCGTCCCGGTGAAGCCCTTGTCGGTCGTCGAGACGAGGACGGCGCGCGTGATCGGCTTCGTGGAATGGAACACCGCGATGGCCGTGCCGTCCTGGGTCCTGGCCGAAGGCGAGCCGCCCCAGGGCCTGCCGGTCTCGACGACGCTCTTCGCGAAGGCGTAGCTGTCGGGCGGGTTCCAGCCGGCGGGGTGGCTGTGGCCCATCTTCGTGATGAGCGAGACCATGCGCGGTCCCGGCGTCTTGCGGTAGTGTTCGGCCTGGCAGCCGAGCGGGAAGTGGGCGTCCTGCGGCCAGGAGAGCCAGAGCACCGGCATCTTCACGCGGTCGGCGTAGTTCATGCCGTCCCAGATCTGCCGGTAGCCTTCGTTGTCATGCAACGCCCGGCCCCAATGGTTCTCGGCGTCGAAGAGATGGCCGCAGCCGTAGGTCGGGATGCCGAAGGCGAAGCGGCCGTCGAGCCCGATGACGGTGCTTGTGATCACGCCGCCCCAGGAGACGCCCATCACGCCGATCTTGGCGGCGTCCACTTCGGGCAAGGAGCGGAGCAGCGAGTTCGCCAGCATCGTGTCGGCGAGGGCGTGATACATCCACTGTTCCTTCAGCGGCAGCTTGGTGTCGGCGAAGGTGCCGTCGCGGGCGGGGCCGGCGAAGGCGTGGCGGGCCCAGACGGGCCGGCCTTTGGGTGTTTTCTTCTCGTCGACGTCCGTCTGGCCTTCGACCGCGATGCTGATGGCTGCGAAGCCTTGGGCGTTCCATTTCTGGACCCACTCCTTGTAAGCCGTGCCGCCGCCGCCGTGGACGAGGACCATGCCGGGGACCTTCCCCTCGCGCTTGGCGGGGAGGCCGATCCAGGCGAAGACGCGGGTGGGCTTCCCTTGATAGGGCAGGGCGTCGTAGAAGATCGCGCGGACCTGTCCGTCGGGCTTGAAGCCCTCGGCTTCATAGGTCTTGGGGGCCTGGGCGCAATCGGTCGGCAGGATGGCTTTGACGGGGTGGGGAGTGCTCTCGGCGCGGAGGGCGCAAGCAAGCAGCAGGCAGAGGAGGTGGCGCATGGGGTTATTTGGCGACGGTGAGTTTGCGGAAGCCAGCGGTGGCGCCGAAGACGAGCAGGTCGAGCGAGGTCTTATCCTTGCCGAGGCTGGTATGCTTCCCCTTGAAGACCTGGTCGTTGACCTGGACGGTCACCTCGTCGCCCTTGAAGGTCAGCCGGACCGGATACCACTCGCCGGCCGCGAGTTTCAGGTTCTTCTTGGAAATATCCTCGGTGGCCGTGGCGGGTTCGCCCTTGGATGGGTTCTTGGTCAGGATCGCGGAGCTGCGGGAGATCACCAGGCGGAAACCGGCGTCGCCGGCTCCGAAGCGGAGCGAGACGCGGTTCGCTCCCTGCAGGTTCACTTCGCAGTCGAGGACGCCGTCGGCGAAAGCCAGCGGCGCCCGGAGCGACGCCGGCTTCTCGGGGCCGCCTTTGGGCTGCGCGAAGAGGCCGCCTTCGCGCGCGGTCCATTCGCCTGCGGAACTCGTCGGAGCGAGTGGCGTGGCCCTTCCCGTCAGCGAAGGCAGGGTGGCGATCCGCGCGTGGGAAGGCTTCACGTCCGCCGGAGGCAGCTCGCGGCTGTAGCCGCCGTCGCGATAGCGACGCAGGAGGTCCTTCAGTTCGGCGACCACCTCGGGATGCTCCGCCGAGACATCCTTGGTCTCGGCCGGGTCGGCCTGGAGATCGTACAGCTGGGAACGGAACTGGTCCTTACGCGACTTGCGCGCGCCTTCGGCGATCTCGTCGACGGGCACTCCCTCGATCCACTTCCAGCGGCCCTTGCGGACCGCAAACGTCCCGTCGGCGCTGTGGACGATCATGTCCTCACGGCCCTTGGCACCGGCGGAGCCCAGGAGCACCGGGAGGAAGCTGCGGCTGTCTTCGGCGCCGGTCTCTTTGGCCGGCAGGGTCGCCCCGACGATTTCCGCGGTCGTCGCCAGGATGTCGACCACGCTGACGGTCTGGTTGGCCGTGGAGCCGGCGGCCACCTTGCCGGGCCAACGGGCGATGAAGGGCACTTTGAAGCCGCCTTCCCAGACGTCATGCTTGCTGCCGCGGAGCGCACCGTTGACCCGCAGTCCGGCTTTGATCGCGGTCGTCTGCAGGAGGCGCGCGTTCTCCGGCCTGCAGACGCCGCCGTTGTCACTGGTGAAGATGACCAGCGTGTTCTCCGTCGCCCCGATCTTATCGAGGGTGGCGAGAAGGCGGGCGACGCTCTGGTCGAGTTCATGGATCCAGTCGCCGAAGGGACCGGCTGCGCTTTTCCCGGCGAGGTCCTTGTCGGGCGTGATGGGGTTGTGCACCGCGACCGGCGTGAAATAGAGCAAGAAGGGCTGGTCCTTGGGTTGGGCCTCGAGCCAGGCGGTGGCCTTGTCGGTGAGCACCTTCATCACGCGCTCGTTCTTCCGTCGAGGCGCGTCCAATTCGAGGATCTTCGCCTTGCCGTTCTCGGTGTCCTCGGGCCCGTAGCTCCCCTGATAGTCGTCGCTGTCGGCGGCGGGTCCGGCGACCTTCATGCCGGCGGGAATCTTTCCGGAGCGCAGGCCGTAGACGAAGCGGTCTTCGACGTAGACGCCCGTCAGGTCGCCGTGGTTGCTCGGGACGCCGAAGTGGTAGTCGAAGCCGATGTCCAGCGGACCCGGGGAGAGTTCGGACTGATAATCCGTACGCCACTTCGGGTCTTCGTTCTCCCGGCCGTAACCCAGATGCCATTTCCCGACGGCCGCGGTGCGGTAGCCTTTGGCTTTGAGCAGCGAGGCCAGGTTGACGCGGGTCGGTTCGATGTGCAGGGGCGAGAACGTGCCGAGCACTTCATGCGTCAGCGTGGTGCGCCAGCAATAGCGGCCGGTGAGCAGCGAGTAGCGGGTAGGGGAGCAGACGGAGGACGTCGTGTTGCCGTCGATGAAGCGGCGACCTTCGGCGGCTAGCCGGTCGATCGCGGGCGTGCGGACCAGCTTCGGGTCCGCGCCGTAGCAGCCGGCGCTTCCGTAGCCGTAGTCATCGGCGAGGATGACGACGATGTTGGGCCGTTCGGCGGCGACAGCGGTCAAAGCGAGGAGGAGGGCGAGAAGGGGACGCATGGGGTTATTTGGCGGTGAGCGCGCGGAGGATGGCGTCGACGGCGGCCTGGGCGAGGAGGTCGTAGGCGGCCTTGTTCCAGTGGAACATGTCGCCGCGGGCGAGCCGCCGTTTGTCGACCAGCAGGGCGTAGAAATCGATCACCGGCACGTCCATCTCCCCCATGACCTTCGCGGCCAGGCGGTTCTGCTCGACGATGATCGGGTCGATCTCGGCGTTGATCTCCGTGGGCTTCCCCTTGACCGTGACCGGCGTGCTGCTGGCCCAGAAGAGCTTCGCCTTGGGCAGCCTGGCCTTCAGCACTTCGACGTAGCCTTTCATCAGCGGCTCGAAGGTGCCCGGCTTGATCCGGCCTGGCTGCCAGCCGTGCAGGCCCATGTTGAAGACGACCACGTCGTAAGGGCCGTTGGCCAAGACTTCGGCGAGGAGCTTGTTGACGTGCGCGGATTGGTTATACGGGTTGACCCACAGGTCGACGTTGGCCTTGCCGGCGAGGAGCTGGGTGGCCCGGCCTTGGTAACCGTTGAGGATCGAGTCCCCGATGAGCAGCACGCGCGGCAGGCTCGCCTCCTTGATGACGGCTTTCTCGACACGCCAGCCTTTGCCGTCGGAGTGGAGGCGCTTGTCGTTCTCGACCGGGGCGGATTTGTTGGCGGCGACGGCGGTCAGCGCGAGGAGGAGGGCGAGAAGGGGTATTTTCATGATCGTAAGCTCAGGTCTCATTTCGCCGCCTTCGGCTGGGCGGCCAAGGGCCAGCGTGGGCCTGCCTCGTGGAAGCGGGCGCCGCCGCCCGGGCCGGTGTAGTCGCCCAGTTCGGTTCGCGACTTCTCTGCGATTGTTTGGAGATCCTTGACCACGTCAGGGTGCGCGCGGGCCAGGTTCGTGGATTCGGTAGGATCGGCGACGATGTCGTAGAGGCCGTCGGCAGGCAGCGCCTCGAGGTGGCTGGTCACGAAGCCAGGCATGTAGGGCATCTGTCCGCCCGCCGGTCTGGACAGCACGAGTTTCCAGCGTTGGTGACGGACGGCGGCGAGCCGAGCCCCGTTATGGTAGAGGTGGGTTTCGCGCGGGCTTCTCGCTCCGGAGGTCGTGAGCAGCTCGGAGAGGTCGATTCCGTCCACGGTGATCCCGGGGCCGGCAGGAGACGGCGTCTTCACCCCCGCCAGACGAGCGAAAGTGGGGAACCAGTCGAGCATACTGACGATGCCGTCGCTGGTCTCTCCGGCGCGAACGCGACCGGGCCAGCTTACGACGCAAGGGACGCGCCAACCGCCTTCCCAGGTGGTCATCTTTCCGCCGCGGAAGGGACCGGGGTTCCCGCCATGATCGCCGATCTGGGGGTCGGTCCAGGGTCCGTTGTCGCTGGTGAAGACGACGAGCGTGTTCGCATCGAGTCCGAGGCTCTTCAGTTCAGCGAGCACCTTGCCGACGGAGGCGTCGAGTTCCTGCACCGCGTCGCCGTATAATCCCCTCGCGGATTTCCCGCGGAACGCTCTCGAGGCGCCCAGCGGCACGTGCGGCATGTGGTAGGCCAGGTAGAGGAAGAAAGGTTTTTCCTGGCTCGCGCGGATGAAGGCGAGCGCCTCCCGCGTGCAGTCGCCGGTGATCGTGTCCATCTCCGCCTGGGTCCGGATGACGCGCGCGACCTCGTCCCGGCCTCGTAAGAAAGGGAAGGAGGCCTTGGGCCGGATGTCGCGGGTGGCGCCGTTGAACGCCGGCGTGAAATACCCGGACTGGAATCCCTGCTCCGCGGGCGCGCATCCCGGCCCCATGCCCAGATGCCATTTGCCGACGATGCCGGTGCGGTAGCCGGCCTTGCTGAGCACCTCCGCGAGGGTGACCTCTTCGGGATGCGGAAGGGTATGGCCGTTTTTCGCGTTATTCACCTCCCCGACGCGCAACGGATAACATCCGGTCATCAGCGCCGCGCGGCTCGGCCCGCAGATCGGCTGGGCGTAGAAGGAGGTAAGTTTGAGCCCTGCGGCCGCCATGCCGTCCACGTGTGGCGTGAGAATGTCCTTCGCGCCGAAACAGCCGACGTCACCGTAGCCGAGGTCGTCCGCGAGGATGAACACGATGTTGGGACGGCTCGCGGCGGAGGCGCCCACGACGAGCAGGAACGCGGCGAGGAGACGCACGATCATTTTCCTTCGGCGGCCCATTTCTTCATCACCGCGATGTTGCGTTCGACCTCAGGGTTGCCCTTGCCGACGTAGGGCTTCATGTCGCTGTCGTACATGGCCATGGATTCGGGGCCGGGGTCCTTGGTCGCGACGAGCTTGGCGTCGAGCCGGCGGCGATGCTCGGCCAGCACGGTCGCGTAGGCCGGATCTTCGGCGAGGTTGCGGACCTGCCAGCGGTCGGCCGCGAGCTCGTAGAGTTCTTCGCGAGGACGGGTGGGGCTGAAGAGCAGTTTCTCGCTGAGTTCCGGCAGTTTGCCGGCGGCGTGCAGGGCACGGAGCTGTTGGACGATCTGCTTGCCGTCCTTGTAGGCGCAGGGCTGCAGGTGCGGACGCTCGGGGTGGTAGTTGCGGATGTAGATGAACTTATCCGTGCGCAGGCTGCGGATCTTCTCGGTGGTCTCGTCGCACCGGTCGCGGGCGGAGAAGGCCTCCTCGCGCCGGACGTAATTCGGCGCGAGGATGTCCTTGCCCTGCATCCAGGCGGGGACGCCCAGGCCGGCGGCGGCGAGCGAGAGGGCGGCGAGGTCGATGTGTTCGACGAGGTCCGGGCGGACCAGGCCGGCGGGGACGCCGGGACCGCGGACGACGAGCGGCACGTGCGCGCCTTCCTCGTAGAGGAACTGCTTGCCGCGGGCGTGGCTGATCCCGTGGTCGGTCATGAAGACGATCAACGTGTTCGCCAGCTGGCCTTCCTGCTCGAGGCGGGCGAGCACGCGGCCGACGTGCGCGTCGGTCAGGCGCACGGCGTCGAGGTAGTCGGCCCAATCCTGCAGCAGGATCGGGTCGCGCGGGTAATACGGCGGCAGGGTGACCTTCGCCGGATCCGTGGCGGCGCCGAGCTCGCGGACGACGCGCGCGCGGAACTGCGCCCGGGCGGCCTCGGGGCCTTCGCGCAGTTTGCCGCCGTGCAGCTGGACTTGCATGAAGAAAGGCTGGCCGGGCTTGCGGCCGGCCCAGTCATGCGAGTCGTAGATGGCCGGATCCCATTCGAAGTTGTAGTCGGTTTTGCCGAGGCGGCTCCCCGCGCCGGCCTTGGCCTTCTTGCCTTTGGCGGCGCCGAACGACAGGCCGCGGAAATCCAGGTCGGGCAGGCCGCTGCCGATGCAGGTGTAATAGCCGCCTTGCTGGAAGAGCTTCGGCGTCGGCGTGACCTCCTTGGGCAGGTTGATCTTGAGTTCGCCGCGCCCGCTGCGGTGGTGGTGGGCGCCGATCGTCGTCTGATACATCCCCGTGACCAAGGCGGAGCGGCAGGGCGAGCAGACCGGGGCCGTGACGTAGGCTCGGCTGAAGCGCGTGCCTTCCTTCGCGAGCCGATCCACGTGCGGGGTGGCGATGGTCGTCTCCCCGTAGCTTCCGAAGTTCGCGGACATGTCGTCCACGATGAACCAAAGGACGTTGGGTCGGTCGGCGGCGACCGCCGTCAGGGCGAGCAGCAGGCAGAGGAGGGGACGCATAAAGGGGTTAAGACAAAGGGGTCAGACCCCATTAATGGGGTCTGACCCCTTCATGGGGAAAGTGAGGCTTATTTCTGGGTGAAGACGAATACGCCGTGCTTGTTCGCGATGACGATGTCGGGCTTGGCGTCCTGGTTCACCTTGCCGGCGAAGAACTGGGTGCCGACGCCGCTGTCGGAGTCGATGCGGCGGGGGACGAAGGTGGCGGCGCCGGCGGCGTCGCGGTTCAGTTCGAACCAATAGAGCACCGGGTCGGCGTTGGGCTCGTCGTCGCCCTTGATGCCGTGGGCCCAGCGGCGCTTGCCGCAGATGATGTCCGGCAGGCCGTCGCCGTTCATGTCCCGGAGCTCGACGGCGTGAATCTGGCTGAAACCCTTGCCGTCGGCGTTGTCCTCCTTGGTCTTGCCGAGGATGACGTGCTCCTTGAAGGAGCCGTCGGCGTTCTGTTCGAACCAGGAGAGACCGTAGCTGTGGGCCTTGATGCTCGTGATGACGTCGTTGCGGCCGTCCTTGTTCACGTCGTAGACGTACATCTGGGCGCCGCCGACGCCGAAGTTCGCGGCGTGGAACTTCCAGTCGGAGTCCTTGGAGATGTCGGCCGGCTGCTCATACCAGCCGTTGGCTTCGAGGATGTCCATGCGGCCGTCGCCGTTGACGTCGCCGGCGCCGTAGCCGTGCGTATACTTGAAGATCTTCTGGTCGTTGGCCTTGTTCTTCGGCGTGATCGGGCGGAAGCGGGCCTTGCCGAAGGGATTCTGCCAATCGATCTCGGCATAACCGAACTGTCCGCCGTGGCGACCTTTGTTGTTCTTGGGGTCCTTGACGAGGTCGCTGGTGTGGCAGAGGAGCTCCGGCTTGCCGTCGCCGTTCATGTCGACGAGCTGGGGGGACTCGCCGTCGGCGACGTCGAAGATGTTGTGGACGGTCCAAGGGCCGGCCTTGCCCTTCGGGTTCTCGTAGACGAGGGCGGGGTCGCCGGGGAAACCGAAGACGAGGATGTCCTGCCAGCCGTCGGCGTTGAAGTCGTAGGCGTAGGCGACGAAGTAGTCCGAATATCCCGTGGCGCCGTTGAAGGGCGTCTTGTTCGGTCCTTTGTCGTGCGAGGGCTCGACGGCGTAGGCGATGCGCTGCTTGAAGTCGGGGCCTTTCCAGATGAACCAGCCGGCCGCGACATCGACGTGGCCGTCGTGGTCGAAGTCGCCGACCGCGCAGCCTTCGGCCACGAAGTCTTTGGTCAGGGTCTGCTTGTCGAAGGACAGTTCACCGGCGACGCAGCCGCTGAAGGTCGCGGCCAGGAGGAGGGGGGCGAGGGATCGCATGGGGGTTACGAGTAATACACCTCCTGCTCCGTTTGGTTGCGAGGAGTTTTTGGCCTGAAAGCTAATCGAGAGCTTATGACTATTCCAACCGGCCGAACATGATCCGTTCTTTACGGCTGGGGTCGGAGTCACCCTGGGTCACCGCCAGCCAGACGGCCCCGTTGCTTTCGACGAAGGTGGGGTATTGGAAGGATTTGGTGCTCTCGAAACGGTATTTGCGCTCCCAGTTCAGTCCGTCCTTGGAGACGTCGACATTGAAGACGCTCCGGCTGACTCCGTCGACCCGGGTGCTTTCCTGCCAGCCTAGGTAATACATCCCTCGGAACTTATCGAAGGTCGGTTTGGAGCCGGCGCCTTGCTTGACGAAGGCCTTCTCGCCCCCGGTCGTCCAGGTCCGTCCGTCCGGGCTTTCGCAGAACCAGTAATTGTGGTCGCCGTTCTCTTGGCGGCAGATGGCCAGCCAGGTGCCGTCGGGCAGACGGTTGACCGCAGGCTCCGT
>JACCDO011066410.1_pt1 | contig 24547 bp, 31 predicted proteins | sample 7446101 | NCBI WGS metagenome assembly JACCDO01 (sample SAMN15323440, study PRJNA562643) | freshwater metagenome | isolation source: river surface water | place: USA:Blue River Watershed | collected 2017-08-16 | reverse complement strand
GAAAAAGAAAGATTAGAGAATGAAAGACTTGAAAAAGAAAGATTAGAGAATGAAAGACTTGAAAAAGAAAGATTAGAGAATGAAAGACTTGAAAAAGAAAGATTAGAACAAGAACGTTTAGAGCAAGAACGCTTAGAGAATGAACGCTTAGAGAATGAAAGACTTGAAAAAGAAAGAATAGAACAAGAACGCTTAGAGAATGAACGCTTAGAGAATGAAAGACTTGAAAAAGAAAGAATAGAACAAGAACGCTTAGAACAAGAAAGATTAGAACAAGAACGCTTAGAGAAAGAACGCTTAGAACAAGAAAGACTGGAGCAAGAACGTTTAGAGAATGAACGTTTAGAGAATGAACGTTTAGAACAAGAACGCTTAGAACAAGAAAGACTGGAGCAAGAACGTTTAGAGAAGGAAAGATTAGAACAAGAACGCTTAGAACAAGAAAGACAGGAGAAAGAACGCTTAGAGCAAGAACGTTTAGAGAAAGAACGTTTAGAGCAAGAACGCTTAGAGAAGGAAAGACTTGAGCAAGAACGTTTAGAGAAGGAACGCTTAGAGAAGGAAAGATTAGAGAAGGAAAGATTAGAGAAGGAACGCTTAGAGAAGGAAAGACTTGAGCAAGAACGTTTAGAGAAGGAAAGATTAGAGAAGGAACGCTTAGAGAAGGAAAGATTAGAACAAGAACGTTTGGAGAAGGAAAGACTTGAAAAAGAAAGATTAGAACAAGAACGCTTAGAGAAGGAATCGCAAAATAATACAATAAATTACGAAGAAATGACATTAGATGAACTGAGAACAGTATGTGCAAATAATATAGAAAAACTACGTGAAAATGATGATACAATAACTGAAATTAAAATCAAACGTATGGCTAGAAATGCACTATTATTTTATAGTAAATATTTATAAACTTTACGATCATTGGTAAAGTTTAAATCTTAATGCAAGAACAATATATACCTGCATGATCTGTAAGATTTTTAGTAATAAAATCATCTAATACATTATAATTTATAATTTTAATATTTTTTGTATATATCCAGTCAGACTTAACACCATATACAGAAGTTGGTTTATTAAATGGAACTGCCTTATAACCATTTTTCTCTAAAATAGAATGACCTCCACTCCAAAAGTATAAGAATATTTCTTTTCCTATTTTATATGGCAAATATGACTCTAGTCGTTCATTGAATTTGTTTTCTCCATTAAAATCTCCAAGAATAATATCAGGGTAACCGACTGTATTAAAAATCCCATTTATAAAATTATTTTTACATTCAATATTTGTAGTAAATAATTTATCATCAAAACGACCACCTGGTAAATGTAAATTAACCAACGAATACGTTATATCATTTTTACTAAAAACCACGTAAACAAAACATCTATCAACTATATTATTATATGTAAATTTATAAGATTGAGAATCAATAATAGTAATATTTGGTTTTACATATATTGCATTACATAGGTTATTATCTAAAGTAGATTCTGCAGAGCAAAAAGCAATTCTAGAGTATCCATTAAGCCATTCGTCTGAGAATTTAAGATCTTCTTGAGTACAGATGATATCAGGAATGAAGTTTATAAACTTTGAAATTTTAGATTTGGATGATTGATTAAATCCTTGAACATTTAGGGATAAAATGCTTATCATTTATATTATAAACGATAATATTGGTTTAAATTGAAAAAAATTAAACGTTTACATTTTAATCAAACACATGAACTTATTTAAAATTACTTATTCTGCTGAAGATGATGAAGAAATATATTGTGTATTTTATATATTTGCAAAAAATATAAATACTGCTCTAGATAGATATAAAGAATTTTTCAAATTTGAAGCATTTCCTAAAGAAATGGAGTTATCATATGAAGATGCAAGTAATTGTATTGAAAAACGTAAAATTAATGCAGATATTAGTGCTATAATAAAAGCAATATATGTAGAACATGATTTTTGTAAGATTTATTGGATTGATAAAACAGTTGATCAATATGTAGATGATGAAGATAAGACTGAAAGTATAAAGGAGTATTGTGAAATAGAATTTTTATAAACTTTACAAAGTAGTAAGGTTTAAGTATTTATATTTATAATATAAATGTTTATAATTAAAGAACGTACTAAAGATTATATAATTTATAATTTTTTAGAAAATGAAATAGCACATGGAAAGACACAACTAGGCAATGATTTAATTTTAAGGAAGTATATGGAATATAAGGATTCATGTAAGTGGTATCATTTAGCTAATAGTACAAGTGCGCATGTAATAGTATATTCATGCTCAGGAAATTTCATTGAAGACTCAGTGATAAGAGAAAAATTCTTTTCAATAGATTCATGTAAACTTAAGAAAAAAGATCATGTATTAATGAAATGTTGGCTTAAAGATATAACAATGACGGACACATTAGGATTAGTTTATACTGCAAATGAGACGTATATTAAGTAAAATTTTAAATTATATAACGTCAAAATTGAAAAAATATTCTATTTTGTCTTGCTAATCAAAACATGAACGAACATTTTTTCGATTATCCAACCCCAACATTCAATAATTGTAACTTTTATAATTGTAACTTTATCATGAAATACGAAGTAGATGATTTTACTCTTGATGATATTTATAACGAAACAATCAAGCAAGAACCAGTAGAACATTTTTCTGATTTACAACAAGAATCAGTACAAGAAATAAAATCAGTTCAAGAATCAGAACAGGAATCAGAACAAGAATCAGAACAAGAATCAGTACAAGAATCAAATGTTCAAACTAAAAAACAAAAAAGACAATATGTAACTAAAAAAAATATAACTCCCTTATTAGCTGCTTGTAAACAAGAAAAAAGAAGAATGCAGAATAGAATTGCGGCACAAAGATCTCGCGAGAAAAAAACCGGAAATATTTTATATTTACAACAAAGATATAAACAAGTCATGGGTCATTATCCTGACTTCGATAAAATTATCAGCGAGTCAGGCAAATTTGATAAAATTAAAGTTTCAAACACTAAAAGAAACTATATAAAGAAAAACCAACTTACAGATGATATTGTAGAATATAAACAACAAAAAAGACGCCTTCAGAATAGATTATCCGCGTCAACATATCGCGAAAAAAAACGCTACTACATTGATCATTTAATTCAAGTGATAAATCAATCTTACAAAAATTAAACTACAAACTTTAAAACTTTATATCAAATAAGGTTTTACTTTTCATAGCTTAAAGTATAATACATTTATAAAAATGCTTGATTCCATTTGCGATGTCCTTAAAAAATCCTACGATCTAGGTTATATTACATCAAGAGACGGAAATGCATCTTATCGTAGAAAAGATGAACCATATATTTACGTCACTCCATCTGGTACTAGAAAATATCATTTAAATGGAGAAATGCTTATAAAATTAAAAATAAAAAATCCTTCTAGAGACACTCTTCCAAGTCTTCAAGATTTGGATCTTGAAAATGAACTTGAACGCGTCGATGATGAAGTACAACGTCGTATTATTGGCCTAGTTCCATCTGGAGAATTACCACTTCATTTCATGATGCAATATCATGTTCCTCATAATCGTGTTGTATTGCACTTACATCCCACTTATACTGTAGCAGCACTTTATAAAAACGTAGATCTACAAAAATTAAGCGACGATTTCATTGAACTAAGACGTTATACTAGAGTTGCTCCGTCAATAGGACCTGTAGATGCAATATCAAAAGAACTTGCAAAACGTGTTATTGATGCACTTGGACTTGATCCTATAACAGGAGAAACAAAATATGATATAGTAGCACTAGATAGACATGGGATTGTTGCAGTAGGTCCAGATGTATGGACATGTTATGAGCATGTAGAACGTTTAGAACATATTTGCAAAATTTCACAAGTTTAAAATGAAAAATATCATATAGCAGAAAATGATTCAAAATGCAAGATCTAAATTACTCTTATATTTCTGCTTGCACATTTAGTCCTATAACAAAATCTCACTACTTTTATGGAGAAGGAACAAAATATTCAATCGATAATCACGATGAATCAATTCATACACTTATAAAAGAATGGCGACTATTAGCGTTAATGCATGAAGATGACATGCAACAATTCTGTTTATTTATTCCAGTAAGATCACGAATTTATTATAACTTAGATATAGATTTGCATACAAGAAATATATTCTCAAAACAGTATGTATTTCATAATGATAAAAAATATTATAAAGACACAATAATTACTAAATTATTAGCAATAAATGATATTAAATATAATTTTAAGTCTACTAATGGACTTGTTGATATAGAATATAAAGATTTTTTATCAAAAATCCTATTCCTTCAAACTTATGAAAACGAATATACTACAGCTAGCTTAATGAATCGAAAAAATACAACTAAAAAAATATTAGAAAATTATATATCATGTGATATTATAGATTCAATTATATTGGAACTCATTGATCCGTTTTTCTATCTTAATGATATTGATGTAAAAGTATCACTTCCTAATATTAATGTTGAATTTTGCGTATTATACACTCGTCGCGGACTGTATTTTGCAATACCAATTGAACTATTTGGTTTTGGAAATAAACTATATCTTGAAGTAGTTCTTAATAATTCAATCATTTTCTCAAAAGAATTAACATTTAACTGTTATACATACATAACAGGCGGTTTGGGAAAATGGACAGATAATATATCAATGCTAAAATTAGATATCGATCGCGCATATAAAAATTTAAAACAAATTTAAACCTTACACAATCGTAAAGTTTATGAATTTTTTATATTCTTTAAATCACCTGCGGAATGACGTAATGTCCACTTTAATGAACGTTTTTTCCAATCATTTCCAGATGCTTTTCCACTCATTATATAAATATCTCCATGTTTTAAAATTCTTGTCATTATTTCTCCACTAGGAGAACCTGCTGTGTACCATCTATAATGTATTGGAAAGTCTGCACCTAATCTAACGCCTATAACTTTAGAACGTTCAGTATCACCATGCCATCCTATAAATGTTTTATTTACATCATAGTAGTAATTTCCTTCTGCAAAAAGTTGTGAAAATTGATCTCCAAATAAAACATGAAATGATTCTCTAAGCTCGTTTAATAGTGGTAATTTATTAAAATTTACAACAGTTCCTTTTCCTTCTTCAAATTGTGAATCTTGATCAAAATCAGCAAAGCATAAATTATGACGTGCATTTTTATTAACAACTCGTCCATACATGAATGCTTTTTTATCTTTTTCCAAAGCATCTTGCTCTAAATATAAATCATCGGGATTTATACCAAATAAATTATATAATCCATTATGAAATATAATAACACATGCATCAGGTTTATCACCATTTGATAATTCAATAATTTCTCCACCAAACTCGTTAGCTAAGTCACGTAAAAAATTTTCATTAAATCCTTCTTTTGCTTTTTCTCCAATAATCTGCATACCTGCATGATTTTCAACACTTTCTGAAAATGTTAAGGTAAATGTTTGTGATTTCAAACGATCCATTTTTAAATTAACGTGAAAATAACTAATTTTTCAATTTTATAATCTAAAACAACTTAAAGAATAATAACTTTAAATATAAATATGAGTCAAGAAGACAGAATAAAAATATTGGAAGATAAAGTCCAATATTTAGAGAATATTATACTGAAAGAACGCCTTGAGAAAGAAGAACGTTTAGCCCAAAAGCAAAAGCAACGTGAAATTTTACAAGAACAAAGACAGAAAGAACGCGAACTTAAGCAAAAAGAACGCGAACTAAAACAGAAAGAACGCGAAGATAGTAAGAAAGATATTCGCGAAACTAAGAAAACAATTAAGTTAAAACATCAACAGTTATCTAAAACATTAGATCAGCTTACTTCATCCGTGTTTAATGATTTCCATCTCAATGGAAATATATTACGTCAAGGTATTAATGGGATTGTAACATTCCTTTTAACTGGACCTCTTAAAAATAGATACATTTGCATAGATCCTATTCATCATGTATTTATTTTTAGAACATTAAATGACAAAGTATTTCAAGACATTCATGCATCAACAATGTTAAGCTGGTTCATCCAACCAAATAAAGATATAATCGTTGAAATAATCAATGAATTAAAAGATATAACAAATGATAATTGTAATATCTCAATTGCAAACGATTTATACGATTTACTAATGGGTCATTATAATAAAATATTTTTACAAGAATTAAGTGTTGCTACAGGCCAAAATTAAAATCTAGGACCAAAAATCCAATCAAATATAATTTTACCAATAAAATATAAGTATAAATGTATTTCGAAATAATATAATGTTGGTAATAAGGTTAATATAAATGTTGCGATTGATAATGATTTTTGAGTTGAAAAATCTTGTTTTGCATCAGCTTCATCAACTGTGACTAATCTTGTACTTTGGATGAAAGTTAATATTAATGCAATTAATATAGTACACATTAATATAAAATAGACTAGTTCTGAAACTTCACGTGTCATTAATACATATGCACATTGGATAGCAAATGTGGTACAAATCATGGTGCCAATAGATAATTTTTTAGCATCATTCACGAGTTGATTTTCGCTATCTTGTAATTGTAAACAAGAAATATAGCAAGCATATACAATAAGTAATGTAACTGCAATGTAAATAGAGTAATAAGGATTATCCTTAATCATTTTTTGTATTTTTGGGTCGAGCATTTATAATACTTACAGAAAATGATAAAAAAGTTAAGAAAACCTCAATAAAAAATGATAAAACCTTATCCTTATGTAAGGTTTTTAGTTTAATTTTTAGTTTAGTTTTTAGTTTAGTTTTTAGTTTAGTTTTTAGTTTAGTTTTTAGTTTAGTTTTTAGTTTAGTTTTTAGTTTAGTTTTTAGTTTAGTTTTTAGTTTAATTTTTAATTTGATTCATATTCTTGCATGTTGCCATTTTCATCTACTATAAGTTTTTTATTTGATTTTTTAGTATCGTCAATTCCATATTCTGAAGCAACCATTTTTATTGCTTCAAATATATTTTCAGTTCCAGCTGGATTTATAGCTCCATTCTGAATCATATAATTATTAATATTTTCTGCCAATGTTTTAAGATTATTAGTGTTAAGCGGTACAAATGTAGTACCAGGAACAAAATTTACTCGTTCTTGACTATGCTCAGAAATTTTAGTACTTTTAACTTCAAAAGCAGATTTACCATTTGCATCAACAGCTTTAACTAAAGTATTATTACCTACTTGAATTTTTTTCAAGTGAAGTTCTCTCATACGTCTTTGTGCAGCTTGATATCTATCGGACATTTTTATTTACCTAATAGTATTAAGTAAAAATTCAATTTACGTTAGTAACCTCCTCTTAAACGTAAAACTAAGTGCAATGTACTTTCTTTTTGAATATTATAAATTGATTTTTAAAAATAATATGTAATATATACATAATGAAAAATATAGAGAAAAAACAATCTAATATCTCGCAAAATAGAATAAAAAAATTTTATAATTTATTCAAAACAAAGGTTGAAGACCTTAATAGTATGTTAATTTCAAATGAAAAAGAATATATAAATGCTCATTCAAAATTAAAAGTTAAATGTAATAATAATCATCTATTTGAAATATCGTATAATAATCTTAAAAGTAAACGTTGGTGTAATTTATGTTCTATTAATAAGAGTGAAAAATATACAAAAGCTTGTCTAGAAATTTTATTGAATAAATCATTTAAAAAATATAAGCCAAATTGGTTATTAAATTCACGTGGAAACAAAATGGAGTTAGATATGTATAATGAAGAATTAAAATTAGCTTGTGAATATAATGGAATTCAGCATTATAAATATATTCAATTTTTTTATAAAAATGAAAAAGAGTTTTTATTCAGACAAGAATCTGATAAATTAAAGGAAAAATTATGTAAAGAAAATGGTGTAACTTTAATTATTGTTCCTTATAATAAAAATATAATTGAAACTTTAAAAGAAAAATTAATAAAACTAAATTTTTCTTTTAATGAAATTACAAGTTCAGTTATTATTCAAAATGAAACCAAAAATAAATTAATAACTATAGTTCAGCTAAAGGAAGGTTCTATTTTATCTGATAAAGAGTTAATTTATTTTAGATCTGATAAAATCGATCTTAAATGTAATAAAAATCATAATTGGACAACAACGGTTCAAAAAATATTAAATGGTTCCTGGTGTCATACTTGCTGTCTTGAAGTCCAATTAGAAACTAAACGAAAAATTTCAATGTCACTTAAAGATTATTATTCAAAAGAAAAAGGTAAAAATAATAAAACACAATCGCATAATAAAAGAAGTGAAACAATGATTCAAATAAAAAAGGAAAGAATAGAAAATTTAGTAAAAGTTAATGAAAAAAAGTGTTCAAAGTGCAACATTATAAAGTCTTTAGACTTTTTTTGTAAAAAGAAAGCATCACAAGATGGATATCAATCGTGGTGTTTAAAATGTATAAATATTAGAAAAACTGAACTTAAATTATTAAAAAATAAAATGTATTTATTAGACACGCAAGAACAATAAAAGATGCAATATACTTTCTTTTTGAATATAGTCATCTAAAGTTTCTCATATCCCATCTTCTAATTGTTTCCATGCAAAAATTAATCGCTGTTGATCAGGTGGTATGCCTTCCTTATCTTGTATTTTTTGTTTGACATTTTCTATAATATCAGATGATTCTACATCTAAAGTAATTGTTTTACCTGTGAGTGTTTTTACGAAAATTTGCATAGACATTTATTATCATGCGTTTTATTTTAAATTGAAAAATTCATAAAAAAAATTAAACGTCAAAAATGTCGTCATCATTTCATTTCGATCATCCTTATCTCACTAAAAATAATAGAAATGTTCTAACTAAATTACAACAAATAGAAAATACAACAAAAAATACATTTGATATAATGTTTCATTCACATACTAAAGATATAAACAATTTAGTTTTTGAAAATAAAACCTTGCGCACTATTATAAAAACGCAAGAACTTAAAATTAATAGTCTTCAGAATCAAATAAATAATATGAATTCTAGATTTGACTCTTTTGTTCAAGATCTAATAAATATGGATAAAATAGAGTCGAAGAGAAAATTAGAAACTACACAACAATCGCAAATTCATGATGAACCAGTAGAAAAAAAATTTCGCTCATTTGACATAATTCCAATGATTAAAAATAATCGATACGAATTCCATTCTGTTGAAAATTCAGAAATAGCTCTAGTATATACAACAATTAATCTTAAAAAATCCTATCTAATTAACTATTGTTTATTATTGGAAAAATTACTTGGTGAAAATAAATTCACTCGTTTTCCAATTGAATTTATAAATAATAAAGATAGATTACAAGGAAGAATATTATACTACGATACTGAAAAAGAAAAAATTATAGGTACAAATTCAATGAGAACTCTTTTAACTCGTACTGGGGTTGAAAAATTAATAAAAACTTTAGCTAGTCCTAAGTTTTCTGAACTTAATATAAATAAAAACGTCTTGAACGAATTAGAGATTTTTAAAGACTCGTTATTTGACTTTTAAATTTTACTTTATATAAGATAAAGTAAATGCCATTTTCTTGTATACCAACTTGTACAAAAGGATCGCTATATTTAGGTTCTTCCGCATGTATTAATTATCTTAAAATACTTAAAATTGGAGTCGTCATATCATTATATCCATTAAAAATTACTGATACTTCTATAAAACAATATTATTATGAAATATCAGACTCACCTATAGAATATTTACGCATGAATTCAATATTAGATGAAACTCGTGAAGATATAAACGACGCACTTATTAATGGAATAAACGTTATGGTGCATTGTTTTGCAGGAATATCAAGATCATCTACAGTTGTACTTGACTTTCTTTTATCAACCGAATTATTATACATGACAAACTATGATGACGTATTGACATATATAAGAAAATTTAGACCACAGGTAAATCCTAATCATGGATTTAAAAAATTATTGAAACTTAAATACAATTTAATTTAAAATTCTCGATTTAATTTAAAGATATAAATCGTATCAATTAAATGATTTCTGAAATTTACAGACAAATTTATAATTGTGGAAAAGAATCCAGCGATATTACCAACTTACATGATCACTCGATTCGCGGTTTTTCTCGTTATGTTGAAATATTCTATATCGCTGGACAATATAATGTTAAAAATTTAAATCTCATGCATGCATTCACTTTATTAATGATTGATTTTGATGAATTAACTCATCTTGAATTTTTCGAAACTCGTTATTTATCATTGATTAATACTATAAAAAATAAATCAGAATTCTCTGTTTTCAGAAAAGTTATCTATGACACATCTTTACAAAATAAAACACTTATTGATAAAATGAAAGCAGTCATGCTAGACTTTCTAAAACATGAAATCATAAAACGAGAAATTTAATTAAATAAAGAACCAATATTTAATGGTATAGTAGAATTATATAATATCACTGTACTTATACAATTTCTTGATAATTTTTTATCCAACTTTGCAGTCTTAAATTCAACATCATATCTTGCTCCTTCAAATGGATAATAATTATCATTTTCATTATAAATATTAGGCCAATTTCTGAATAAAATGTACTTAGTCTTACTTAGTATCCATCTTGTTTTATTAATCAAACTAGTGCACTCTTCTTCAGTATTATTAAATTTTGTTCCTATTGGAATAAATTGTGAAACATCTTCATACAAATATAATATATTATCAAATATATTCAAACGGATTCTTACAACGTTGTGATAATTATCACGTTGGTTTATTTCTTCCCATGCAGTATCGCTAAAATTATCTTCTTCGCTATATATATTATATATTTGTGTCAAATTAATTTCCATTGAATATCGAAAATCACTAATGTCAATTATATTATATGGTTGTGTATCGTCTTTATGTAGTTTCCACACTATATCATTAATTTTAAACATATCGACATACGGATAACTTGTATATTTAATATAATGTATGCATGTATCCATATTTTCTCTCCACATGGCAAACGAATGCTCTTTATATTCATTTCCAGGTTTTAATTGATCATACAAATTTGATATAATCAAAAACATAGTTCCTTTTGAAGAAAAATATTTATTATTATTATCTATTATCAAGTCTCCTATATTAGCGCATTTTTTAATTGCAAACTGCGCTAGTTTTACGTAATATGGAGTACTACGTTTTTTAATGCAAAATGGAGAATTAGGACACTCATATATTTGAGTACAAAATACTTTAGGACTATAAGGTTTAATATATTCATAAATTAAATTTGCAGTATTATTACAAACTGGTAAAATTTTAAAAAAGTTTTGGATTTCCATTTATTATAATAACCTTACTTATTTAAGGTTATATTAAATTAGTAATCTAGTAATCATGAAACTGAAACTCGAAAGACATTGCGTACTCATTTGCTATAAATATTCCAGCTTCTTTTGTAGTTACATGCAAGTTATGTAATATATCTCTATATTGTTTACATATCTCAGTTTGATCATCTCTTGTAAAATCTTTATGTGTAAAAACGAACGGTAGAATAGTAGTAACTTTAGTTTGCTGTGTTATTGATTCTAACAAAATCGGATGAATATCTAATTTGTTGTCATCAACGTAATTTTTTATTTTTATTGACATTATTCTATCAAATCTTTCTCTATGCTCGTCATTTAAATCAAATTCTTGTAGAGTTGATTCTAATAATGGACTTGATAATTTTCTTGGTCTAAATAGTGGAGTATTTAATAAAGAAGTATTTGGTGATCCTATTGGAGAAACCTGAGAATCAATAGATAACTTTCTTGGTAAAATGAAAGGTGATGGAATCATTTTATATATCTTAATTTTATGTTAAATATTCAATTTATATTTTAAAATGTCATTAGCAGTTGGAATAGTATTAGCTACTTTAGCTACGTTATCCACAAATTTCGGAAATAATATACAAAAATGGGCATTCAATAACGTCATAATAGACCAATATTATTATAAAAACAAATATTGGTTAAGTGGACTACTACTTAGCATTGTCGGATCTATTTGCGACTTATTTGCATTAGCAAACGCAGCACAATCTATTGTCGGTCCACTTGCTTCTATTGGTCTCATTTCTAACTTAGTCTTTAGTCATTATTGGTTAAAAGAAAACATAACAAGAAAAGATATAAATTCTACTATCCTGATAATTATTGGTATAACAATAATACTTGTATTTGGTAATCATTCAACACAAACATATACTATACAAGACTTTATTTCTTATAGTTCAAAACCTTCTAGCATATTATATATCTTAACCATAGTTGCAATATCTTTATACTTAATAAGACATGTGAATTTAATAATAAACATAAGGGAACGTCTAAATACTCAAGATAGTTCTGAAACTACTCAGTTAGACGAATATGTTGTTGGAAGACGCCTATCTCTTTTACGAACATATAACGAATACAAACGTAATTTTCCAAAATATCTAGCAATATTAAGTGGAATATTAGCTGGAAATTCTATTTTATTTGCGAAAATTTGTTCAGAATTATTATCAACAGCAATTAGTACAAAAGATCTATCTCAAATATTTTCTATTTTTGGGTTTGTGTCAATAATATTACTTGTTTTTTGTATAGTGTATCAACAACGATATTTAGCAAAGGGTTTAGAGTACTTTGACGTTTCTATCATTATTCCTATATTTCAATGTGCATTTATTTTAACAACAATACTAAGTGGTGGTTGTTATTTTATGGAATTTGCAAAATTAAATGAACTATCAATCATTATGTTTGTATGTGGTACTATTATTATATTATACGGAATTGAACAATTAAGTCATTCTGTAGAAGATGAACCAATTTCTAACTTAGAATTAACACAAATAGAAAGTGATTACACAATCTTAGGTATTATTGAAGAAGAAGTTTAATTACATTGTATCTGGATTTAAACGTTTTCCGCGAATAAAACGAACTGGTTCAAACGTAAATTGTGAACGTTTTGGTTTTTCTTCTGTATCAAATTCTTCCGCTTCATCGTAATAATACTTCATTTTTGGAACTATTACCGTTTTTATCCAATCTCTTAAATTATCGCTTGCTTTATTAATATTTTTTTGATTAAACTGGGAAGCAATGTCTACTAAGTTATCAACGAAATGAGTAGACAACCAGTATTGATAATTATAGTCTAATTGATAATTAATACGTTGTATTGACTTATAATCAAATAAATATATACTACCGTATTTTATATTCGCAAAATGATACCAAGCTTGTCTTAAATCTACTAAGTGATAAAAATCAGCCATAAAATGTTTTGATTTTATGAAATCAGAAAAAGTACTTTTATAATTTATTACATCCTCATGGAATTGATTTTCAACGAATCCTTCAATACGATCAACTAGTTCTAATTCTAATTCTGTTAATAAATTTTGATATCTTACAAGTAAATTATTAAGTGTTAATTTATTCACTTGTAATTTTTGTTTAAAATGAAGCGTTATGTACCAATTATAATTTATTGATTTTAATAAATCCTCATGCAATATTTCTAAACCATCTAATATTTCTTGTTGCCAGTAGGAATCATCAACTCTATATGATTCTGGAGTACGCGATAATGCAAATTCAAAATAATTTAGCGGTTCTATGTCTAAATGATCACCCCTTGTTTTCTTTTCAGTAGGAAGTGGATTTTCTAAATATAAACTAGTTTGTTCCTTGTTGAATGACTTGATATCTTTATTTAATTCATATTGCATTACTTTAGTTATCTCTAATTTTTTAAATTCTTCTTCTAAAGTTTTATCTTGTAAATCTATGCATGGCTCTAATATAAAAGAGTAAGGATCATTATTTTCACATGTCTCTCCAATTAATATAGGTTCAAAAGGTCCATTATCTATTTCTATAGTAAGTTTTTGAATTTTAGTCTGACTAGTAGTAAACATACTTTCGTTTAAGTTTTTTGAGTTAACTATATTAAAGTTAATATATCGTTTCATGTCTCTATTATATTTTGGAAGATAATTATATATAATATCTAGGACATGATTTCTAAATAGATTTATATTATGTTTGAATTCTTCATCTTTAACATCGACATAGTATAAAACTTCTTCTTGTAATTTAAAAATATTAATTAAACTATCACCATTGGTATCTATCATAAATTTCAATTGAAGATAAAAAAGATATTCGAGATGCTCAAGAATTTTTAGTAAAGTCCATGAGTTGACTAAGGTAGCAAAGTCATTTGTATCCTTAATTTTTAAAACTTGTGTATCAAGAATGATATCAAGAGTTTTCTTATCTATTATTTTTTTTGCAACGTTAATATAATTTTCATTAACTAATGTATAATTATTTGCAGGTTTTGGTTGACTTTTTTTCTCTAAATTATAAAGATATTTACGTTGTTCGATTGATAGTATAGGTATAAAACCAATATAAATATTTTTATAATATACATATAATTGTTCAAGTGGTATTACTTTAATTAGATTCTTAAAATCAAAATTTGCTTTAATTTTAGCAAATTTACATATTTCTTCTAGAACTATAAAAATTTCTTTAATATTTTCTGTGGTTAAAAACTCTTCTTTCGTAAGAAATGTTGGAATTGTAAACTTTGGAGCAGCGAAATCTATTGATTTATTCTCAATGCATTTTTCGTCTTTCCATTCAAACTTTGGATAAGGAACGCAATCTTCTTTGCGAATGACAGAATGAATAACGTTATCTTGAAGTCCAAGTTGTTTAAATTTTAGTAATAGGTTTTTTTCAGATTTTAAGACACTATGACTTCTTTTTCCATGGAATTTAAAATAATCATCCATTTATAATATATAAATGATTTTGTTTTTACTTTAAAATACTTAAAGTAAATTATAATTTTCTAAAGTATGCCCAACCGTTTCTATCATTTGGCTCATATCTAACCAATTCATAATTTTTGTTTTTCATTAAATCTTCACATACTAATTTATTTTTATCAACATTAATATCATCTAAGATCCAATGAGTGACTCTATCTTGTAAGTCTTTATAAATAAAATAAGAATCCCAATCTCCGCCGTCATGTACAACTAAATCAATATGATCATGTGGAGTAAATAATGTTGATTCTTGTGAATTTGCTAAATCAATTAAACATAAATATTTAGATTGTTCCATATGTTGTAAATGTGGAAATACTTGAATAATATCATCCCAAGTAATTCTTTTATGTCCAACAGTTCCATGGATGAAATGGATATTTGGTTTGCTAGAATAATATTGTCTTGCGAATTCCCATTTTTCCTTGTTGATTTCAAAACTGTAAACTTCAGTATCTTTTCCTTCAATTCCATGTGCAATACATTTAGTTGTTCCTTGACCATTCCAACAACCAACATCATAGATTAATTTAAAATCATTGCTTTTTATAAGTTCAACTATAAAATTACCAATAGATGAACCAATATTAATTTGACCAATATTATTCAAACTGCATTCAGTAAAACCTTTTTTATCTTCGCTATACCACACCATTTTAAAATGAGTAGTCTCTTATTTAAATCAATATTTATTTCAATTCATTTATTAACTTATTAAGATCAACTGGAGTATCAATTGTTACGCATTTATTATCATTATCCCACTGATTCGATTTTGAATAAACAATGGTATGAGTTTTGGTAACGCTTGTTAGAAATTCTTTTATGTCTCTTATATGAGCATCTCCGAAAAAACATATACTAGCAAGTGGTGGTACTATATTTTTTCCAAATTTATCTTTTGTCTTAAATAGTCTTAAAAACCAATAAATATCTAATAATATCCTTAATCTATTTATCATGTCATTATAAAAACGTAATGAAAATTTCAATTGTTGTTGTTTAGAAAAAATAGTTTCCATATCAACGTCATTTGAAATATCTATAAGAACTTCTTTAAGTAATTCAGAACTTAAAATTGTATCTCCAATTGATTTAGCATTCAATTTAATATTCATTACATTAACATAATCTGATATCCATGCATCTAAATACTTTAGTAAAAAATCTGTTTGACGATTGATTCCGTTATGATATAATTGTTTTTGTATATAAGAAATACCAATTGTATCTTTGTCATGTAGTACTTCATGATAAAATTGTTTCAAGTCTAAGCAAAACAAATTTATATAATAAAATAACTTATCTAATATTTTTGTAAAGTCATTATTTGAATTAATACAGTAATATTTTAAACAATTTACGAAATTTATTAATGGTTGAATGTCAACTGAGCTATTAGGATGATGTAACATTGCAATTTCTTGAATAGCAGCTTCAAAAAAATATTTCATCTCGTATTGATTGAATACTTCGTGAAATTGTCTTATATCTACGAAATGCCAACGTATATTTTTGGCTGCACATATAGAATATTTTTGTTTAAAACAACTTATATGATTATGAATAACATTATCAATTGATTGGTTTCTGTCGCTAGTATCTTTATTTCTATGACTAAATATGTTTTTATACTCTTTGTAATTTATATTTTCTAAATCATTCTTAAGATAAAATTGTTCAAGATTAAAATCAATTGGATATTTTTTTGATGCTAATTTATCAAGTTCAACAAATAAATCATCTCCATAAAGTTCCGCGCAATCATTTTTAAGATCGCATGGGTTACATGTTTTTCCGAGAATATTAGAATGATAATCTCCAAATAAAATTACGACAGGTGGTTTAAGTCCATTCTTGATCCATGTATTAGCCATTTCTCCATTTGGTGAAAGAATATGACATGATATTGGACCGCTTATTTTTTGGAATATTCTTGAACCAATAAATAAACCATTTTTTAAGTTAGTAGGAACTATTGGAATTATTTTAACACCTAATAATTGTTCTTTTTCTGCAACTGATAATTGATCTGCATGAATTTCTAAATAATTCAAACGCTGATTTGATTCAATCTCTGATATTTCTTCTAATACTTGTGGTTGTACTTGTTGTGGTTGTGCTTGTGGTTCTTGTACTTGCGCTTGTTGTTGTTGTACTTTTGGTTGTGCTTGTGGTTCTTGCTGTGGTTCTTGTTGTTCTTGTGGTTCTTGTGGTTGTACTTGCGCTTGTTGTACTTGCGGTTGTTCTTGTTGTTCTTGTTGTTGTACTTGTGGTTCTTGTTTTACTAATTCTTTACAATATGCTTTACCTATGTCAGACTCTTTTTTTGGTATCCAATAAAAAGGTGGTTTTGGCTTACAATCTTTCATTAATCTATTAGCATTTCTCCAGACTTGTACTTGTGGTGCTGGTGGTGCTGGTGGTGCTGGTGGTGCTGGTGCTGGTGGTGCTGGTGCTTGTTGTACTTCTACTTCGCTAGGATTACCGCATTTTTTTCTAAATGTTTCGTAAACAGATTTTCCTACGGAAATTGCTCTTTTAGTTATAGGATTCATAGTTGGCATATTTCTCCATTTAACACAATCTTCTTCAGATATGTTCATTTATACTAATTAATAAAAAAATATTAAAAATACATTACCATATATTGTAAGGTATTTATTTTCTCTTGATAGAACTTTGAGCCATAACGTTTAATAATGGTTTCATTTGTGGTTCTTGTAACAGTACTTGATTTTGATTTACAGGAACTACAGCTTGTTGTAATTTTAACTCTTGAGCTTCTTGTTCTTTTTGTGTTAAAGTTTGTTTTATTTGTTCATTTTCTGCTTTCAATTGATTTATAGTATTCAAATGTTGTTCATGATTTCTTTGTGCTAACTTATCTATATTATCCAACATATCTTTTGTTTGTTCTAATTCTTTATTGGTCATATATAAATCTTGTTGTAACTGATCACTATTACTTACATAAGTAAAGTATTCTTTAGAAGAAATAAGGACTAAAGCAAATCCTACTAATACAAGAATAATAATCTGATTTTTTGTTAATTCCATTTAGTATAATAGCTAGAAATTAATATAAAATTTTTCACATTCCTTTAATCATGATTTTCTAAAAGTCCTTTTATTTCTTCGATCAAAACATTATCTGTTATACGTTTATTATCCGCTGTTTTATCAACTAAACGTGGAGTAGAGTTAAAATCTTCAAATAGAAGTACATTTTCCATAAAATCATCTTTATTTACGTCTTTATTCATCTCAACTTCTACCAATACTTTATCAAGATGAACAATACAATGATCAAAGTCTGACTCATCCCTTATTTTCTCAAAAAATTCTTTTGCACGTTCATACTCGTTTGACATGTATCTCATTTTTGTAAATGGAAATCCACCTACATTTGTGATTTGAAAAAAAGTATTTATAACAATGAATGCTGTATTTTTCACCATTTTATATTTTATAAAAACTTTGCTTAAAATCAATTTATCGTTTAAAGATTCTTATTAAACTATTAAAATGAATCCATTTAATATTATTAGACGTTTTGGTCGTCACGGAGAATACAGCATTAATCTTTTACACTTTGACAAAATATGGTACGATCACAATAAAAAATCAATCTCGTTTTATAAATCAGGAAATAAAAACTACTCATTCACTTTTGATCATAACGAAGATGGTGTTAAAGAATATGAACAAATAATAACAACTTTAAATGATCATTATAGAAATGACTTTAAGAAATAAAATTAAATTAAAACGAAATGTTTTATCCACTATTATTATCTTGGCTTTTATCTTCAGCATATACCATTATAAATTTTAACATTATAAATGTTTCATTCTATTTTCAAATCTGGTATAACTATGAACTTTTAAAAATTTTATTTTTTATAGCAACTAAAGTTCAAGGACAATTATATTTAACTCTTTTAACTAAAGATTCATTCGACAAACGTATTAAAAGATTTTTATATTGTAGTCTAGGAATATCTGTATATTTATTCCAAATTAACATTATACAAATTGGATTAAATTTACTAATGGTGTACTTAGTTAAATATATTAGAGTAAAATATGACAACAAATCAAATAAAAATGTATAAACCTTACGCTTGTGTAAAGTTTAAATTTCAAACTCTGGATCATTATCTGGATTAAAGTTCATTACTCGTTTATTTTTTATATTTTGATTCTTTGGTACTTCTTGTTTTTCTTGTTCAATATTTATTAAAAATTCATCTTTTGTTATCTTGTTATAACTTGGAAATTCTTCAAATAGATACATGGAAAAATAATGATCAATATTATCCTTTCTAATATGAAAAAATAACATTGGAAATTTACTAATATGTTGAATAACTTGAGAATTATTCCAAATGTTTTGCCATGTAAGTGCTTTTTTAGATTGGCAGTTGCACCATGATATATGGCCTTTTGATTCTTCTCCGCAATATTTGCAAGTAATGTAAAAACCCATCGTAAAATTTTAACGACAACACAATTTAAAATTTATTCATTTTAAAGCCCAACAATTTTTGGATGACAAAAAGCCAATTCCAATAAAAAAATTAACAGTAAGTTGCATGTACTTAAATTTCCTGTAGGAACTACAAGATTTGTAGAAATACATTTACCAATAATATATCCTGTATAATTAGTTATAGGATCTAATATCCATCTAGCTCTCCATCCAGAAAAATATTCCCAAATTTCACAAAATATTGAAACAATTATAATAACTAGATCTATATTTTTAATGAATATTCCAATCGTAATATATATTAATAAATGTCCTATAGTCCATCCATCTATATTTTCTTTTGAACAATCATTATTTTTAGGATTTGTTGATACAGATTTGATCCAGCACTTTGCCCAGTCTGGAATATCTATTTTAAATTTAGTCATTGGGTCATCTAATAATGGATTTGGTTTATAACGTGGTCTTATTATAAAATTATAAAGAATCCATGTTAATGTCCACCATATAAAAATGACTAGAAGAATATTTATATCCTTTATAATTTCTGATATATTCATTTACTTTAATAAAATATATTCTTGATTAATTTAAAATGAAACGTAGTTATCAAAAGTTTTTGCCAAAACAAAAACAGACTAAACGTAGTAATATAAAAACATCGTTTAGAAAAAAATGTAGTACAAGTATTAATAGAAAAGGTTCAAAAGTTACAAGAACAACAAGATGTAATTCTTTACAACGTAGAGTAACAAAAACTCCTAAAAAAATAATTAAGAAATCAGCTAAACAATCAATTAAAAAGTCACCTAAAAAATCTTCCAAAAAGTCTGTTAAAAAGACATCTAAACAATCAACTAAAAAATCCCCTAAGCAATCAACTAAACAGTCAATTAAGAAATCACCTAAACAGTCTATTAAAAAGTCACCTAAACAGTCTATTAAAAAGTCACCTAAACAGTCAATTAAAAACACAACTAAAAAATCATTAGTTGAAAATTTTAATGAAGATATTAGTGACGATGAGCAATCATTACAAACAGATTATATAATTATACCTAAGTCTAAATTACATAAAAAATTATCTAAAAATTCTATCAAACAAATTCTATACGATAAAGACGAAAAAAGCGAATCAGACAGCGAATCAGACAGCGAATCAGAGAGCGAATCAGAAAGTGAGTCAAAGAGCGAATCAGAAAGTGAGTCAGAAAGCGAATCAGAGAGTGAGTCAGATAGCGAATCAGAGAGTGAATCAGAGAGTGAATCAGAAAGCGAATCAGAAAGTGAGTCAGAGAGTGAACCAGAAAGTGAGTTAGAGAGCGAATCAGAGAGTGAAACAGAAAGCGAATCAGATAGTGAATCAGAGAGTGAATCAGAAAGTGAATCAGAACTTGATAAGTATAGAAAAGAAACAATTAAGAAAGCAAATATGGATATATATGGCGAATTCGAGAGTGCAGAAGACAAAAAACAAAAAGAAGAAAGTAAATTAGAGGAAAAGATAGTAGAAAAAAGTAAAGTAAAAGAAGAAAGTAAAGATAATACATGTTCTTATAGAAGATGCAAACCAAAAGAAAGTCAAGAAGTAAAAGAAGATAAAAAACCAGTTGAAGTTAGTAAGATAGAAATTAAAGAAAAGGAAGAAGATAATAAACAACCAAAAAAGAAAAAATCTAAATTTGTTGATTCTCCAAGTATGAGTCCAAGAAAATTAGATAAAGATAAGTTTGAACAAACCCATGATCAAGATCAAGTATATTTAGAATTATTAGTTACATGTAAAATATCAAGACTAACAAATTATATTCCAGGAATTAAAAATGTTTTGGGACGTCATATAAAACGTGCACTTGATTCTTGTTATGTTAGACAACCAACTATTTCTATAGGAAATATATCTACAAAAAATATAACAGAAGGATTAATTTATAAAGCAAATATAACATTAATAACCCAAAAGAATGAAGAAGAGTGTGTATTAAGAATGTTACGTCATGCGTATTACGATATACATCACGAAGAACAAGAAGGAACAATAATAGTAGAATCAATCGATATAAAGAAAAGACATGAGAGTCCAATTTATATACAATGGTTTCCAAATAGATTAGAACAAAACTTTTTATTATCTAAAGAAGCAAGTGCAGCTATGCCAATAGAAAAATTAAGAATTCTAAAAAAACATGAGTCTGATCCAGCAAGAAAATATGAATTTGATTTGAATGTAAGAAAAACATTACAACATGAAGTAGGATTTCCATTTGAGCATGCAAAAGATGACGACGAAAGATTATTATTAACTTATTTTATAATAAAAACACTAGGTAATATAAAATGGAAAAGAGATTTAAATGTTTAATTTTTTATTCTTTAAAATGATTAAAGAATATTACGATGAGCTTGTAACATGTATACAAGCTAATATTTCATTTTATAAGACTATATGTTAAATGAGAATTTTAATTTAAAATGAAAATATAAATCATTGTTATTAATAACAATAATAAAATGACAAAAATAAAATATAATAATAAACTTCTCACTCATTGTTTAAACCGAGATAGAGCAACTCTTATAGGAAATTTTGACTCTCCAAATAGAGATATAAAAATAACTTTCCTGTGTAATTGCGGTAAAGAACATATAAAAACTTTTAGACAAATTTATAAAACAGGGGCATTATGTAAAACTTGTACATCAAAATTTTCAGTTGAAAAACGAAATAATACTAATGAAGTTAAAATTGCAAACTCAGATAATAGTTTTGCAAGCTGTGACAAATCCATATATCTTAAAGATAAAAGTATAAATCCAATAAAAATTGCCAAATATTCTAGTAAAAAATATGAGTTTACTTGTCCTAATTGCAAACATGATTTTATATCAACTATTTCTAATGTTTCTAATGGTCATTGGTGTCCGTACTGTGCAAATAAAAAACTATGTGAAATTGAAGATTGCAATAAATGTTTTAACAATAGTTTTGCAAGCTGTGACAAAGCCATATATCTTAAAGATAAAAGTAAAAATCCAAGAAAAATTGCAAAATATTCTCATGATGAATATGAGTTTACTTGCAATACTTGTGACCATGATTTCAAAGCGAGAATACAAACTGTTTCTAATGGACATTGGTGTCCTTATTGTACAAATACTGAAAGGTGTGAAGAAAATTGTAAACAATGTTATAATAATAGTTTTGCAAGCTCTGATAAAGCACAATACCTTAAAGACAAAAGCATTAACCCAAGAAAAATTGCAAAACGCATTGATACAAAACATGAATTTACTTGTCCTGATTGCAACCATGATTTTAAACTTTGTATATCATCCATTACTGATACTGATCACCCTCAATGGTGTCCTTATTGTTGTAAACCTCATAGAAAACGATGTGAAATTGAAAATTGTAAACATTGTTTTCATAATAGTTTTGCAAGCTGTGACAAATCCATATATCTTAAAGATAAAAGTATAAATCCAAGAAAAATTGCTAAATATAGTATGAGAAAACATAAGTTTACTTGTCCTGATTGCAACTACGATTTTGAATCAATTATTTCTAATGTTTCAAGGGGTTCTTGGTGTGGTAAATGCAAATATAAAACTGAAAAACAAATTTTTGATTTTTTAAGTTTAAGTTATAAAGTTCAGAGAGAAATTAAATTTGATTTTTGCAAAAATCCAAAAACAAATCAGCAATTACCTTTTGACTTTGTTATAGAAGAAAATAAAATAATTATTGAGCTAGATGGTAGACAGCACTTTGTTCAAGTTTCAAACTGGAATAGTCCAGAGAATACTCAACTTAGAGATATATATAAAATGAAATGTGCTAATAAAAATGGTTATAAAATTATTAGGTTAGTTCAAGAAGAAGTTTTTAATAATTTATTTGATTGGAAAACTGAACTTACACAAGCTTTAAAAAGCAACGATTATATTGTTTACTTGTCAAAAGATAAAATAATTTATAAAAATTATAGTATAAAATTTAATGAACATCTAATTGATAATTTTTAATAATTTATTTTAAAACGTAATATTGTTGATAACGTTTTAAAGTTAAGTTTTGTAATAAACAAATATTACCTTACATAGTCAGAAAATGGAAAAGAGATTTAAATGTTTAATTTTTTATTCTTTAAAATGATTAAAGAATATTACGATGAGCTTGTAACATGTATACAAGCTAACGATATAAATGGATCTCAAGACTTAATTAAGATTATAAAAACTAGCTTGCATAACCTAAATGAAAATGAGAAATTAGAATGGATTGAAAAAATAAGGATACAAGAAAATTTACTTAACGATAAACGCAAAGATAGTTTATTATCGTATGCTCAAGTTAATCAATGTGACAAAAAGTCAAATGATACAATTTTAATACTTAAACAATCATTAAACGAATTACAGAATACAGAAAAAATAGGAATAGACACAATTAATCATTTGCAAGAGCAACACGATACAATAAATAGAATGACTAATAAGACACAAAAAATTAATAAAGATATGGGATATTCTTCTAAACTACTAACGAAAATGAAATCAATATTTAGATAATTCAAGTTTAAAATTATGATACGGAATATATAATGCGTACCGTAGCAATTGAAACGGAACACTGTCATCGTACCGAATCGTCTGAAACCATGTCTGTTGTAACCTTAAATACTGATATTATCTTATCTCTTATAGAACGTAGTAAGCAGTTAACTAAAGATCTTGAAAATCTCTTAGTAATGACTAATGGATCTAGGCCAATTATAATCGCAAAACCAATTCATCTCTTACAGAATATAAAACAAGAAATAGATAATTGGAACGATTATGATCCATACACTTATCTAATCAAATTATCTGATACTCTTATCCCATATGAAAAAAGTGGAGAAAAAATTGGAAACGATTTCAAACATCTATTCGAATCATTATTTATTCTTATGTGTAAAAAATTACTAAAAGTGGAAAAAGATGGTTGTATCGGACTTAATACTGTCTTTTTATCTAATATAGTAAAAGTACGTGATATAAAATGGTTATTAAATATTATTGCTATTTACCATGGACGTGATCTTCTTTT
>JACCDO011532184.1_pt1 | contig 24552 bp, 14 predicted proteins | sample 7446101 | NCBI WGS metagenome assembly JACCDO01 (sample SAMN15323440, study PRJNA562643) | freshwater metagenome | isolation source: river surface water | place: USA:Blue River Watershed | collected 2017-08-16 | reverse complement strand
TATAGCTCAGTCCAATCCCATGATGCAGCTGCAACAGCAGAGGTCGTAGTATCACTTGTTGCTGCTGTAGCCAAGGGTTTTGGTGGCTCTTTCCATGTGGTCTCGCCTGTCTTGGTATTCTTCCAGTACTTGCGTTTATGCTTATCTGAATATAACTCTGTCCAATCCCATGATGCAGCCGTGGATGCGGGAGCAGTATTTGCATCACTGGTAGTAGCGGTAGCTGACTCTCGAGGAGGCTCTTTCCATGTGGTCTCGCCTGTCTTGGTATTCTTCCAGTACTTGCGTTTATGCTTATCTGAATATAACTCTGTCCAATCCCATGACGCTGTAATTGCAGGAGTATTAGTTGCAGACGAGTCAACAGCCGAACTACTATTAGTAATAGCTACTCCACTATAATTTGGTTTTGTCCATAATTTCTCTCCAGTGGTCTTATTCTTATAATATTTCCGCTTATACTTATCGTTATACAATTCCTCCCATTCATCGGTGGACATGACTACACGAAGATCAAGTTAAAAGGAGACCAGCAGTAGCCTTTTTTGGAATCTCGGGTCGATCGAAACCTACGAGTTCCGATTCCGGTATACGGTACCGGCTATTTCTTTAAAATTATTGGATATTGATACAGTAAAGGATCGAATGAATATGTTATTTAAGAACTATTCTTTTTGTATCATTATTATATATTCTTTGTCGTTGAACCTGTTTTTAGTAATAATAAAAACATCTCAATGTATAGAGATTCAAAGTTATTGTCTTCATTGTATATTGTCGTATTCACTTCTATTTTGCTGCAATTGTTGCGTTAACTACTATTGTCTCTCAATCCTTTGGAATTTTTTGCTGTTCAGGGAATTTAGGTATGACCAGGTAAAACCGGAAAGAAAAAGAAAAGAATGGAGAGTTTACGTGGTCGCATCTTGTCTGATGCTGGCGGTGGTCCAACTGACAGATCCACCAATATCTTTTTGATATTTTTGTGTGTATTATGCGCGGGTTGTGCATCAGGATTAACACAAGGACTTCTGTCTCTGGACTACACAGAAATGCTTATAAAGAGTAGAAGTGGTACAGCTTTAGAGAAAAAATACACCAAAAGGCTGTTACCTATCATAAGAAAACACCATTTATTATTAGTTACATTAATGCTTTGGAATGCTACAGCAACTGAAGCACTACCTATATTTCTGAATAAAGTTGTACCTGAATTTGTTGCAATTATTATCTCGGTTACGTTAGTATTGATTGTGGGGGAGATCGTACCAGCTGCAATATTAACTGGTCCTCGCCAGTTAGAGTTGGCTTATTCAATGGCACCATTAGTATGGGTTGTATCGGCATTATTCTTTGTTGTTGCTTATCCAATCTCCCTATTATTAGATTATTTACTTGGTCATGATGAAGGAGTCACTGTATACAACAGAAGAGAGCTTGCAACAATGGTCCATTTGCAGCATCAAGCAGGTAAAGATGCGTTAAGTCAACATGAAGCTATGGATCATGAAGAGGCTGCTATTATTGGTAATGCATTAAAATTTCGTGAAATGAAAGTAAGTTCTGTTATGACCAAGCTAAATAGCGTGTATATGTTGTCCAGCAAAGAGAAGCTGACTTATAAAATAATTAGTGAAATATTTAAAAATGGATACTCAAGGATACCAGTTTATGATGGTATACTCACTCACTCACTCACTCACTCACTCTTACTCACTCACTCACTATTACTTACTCACTCACTCATACTCACTCACTCACTCATACTCACTCACTCACTCATACTCATTCACTCACTTAGGTGACAATAAAAATGATATAGTAGGTATAATATTAGTGAAAGACTTGTTAACTGTGGATCCAGCAGACGGTACCCCAGTATTCAATTTTGTAAATTTATTTGGTCGCAAAGTCCACACCGTATGGCATGATGACAAGCTAGGTGATGCATTGCGCATGTTTAAGAATAACCGATCCCATCTAGCCGTTGTGCGGGATGTCAATAACAAAGGTCCTGGTGACCCATTTTATGAAACAATAGGAATAATAACAATGGAAGATATATTAGAAGAGATACTTGGTGAAGAGATTGAGGATGAGACAGATCAAGTAGACTCATCCTTAAGCGGTAAACAATCAAGGGATTTAGACATGGCTAGGTTACGTTTATTAAACCCTAAGTTTTCAGATGATCAGTTAGGTGAATCAGAAGTTAATGTTATTGCAGCACATTTTTTTCAAAATGTACCTCAATTTAAATCCCTATTCACTACTGTTGAAGCTATCAAGGCTTTCATACTGTCAAATGGAATAGTTGTAACGGTAACCAAAGACTCGGAGAATAGCAATGAGAATGTGTTATATAAACGAGGTAAAGTAAGCACATCCTGCTTACTAATATTGAATGGGAAAGTAAGTGTACATGCAGGTAAAGACGGCTTTGTCTCCGAGCTTGGACCATGGAGTACCGTTGCCGCTGATGCTTTAGTGAATCCCGCGGGATTATATACCCCTGATTTCTCTTGCTATGTAACAAGTGATAGTCTACGTGGTTTGCGGTTGACATTTGATAGTAATGATGACGCAATACTAAAAAGGAGTAAGAGTAACGAGGAGCTGCAAGAGATCACCATATCATCACAAGAAGGGCGTCGCAGCTCTGTATCCGCGGGTAAGACTATGTCATACTAGTTACAATATATATAATTTTACTTACTTCCTCAACTTCTAACTAGCTACAGCTGCAGCTGCAACCAACCAAGTGTAACCTAATTGTTTATACCTGTAAATATAGAAAACTTTTCTTGATTCTTTCTTGACAATCCCAAGTTTCCTTGAAGGAAATCTGTGTTTACATTATCAAATACTTCAATAATTGTCCCATCACTTAGTGCAAGGAAGTGTCGGTACAGCTTCACACGACCTGCCATGCTTACCTCAAAGATCCCGTAGTAAGTAATCCTATCATCACTTGGGTTATTGGGTTTATTCTTGCTGTGTAATGCCGCGTCAATTGATGCAGCTGGTAACTCTTTCACAACTGTTTTACGGATAGCACCATCACCACCTTTCCATACTTCTGCCCGTTGACATAGACTATGTAACTCTTCATGAGTGATTTCATAGTCGTTTGGGATGAAGAACTCGTCCTCGGTAGCGTGTAACCGCCGCCAAATATCTAGAATTCTTCCACCTTTATGTATATATATCAGGTAGTAATACAGAGCAAGTGAGGACAGGGTTATAGTACCCGAGTACAAGATGAGAGTGATCAAGAGACCACTGAATCCGCTAGACTCATCAACGGTAAACCTATACCATAGCTTGACAAAATCCCCGTATTGACAAGTACATGCACTAGAAGAATAGTCTTCTTTACATGCATCAATACTGTTACAATTATAGTTTCCATATCCTAAATCAACAATTAATATCAACAAGGGATCAATAACAGTTACAAACCCATATGAAGCAAGAAACTTACTTACCCCATTAGGGATAGCACCAGTAGAGTATATAGATAACTTTGCTAATAAGCAAAAAATAATGAATACAATGATATTACTCAACGGTCCGATGGCCACGACACCCACGTCAATGGCCGCCGCGATATTCTGCGACATATACTTGAAAAAAATAATGATTACACTCAATTGAAAGTTAAAAATAGGAATTTTTTGGGTTGATAATAATAAATATTGTGCAAGAAAGTGGATATATATGCGAAACCAGGTGGCAAAGAGGAAGGAGAAGACCGTTATGTAGTAGTCAAGTGTGCCTACTAAGTGGTAAGAGAGATCCCCAAATAATTCTAAATTCATAAAGGTTAGCTTTGATCTAGTAACCATTGTGGGTAATATCCTTTTCCTTTGACTTGGGTCGCTACAGAGTGCGGTGGTGAAGGAGTCGGTGTACGACAACATATATTCAACATCAGCAAATTCTGTCATATTTTTCCAGTCATTAAATGACTTAGTCATGGGATTACTACTCTCTTTTTGCAGCATTTCTTCATCCATACGTGGTCCATCATATTGATATCTACGTGTTACTTCATTCTCTACACCTGTTCGAGCGAAGTACGCATCACCTTGATGATGTACTGTCTCTGCACCTACTAATTTACCAGCTTGTTGAGGATGTAAAAAGCTTTCTTCATCTGAATCATATGCTCTTTCATAGACTTTATTCCGTTGTTGAGTAGCCGTTGGACTGCTGCCAAGTTGTTTCACTGATGATAGTTGTTTATGAAATAAATTTGATGTACTTATAGAATTTTTTAGTGATGATGGTGGTTGAGAGCTTGGAGGTCTCGGTTTATTCTTCAACGACTTTATTGATGACACAGAAGCAATACCTGATGGAGAAGTAGGTAGAATTTTACTTGATTCACTAATAATAGTACCGTCGTCGTCATCGATGTCGTCGTCATCGACCGAGACCTGCTTGATGAAAGAAGATTTCCAGAATGAGCTTGTATTTGACTTCTTACTAATCCCTTTTTCCGATAATTTCTTATCTAATTCATTTGTTGCTTTACTACGTTTAAAAAGTTTTTCTACTGTATCTAGCCGTTGGCTTGAGTGCTCAATACTGTCCTTCGACGACGCAATCATTGCCATATCACTCACTTCTATTGTAGTAGAAATATTTTTACTTATAAAATCTAAATCATAGATACCCTTTTCAATATCTGCAAATCCCTGTTTATTTTCATCTGTAACGGCTTTAATAGGTAGTCTTCTAATTTCTATATAGCCGTTACATAACCAATTTTGTAAATCTTTTGCTATAGATTTTTCTATTGTACGGAAATGTTGTATTGATGGAGATGGTGCACCACGCAAAAATGGTAGTCGGAATTTGCCGTCTACCAAGTTAATCAACTCGTTACACATCGGCATCGTTGCCCATCCAACCACTTCATCATAGGGATTTGTCTCATCTGCAAGGCGGTATAACTCTAATATATATACATATGATGGTTTCAATATACCTTGTGGTGGGCATAAGGCATACACCGAGTCTTCCACCTTTAAAACACGGTCGAAGTACCGTCCCATGTGTTTTGTGGGTTTAGTAACGGCAGTCATATGCTCAGTAATCCCAAACGGACTTAGATGACTCCATTGTAAATTTTTACCACCTGGACTCTCTGCTTGACTAAGCATAACCACGTAGTTACCTTCTGGTAGCTTGGTTTTAATAGCACTTAAAACATGTATTCGCATGATAATTGGCTGTGGAATCATTGCTGATTTCACTGCAAATGACCGTGATAATGATGGTTGACCGATTAATAAATCACCAAAATACTCGCGTATCTTACTATATTGACGTCTAATCGAGTCTTCTAAGCTTTCTCTTGCTCGCTTGAATTGCCTGGTAATTTTCTTCTCGTTATCAATCGTATATTCATTCACTTTTTCTCTTTCAATCCGCATTCGTTGACGTGCTTTTTGTTCCATTGTAATTACACGTGCCATTGTCTGATTTTCTTTATATAATAAGTCATTTTCTTTTGATTTTATTTCATTTAAAAAGTTTATTCTTTCTTGTAAAACAGCTTTTTCTTGTGCTATTCGCTGTTCATTAAGAATATCTTGGGGTATTTTATTGATAGTTAATGCAATATCATCAGTATCAATCCCTATTGATTTTTCAAATTCATCCAATGTATTAATTGGTTTAGTTGATGGAATATTAATATTAAATTTAGGTATTGACATCGGTTGCTTCCAATAATTCATCATCTCGGCATCTTGCTGCTCTAGTGACTCTTGTGTTATCACAGTAACTGGAGTCTCAGTAATATGAGCACTCTGTCTCACTGAATTGCCCGGTGCTACTGTTTGTCTCAATTTGCTCCACATTATATTAGACTTCACGGACTTATTTTGATTGCTAGTATTACTGTTAGTCTCAGGTAACTCAACATCATTGACGGATTCCTTCAAGAGTTCAAATCGCGCTCGCATTGCATCTATTTTTGAAGCATTCTTTATTACATCAACTAGCTGCTTACCCGAGGACTCCCCGGGTTCGCGTGTAGGAACAGACTCCATATTCAGCCTATATCTCTAGTAACAACCACATACTATTCCTTAATTGTATTCCTTTTTTTTAGTTTTCCAATTTTCAAGACCCGTTGCTCGACCGGCCACCATGGATTTGAGAGAGAAGAACTAGAAGTAATGCAGTTCTCTGTAATATTCCATACATGTTCAAATAACAACCTCCATTACTCGGTCTTTTATTTTCTACGCCGAGAGCATCAAAGGTGATTTCCACAGTGGGGGCCGGTGGGATCAGGGCGATTTCTATGTTGCAAGATTTCAAGATTTGAGAAAACTTTGAAGTTACTGGAAAAGGCGTTGCTTTAAGGCGAATCTGATTATTTCGTTCATTGCTATATCTACCACCTTCCCACTATTGTTAAAATTGAGTCAAATATAATATGAATTTTTGTTGTTGTTGCTTTAAAGGAAAATCAGCGAGTGAAGGTAAAAAGGGTAAAAATAGTAAATCAACAGATAAAGATATAGAATTAAGTTCTAATGCCGTCAATAGCATGGTTATGTGTAAAGTGGGGGCTTGTGGTAAACAGACGGTAGTGAACATAGATTCTAGTACGAATATTATTCAAGTAAGTGGCAGAGGAACAGTGTTGGGTTCTTGTGCACTTGACTGTGATACTGCATTTTGGCAAGTTAAAGTAGGAAACAATCCATCAGGTGTAAAAATTGGTGTAAAACGATGGGTAGCAAAGAAACCAGTATCTTGTGATGATGTATTGAGTGGGAATACAACTGGTGATGAACCTAGTTGGATATTAAATAATTATGAACTTAAAACAGGTGATGTTATAGGAGTATATTGGGATCAAACAGACTTTCCTATTCTATCTTTCACTGTCAATAGTATTGATATACCAGAGGCAAGTGTGCATAGGATAAGGCCGGCAATAGATATACTGCCAGCAGTAAGTGTAGAGAAAGGATCGTCATGTGAAATTATATTTGATGGTAATTCATTCACTCATAAGCCAAAAAGTAACAAGTTCAAGATGATTGTATGCGCCACTTCCTTAATATAACAGTATATATTTTGTATTATAACTCTTTTTTCTTTATAATATTTGCAAAATGAACATATTCTTCAATTGTATTGTATACATGAGCACTGATTCTGCAATACAATTTTCCTTCTAACGACTTTATAGGGACCTCAATATTATACTTGTGATGCAAAATCTCTTGCAATTTATACGCATCATCGTCAGTAGATACGTCATTCGCGTAGTAAGACTTAGGTATTGGGATCAGTATCATGGGACTGGCAGTAGTCAACTCCTTCGATGCAACCATCCTTTCATGAGCAGGCACATTCCATGCATCATACATCACCTCTGCAGCCTGCAGCAACAAAATTTGCATATATTTCCTACATTTTTTGTGTGAATTATTTGGTAAATTATTCCATAAATTGATGGCGCTAGTAGATGTCAATATGCTGGAGTAGTCTCTGCAACCATCCCATGCGAAACTACTCAGTAGCTTCCCAGAGGTTGGATACACAGTGTCAGCGCTCTGCGAGAAGCCATGAGACACGATCAGAGGTCGCACCTTGCCCATTTGTTTGGGATTTACCCATAAGTAAGCGCAGCCTTTATTATTACAGAGCCACTTGTGAGTGTTGGTGATCCAATAATCACAAAATGAATGTAGATTACTTGTGTTACTACTCGCACCTGTGCTGCTGCCATTGATGGACATAGTCTGTGAGAAGAGCGAGTGCGCTGCATCGATGACTACTGTGATATCACTGTTGTATGTCTTTACTAATCGACCTAACTTCTCAACCGGCATTTCTAATGCAGTATTCGAGGTAATATGGTCAATAACTATGAGTTTGGTATGACTACTCAATGCTTTCTTGGTCTCACTGATGATTAGCTCTTCTGTTATATTTCCTAACGGGATGTTGACCATTTTTAATTTACATTTTGTTCTTCTCGATAAATCCATTAACATTTTCTTAGTGCTACCATACGTCAATGAATAATATATAATCTCATCATTACTTTGTATGCTCATACTGTTAAACAAAATATTTAATCCGTGAGTCACATTGGGCAACGGAAGCAAATTCTGAGGGCTACAATTTATATACTTTGCAACATTTCGTATATTCATTGCAATTAAAGGGAATAATAATCGATCGAAGAATTTTAATGGCTGTGATTCGCATAAATAATGCCATAATTGTGCTTCATATAGTAATGGTTCAGCAACTGCACCAAAAGCTCCGTGATTAATAAAGGTAACAGACCCATCCAGACAGAATAGCTTGTCTCGCATGTCCCTACCAAGAGTCAGACCATTTTTATTCAACTCATGGGACTTTTCTTCAATACGGTGCTGCATTTCAATATGAACGGGTGGTATTTCGTATGAAGCATCATCAACGCTTATCAAATGCTCAATATCTTCTGAATGGAAAGATCCAAACGCTTTTCTTGAGAACAAGCGTACTTGCTTACGGATTATGACAAAATGCTGTCGTTGATACAATTTCAGCATTTTGTAACAAATCAGCTAATTGGATTATTCACTCTTCTATAATATAAGGCATACACGAGGCACATGCACTTTCTTGCAGCATTGGAAGTACCTTAATCCCTAATGTCGGTACTCCTATTGATTATTTACCATCATCTGAGTACAAATCATGAATGCAAAGCTCAGTTTAACTATTTATGAAGTCTCCAATGAATAACTCGCTGGTTCCAACAACGTTTTCAAACCTTTTTTATTAGCAATTAAAACCGGTCCCTTAAAACTTTAGCGATTTGGCGACCACCGTGAAATTAGGCGTAAAGTCAGTGGAACAATCACCATGAAGCGATCACGTGAAACAACTGCATCGAAAGGATCTGGCAAGGAGGCAGTTCGTGAGTTAGAAAGAAATATATTAGAGGATGCTAAGAATAGTAATTTATTGTTAACATTACGCAAGCATATGTTAGAAGGGAAGGCGGAGGAAACATTGGCTGCTATTCATTCGTTTCGCAGAATATTCAATGTGTTCTTGGAATCGGGCAAGTTAGAAACGGTAAATGCAGTTAATAAAGCTAAAAGCGGCACGAAAGAGGTATTTATTATTATACTTAAACAACTTATTCACTCAACTTATTCACTAATACTCACTCGTAGGATGAAAAGATACAAGAATATAAGATTTGGTTGATTAAACAGTATTATCAATTCCAAGATTCATTAAAAACATTTATTAAAACAGCTGATACATCAATACAGGTACCAGCAATCAAAACAATGATAGATCTTACCGCAAAGGAGTATATGACAAGCGCAGAATATATACGAAATAAAAATAGTTCCGATGCAGCATATTTTGGTATTCAATTTCTATTGCTCCCATTCTATAGCTTTTACTCATTCTCTTTATCTCAGGTATTCGAACATTCAAAGAATTAATAGAGTCATTACTATTAGCCAAGGAATTATCCGCAGAAACCCTTATCTTACTGCGTGAAGAGCTTTTTAGCATGCCTGACTGCGTGTTTTACTCATTAAATATCATTAAATTATACTTAAGAAATTACAAGAAACAAAATAGATCGTTGAATATTGTATCTGCAGACCAACGAAGTCAGTTACTCAATGAAATCAATACAGTAGTTGCCAATAGTCTTGATATTCTGCGCATGATACCGATGCCAGAAGCCGGTGTTGCGATAGATCGTACTTATTTCTTAGTAAACTGTACTCGTGATACTGTTGATGGAGGGGACGGTGATAGTGATAGTGATGAGGATAGTGACCATGATGACACAGCAGATGACGAGGTATCAGAGGAAGAGGACGTTGCTATTCGTTCACGAAAAAGAGATTTTAACAAAATAGCTACTGTTAGCAGCAAAAGTAAGAGTAAGATGTCTCGGCATGATGAGCTAGTCACTTACTCCGCTTACCAAAAGCTGTTTTCTAAGGTGTGGATACTATTTCTCTCCATGCCATTGACCACAAATCAACATAAATTAGTATTAAAACATTTACCGGTTCACGTCATGAGTATCCTACAAAAGCCGTTACTACTAAGTGATTATTTGACCTTAAGCTATCAAGTTGGCGGTGTAATATCTATCTTGGCATTAGAAAGTCTGTTTGAATTAATCCGCAAGTACAACCTTGACTACCCGGATTTCTTTATTTCCCTCTACAAGCTATGCACTACCGAGACTTTCTGCTCCAAATATCGTGAGAAATTCACCAAGTTATTGAGTTTATCATTACAATCAACCAATTTACCGGCTTATTTAGTAGCGTCATTCATTAAAAGACTTGCTTACTTGAGTCTGCATGTGGTGTCACCGATGGCAGTTTACTGTGTCGCACAGATCACATGGTTACTAAGGAAACATCCGCAATGTATCAAGCTGATTCACCGACTAAGCAAATCAAGCAAGTACCAAGAGTATATAGTAGATGAAGATAGTAACTTAGAAAATAATTATGCAATTACATCATCGTTATGGGAAATGACAGCACTTCAAGCACATCATTTAGAAAGTGTTGTTTTCTTATCAAATTCTTTACAAGATCCAAAATCTACCTCTAATGGCGTAGGTGCAATCCCATTGGTTGTCAACGACTATTTACATCAGTCATATGGTGACCTTATTGAAGAAGAATTGAAAAAAATTAAGAAACGTTCTAATTTAGCTTATAAAGTACCCAACGGGTTATTCGAGGACGGCGGGGCTGCCAGCAGCTGCTTTGTATGAGTGTTTCTATATAAGTTAGCTTCTTTAGTTCTTTATTTTCTTTTTTCGAGGCCGCTTATTGTCGTTGGAAAAAGTTTGGCCTACAAACAGAACCAAGTCAAGAGGAAGTTCGAGTGTCGTAACTCTTTGGGTCGATAGATGCAACAACAAGGTCGGGATGAGTATGTAACTCACCTACCCGCCTTAATAAACGTTCTCTTGGGCGTTAGTATATTCAGTATTCCATGGGGCTTTTATCACGCGGGATATGTGAATGGCTCGCTAATTGTCGCCGTTATCGCTATTATGTCTTTCGAAACAGTGAATTTGTTGTTAGATATACAGCGAAAAATATACCAAAGAACAGGGAAGATCTTAGATTATTCAGAGATTAGTAACCTGACATTAGGATCAAATTGTGAAATACTTGTGAAAATATGTACCATAGTATCATGTCTTGGGGGATGTGTTGGTTTCTTGATATTTCTAGGCGAGGTTACCAGCCAAATGTTTACTATTTCTCACCAGGTTTCGACGGGTATTACTGTCTTTTTACTTATATTCCTTGAAATATTCGATAAATCAATCAATATTTTCCCTTTAATCACTAAATTTGGGATGATTTCTATTATAATTTCCCTGGTTTCAACGCTTATTGATGGACTAATGAAAGACGGGACACGCAGTGATGCACTCCCAGACACTGCAATAGAATCTAATTATTTAAATATATTAGGACCATGTACTTTCTTGTTTACAATCCATTATTGTGTCATGCAAATAAGAACCGATGAAATTGTTGGTGCAAATTCACTAAATACAACACATAATGTGCGTGATCACGATAGCTTAGAGTCGAATTCAATCGTAGATAATAGTGCGAGTGATAATAGCAAAATAGTTCTATCTGAAGGTAATAACAGCGGTGTGTATGTGAAACCAATGACCAAATCATTGGCACTTTCCTACATAATCTCTGTTATACTCATCATTTCGTTCGGTATAAGCGGTGTTCTACTGTATAAAAACACTGGCCATGTGCTAGACTCTAACGGAAACATCAAAATTGGTTGCGAAGATAAAATATGCCAGAATATAATATTGAACGTGTCCAACCACTACATAAGATGGATGATTGGAGTCACGCTGTGTGTGTCTGTCTTCGTCAGCTACAAGCTACTACTTGCACCTGCTAAAGCCTATATAACAGATATAACTGACACGTTTTTATTCAAAAAAAACTCGAAAGATCATGTCAACTCATTCTATATTGGAGTCCTCCTTGTGTGCATCACGGGTATCATCGCGGTAGTGAAGCCATACTTTGGAGTGTGTCTGGGCTTCATAGGTGGGCTCACGGATGCAGTGCAAGCCTTTGTACTCCCTCCTATACTTATACTCAAGCTTTACTCCATGGAAGAAATCAGCGCATGGCGTAGGTTGGAGTACTCGGTTATCTGCGTCTTCGGGATTGTTATGATATTATCTACTATTTCTTCTGCAGCAAATTGAGTAGGTGAGTAGGAGGTGCAAAGGCAAGTTGAATAATAAAATGCTTTATTTATACATTTGTAACATATTATTGATAAGGATTGAACACATACTGATTACTGTATGACTTGCTGCTGACATAGTTGTCGTTGATCGCGGGGCGATAGGTGTACTCCGAATTATTCTTGTTCTCTAACTCTACCACCGCCTTGGAGGGACCTTGTTTTGAGGAATTAAAGTGAAATGGTCGCACAATAGTGTTACCATTCACTGGATGACGGAAATTATCAACATTTTTCACTCTGAATACCTCTCCCTCACGCTTTATAGCATCTTCTTTCAGCTTACTCGAAAGATTTTGTAGTTCAAGATGTCGACTGAGTCCCTTCACTACTACTGGCTCCTCCTTGGTAGGGATATACTGCTGTACGTTGGGTTGGAAAGTACAATCCTTCAACTCTTCAAGCTCTTTTGCGACCATTTCTGATCGTCGTTTTTCTTCTTTATCATTTAAATACAGCTTAATATCCCGAGCCATTCTCTCGGGATGCTTCAAGTCAATGCGTGAGCGGTTTATACTGTGCTCATTCTTGTAGTAGTTCTCAACGTCATTGATAGGACAGTCAACCCAACCAAATGGCTTATGGTCCTGGATATACTTGTTTGCTTCACTTCTACTTACCTCACCACTATCACTAGTAACAGGTCTAGATTTATTAATTTTAGGATGAAAAGTGCATTCTTCAGCGTGTATTGCATCAACTAATCTCTTGGCATTCTCTCGAATATTTTTACCTTTAGTGTTGTTGGTTAACTCATGTACATCTGATTTCTTTCCTAATGCCTTGGAAACGGGATCAATTTTTGGTTGAAAAGTATATCCAGAATCAGCACTATAGTATCGCTGTTCTTTTTCTTTCCTTTTTCGTTCCATTTCATATGCATCAAGCTTGGAAAGTCTAGCTGCTCTCTCTTCAGGGGTTTCATTAACAGTTTGAGGACGTTTCTCCTGCACTATTTCAACAGATTTCTTATGTATTTCTGGTTTAAACATACTTGCTTGCTCTGCTTGAACTTCTTTATTTCTTAATTCTTCATTTTCTTTCATTTTTTCTTGATGAATAAGTTGTCTTTCTTCAAAACTTGCACCTACAATATTACTTTTCTTGGCTAATATTTCTGTTCCTTTGCTTGGTTTAGGTGCTTCCATCATTGATGACTCGATTAACTCACGATCAGCCATTAGTTTCTGCTTCCTTCTAACTGCCAAACGACCTTCTTGCATCAACCGATCTGCTACGTTATTAGATTGTCGAGTAGCATTACTACGTTGTTGTTCAGCTATTCTCTTACTATTATTGTCTATACTTGGATGAAATGTAAGGTCAATTTGTTCGTTATCTACTGACTGACGCAGCTCTTGTAATCTCTTGTTCTTCTCGCGTTGCAAGTCACCTACTCGCTCATGTATTGGTCGTTGATCATGTGCTTGAGCCAACTCTTGTGACAATGGATTGATACTTGGTTTAAAAGAATATTGGGATAATCTTGCTTCTTTAACCTTTTTTTCTAACCATCTTTGCTGTTGTAATCGATGTTCAGCTTCGTTGAAGAGCCGCGAGGCGACGTTATCTGATTGCGATGAGGCATTAACTTGTGAATAATCAGTTGATACATGTTTCTTGTATAACTTCATTTTCTCATTTTCTTCATCTTGTGTTATCGCAGCTTTATGCCGTAGTATATTCTTTGTTCCTTTCGATATTTCAGGCTGAAATGTACAATATTGATCTATTTCAAACTCTTCTAATTCTTTTTTCTGTTTTTCTCTTGCTCTTATTGCGTGTTCACGCTGTTTGTTCATCTCCTCAATACGAGAAGATATATTAGACCTTGATTTGTTATTGGAGTTAACTACCTTTGAAGATAGCTGGGGTTTGAATGTATACTCTTTTTTCCTACTTATTTGAGCTTCTAACTCTAAATCATCTTTGCTCTTAAGATATCTATGTTTACCATGACCTCCTGCTACATTACTACTATCAAATGAAGAGTAATCAGTTGGACGTTTATTTCTATTTATGGTTACGCTTTGTGATATACCCAACTCTGGCATATCAGCATTGTCGGATTTATATTGAAATAAATCACTTGCATAAAACAAAGAATCATCACCAATTCTATTCATGGCATCCTCTACCTCAGAACTATTATATGAATTTGATGCACCTTCATTAGTTGAATCTAATAATCTTCCACTGTTATCATTATCTTCGGTATGCAGTAGAGGTGAGTCTGCAGTAGTGACTTGCTTCTTTGCATTATGCTCATTAATTAATCGATTTATTAACATTTCTTTATCTCGTGGATTATTATATCTACCACTAGCGTTCCCAGCATCACCATTCAAACTATCTGGTGAGTTCTCCCCATCTTTGTTGTCAGCAGCCCCTAGTGGACGGCGACCAAGTTGCTGTAATATGTTAATTCTCTTAGTCTCTTCAAGTGAATTCGATGCTTTTCTTCCTGGGACATTAGCGTTTGGAACATTATCATTTCCTGTGTCTGAACTTACAGAAGTGCGCAAATATGATTCTGCCGCCAAGATCTCGCTCTGAAGCTGCTCAAAATTAATGCCTGACGGCGCAGACATGATTATTTCGACCTATTTATTCTTATTTTTTTTTTAAATTTTGCTAAGTTTTACCGGCTACACAAAATTTTACCAACATATTTCGACGACTAATAACAATATATAGTCAACATGAGTTGTATTAATATATAATTATATATGTGAAAAGCAGAAGATTGACAAAATTTTCATTTATTTTTGATAATTGAATCATTCTATCAGAAATTACCAGAATTATTGTAACAACGAGGAAAAGACAATTCAATAACTCAAATGCATTAGATCTACTTCACTTGCTATTGAATTCATTAGATTTAAAGCAAAATGGAAACAATACTCCTACGCCGGTATGATATTGAGAAAAAAGCAGAAAAATCAATCCCCACCACTTCAAAATGGGACTAAAGCTGTTCAGTAGTGTGATACATGCTTGCAAGACGTGTAGCTATCGAGTGAGTAGATGCTTGACGTCCAATCAAAACTTCGCAATTATATTTTGGTTTCAAAGAATATGCGCAATTTCTGCAAAATTAGGAATGCAAATCATATCACCAATGATGCTTGCTATTGGCTTCATACTTATATTTGCTGTTGTTTATGTATATTTTAGACATTTATTATATAAGATTGCAAGCAATAATATCATGCGAATAGCTCATGTTGCATTTGGTGTATATATATTAGTCAATATTTTATTCAATTATATTACGTGTGTCCGTACACCTCCTGGAACTCCAGATATATGTGATGATCCAGCAAAATATCTTGGGTTTTCATATGTAATCAATGATGGTAGACGATTAGATACGGTAAATCAATATTTACGTGTTGCACCTGGCGTCAAATATAAGTACTGTAGATATTGTAGATGTATTAAACCACCAAGAGCACATCATTGTAGTATAACAGGGAAATGTATACTCAATATGGATCATTTTTGTCCGTGGATGAACAATTGTATAGGATACTACAATTACCGATATTTTCTACTCTTCCTAGTATGGTTAACAATCGGAGTCACATATTTAATGGCAATCTCATTCAAACCATTTTTAGATTTACGACCTGGTCGTCGAATGCATAAGATAAAAGTTTCAGATTTCCTTGCATCAGAAGCAAATGGTATAGTGTATGCATTTACTATAGGGATTTCAATTTTCATTGCTGTAGGTATTTTATTAGGTTGGCACGTATACTTAACTATAACCAATCAAACGACATTAGAATTCTACATCAATATGGATGAACGATCGGATGCCAAAAGTAGAGGTGAAGTATACAAGAACCCGTACGATAGAGGATGGAGGAAGAACTTACTCCGTGTTTTCGGGGATGTGCCCTGGTATAAGGCGATCCTCATGAGTTACCGACTGCCCATCGAACCCGAGTATCCATTCCTACCAGAGCCATTCTCGAATGCAAATAAAGTTTAAATAAGTTAGTTAGTTAGTTTATACAAAATGTAACATGCTGTAACTATTGTTATTTCTATTGTGCATCATATATATATTGACAAATATCTTGTTATTCACTAAACTCGTGTGTTATTTCTTATTCTGAATGATATACTTCAAGGTCTCATCAGCATCCCATTCAGTTCTGGTATTGTACTTGCTAATTAATGGCGTTGGGGGCAATTTGGATTGATGCAATGATTCTGCAGCAGCTTTTACACCTTTAAGATTTACTGGTATATCTTCTCTTATCCTCCATTCTAACGCAATCACTGGAACAACACCTTTTGGACGAACAAATACTGAATATGTAAGTAATGTCTTATAAGAATAATCATTGAAATTTGGTCTTCGTGATCTACTATGATATCTCAGGCACCATGTGCCATCAAATGCGGCAAACATACTAGAATCGTATAGTTTAAAATGTAATTTTCTCTCTTTTAATGCTTTATTTTCTTCTTCTGATTCTTCATACATATCCATAGTCAATGATGCTCTAAAATCAAATCCTATTATGCGTTGTGCTCCTTCTTGAAATAATCTAGTAGTTGCAGTATTATCTGTAGATGGTATTTTATAACTTTGAACAAGATTTGGTACATATTTAGCGAGATTATCATAATCAGTCAGAATATTCCATACATCTGCTAATGGTGTATCTATTACTATACTAGCAGTAATTTTCCGTGAATTAATACTTGGTGATTCAATCATTACTTCATTTACTGCAGTATTTCGACGATATAACCCACTTGAATCAAAATTTGGCGGATTTATTGTTTCATATAACGCTGTTGGCACTCTATGCACCGGCGAGTTGAATTGATATGCTCCAAACACATCTATAAGTGCAAAGAAAATAGAAAGGACTACACACACATGACGCATCTTTTTATCTATGTGCCAGGTGGTAGTATTTTCTATTTTCTATTTTCTTCCTTCTTAGTTGGTTTTTCTTCGGAAGTCCTTCCTCAGTCAGATGGCCGCCGGTACAAACTCCCAATAAAATCTGTCTATATATCTCATGATTAACACAAGCAACTATTGTATCTGAATCAGTTGAATAATTTCTTGTGTACTCTAGCTGTAGAATATTAAAATTTACTAATTAATCATTTATTTTTTTATAAATGGCAACATTCTACAATGTTAATGTAGTTATATACCTTTCAATCGATGAATAACTAAAGAGAACTGTTAATTTTAGTCAACACTAAAACTATATTGATTCTCTAAAATTTAGTCGGTACTTTCTCAAAAAAAATTTTTGCAGTTACCCGAGATAGGAAAAATACATATAAAACCACCTTCTTTCACTCGTTTGTGTGAGACAGCACCAAGTGTTTAAGACACTCTAAGTATAGCCTACATATGGAGGTTCTACTGGTGCATTGCTTTGATGAATCTTCTCGTCGTGGGCAGAACAATCGTGATGTATTCCTTCGAACAGTTCAAAGTCAAATTGAACAATATATAAGGGGAAAGGTTTATGGGCAAATTAATTACACTATTAGGGCGATGGATGAGCTTCATGAGCTTGTTTGTGATTGGGAAAATGATATTTTGAATGAGGATGCAAAATATATTACTGCATTATTTGATAAGATTGATATAATATTTATTGGAGGTGACACTAGTAACTATCCATGGAGTCCGAAGGCAACACAGTTAGTAACGTTAGTTCATATGGCAAATCATACAAAGAAACCATTGTTTGGTTGTGGTTTTGGAGCGTTTGTATCACTTTACGCGTCTTCAACCCAAGGGACTAAGTTTTATATTTTAAATGGTGAAGATGGTGACAATATAAGTAAACTTGGTACATTCGATAAATATACCAGTGCAAAGAAGTGTAAGTATCCAGGTGGATATCTAGATAACGAAACAGGGGACATATATACATATAATCCAGATAGTAAAATATGGATTCCACAGTGTAATATAGGAATGTATAAGAACGCATCAACAGGGAAACCTTCTTCAAAAGCACTGCGACCTGCACCCAAGACACAATCAAGAAATACTCGCTTACTTTCATTCGATCAAAATCCCGAAGCAATTGATGATCACGAGGAAATTGCTTATATTAAAACAAAAATGTTACAACATTGGTCCGTTAAAAATTTCACCGCACCGGCTTTTGTAGTAGCACTTCAACCTAATTGGTATATAAACGAGGAATCATCGCTTCCTTCTTCCATTGGACTTACCGTGATCGCCGACGACTATTATGGCGCTGTAATGTGGGAATTAGAGAATAAACTATTAGTTGCTATTGACATATGTGATAAAAAGACATCGATTGTATTCGAGAATATTCTAAGAAATTTCTTGGTTCACATGATAAATGAGCTCATAAGTGCACCACGTCGGATCGACACGTCACTTAGTGTGTACCTATTTGGATCAGATGGTTATGGTGGATCATATGACTCAAATCATCGAAAAAAAATGGAAAAACCGTTATCTTCCAAGTCAATCAAGACATCCTTGTGTAACGGACCTACCAAAGTAGCGGTACCTAATATTAACAAGCTATTCACAAGCACCATCACATCACAAGTGGATTACTTCGCATTACTTAAAGAGAAAGCTACCTTTAGTACCGTTGGAAAGAAACCGTTTAAAACAGTACGTGAACCAGAAATGTCACGTGATAAAAGACTAGCTCAATTTTTAGAGAAAGCCAACGGATCTAATGACAATGATTTAATACAAAAATTAAAAACAGTTAATATTGATGAAAGTAGTGTGAAATTCTCTCATGAAAATTCTGTTACTAGTGGTAGTATAGCCGTTATGTTGGATAAACAGCAAGAGAAACCAGTTCGACGTCCTCATACAGCAGGTGTTGTAAGGAAGTCAAGTACACCTCAAGCAGTAGATAACACCAGAAGTAGTAATGACAACACCAAAATGTCAAACATGCTTCATTCGAATCGACTTCCTTCTGCTCACCCTGTTCCTGAAGTAAAATTAGCTACCTTACCCATGAAACAAGCACATCGCAGTGATGTAGCAGCAGAAGCGGTGTATATAGATGGTGTTAGTAAACCATTCAATAATATTAAGAAGTTTAATGCAATGAGTACTAAGGATCTCACCGACAGCAACGGTGAGTACAAGGGGATGTACAACCAAGTGTACCAGTCACCACATGAAAGAATTATTCATGAAAATACGGAAACAAAAAAGAAATTTATCAGTGAAAAACCATTTTTAACAGCATTTGGTGTACGTTCAGCTATACCATTGCGAGAAGAAGCACAGATAAGACCACATGGACAATTTCCATCTACACCTGATGGATACCATGCAGTAGCACACTTACCTGCAGCTGATTGGAATATAGTTCGAAGCGAGAACAAGGCCAAAAGAGTGGCAGGAGAATGGCAGAATTAATAACATATGTAAACATATTATACACTTGTATATCTTTAATTTTATTGTAACGGCTATTTGAATATATCCGCGATTAAACTGTGATCATTGTCGTTAGCTTTCACTGCTAAATTACGGAATTTATCCAAAGCATCTTGACAAGCTTTTTGCACAGCTGGTGCCTTATATGTGTTCCTAGTAACGTTATTCATTACATTTACTGGATCTTCAATCACTAACGGATCATTTGCATGAGGATGTGGGAAAGAGTTATCACTAACAACAAAGCGAAACCCACCATCTCTACATGAGTATCCGTGGGTTCCCAACTGCATTTGTTCACCAAACTCACGTAATACTTGCTCCAAAACTATCCCACAATAGGGTACATCTTCACTTTGTACAAGGCTAGCTATGTTGATATGCGCAATCATTGACTTGGCGATATTGATCCCGTATAACCGCTTCACCGCGATAGAGTTGAAGCAATAGTAACCTTCTTCTTGGGATTTTATTAATTTATTTTGCTTTTTTTTAGTATGTTTTGGTGGTGAAAGAGGAGTCGTGTAGACTGATTTGTTTCTTACTTGGGTACCCAGTTGGTTTGTTTGGTTGTTGTAGCAACTGCAGACACAAGACAACGCCATTAATAGTACACCGTAACTTGGAATGCCGCCAGTGAATGGGTCGCATAAATCCCTTGTTTTGAAATATTCCTTTATTTATTTAGTGAGTGAGTGAGTGAGTGAGTGAGTGAGTGAGTGATAGAACTAACCTTCAGCAATAATATGATTGGACCTAGTGGTGGGATATGGTTGATTAATGTGGTTGACAGTTCGGTGGTTGCTAATCCCGTGTGACTAGGTCCATCGATCGAAATATCAATAGATATGGTACACCCGCCCACAACAGCAGTAGCTTTTATCAATGGTACTCTAGCAAATAACAGAACTTGTTGAATGGTTATGACATCCGAAGCCTGTGTTATTAAGTAGTCCGCGAGTATATGCAGGTACGGGATGGATCCCTGCACATTGATCATGCTAAGGTAAGAGTCGGCGAAGCAAACAACTAAATCGATGTCCGATTTTGCATCATGAGTCCCACTTACGAATGATCCAAATATTTCTGTTTTTGTGAATGGCCATAACAATTTGATGCGCGACTTTAGGGATTGAAGTAACTGCTCGCATTGCGACTGTTTTTCCAGATGCTCTTGCTTCCGTTTATCCCACAAGCTCATCACCTCGGCATGTAAGAGTGACAACACTTTATGTATTTGATTCCGTAGAAGACCATGTACACTGATCCTATTGGGGTCAACCATTAAGGCGCCTTTGCCTTCCTCGCTGGCGTCGTTTTGATGGCGTTCGGTAGACAAAACTCTGCGAGATCTCTCTTCTTCACACTCTTGTATCACATTCCGCTTCACAAGGTCTCTCTCTCTCAGATCATCCTCGAGTGATGTCCCACGAAACAAACATATTTCAAGATGAGACTCTAACTCTTTTCTGCGTAAAATACAGGAGCATCCAAGCACGCTATTCGGGCAAACAATATCATATTCTTGCGACTCCAGGGGCATAGTAATAGTGCCATCTGCATTCTCTGTGATGTATGATTTTGACTCTAATGCATATGGGCATTGTTCTAAATGGGATGTGACAGTAGACCTTCTGCAAGTAGCGCGGCATCCGAGTTTGTAGTATGGACAAACTAGTTCATAGTCTTCGTTGTAAGTACTGGTGATCTCATTGAACCAATGTGTAGAGGTTAATGACAGTAAAAATTGAGCTGAAATACGATCATTTCTCTCCTTTTCAATAAGATCAATTGCTATTTTACCTCTAATTTTGCGCTCAATTTCCTCTTCGTCGCTTATTTTTTTAAGTATACTCATTCTGCGAAGTCGCTCTACTTCAGCGGCATGATTTGCCCAAGCAGACCATTTCTTTCTTTCTATTTCCTCTCTTATAATTTCTTCCTGTTCAATTAATAAATTCATACGTTCATGATCATAGTACATATGTGTTGCCGGATTTAAATGGTCATTTGCGTGAGAATATTGGTAATAATACTCATTCAATGCTTTAGTACTTCGTTGAGTATGTCTTGAATGTGTTGGAGCCGAGGCATATTTCGGCGAAGCTATGAATGGATTGGTACTTGAATCCGATAAAAATTGAGACAACTTACTCGGTAAAGCTACAACTGGATCTATTTGCGCTGGAGATACCACAGAATCATTGCTGAAAACAATGTTAGAAGAGGAATTTGTCTCCTTCTTCGGGCGATTACGTCGTCTATAAGGATTACTTCTATCGCCTTTTTTGGTCATATCCCCCAGTTATATGTCTATACACTAAAGCAGGCTGTGATTACTAAGCAGGACTTGTTCATTCTGGGTTCTACCACACACGATTAATTTTGATTTTTCTTTTCCGAAATTTTCTCGAAAAAACAAAGGAAAAAATGAGCACCTCTGTGACTAATGCAATTGACAAGTCGGTGAGTGATAAGAAGGACTACCGCTTAGTAACATACAATGATTCTCAGCTTGAAGTACTTTTAGTTTCGACCAAATTACTTCATGGGAATAACATTGAACATGCAAAATCAGCTGCTGCTTGCAGTATAAATGTTGGTTCATTTGCTGATCCGAAAGGTATTGCGGAAGGTTGTGCACATTACATTGAGCATATGATATTCATGGGCTCTGAGAAATATCCTGGTGAAAATGATTATGATTCCTTTATTACATCACATGGTGGATTTGATAATGCATTTACTGAACAAGATTGCACTGTTTACTATTTTGATATATCAACCGAATACTTAGAACCCGCATTAGATAGATTTGCGCATTGTTTTATCGATCCGATATTGCCAGTTGGATCACTAGAAAGAGAATTATTAGCCATTGATAGTGAATTTTGTCTTGCAGTTAACTCAGATCAATCACGTGCCGAACAATTATTTTGTTCTTGTGCTAGATCAACTCATGCTATAAATAAATTTGCATGGGGAAGTAAGAAATCACTTAAATCAGTACCAAATAAGCGTGGTGTTAATATGAAATCATTGCTTCAAAGTTTTCATCAGTTTTATTACAAACCACATAATTCTAAAGTGGTTGTTATTAGTCCCAAAGAGTTAGACGAGATACAAAAAGACGTGGAGTCTTCATTCGCACCGTGGATACTTCCAACGTCTAATCCCGAAGAGCCAGTCAAGAAATCTACGAAATTATCCAAGAAAAAAGAGAAGAAAATTGAATTTGCAACTATGGAAGAGCTGATGAATGCACCCCTCAATGATCAGCCACTAGACCCAGCTAAGCTGGGTGTGATCTGCAGATGTATTCCTGTTAAGGACAAGCATACACTGTGTTTAATGTGGACTTACCCATCTTCCCTTGAAACGTATAAAAGTAAATCGTGTAGATACATCTCGCATTTACTTGGTCATGAAGGTCCAGGAAGTTTATTGTCGGCATTAAAGCATGAAAATCTGGCTATAACCTGCGCTACGGGAGGCAAGGAGTACCCATCACCAATGTTCTCCACATTTGCGATTGAAATGGTGGTAACAGCCAAGGGATTGTCTAATTGGATCAACGTGGCACAGATTGTGTTTAATTATCTAGATATGCTCAGAGCAAACGGTCCGAAGCAGTGGATATATGACGAGTTAGCTGAGCTAGCAAAGATTGATTTTGCGTATGTGGAGGAAGGTGAAGAGTCCGACTTTGTAGAGCAACTAGCGGAGTTGATGGTAGACACGAAGAAGATAGATAGAAAGGATTTACTCACTTCCCGTTATTATTACTGGGACTATCGACCAGCTGAAATAAGCGAAATTTTATCATGTTTCACTCCATCGAAGTGTAGAATAAGTATATATTCTCCTTTTTATAAGGGTTCTAATGCCGCGAATGACGAGGAAGGTAGTGAGGACAGTGACGACGACGATGAAAGCGGTGACAGTGAAGAAGACGATGAAAGTGGTGACAGTGAAGATGATGATGATGAAAGCGGTGATAGTGGTGAAGACGATGACAGTGAATCATCTGAAAGCGGTGGAGCAACATGTACAATCCTTCCTGAAGACGTAAGAAGGGACTACACTGGTCCTGAAAAATGGCTTGATTTCGTACTTCCTCCAACTGATGTCAGGCCACCTAGTATCGAGAAGTACTTCAATATTGTTTACTGGGAGGATGTGATACCATCAGATATGTACGAGTTCTTCTCTACACCATATTTTAATGACGTGAACACCCTTCGTCTTCCTTCACCAAACCCGTATATACCTAAGGATCTGTCAGTCTTGCCTTGTTCTGATGACCAATCAGTTGTTGATTTGTACGAGACAACAGAGAAGTACCCAGTTAAGCTAATAAGTGACGATGGGTTGACTGTTTGGCACGCCAAAGATACTCAATTTTGTATGCCAAAAGTTTCAATAGCAATGAAATTTGCCTCCAAGGTTAGTCATGAGTCAGTTGAAAACACGGTATTACATGAGTTGATGGTTAACATGTTGAAAGAAGAGCTTAACGAGGAGTTGTACATGGCTAGCATGGCTGAGTTGCACGGAAAGGCGCAGAATAAGTCATCGTATCATTGTATTTTCTTAAGTGTTTATGGCTTCAATGACAAGGCAACCAATTTAATCGAGACGATGTATGATGCAGTGCTACGCCCTGAGCGTTACACCCAAGTTTCGAGTTTCTACAGAGAAGTTGAAAGGTTGAAATTGTCGTATAGAAATGCAATAAATACCGCGGCGAATGCTACTCGTAC
>JACCDO010076981.1_pt1 | contig 24559 bp, 18 predicted proteins | sample 7446101 | NCBI WGS metagenome assembly JACCDO01 (sample SAMN15323440, study PRJNA562643) | freshwater metagenome | isolation source: river surface water | place: USA:Blue River Watershed | collected 2017-08-16 | reverse complement strand
GGCTGTCCTGGTCGGTCTGATTGGGGCGAAGCTCGGCGCTCGGCGGCTTGTCGATCGACGACCGCGGGATGATCTCGCGCTCGCGGTTGATCCAGCGGGCGAGGGCGTAGACCTGCATCTTATATATGTCGCTGATCACGGCGAGGCCGCCGCACATGTCGCCGTAGAGCGTGCAGTAGCCGACGGCCATCTCGCTCTTGTTGCCGGTGGTGAGGAGCAGGGAGCCGAATTTGTTCGAGAGCGCCATCATGAGCACGCCGCGGATGCGGGCCTGGATGTTCTCCTCGGCGACATCGCGCGGGCGTCCGGCGAAGAGCGGGCCGAGCAGCGTCTCGCAGGCGCCGACTGCCTCGGCGATGGCGATGGTCTCGAAACGGAGGCCGAGGTTCTGCGCCAGCGTGCGGGCGTCGTCGCGCGAGTGCTGCGACGAAATCGCGGAAGGCAGGGAAACGCCGATGACGTTTTCCGGACCGAAGGCGGCGGCGGCGATCACGCCGACGACGGCGGAATCGATGCCGCCGGAGAGGGCGACGAGCGCGCGCTTGAAACCGCTCTTGTGTGCGTAGTCGCGGAGGCCGAGCACGAGCGCATCGAACATGTCGGCGAGCTCGGGCTGGTTGAACGTCGGGTGCAGTGCCGGGGCATCGAAGGGTGTGCCGGTGCCGGCGGCGGGCTTCACGTCGACAACGCGCTGGTCCTCGGCGAAGGCGGCGAGGCCGGCGACGACGCGGCCCTGGGCATCGCACACGAGGCTGCGGCCGTCGAAGATGAGCTCGTCGTTGCCGCCGACGCAGTTGACGTAGACGACGGGGCAGCCGAGGGCGCGGGCGGAGTCGCCGACGACGAAGTTCTGGCGGACGTTCTCCTTGGTGCTGTGCCACGGGCTGGCGGAGATGTTCACCATGAAGTCGCACTTCTGCTCGGTGAGCTGCTCCAGCGGCACGCGGCCGCTGTAGAGGCGGCGGGTGCTGAGGGTGGGGTGCGTCCAGATGTCTTCGCAGATGGTGACGCCGATACGATGGCCGGCGTGGTGGATGACCGTCGGTGCGGTGGCGGGTTCGAAGTAGCGGTCCTCGTCGAACACGTCGTAGGTCGGCAGCAGGCACTTGCGGGCGACGGCGGCGACTTTGCCGCGGTAGCAGAACGCGGCGCTGTTGTAGAACGGGCGGCCGCGGCCGGAGGTGTTGGCCTCGACGGTGCCGAGGATGGCGGGCACGGCGCCGACGGCGGCGGCAATCTCACTGAGCGAATCGGCGACGTCGGACACGAAGCGGCGTTTGAAGAGCAGGTCGCGGGGCGGGTAGCCGCAGACCGCCAGCTCGGGGAAGACGACGAGTTCGGCGCCCTGCGCGACGAGCGCGGCGTAGGCGGCGAGGATCTTGCGGCGATTACCGGCGAGATCGCCGACGATGGGATTGAGCTGGGCTAGGCCGAGGCGCATGAAAATCGGAAGGGCGGGCACCGTGGAGGGCTTTGCCGGACCTGACAACTCAGGGAATTGCCGGAGCTCCCGGCGCAACGTGGGGCTTGCGCTGTGCATCGGGCGCAGGATTTGCTGCCGCTCTCTTATATGTGCATGGCGTTGCTCCGCGTTGCGTTGGTCGGGTTGGTGTCAATCGGGACGGTCTCGGCGGCGGAGACGACGTCGCTGACGCTCGAGCAGGCGCTCGCGTCGGTGGAGCGCGTGAACCTGACGGTGCTGCTCAGCCGTGAGACGGCGGCGCAGGCGGTCGAATCGGTGGCGCAGCAGCGGGCGGGCCTGCTGCCGACGTTGAACGCCACGGTGCAGCAGCGGCGCAACCAGCAGGTGAGCATCGGCACGGTCGTCACGCAGTCGGGCCGGCCGACGAGCCGGTTCGACGCACTCATCTCGGGCGGCGTGGGCCTCTTCGATGCGGACACCTGGTCGGCGTTCAAGGCGGCGAAGCTCGGGGTGCAGTCCGCGCAGGCGAACTATCAGGCGGCGGTGCAGGCGGTGCTGGCGGATGTGGCGGACGCCTATTTCGCGCACCTGCGCAACGGCCGGCGGCTCGCGGTGCTGGATGCGAACATCGCGCGCGCCACCGCGCTGCTGACGCTCGCCCGCAACCAGCTCAACGCCGGCGTGGCGACGCAGATCGATGTGACGCGCGCGGAGTCGCAGCTCGCGCAGGCGGAGCAGGCGCGGCTGCAGCAGCTCACGGCGCTGGTCGCGAGCGAGCTCGTGCTGAAGCGGCTGCTCGATGTCACGACGCCGGCCGAGCTGCGGCTCGAGGATTTCCAGGTGCGGCGGAGCGAGGGTCCGATGCTGGTGTTTTCGGATCCACGGACGACCTTCGAAAAACGCGCGGATTACCTGGCGGCGCAGAAGTCGCTCGAACAGGCGAAGGTCAACGTGCGGACCCTGTCGCTGCAGCGGCTGCCCTCGTTGACGCTGGGCGGCAACGTAGGCCAGGCGTCGGCGCGGTTCGACGATCACGACAAGCAGGAGCAGTGGGCGGTGACGATCGGGGCGAGCATGCCGGTCTTCGACCTGAGGCTCGGGGCCGATAAACGGATCGCGTTGTCGCGGATGCGGGCGCAGGAGGCGCGGGTGCACGCGCTCGAATTGCAGATCTCGGCCGAGTTGCGGCTCGCCCAGCAGAACGCCGCGTCGCGCAGTGCGCAGATCGCGGTGGCGGAGAAAGGGCGCAATCTCGCGAGCGAGGAACTGCGGCTGGCGCAGCAGCGTTATCAGCAGGGCGTGGCGGACAACCGGGAGATCGTGGAGGCGCAGAATCGTCTCGCGGTGGCGGAGGACAATCTCGTGGAGGCCGTGTATCAGTATCAGCTCAGCCGCGTGGAGCTGGCGCGGGCGAAGGGTGAAGTGCGCGCCGTGCTGCAGGAGCGGAGGACCGAGTGACGGGCGGCGGCGGGGTGCTGGCGGGGGCCGGGCAGGACCGGTTGATTCTGGCTTCGGCATCGCCGCGGCGGCGTGAGCTGCTGGCGCAGCTCGGCGTGGCGTTCGACGTGGTGGTGGCGCAGGTGGTCGAACATGAGGAGGCCTCGACGGACCCGCGGGTGATGGTGGCGCACAATTCGGCGTTGAAGGCGGAGTGGGTCGCGGCGCGGCATCCGGAGGCGATCGTGCTCGGCGCGGACACGACGGTGTATCTCGACGGGGAGGCGCTGAACAAGCCGCGGGATGCGGCCGACGCGCGGGCGATGCTGCGGCGGCTGAGCGGGCGCACGCACACGGTCTTCACCGGCCTCGCGCTGCGGCGGGTGCGGGATGGCCTGCGCATCGATGACGGCGTGGCGAGCGAGGTGACCTTCAAGCCGCTCGATGAGGCGACGATCGAGGCCTACCTCGGCCGGGTGCACACGCTCGACAAGGCGGGCGGCTACGGGATCCAGGACCATCCGGAACTCATCGTGGCGGGTTACCGCGGTTCGCTGACGAACATCATCGGCCTGCCCGTCGAGGCGACGAAACAAATTTTGACCCGTTGCGGTCTGGTCGCCTGACTTTTCCCTCCCGACAGCGTCCAGACCCGCCACCCATGAGCCACTCACTCGCCCAACCGACGGCAACGAACACGTTGCGCGGCTGGGCTGTGCGCCTGTGGCAGGATCCGGAGGCGCGCTCGATCACGATCGGCGTGGCGGCGGTGGTGGTGTTGCACCTGCTGCTCTGGGTGTTGGGGCCGAAAGTGCTGCGGGTGGAGCACGCGCGGTTCGTGCCGCGGGAGGAGTCGGCGGGGAAGACCTACAACATCGAGCTGGCGGACGACAGCCAGCTGCGCGCGCAGGAGAAGCCGAAAGATCCGTTCAAGTTCGTCGAGACGAACCCCGAGGCGCCGGAGAACACGCCGGACAAGACGAACAATTTCGGGGCGCAGAACCAGCAGGTCGCGCAGGAGAGGCCGACGCCCGACGGGAAGAACGACCGGCCGGCGACGGAGGGGAAGAAGGATTTCGAGTCCAACCAGATCGTGAGCGGCCGGCTGACGACGCCGCTCGAGCATGTGCCGGCGGTGCCGCCGCAGCCGGAGACATCGCCGACCGAGCAGCAGGTGACCGCGGCGGAACAGCAGCGGCCCGAGCAGAATCCGCTTTCGGGTTTCGAGAAGAAGGAAGGCGACAACAAGGACGCCGTCGGCACGAACATCGCGCCGAAGCTGGCGAACGCGAAGGCGATCCCGGAGCGCGTCGAAGGCGCGCCGGACGTGCCGCTGATCGAGGGCGTGACGGGCGTGCGCCCGGTGATCGACCCGAAACGGCCGCAGCCCCGGCCGCAGCTGACGAAGACGATCCAGGCGCGGCCGGCGATCCTCGCGGAGAACAAATTCGGCACGACCAACATCGGCGCGATCGGCGTCGACGCGAAGTGGAGCAACTACGGGGCCTACCTGCAGCGGATGATCGACACGGTGCAGGTGCAGTGGGAGCGGATCATCGTGCAGTGGAACGCGAATCCCTCCGGCGGCAGCGCGGTGACGGTGAAGTTCGTCCTGGATGCGGAGGGCAAGATCGCGCAGATCGTCGGGGTGGAATCGACGGCCAACGAGACGTCGTCGCGGGCCTGCGTGAGCGCGATCACGGACCGCGCGCCTTACGGTCCCTGGACCGACGACATGAAGGCGGTCCTCGGGGAGCGGCAGGAGATGACGTTCACGTTCTACTATCAGTGAGCGGGCCGGCGACGAGCGGGGTGGGCGAGGATTTCTGGGAGACGCTGCCGCTGGGCCGCGATGTGAAGGTGCTGACCCGCGACGGGCACGGACTCGCGGCGCTCAACAAGCCGGCGGGCGTGCTCTCGCATCCGAACGAGGCGGCGGACGAGCCGCGATCGCTGCTCACGGCGCGCTATCACGGGGAAGGGGAATTTTTCGAGTGGTCCGACGGCGGGCAGACGCGCCGGCTCTGGCTGCTCAACCGGCTCGATTCCGCGACATCGGGCGTGATCCTCGCGGCGGCGAGCGAGGCGCTGGCGACGGAAGTCCGGGCGCAGTTCAAACGGAAGGTGGTGCGGAAGGTTTACTTCGCGCTCGTATTCGGAACGCCACGACAGCCGATGGAGCTGTGGCGGGACCTGCTGGCGGTCGACAAGCGCGGGGGACGGATCCGCACGGCGACGGCGGCGGGGCATGTGCCGGCGGAGAGCCGGATGACGGTGGTGCGGCCGGGCCGCGGTGTGCCGCGCGTGAGCCTGATCAAGCTGGAGCCGCGGACCGGCCGCAGCCATCAGCTGCGCGTGCAGTGTGCGAAGCGGCAGCTGCCGATCGTGGGCGACCAGACCTACGGGGATTTTCCGGCGAACCGGGCGTTTGCGAAGGAGCACGGCACGAAGCGGCTCTTCCTCCACTCGGCGGAGACGGGCTTCGAATACGAGTTTCGCGGGGTGCGGCAGATGTTCACGGCGCGGGCGGAACTGCCGCGCGAGTTTGAGGCCGGGTGAGTTTCCCGGCCGGGCGACGGTGCGAAGTCGCGGGTCCGGCGACGCGTGGCGGCCGCGGCAGGCGGAACGCTCAGGCGGCGGGCTCGACCGGAAGGTCGAGCGTGAACGTGGCGCCGTGGCCGAGGCCGTCGCTGTGGGCGGCGAGGTGGCCCTGCATTTCACGCGCGACGACGGCGGAAGAATGCAGCCCGAAGCCGTGGCCGCCGGCGCGCGTGGTGAAACCGTGGGTGAAGAGTTTCGCGAGGGTGTCGGGCGCGATGCCGATGCCGTTGTCGCGCACACTGAGGCGCACGAAGCCGGCGGGCCCGGGCGCGATGCCGAGGGTGATCAACTTCTCGGCGGCGCCGCCCTCGTCGGCGGCGTATTTCGCGTTGCGGATCAGGTTCACGAGGATCTGCAGCACCTTGGCGCGTTCCGCCCGGACGCGCGGCACCGGAACGAAACGGCGCTCGACAGCGACATCGTGCCGGACGAGCGCGCCGGCGTTCATGCGCACGGCGTCCTCCATGAGGGTGGCGGGCTCGAGCGGCTCGACGACGCCGAGCATCGTGGCGTAGGCCTGCTGCATCGCGACGATGTCCTTGATGTGATCGATATTCTGCTGGAGCGAGGCGACCTCGGCGAGGAGGCGTTCGCTCTCGCCGCGGAGATGGTCGGCGAGGGACGACATGAACTCGGGGATGCGCCTTCCCTTGGGGTCGCGGGTGAGGAAATCGCCGAGGTCGGCGGTGTGTTCCTCGAGGAGTTCGGCGAGGCGGGTGAGGCTGGCGGTCTTGGACTGGTGGAGTCCGGTGGCAACGACGTTGGCGGAGACGTTGAGGCTGGTGAGCACGTTGCCGACGTTGTGGAGCACGCCGGTGGCGACCTCGGCCATGCCGGCGCGGCGGGAGGCATCGACGATGTTGCGCTGGGTTTTTTCCAGTTCGGCGCGGAGATGCTCCTCCTCGGTGATGTCGCGGGTGACGCCGAAGGTGCCGATGATGGCGCCCGCGGCATCGCGGAGCGGGAGCTTGGTGACTTCGGCCCAACCCTCGCGGCCATCGCGCCATTGCGTCTTCTCGAGTTTGCCGACGACCGGCTCGCCGGTGGCCATGATGGTCCGCTCCTCGGTGCGGCTGCGCCGGGCGTGTTCGGGCGAGAAGAAGTCGCTGTCGCAGAGGCCGACGAGTTCATCGGGCGCGAGGCCGTGGCGCTGGGCCTTGGAGTGGCTGACGGCGATGAAGCGGCTCTCGTGGTCCTTGAAGTAAACGGCGTCCGGGAAGTGCTCGAGGAACGAAGCGACGAGCGTGCGATCGAGGAGCGCGGAGGCGGCGTCCGTGGCATCGGCGGCGCAGGTGCGCAGGGATTCGGGGCTCATGCGGCAGGGATGGCGGGCGGGGCGACGGGGAGTTCGAGGGTGAAGGTGGCGCCGCGGCCCGGGCCTTCGCTGTGCACGGTGAGTGCGCCCTTCATCTCGCGGGCGGCGTTGGCGGCGGAGTGGAGGCCGAAGCCGTGGCCGGTGGCGCGGGTGGTGAAGCCGTGGCCGAAGATGCGGGTGAGATTCTCCGGCGCGATGCCCACGCCGTTGTCGGAGACGGCGAGGCAGACGCGGTCGCCGGCGGCGTTGGCCGCGAGGCGCAGGGTGATGCGGCGGTCGGGCCCGCCGGCGTCGTCGCACGCATGCTGGGCGTTGCGGATGAGGTTCACGAGGATCTGGAGGACCTTGGCTTTCTCCGCGACGACGGCGGGCACGAAGGCGAACTCGCGCACGACGGCGATGCCGCGGCGGATGAGGGCATCGGCGTTCATGCGGAGCGCATCCTCGAGCAGGGCGGCGGGGTCGAGGGTCTCGACGACGCCGACGAGCGTGGCGTAGGCCTGCTGCATGGCGACGATCTCCTTCACGTGGTCGATGTGCTGCTGGAGCTGCGCGACCTCGGCGATGAGCCGGGCGCGCTCGGCGGCGGCGTGGCGCGCGAGTGACGTCACCAATTCGGGGATACGTCGGCCCTTGGGATCGGCGGTGAGGTAGGCGCCGAGGTCGTCGGCGTGGGCGCGGAGCAGATCGGCGAGTTTCGCGAGGCTGGCGGCCTTGGACTGCCGGAGCTGCGAGCCGATGACGGAGGCGGAGACGTTGAGGCTGTTGAGGACGTTGCCGACGTTGTGCAGGACGCCGGTCGCGACTTCGGCCATGCCGGCGACGCGGGAGGCGGAGACGAGCTCCTTGTGGGCTTTCTCGAGCGCGGCCTCCATTTCGCGGCGGCGGGTGATGTCGCGGCTGACGCCGAAGGTGCCGATGATGGTGCCGTCGAGGGTGCGGAGCGGCATCTTGCTGGTGAGCGACCAGGTGATGCGGCCGTCGTGCCAGATCTCGCGCTCGACCTGGTTGAGCGTCGGTTCGCCGGTGCGGATGATCTGCTGTTCGTCCTCGTAGGCGCGGCGGGCGTGGTGGGCGGCGAAGAAATCGAAGTCGGTGCGGCCGATGATTTCGGCGGCGGTGGCGCCGCCGAAGTTGCGGACGCAGGACTGGCTGATGGCGATGAAGCGCGAGCGCCGGTCCTTGAAGAAGATCCGGTCGGGGATCTGCCCGAGAAACGCGGCGACGAGGGCGCGGTCGAGGTCGGCGGCGCGCGCCGGAGGCAGCACGGGCGGGGCGGCGGTGGCGTTCATGCGGGCGACGCGATGGCGAGTTCGGCCGCGGGCGTCGGAGCTGCGGCCGGCAGGTGGCGCTGCAGCACGGCGCGGAGGGCGTCGACGCGGACGGGTTTGGCGAGGTAGTCGTCCATGCCGGCGCGCAGGTAGGTCTCGCGGTCGCCGGCCATGGCGTTGGCGGTCATGGCGACGATGCGCAGGGTGGGCGGGAAGCCGGGTTCGCCGCGGGCCTGGGCGGCGCGGATGCGGCGTGTGGCTTCGATGCCGTCGAGTTCCGGCATCTGTGCGTCCATGAGCACGAGGGAGAACGGGTAACGGCGCAGCGCCTCGATGGCTTCGCGGCCGTTGCCGGCGATCTCGGCCTTGTAGCCCAGATTGCGGAGCTGGAGGAGGGTGACCTTCTGGTTCACGGGATTGTCCTCGGCCACGAGGATGGCGGGGCGGCAGTCGTGCGGCGGGGCGGCGTCGGTGTGGCCGGCGAGCGGGCGGGGTGCGGCGGGTGCCGGTCCGCGGGCGTGGGCGAGGAGACGGGACAGCGTGGCGCGGAGTTTCTCGGGGTGGATCGGTTTGAGTTCGCAGGCGGCGAGACCGCACTCGCGCAGCTGGGCGGCGGGGAGACGTTCGCCGCGGGAGGTGAGGAGGACGATGGTCGGAGGCGGAATCGACCGGTCGCGACGCAGGAGCGCGACGAATTCGAGGCCATCCACATCGGGCATGTGGTGATCGAGAATGATGAGATCGAACGGCGAGCCGGCGGCGGCCGCCTCGCGGCAGGCGGCGAGAGCGGCGGTGGCGCCGTCGGCGAGGCGGTGCGGCAGCTGCCACGTGGCGCAGAGGAGGGTGAGCAGCTTGCGGTTGGTGGCGTTGTCGTCGACGACGAGGGCGTGGTGCTGGTCGAGCGGGGACGGAGCGAGGACGAGTTTGGCGCTGGTGTCGGCGGGTGGCTCGAGCCGGGCGGTGAACCAGAAAGTCGAGCCCTGATCGGGCGCGCTGCGCACGCCGATCTCGCCCTGCATGAGGCCGACGAGGCGCTTGCAGATCGCAAGGCCGAGGCCGGTGCCGCCGAAGCGGCGCGTGGTGGAGGAGTCGGCCTGGACGAACGGCTGGAAAAGAGCGGACTGCACGTGCGGCGGGATGCCGACGCCGGTGTCGACGACCTCGAAGTGGAGCACGGAGTGCGTGACGGCGGCGTTGCGCCGGGAGACGTGGAGGACGACCTCGCCGCGGTGGGTGAACTTCACGGCGTTGCCGACGAGGTTGAGCACGATCTGGCGGAGTCGCACGGGATCGCCGCGGACGCGCGCAGGCACGTCGGGGTCGATGTGCATGACGAGCTCGAGTTGCTTCTCCGTGGCGGCGCCGGCGTGGAGGTCGATGGCGAGCTCGAGATGCTCGGCGAGGTCGAAGTCGACGGCCTCGAGCACCATGCGGCCGGCCTCGATTTTGGAGAAATCGAGGATGTCGTTGATGATGGTGAGGAGGGATTCGCCGCAGCGGCCGAGCGTCTCGGCGAGATCGCGTTGTTCGGCGGAGAGCGGCGTGCCGAGGAGGAGATTGGCCATGCCGATCACGCCGTTCATCGGGGTGCGGATCTCGTGGCTCATGTTGGCGAGGAACGAACTCTTGGCGCGGTCGGCGCTTTCGGCGGCGTTCTTGGCGCGTTTCAAATCGAGTTCCACCTCGATGCGGCGGACGATCTCTTCCTGGAGCGTGCGGTTGGTGGCTTCGAGGGCGGCGGTGCGTTCGCGGACGCGTTGCTCGAGATCGGACGCCTGGGCGCGGCGCTGCCGGAGCAGGCTCCATTTCTCGGTGAGGGCGTTGGTGAGCTGCAGGACCTCGATGGTGTCGAACGGCTTCTTGAGGATCACCAGGCGGTCGGAGCAGCCGAGGCGGGCGAGCATCTCCTCCCACGAGTAGTCGGAATACGCGGTGCAGATGACGATCTGCAGATCGGGGCTGACTTTCCAGAGCTCGAGCGACGTCTCCACGCCGTCCCAGCCCGGCGGCATCCGCACGTCGACAAACGCCATGGCGTAGGGGCTGTCTCCGGCGACGGCCTGGCGCAGCAGCTCGAGGCCCTCGCGGCCCTGATGGGCGGAATCGACGCGGTAGGTCGGTTGCGGGTGGGCGGGTGCGGGTGCGTCGAGGAGCTCGGCTTCAAGTTCCGCGAGGGCGGTCGCGGCAGCGCTGATGGGGGGACAGAGCACCTTGCGCACATCGGCGTGGATGGCGGGGTTGTCGTCGATCACGAGGACGCGGTTGTTCCGCGCGAAAGGCCCCGTCGTCAGGTCGTGCATGGCGAAGGTCAGGTGGGAAGGTGGGTGTCGGAGAAATCGGCCCGGGCGGGGAAAATTTGAGTGGAATCTGTCAGGCGGTGGTTGTCGGGGCCGGCCTGACAAAGGCATTTCGACGCGACATGCGGAGACCGGGCGCGGGTAATTCCCGCGGGCGCCGCGCAGGGGCGGGACGGCCGCGGCGGACGACGATAGTTGGTCCGAATATTCGATGACGGGTCATGCCGGCCTCCGGGCGGGAGCGACCCGGGCAAAGGCATGCGGAAGCAGACGGCGGCGCGTGTGCAGCGCGGCGCGGCCGGGAAAAATCAGGCGAGACCGGGCGCGGGAGCGGAGGCGGGCGCCGACGCGGGGACGGACTCAGCGCGAGAAGCGGCGGGCCCGGGCGGTGCGGCGGAAGGAAGGGGGGCGGCGACGGGCGGCAGTTCCGGGAGTTTGAACATCTTGCGGCGCCGGGCGCCGCTTTGACCGATGGCGGGTTTGCGTTCCGCGGGTGGGCGGTAGGCGCGGTGCCGGTAGCCGACGCGATCGGGATCGGCGGCGCAGCGCAGCTGGAAGTCCTGCATGCGTTGAAAGAGCGACAGCAGTTGCTCGCGGTGCGGGTAGCGATCGAGGCCGGCGTGTTCGAGGGCGAGGAGCAGTTCGTGGGTGGCCTCGAGGGTGGAGAGGCACGCGGGGTGAGGTTGCTGTTTGATCACGTAGCGGCTGGGGGCGCTCGGCGTGAACATGATGCGCGGGAGCTGCTGCAGCGCGGGGCTGAGCCGGAGCATTTTCCGGCCGAGTGCCCAGGTGGCATCGAGCAGGAAGACGAGCAGGCGGCGGCCGGAAGCGAGGGCGGGGTGCCAGCCGGCGAGCTGTTCCGGCGAGGCGGTGGAGAGATTGAGGGCCTGCGGGCCGGGGTAGAGGAGCACGGGAGCGAACTGCGGGTCGCGCAGGAGCTCCTGCACGCGCGGGTGTTCGTCGCAGCCTACGCCGACGACGATCTCGCTCTCGGCGAGGCAGAGATGCGTGAGCCGGCCGGTGGCGGCTTTCTCCTGTTTGTATTCCTTCGGATGCATCAGGAACACGAACTTCGTGCGCACCGACATGGGCACGATCGACGAGCACCAGCAGAGGGTGGTGGGCCAGAAACAGCGGTAGCAGGTGGTGCGCATCGGCGGCGCGACTTGAACCGCGTCGTGGGGAGGTGAAAAGCACGGAAGCGTGGCGGCGGCCGCGACGGCGCGGGGGGCGGTGGCGCCGATCGGGTGGATGCCGTGGCAGGGAACTTCACCCACGGGCGCGGGACTGTGGCCACGGCATGGGCGGACACGACGACATGGCGGCGCGGATCCTGGCGGCGTTGGCGGCGCTGCCGTTGCACGAGCAGGCGGACGCGATCGGGGCTTTGATCGGCAGCGTGATCAAGGAGCTGCCGAACGAGCGGATCCTTGAGATCCGGGGCGAGATCGCCGCCGAGTTGGATGCGCAGAATCCGGTGGTGCAGGCGACGCTCGACCTGATCGACGGTCAGCTCGCGTTGCGCGAGATCGCGGGTGATCGCGGGTGGCAATGACGGCGCGAGGTGCGCGCCGTGGCGCGACGGTGGAGGGAACGTCGCGGCGCGTCAGCCGAGTTGATCGAGGCGTCGGATCCCGAGCAGCAGGAGCGCGGTGCCGGCGATGAGCACCCACGGAATTGCTGCGAGGGAAACACCGGCGAGGGCACCGAGCGCGGCGGGGAGGAGCGCCATGCCGAGGAAGGCGGCGCCGGATTGGCGGCCGATGACGGTCTGGGCGGCGTCGGCGGAGAAGCGGCGTGGGGCCTCGTGCATGAGTCCGGGATAAATCGGAGCGAGGCCGAGGCCGAAAATCACCAATGCCGCCGCGGTCCCTGCGGGTGTGCGAGCGAGGGCGAATGCGATGGCACCGCCGAGGGCGAGGATCACGCCGGCCGCGATCAGCCGGCGATTCCCCCAGCGCTCCACGCCGAAGCCGACGCCGATGCGGCCGAGGGTGATCGCGGCGTAGAAGGCCGCGGTGCTCCAGGCGGCGTGTTCCGCGGTGAAGCCGCGGCTGAGCGTCATGATCGTGGCGGCCCACAATCCGGTGCCGCCCTCGAGGGCGACGTAGACGACGAACAGGCCCGGGGAGAGCCAGCCGGCGAGGGAGTTGGCCGGCAGTCCGGTCGTGCGGAGCGCGTTGGCCTGGGCGGAGGGGCTGGCGAGATCGGGGACGCGGCGCCAGAGCGGGAGCGTGCCGAGGAAGAACAACGCGAGCAGTCCCTGGGCGGTCGCGAGCGCAAGGTAGCCGCCGCGCCACGAATGCGCGGAGGCGATGGTGGCGCCCATCACGACGGGGCCGGTCGCGGCGCCGATGCCCCAGCAGGCGTGCAGCCAGTTCATGTGCCGGCCGGAGTAATGGTGGGCGACGAAGCCGTTCAGCGCGGCATCGACGGCGCCGGCACCGAGGCCGAGGGGGACGGCGGCCAGAAGGATAAAGGCAAACGTATCGGCCTGCGAAACCAGCAGCAGCCCAAGGGCGCTCAAGCTGCAGCTGATGAGCACGACAGGGCCGGTCTGGAAGCGCGCCACGATCCGGCCGCTGGAGAAACCGGACGCGGCGGAGAGCAGCGTGACGACCGTCGTGACCACGCCGGCGAGCGTGAACGGCAACGCGAGATCACGCGCGACCACGGGCCAGGCGACACCGAGCGTCCCGTCGGGCAGGCCGAGGCTGACGAAGCCCAAGTAGATCAACAACAGGAGGAGGAATCCGGGTGTTTGCAGGCGCGGCAGTGGTGGGCGGAGAACGGGCGCGCCGCAAGCCGGCTGTAGCCCGGAAAACGGGGGCCGGCGGCCGTTGAGGTAGCCGGGGCGGAGCCCAGCGTCGCGGCATGTCGGACGATCATTCGCACCCGGCGAGTTACGTCGCCGAACTGCAGGGACTCTACGGGGCCTTCACGTTTCCCGAAAAACTGCTCCAGAAAATCTGGCTGCGGGGGGATTTTCGCCGCGGGGATCTCCGCACGATGGACGGTCGCGCGGTGCGCGTGGTGCACCCGGGAAAATGGAATCTGCTGGGCGGGCCCGATTTCACCGGGGCGCGGCTGCGTTTCGCGGGTGACGTGGAAGTCACGGGCGATGTTGAGCTGCACCTCCGCGCGGCGGACTGGGGGGCGCATCGGCATGCGGCGGATCCGGCCTACGACCGGGTGATTCTGCATGTGGTGTTGTTTCCGCCGGACCGTGCTTTCTCGGAGGGAGCGGGGGGAGCGTTGATCCCGGTCGCGGCGTTACTGCCGCTGTTGCATCGTGCGCTGGAGGAGTATGCGGCGGACGAGGCGGTGGAGACATTGTCGCATCGGGCGGCGGCGCGCTTGCCGGACGAACTGGGCACGCTGCCGCCGGCGGAACTTGCCGGGGTGTTGCGACGTGCGGCGCGTGCGCGTTGGACGCAGAAGCGGCGGTTTGCGGCGCTACGGTGCGAACGGCTCGGCTGGCCGGAAGCCTGTCACCAGACCGCGCTCGAGATTCTGGGCTACCGTTTCAATCGCGCGGCGATGCTGCGTGTGGCGGGGGCGTGGCCGTTCCGCCGGTGGGCGGATGGGAGCGTGGAGGTGGAGCGAATCCACGCGGAGGAGGCGGAGGCGTGGAGTGTGCAGGGGGTGCGGCCGGCGAATCATCCGCGGACCCGGCTGCTGCAGTATGCGGCGTGGACGCGGGTGCGACCGGATTGGCCCGACCGGCTGCGGGTTGCGCTGGCCGGCGCGGGCGACGGGTTGGCGGCTGAGTTACCCACGGGCGAGTTCCGGCGTCGGGCCCGGGTGGCTGAGCTACGGGAGCGCATCGCAGCCGAGGTGTGCGGCAACGCACTGAAGGGGACACGGCTGGACACGCTTATCTGCGATGGGTTGCTGCCGTTGGCTGCGGAGAAGAAGGAGGAGGAGGAGGAGGCACTGGGGGCGATCTGGCTCCACTGGTTTCCGGGCGATCTGCCGGCGGTGGTGACGAGCGGATTGCGGCAGTTGGGGTATTTCGACGGGCGGGCCCAGCCCGGAAGTCATGGGGCGGCGCAGGGGTTGCTCGGCTGGTTGCTGGAACGCGAAGCGCGGCATTGAATTCGGCGTCGTGCACGAGCGGCGGCGCCCGGCGGGGGGCTTGACAAAATTTTGCACGGGCAGCTACGTTCGCCGACTCAATACAACTCACTTTCCAAAAAGTGGGCCCTGCGGCCCGCTTTTTTTTTCCCAATTTTCCCGCCACACTCTCCCCTATGAGCAGCGAAATTCTATCCGTCCTTGAATACATGGAGAAGGAGAAGGGCATCCCGCGTGCCGACATGATCGCCACGATTGCGAATGCCCTGAAAACGGCCGCCCAGAAGGGCGTGAACTCGGGACAGGAATTGCGGATCGAGATCAACCCCAAGAACGGTCAGCTGCACGCGTGGGCGTTGATGAAAGTGGTGGATTCCGTGAGCAATCCGAAGACGGAGATCCACGTCGAGAAGGCGCAGGCGGTGAAGAAGGGGGCGTTGGTGGGCGAAACGTTGGAGCGAGAGATCGATCCTTCGACCCTCGGCCGGATTGCGGCGCAGACGGCGCGGCAGGCGGTCATGCAGCGGCTGCGGCAGTTCGAGAAGGACCGCATCTACGACGACTTCAAGGACCAGGTCGGCAATATCGTGACCGGCACGGTGCGGCGCCGGGAGCGCAACGATCTGTTTGTCGACCTCGGCAAGGCCGAGGCGGTGATGCCGGCCAAGGAGCAGGTGCCCGGAGAGGAGTATCAGCCGGGCGAGCGCATCCGCTGCCTGCTGATGGAAATTCAGAGCACGCCGCGCGGCCCCGAGATCATTCTGAGCCGGGCGAGTCCCAAGTTCGTGCGTCGCCTTTTCGAGCTCGAGGTCACGGAAGTCGCGGACGGCACGGTGAAGATCGAAGCCTTTGCGCGCGAGCCGGGTTACCGCACCAAGATCGCGGTCACCAGCACCGATCCCAAGGTGGATCCGGTGGGTGCCTGCGTCGGCGCCCGCGGGGCGCGCGTGAAGACGATCGTGCGCGAGCTCGGCGGCGAGAAGATCGATATCATCAAGTATTTCGCGGACCCGCGTGAGATGGTGATCGAGGCGCTGAAGCCGGCGTTGCCGCGCGAGATCGTCCTCGATGACAAGACGCACCGCATCCTGCTCAAGGTCGCGACCGACGATCTGGCGGTTGCGATCGGCCGGAAGGGCCAGAATGCCCGACTGACTTCCCGCCTGATCGGCTGGCGCCTCGACATCGAAGAGTTCAAGGCCGTGGGCGCGGATCCCGAAGGAGATGCGAAGCGCAAGCTCGTGTCGGCACTCGGCATTCCGGACGGCCAGGCGCTGCGGCTCGTCAAGGCGGGCTTCGTTTCCCTCGAGCTCTTTGAGGGCGTGGAGGCCGGCGACCTCGAAGGCGCGGGCTTCACCGCCGAAGAGGCGACCGACATCATTCACCGCGTTTCCACGCGTTCAGGCAAGTAACGGCACCCTCGCACCCACCAGGATTACTACGGCATGAGCATTCGCATCCACAAACTGGCCGAAGAACTCGGCTTGGAAAACAAGGAGCTGATGGCGCTCTTGAAAGAGCGGAAGATCATCGCCCCGGATGTGAAGTCGGTGTCGAGCACGGTGGACAACATCAGCGCCTCGGCGTTGCGGGAGGAGTATGCCGCGAAGAAATCGTCCGCGCCGACCCCGGCTCCCGCCGCACCGGCGGAGGCGACGGCAGCTCCGGCTGGAAACGAAGCAGCGGAGACGCCCTCTGCGACCAAAGTGGTCATCCCCAGCGGTGTCTTCGTGAAATCCAAGGAAGACCTCGTGCGGGAAAAGGAAGCGGTCGCCGCCGCAAAAGTCGCGGCGCAGAAAGCCGCGGCCGCTCCGGCTCCGGTCGCGCCCGCGCCGGCCCCGGTGGCGCCGCCGCCGCCCGTCCCGGTCGTGTCCCGCCCGGTCTCCGCGCCGCCGCCCACACCGGTTCCGCCCCGGCCCGTCTCGGCGCCGCCGCCTCTCGCCCGCATTCCCTCGACACCGCCGCCCGTCTCGCGTCCACCGACTCCGCCCGCCGCTCCGGCGCCCGCACCGACTCCGTTGTCGGTTCCGCCGGTGAAGCCGGCGCCGGTGTCGCCGCCGCCGGTCGCGGCCCCGGTGGTTTCCCGCCCTGTTTCCGCTCCGCCGATTCCGACGCCGATGCCCGCCCCGGCGGCCAAGGCACCTTCCGCCCCGCCGATGTTGCCGCCGCGCGTTTCGGCTCCGGCACCGCTGCCGGTCATGGCGCCCAAGGCACCGCCGCTTCCGGGCGCAACGCTCGCTCCGTCGGCTCCGGTCGCGCCCGCTGCGCCCGTCGCACCCGGTGACGTCAAGATTCTTCACCTCAAGCCGCCGATCGTCGTGCGGGACTTCGCGGTCGCGCTGGGATTGAAGCCGTTCAAGCTGATCTCCGAGCTCAATCAGCTCGTCGGCTTCGCCGCGATGAACTCCACGATCGAGGAGTCCATCGCGCAGAAGGTCGCCGAGAAGTATGGCTTCATGCTTGAGATCAAGCATCGCGGCGACGCGGCGTCGCAGCAGGCGGCCAAGGAGAAAAAGGCCGAGAAGAAGCCCGAGGAGGACGAGGCGAAGCACCTGCAGCCGCGGCCCCCGGTCGTGTGCATCCTGGGCCACGTCGACCACGGCAAAACCTCGCTGCTCGATGCGATCCGCAAGGCCAACGTGGCTGCGGGCGAAGCCGGCGGCATCACACAGCACATCGGCGCGTATCAGATCGAGTTCAACGGCCGCAAGATCACCTTCCTCGACACTCCGGGTCATGCCGCGTTTACCAAGATGCGGGCGCGCGGAGCGAGCGTCACCGACGTCGCCATCCTTGTCGTAGCCGCGGATGACGGCTTCATGCCGCAGACCGACGAGGCGCTGAAAATCGCGTTGAACGAGAAGCAGCAGCACCCGGAGCGGTTCGCGCTGCTCGTGGCGGTCAACAAAATGGACGTGAAGGGCGCGAATCTGGATCAGGTGAAAAACCAGATGCAGCAGCGCAACATCGCTCCGGAAGACTGGGGCGGTGAGACGGTCACGGTGCCGGTTTCCGCCATCAAGGGCACGGGCATCACGGACCTGCTCGAGATGATTCTGCTGCAATCCGACGTGCTTGAGCTGAAGGCCAACCCGAAGGCCGAAGCGAGCGGGGTGGTCATCGAGTCCGAGATCGACTTCGGGCGTGGTCCGCTGGCGACGGTCATTGTGCAGCGCGGCACGCTGCGCGTGGGTGATGCGATCGTGAGCGGTCAGCATTTCGCCAAGGTCCGCGCGATGTTCGATGACCAGGGCAACAATCTGAAGGAGGCACCGCCGGCGATGCCCGTGCGTGTGATCGGTTGGAGCGGCACGCCGGACAGCGGCGCCGCCTTCAAGGTGGTCAAGAATGCACGCGAGGCCGAAAAACTCGCCGAAGAGGAGCAACTGCGCCTGAAGAAGGTAGCCACATCTGCCGCCGCCGTCCCGAAGGAAGTCTCGGTGGAGCAGCTCTTCGCCAATATCGCAGCCACGCAGCAGAAGGTGCTCAAGGTGCTCGTGAAGACCGATGTGTTCGGTTCCTCCGAGGCGGTGCGCAACATCCTCGAAGGCATCAAGAGCGCCAAGGTGCAGCTCGACATCGTGTCGATCGACGTCGGCCTGGTGACGAAGAACGACGTGCTGATGGCCAGCGCCTCGAAGGCGGTGATCATCGGCTTTCATACGAAGCTCGAAAACGGCGTCACGCCGCTCGCCAAGCACCACGGCGTGCGCGTCGAAACCTACGAGATCATCTACGAGATGGGCGACAAGGTCCGCGAGATGATGGCCGACCTGCTTGATCCCGATATCAAGGAGATCAAGACCGGCGCCGCGGAGGTCCGTCAGGTCTTCCCGCTCGCCAAGGGTTTCGTCGCGGGCTGCCTCGTCACCGAGGGCAAGATCAACCGCAATGCCTCGGCGCGACTGCGCCGCGGCCGCGAGATCGTGCACGAGGGCAAGGTCGGCACGCTCAAGCGGTTCAAGGACGACGCCAACGAAGTGCGCGCGGGCCTCGAGTGCGGTATCAAACTGGACGACTTCAATGGCTATCAGGCCGGCGATGTCATCGAGTGCTTCGAAATTCAGAAGGTGCGCGCGGCGTTGTGACGCCGTCCGCATCTCATTCCGACCTGTCTCATCCGGCCACCGCAGGCATCCGCTAGCAGAGAATCGGCCATGAGCAACCGCACCGTCCGCGTCAACGAACTCGTCCAGCGGGAGATCAGCGATATCCTGCGCAAACGCTACCAGAGCGAGGCGGTCGCGATCACCATCGCGGAGGTGCGCGTCTCGCCCGACCTGCGGGATGCGCGGGTGTTCGTCGCGGTGGTGGGCAGCGAGGAAGCCGGGCAGGAGCGACTGGCCTGGCTCCGCGGCAAGGCGGCGGAGATCCGGGAAGAAGTCGGGCGGCGGATCGTGCTGAAGTATCTCCCAAAGTTCGAATACCTCCTCGATCACTCGGCGGCACGCGGCGCGCGGATCTTGCAGGTGCTTGATGCGATCGATCATCCGCCCGCGAAGGAGGAGCCGTCCACGTGAGTGCAGGGGGGAAGTTTTACCCGGAGCTTTCGGAGCGTTTCGCGGCGATGATCGCGGCGCTCGCCGGTCGCAAGGTAGCGGTGATTGGGCATGCGCGGCCGGACGGCGATTGCATCGGTTCCCAGGTCGGCGTCGCGCGGGTGCTGGGCGCCTTGGGATTCGACGTGATCTGCGTCAACCCGGACCCGGTGCCGCGGCGGCTGCAGTTTCTCGTGCGCGGCATGACTTTTCTGCGCACGGACGATGTGCTGCGGGCCGGCGAGGATCGGGCGGCGATCTTTGTCGATTGCGCCGATCACTTCCGGGGCGGCGAGCGGTTGAAGAATCATTACGCACAGCCGGCGGCCGTGATCGATCATCACCTCTCGAATATCGGCTTTGCTGCGGCCAACCTGGTCGACAGTGCCTCGGCGGCGACGTGCGAGATCCTCGCGGGTGTTTTCTTCGACAACAATCTGCCGGTCGACGCGCAGACGGCGCAGGGCCTCTACACCGGGATTCTCACGGATACCGGGCAATTTCGTTTCAGCTCCACGTCGCGGCGTTGTTTCGTGCTGGCGGGAGAGCTCGTCGCGCGCGGAGCGAATCCGAGCGAGGCGGGGTATGAGCTCTACGAGCGCGAGACCCTGGGCAAGCTGCGTCTGCTGCAGCATTTTCTCGCTTCGCTGCAGTTCGAGTGCGGCGGTCGCGTCTGCATCGGCACGCTGCCGGAGGGGATCTTCGAGTCGACGGGTTCGAATCCCGAGGACACGGAGGGCCTGGTCGATTATGCGCGCAGCATCGAAGGGGTCGATGTGGGCGCTTTGATCGAGTTGCGCGCGGACGGCAGTGTGAAGGCGAGCCTGCGGGCCAAGGATGCGTCGTTCCGCGTGGATCGGGTCGCCGCGAAGTTCAACGGCGGCGGGCATGCCTGTGCGGCGGGTTTGAATCTCAAGACGGGAACCGAGAATTTCTACGGCCGACTCGTGGCGGCGTTTGCCGAGAGTCTGGCGACCGCAGCGGCGGCGAAAAAAGTCTAAGCATGCTGGGACCGGCGAAGGAACTGGAGGGAATCCTCCTCGTGGACAAACCGCGCGATCACACGTCGCACGACGTGGTGGCGCGACTCCGCGGCAAACTGAAGATGAAGCGTATCGGCCACGCGGGGACCCTGGACCCGATGGCGACCGGCTTGCTCATCGTGCTGGTCGGCAAGGCGACGCGGGTGTCGCAGTATCTCATCAGTCTCGACAAGGAATACGAAGGCACGATCGAGCTGGGCAAGGTGACCGACACCCAGGACGCCGACGGCGAGATGATGGAGTCGCGCCCGGTGCCGCCGTTCACCGAGGCCGAGATCCGCGCGGCGATCCAGACCTTCCACGGCGATCAATACCAGACGCCGCCGATGTATTCCGCGATCAAGATCGACGGGGTGCCGCTCTACAAATCGGCCCGCAAAGGCGAGGAAGTGGAACGTGAGCCGCGATTCATCCGGGTGATGGAGTGGACGCTGACGCGATTCGGGCTGCCGCAGTTCGATTTCCGGCTGCGCTGCACCAAGGGCACATATGTGCGCACGCTCGCGCATGATCTCGGGCAGAAGCTGGGCTGCGGGGCGCATCTGGCCGCTTTGCGGCGCACGGCGACGGAAAAGTTCCATGTGTCGCAGGCGCTGACGATGGACCAGATTCAGGCCATGAGCCTGCCCGAAATCGAGAAGCGGCTGATTGCGCCGCGCGATGCGGTGCCGAGCATCGCGCTCTGATTTGCCGGACGGACGTCCCGTGACGAAGCCGTGCACGCACATCGACGGAGTGGCGAATGCCGCGCTGCCGCCGCGGCCGCTGCATCTCGCGATCGGGATGTTCGACGGCGTGCACCTCGGCCATCGTGCCGTCATCGGCACGGCGGTGCGGGCGGCGGAGCAGGACGGAGCTGTGGCGGCCGTGCTGACCTTTTGGCCGCATCCGAGCGCATTGTTCCGGCCGGCGCAGCCGACGCGGCTCATTCTGCCGCCGGCGACGAAAGGTCGCATGCTCGGCGGCTTGGGCGTGGCGGCGGTGATCACGCAGCCCTTTACGCCGGAATTGGCGGCAATGGAGGCGGAGGAGTTTCTTCCGTGGTTGAGGCGGGCCCTGCCGCGGCTCGCCGCGATCCATGTGGGAGAGAATTTCCGCTTCGGCCGCGGCCGACGAGGCGATGTGGCACTGCTGGAGGCGAGCGGCCGGCAATTCGGTATCCGGGTTTTCAGTGCACCGCGGGTGAACCTGGGCGGCGAACCCATCAGCAGCACGCGCATCCGCGACATGCTCGAGGCCGGGAAAGTCGCGGAAGCGAACGCCCTGCTGGGGTATCCATACTTTGCGCACGGGGTGGTCGCAGCGGGCAAACGGTTGGGCCGCACGATCGGCTTTCCCACGCTCAATGTCCCCTGGGCGCCGGAATTACGGCCGCGGCTGGGCGTTTATGCCGTGCGGATTGCAGCCGCGCCCGCCGCGCCGGGACCGGCCTCCGGGTGGCTGGCGGCCGTGGCCAACTACGGGCTGCGTCCGACGGTGGAAACGGCGATCGAGCCCCGGCTGGAAGTCCACGTCCTCGGGCCCTGCCCGCTGGGCGAGGGGGACCACGTGAAGGTGGAGTGGCTGCGGTTCCTGCGACCGGAGGCGAAGTTCGCGGGGCTCGATGCGCTCCGGGCACAGATCGCCCGTGATCGGGAGACAGCGGTGGAGTATTTTCGCGCGCACGACTGAAAGATTTTTCCTTGCGCTGTCCCGAGGCGCTCGCGTTACTCGCCGACCTCAGATTTTCCGGACCTTTAGCTCAGTTGGTTAGAGCGTTTCCTTGACATGGAAAAGGTCACTGGTTCGAGTCCAGTAAGGTCCACCATCTGAAATCCGCCGCTTGATTGACGGCGGTTTTTTTGTGCCTGTATCGCGGCATGCTGCAGTCGCTTCGGATCCGCAATCTCGCCTTGCTTGAGGAAGTCGCGCTCGAATTTGAGCCGGGTTTCACGGCAGTGACGGGGGAAACGGGAGCCGGGAAGAGCATCCTGCTCGGGGCGTTGAGCCTCCTGGCGGGAGAACGGGCGGACAAGACGATCATCCGGCAGGGCGCGCCGGCGGCCGAGGTGGAGGCGAGCCTGCACTTCGCGGACCCGCGGCGGATCGATGCGGTGCTGGCGGAATTGGAACTGCCGGCGTGCGAGGACGGTGTGCTGATTCTCAAGCGGAGCCTGCCGCGCGAGAGGGCGCCGAAAATCACCGTCAACGGCAGCCTGGCGACGCTTTCGGCGCTGCAGCGCTTGGGCGAGCACTGGATCGATTTCCATGGCCCGAGCGAGCCGCGGCGGCTGCTGAAAGAGAATTGTCAGCTCGATCTGCTCGATCTCTTTGCGCGGGCGGACGGCGTGCTGGCGACCTATCGGACAGCCTACCGCGCGTGGCGGGAACTGGCGGCGGAACACGCCCGGGTCGCGCAGGAGACGCGGCTGGCGCCGGACCAGATCGAATTTCTCCGCAACCAACTCGCACGGCTGGATGCCCTCGAATTGACGGACGAGGCGATCGAGACGTTGGAGCGCGATCATCAGCGGATGGACCGCGCGCAGGAACTGATTGAATTGGCCGCGGGGATCGCGGGGGGGCTGGGCGGGGACGATGGCGTGCAGGGCCGGATCGCGGAGCTGCTGCGGATCGCGCGGCAGCTCGAGAGCATCGATGCGGCGAGCAAGCCGCTGGCCGACCGGTTGTCGGCGGCGACCATCGAGCTCAACGATCTCGGGGCCGAGTTTTCGGCGTTGAGCCAGCAGCTGCAGTTCGATCCCGAGCAGGCAGAGGCGCTGGCTGCGCGGATGAACACCTGGCTCGAGGTGAAGCGGCGGCATGGCGGGGATGTCGCCGCGGTGCGGGTCGCGCGGGACGAGATGCGGCGGCGGCTCGAGGTGCAGGGTGATCTCGAGGGCACCTTGCTGCGGATGGAAAAACACTGCGCGGACGCGAAACAGCGGGCCGGCAGGGCGGCGCAGGCACTGCGGCTGGTGCGCGAAAAGGCGGCGCGTGAACTTGCGAAGGTGGCGGCGAAGAGCATCGCGCAACTCGGGTTCAAGCGGGCGGATTTTCAGGTGCGGATCGTGCCGCAGCCGGAACTCACCGCGGCGGGGGATTGCGCGGCGGAGTTTCTTTTTTCACCCAACGTCGGCGAGGCGCCGCTGCCGCTGAGTCGCATCGCTTCGAGCGGTGAACTCGCGCGCGTGATGCTGGCACTCAAGACGGTGCTGGCGGATCTCGATGAAGTGCCGCTGCTGGTGTTCGACGAGGTGGATGCCAACGTGGGTGGTGAAATCGGCCGCGTGGTCGGTGAGAAAATGGCGGGGATCGCCGCGAATCATCAGGTGCTGTGCGTCACGCACTTGCCCCAGGTGGCGGCGCAGGGTTCGGCGCATCTCGTCGTGACCAAGGATCAGACGAAGGACCGGGCCGTCGTCCGCATCGAGGCGATCCATGAGGCACGCAAGACGCGGGTCAGCGAACTCGCGCGGATGCTCGGCGATCGGAACGCGCGGAGCGCGCTTGCGCACGCGGAAGAGTTGCTGGGCACGCCGAAGGCCCGCCGCACCTAGCAGGCAGTGGCCGAGCTTGTCGCCGGCTGCTGCGGCTGGTCGGGCCGGGCGCTGGACTGTCTCCTCAGCGGGTCGAGGCGAGGTCCTCGACGTGTTCCGGCTTTGCCGGCCGCAGCGCGGGATCCTGGAAACTGCGCCAGAACCGCAGCGGAATGCAGCCGACCAGGATCAAGACGAGCTGGCTGGCGACAAAGGTCGAGAGGGCGAAGAATCCCGAATCCGTGAAGCCGTAGCTGTGGAGGCCGACGCCAAGCATGTTGGTGCCAAACCAGCTCCAGCTCGTGATGATGTTGCCGCCGATCGCCAGATTCATGAGGCCGCGCTGGCGGATCATGCCGCCCCAGCGGGCGTGGAGAATGATGGCGTTCCACATCACGATGAGCAGCGCGCCGTTTTCCTTCGGATCCCAGCCCCAGAAGCGGCCCCATGATTGGTCGGCCCAGATGCCGCCGAGGATCGTGCCGACGAAGCTGAACAGCGTGGCAAAGCAGACGATGCCATAAACCATGCGGGCGAGCGATTCGCCGGTGGCTTTGTCGAGGGTCCGGGTGAGGGTGCCGCGGAGGACGTAGATGATGGCGAGGAAACCGGCGAGGAAGGTCGCGGAATAGCCGGCGGTGACGACGACGACGTGCGTGGCGAGCCAGAAGTTGGAATCCAGCACGGCGCGCATCATCTCCATGGTGTCGCCGCTGAGTTCGAGATGGCCCGCGATCTGGAGACAGCCGAAGCCGACGGCCCCGGCGGCGACGGTGGCGATGGCGTTGCGGTAGAAATACTCCAGGATGAGACAGAGGCCGACGGCGCCCCAGCCCACGAAGAGCGCCGACGAATAGAGGTTGGTCACCGGGGGGCGGCCTTCGAGCCACATGCGGACGGCGATGCCGGCGGTCATGGCCACCCACGCGACGGCGGTGAACCAATACGCGGAACGTCCGAGCGGCTCGCCCCAGAAGAGCCAGGAGAAGACCGCGATGAAGAACGCGAAGATAAACAGTCCGCGGGCGGAGGCGAAGGG
>JACCDO011784288.1_pt1 | contig 24561 bp, 19 predicted proteins | sample 7446101 | NCBI WGS metagenome assembly JACCDO01 (sample SAMN15323440, study PRJNA562643) | freshwater metagenome | isolation source: river surface water | place: USA:Blue River Watershed | collected 2017-08-16 | reverse complement strand
TAAATATGTATTTACGTTATGGGATATAAGTATTTTATTCAAAAGAATAAGTACTCACCCAAGAGTTAAAGGCATTAATACCGGTTAAGAATTCTTTTGTGATATCAGATATGTTACATCTGTCACAATATCCTATACCGGAAGGTCCTGAAAAACACATTGTACGACGATTTGTAAAATAAATTACTAAATTTGGGTACTTTTCCTTTAGTTCAGAAAAGTCTTCCAGTGTATAAAAATACGTTTCCGAATGTTTATTTTGTAACTCAGTAATTTTATTTTCAATTTCATTTACGGTAATGTTTTCAGTAGTTTGACTCATTTTTGTAGTAACTTGTTATTAATAACTTGTTTAGATACTTCTTTTTCTAAAAATAAAATATCATAATTTTAAATAAATCAATTTTTTTATAATAATATTTACGTTATTATAAAAATAGTATATATTTTTTAAGATTATTCTTGAGTAGCAATAAATTGTAATTCATCAGCGCCATAACCATCTTCTTCAAAGTCATTTCCACCTAAACCTCCATAATCACCTTCATTACCTTCTTGTAAGTTATCATTTTCGGCATCTAACATTTTTTCACTATACATATCTTCTAAATATTTTTCACGTAATTCATTTAATTCACCATCTGGAATATCTTTTCCATCATTATTTTCACGATATTCTGCTCGAACCTTATTTTCAAACTCTTCTACTGTATCCATCATTTTCATTTGTGTTTCAGTTAATTCTTCTCCTTCACCTTCTTGTGGTAATCCCGCTGCCATTGTAATTCTTCCATATATTGAATATTGTAATTGTTTTTGTAAATAACCGTTATCTTCATCGGATGTTAAGGCGCGTTCTAATTCTTTCAAATAAGTATAATTTTTAGCATTTTTCATTTTTTCAATTTCTAATGAACATTTATCTAAATATTCCATATCTTCATTTATTAAATTTAAGATTTCAACAATAAATAAACATCTATATTTACATTGCGTACTCATCATAGTAGCATTCATTGTTAAATCTTCTTCTCCAGCATTTTCATCAATAAGTTCTTCATCATCAGTACTTGATTCTTGACTACATAAAATAAGGTCATTTAATTCTTTAACAAACATATAGTGGAGAATGGTGCCACAATCTTTAAAGTTAAAATCGGCAAATTTCAAAACGTCACTGTGAGTACAATTATATAAATTATCTTCAGCGTGAATATTTGAAATATATTCGGATGAATGTCTTAATTTTGCTTTTTTGAAAAATAGTTGAACATTTGGGTCAAAGAAAACTTCAAAAGGCATATTATTTTCACTAATAAATTTTTGAAGAGTTACAGAAATATCATTTTCGGTAAAAGGTAATAATTGAGTATCTTCTAAACGTTCAATTTCTTTTACACGAGAAACATTATTTTTAATCATAGAAAGATATTTTCTTAAATAATCATTATAACATTTCTTTAAATACATAATTCGAATATGTTCTAATTTTTCATTATTTTTAATAACAATCTTTTTTGAAGCGTTTTTCTTTTCATCTTCTTGTAACTGCATGTAATATTGATAATATCCAATATTTGATATAATTGATGTATATTTATCAATAAATTCTTTATCATTTGTTTTATTTAAAATAGTTTTTAAAGATTGTATAAGTTTATTAATTTCTTTATCTTTTTCATCATAAGCGCTTTTTTTCATATCAATCATATTTTCTTTATCAAATATATCATAATTATAAAGATTTAAATAATTTTTATTTTTTTCAGCAATTTTATTTAATAATTCTAAATACTCTTCTTTTGTATATTTTTTATTCACTATTTCATCATATGTTTTTCCCGTCTTTGTATCCTTCTTATCTTTACCCATTCCAATATATGTACGTAATGTTCCAATATTTGGTCCATTATCAACATATGTTACAAATGTATCTAAAATAAAATCTTTTTCATTATTTTTGGGTGAAATATATGCTGGTTCATTATGAACAAAATATGAATCAGTAACTTCTCCATTAGTAATTGCTCTATGATAATTTCCATAACGTTGGAATAAATAAGATAAAGAATATAAAGATTTAATTTCGGCAATCATAGATGTAAAGAGTGAATCGGGATTTTTTTGTTGAATAAATGTAATAAAATCCGAATAATCATCTAAATAAGAATCACAACACGCTTTTTCAACAATACTTACACCAACACTTGATTCAGGATTTACATCTCGATATTGAACATTACTATTATATGTTGTAGTATATATTTTTCGTAATTCTTGATTTAAATAATGAATACGGTGAATCCATTGTAAATAATATTTTTGAAGTTCTTTTGGATTACTTTTTTTAACAGAATCAATAAAATTATTATTTAATGGAGGTACTTCATCATAAACAATTGATATATTTGAAATTGCTGAAGTATTAAATTCTGATAAACGTTTATCCATTTCTGTTTTATAATCGCGTTTTTTGATAAATTTATCGGAAATACCAGTCATTTTTTTGAAATCATCATAATTATCACCAATAGATTTCATATATTTTTCCATTTGTTCATTTTTGGAACCACCAATATTTTTCATTTCGCGAAGCAAACAAGAAACAAATTGAATACCATCTAAACCATAAAAGGAGGTAAAAGGACATGGTGAATTTTTAGTAGAATATTTATATTCAGGAACAGCAGTTTGAACCGCAATTAAAAAACGAGCAGCAATAACAGAACTAAATTGAACATCTTTATATAATTCATAATTACGTTCAAAATCACCATCTTTAATCATTTGTTGAATACGCGGTTTACTAATACGTTTTGTTGAGATTAATGTTTGTGCTTCTTTTCTTGTAAAATCTAATAATGATAATAAAGAACGAATTTTACGAAGAGAATCAGTAATAATATCAATAGTATCATATTCATTTAATTGAATACCAACTTTATCACATAAATTTTTTTGTAAGAAAATACAAATATTTTTTAAATATTGAATATCATCTTCTGGTAATCCTTTTTCTAAAAATATTTTTCTAAATTCAGGTGATTCACAACTTAATGTTTTTGCCATCGGATTATATAATTCTTCTACTTCCTGAATTGTTTGAGGTGCCATTTCTTCTTCATCTTTTTCCCATACATCACGACTTCGAATCATTTGACCATTTTCTGTATAACCTTCAACATCATCAAATTTAAAATTACCTAAATATCTTCCGCAATGAGTACAAGTTTGAACATCACCTGATGCTTCACCTTGGTCACCATATTCATCCATCATATCTTGAATAATATTACTACGTTTAAGTGGGTCATTTGTTTTTCTCATACGATTTTTATAAATAAAATGACCACAAATGTAATCTTTTGGCATTATACGTTTAAATTTTTTTGAATAAACATCTTTTCCGATTAAAATACCATCTTTATCAATTAAATTAAAAACATAATTTTCTTGCATGTAAGGATCTTTTAAAGAATAAATTTTCTTTATTAAAATATCTAACATATCTTTCTTACTTTCATCTTTTTTCTCTTCTTCTTTTTCTTTTTCTTCTTCTTCTTTCTCTTCTTCTTCTTTTTCTTTTAACAAATTATTATTTTCTTTACCAAAAACATAATGTTTTTGAATCATTTTATTAATTTGTTCATCAAAATAGGAAATATAATTATCACTTTGAAGAAAGGTTTTTAAAGAAAGGAAATCATTATAAATTTTTGAAACAATTTCAAAACGTTCTTTAAAACGAATATATAAAGGAGAATGACAACCAAAATCCTTTCTATATATATGTTGAATAGTATCTAAATCAATTTCACTTAAATCAGTATTTTTAAATGTACATAAATATTGAATACTTTTATATTTTGGTACAATATTACTTAATTCCCACGTTTGAAGGTCATTATTCCATACATATATATCATTATTCATTAATGTCATTGTTTTATCTTGAATTTCTTCTTTTGGAATAGCATCTAATTCTTTTATTGTAGAAACTTGATAACGATATAATTCACAAGGTGGTTTATTATTTTCATTTTTACGACTATTTTTCTTTAAACGTTCTTCTAACATTATTTCTTTATTTATATTTTTTTCACTATTTTTGACAAAATTATCATATGTTTTAATTGTTTCATCAATAAATTTGATAGAATGTAATTCTTTAAATAAACCATAATTCATTTTCATCATTTCAGAAAAGTAAATAACACCGTGGTCTCTTTGTTCCATTAACCAAACTAATCTGGAAGAAACACAATCTTCGGGTTTATTTAAATGAATATATTCACCATAATATTTTGTAACATTTGTGTTAGTAATATAAATATTTGCTAAAAAGAAATTTTCATCATCAAAACGTTCTTTATTATGAATATGAAAAATGGGTAAAGAATTACGTTTTAATATTTCTTCTTGAAGTTTTAATTTTTCAAGATTTGATTTAAGAATTTCTTTAATAAAAGTAATTTGGTCTATTTTTAAATCATTCATTGTTAAATTATATTTTTGTAAAACAAATTCTACATCGTGAAATGTATAACATTCCTTAATTCTTTCCCCTTCATATGTTATTATTTCATCTAATGTTGGTACAATTTTTGATAATATTTTACCAAATTTTATTTTATCAATCGATTCTGTTTGAAACATATATAATTTATTATGATTCATTTTATTTTCTTGATTATCAACATATGTACTTGATTTATAATTTGTAACATATTCATCAACACTTTCATTATATTCGACTTGATATAAATCATAGCAAAGTTTATTTGGTATATATATTTCACCATAATCACCATCACTTTTTAATGAAATAGAAGATTTAATTGAAATTTCATCATTATTTTCAACAGTAATTTTCATATAAGGTTTTAAACCATCAATATGAGGAACACAGTTTGAACTTTGAATATAAATATTCATATTATTTGTTAAACCGTGATTAGGGGAAGTAATTTTAAGGAAATCGCCAATTTTAGAGATTTTAGTAATTTTAGAGGATAAAATAAGTTTTTTGGTTAAAGGATATTTTGCTTTATTTGGGTCTTCATTATTATATAATGTTTTTCCATCATAATCATTTTCTTTTGGTAATACCATAAAACCAACAATTTGAGAATTTTCTCCAGAAATAAGTGTATAAGGAGTTACTCCAATAATACGTCCAGATTCATCATCATAAATATTTTTATAACTATTTACATCCATATCAATATTACGACTATTCCAATGAACAGTATCAATATCGTTATAACGTAATACAAGAGCATTATTTTGTAAATGAGTAAAATAACCAAAATTATTTTCGGGAGTTTTTAATGGAGTTTCATAAGGTGATTGAATTTTATTAAATATTTTAATATAATCACGATACATCGTACGACCATAAGTAGCATCGCTAGACAATGCTTTTAATTGTTTATGTTGTAATAATTGACTTGTTTTAATAATACCATTTTCATTTTCTAATGATTGAACAATATAGGATGATGCTTCATTTTCAGCATTATTTTCAGTTGTTTCTGTAGTTTCTTCTGTTGAAGCACTTTCTTCTAAAATAGAATAAATTTTATGTTTATCATTTACAACGGGTATAATCCAATGATTATTATAAATATTATTATATAAATCTTCAACAACGGGATAAGAGAAACCTTTTTCGAATTGACGATAACGTTTGAGACCTTTATTTTTGGAATCAATCATAGCATTTGCTTCTTTTGAAACTTCTTCTTGAATAAAGAGTAATCCTTGTTTTGTGACGGGATATGTTTCTAAAAGACGTGTTTCAAGTTCGCGTAAAAAACGAAGATCATCCGTATAAACACGTTCTTCTTCTTTTACATAAACATCTTCTTCAACTGTAATTGTATCTTTTAAATCGTCAAAAGAAATATTATTATATGTTTCGTTTTCTAATAAATTACCATTTTCTAATACATTCTTATTTTCTTCTCCATATAACGATTTAATACTATTTTCAGATTCATTCACTTCCTCCTCTTCTTCTTCTTCCTTTTCTTCACCACTTTCCTCATCCTCCTCTTCTTCTACTTCACTTTCCTCCTCCTCTTCCTCCTCTTCTTCTACTTCTTGATTTGAAACAACAGTTTCAGTATTATTATTTGAAACAACAGTTCCAGTATTATTGTTTGAAACAACAGTTTCAGTATTATTGTTTGAAACAATGGTTTCAGTATTATTGTTTAGATTTGATTCCTGATAACTGGGAATAGAATTATTTGTTACAGATTCTTCATTATCACTCATTTTATATAAAATATATCATATATTATATAATAAGGTCATATATTTTTATAATGAAAAACAAACTTTGTTAAAAAATTGAATATTTTTTAAATATATTTGAATGTAAAGAACAAAGTTATTATATAAATAGAATAGTAAATTTATTTACGACTCTATAATTTTTTATTTAATAAATATAATTAACAATTAACGTAAAATGGAATTTGTCAAACATATTCAAGAAAAGAACATTTCAACCTATGAAGAGTTATCGGAGTATTTATCTGGAGATGAATTTAAGATTCGTCTTAAGATAGATACTAAGTATCCTGATTTATGTACTTGTTGTCACGATGAGAATACAAAAAAGGAGTCATCTTTATATGGATATACAAATGGATTAGTATTTAAGAAGAGTGATTTAAAGGTTATTTGTCATTCATTTGATAAAATGCTAGAACGTGAAGATTATGTATTAGATGAATCGATTGACATAGATAATGCTCATTATGAGTATATTTTGGAGGGTACATTAATTCGAGTATGGAAATACAATGATGAATTAATGGTATCAACTAAAAGATGTATTAATGCGAAGAGGTCAAAGTGGATTAGTGAGAAGAGTTTTTATGAATTATTTATGGAAGCAATGGAAAACTTTAATTTTGAAAATATTCAAAATGGTTATACATATTCTTTTTTGCTAACACATCCTGAAAATAATATGGTTGTACAATATTCTGTACCAAAGGCATATCATATTGGAACACGTAATATGAGTACTTTATTAGAGGAAAATATTGTGTTAGAAGGTATTGATAGAGTTCCTATTGAGAATGTGAATAAAGATACATATCAGAAACATATTGAAACATTAAAAAATAATGAGATATATGGGATTGAAGGATTTGCGTTAGTAGATAAAAATTTCCGCAGACAAAAATTTGTATCAGTAGCATATGAGAAGGCGAAGGAGTTATATGGAAATACGAATTCTAAGATGTATAAATTTTTCAATTTAAGAAAAGATGTATCAAAGTTAGATGAATATTTAAATATGTTTCCTCAAGATTCTCAAGTATTTAATGGATATGAATATAATTTTTATCAAATTGCTATTCAAATCCATAAATTATATGTTACAAAATTCATTCGCAAACCAAAGGATACAGATGGTAATCAATTAGTTGTTCCAGTACCATATTATTTAAAGAAAATCGTTTATGGATTACATAGTGATTTTATTACAAATAGAGTACAAACAACAATTGAAAAAGTATTAAAAAAGATGTCTGAACAAGATGTCAATTTACAATGTTATATTTACAATAAAATGGTAAATGGAGCACAAAATGGACACCCTATTACATATGAAACAATTATGAATAATGCGTTTGTTCCTAAAAAGAAAGAAGAAACAAATGATGGTATTGTTGTTTTAGAAGGCGTTTCTGTTGAAATTGTTTCAGAACAAACTGATGTTACTGCTTAAATTTTTTGTAAAAAATGTAAATATTGTAAATAAAAGAATTTATTAAAAAAAATAAATAGGATGAAAATCCGTTTTCATAAAATAAAAATAAAAATAAAAATTATAAAAATAAATATTTATATTATCAAAAAGATAATATGAATATATGTTAAAAAAAATTATCGAATTTGATAATATTGTTGTGGATAATTCAACATAAATGGTTGATGTGGAATATAATTCATCATAGGTTGTTGAGGAACAAATACAGATTGTTGTTGTGGAATAGAACCTATAATAGGTTGTTGAAACATAAAATGTTGTGGAGCATTATATATTGGTTGCGGAGCATTAAATATTGGTTGTGGAGTATTATATATTGGTTGTTGTTGGATAGGAATTTCTGATTTTTTATTTAAATCTTTCATAAAATTTTTATATTCTTTAACATCATTATATTTTTTAGATAATTGATTTAATATAAAATTTCTGAAATCAATATAATTTGATAAAATTGGATTCTTTTCTTTCAACATATTATTCGCAATAATATCTACATCATCTGATTTAAATGCTTTGTGACAAGATGTACATAAAATATGTTTATTATATAAAGATTGTAAAATCTCTTTACCATATATGTCTTCATAAAATTCTTGTTGTTGAACAATATGGTCAATTTGACCATCATCATATTCATCTAATTCACATTTACAAAGATTACATAAACATTTTTGTGCTTTAAAAATTCTAATATATTCGGCATTTAAACTTTTTTTGTTTAATTTTAAACCTTTATATTCTGAATCTTTATTTGATTTATTTCTTGAAGTATTTTTAGGTACTTTTTTTGAAATATTACTATTTGAATCTTTTTTCGTAGATGATGGTTTGTGAGAAGGATCTAAAACTTCAGGTTTTTTGACATTTCTTCTTTCACGTCGATGTGCTATCGGTTTTTCATCTACTTTTTTAGATACTTTGTTAGATGATTTATATACTTTTTCAGAAGAGTCTCGAATAGAACCTTTTGGTCTATTTTGATTCTTTTTTAAATATTTTTCATTTGTAAAATCATCATTTGATGAATCATCTGAATCAGTATTATCAATAACATTTTTTGGTTTAATTATTTCAACAATTTCTACTTCAGATGATTTATCATCACCTAAATAATCATATTCAATATCACTATCATCATATGACATTTCATCATTTGACATATTATTATCTAATACATCAACTTCGACATCACTGTCAGAATTATCATACATTTTTTTTAATTCATTTAATCTTTTCTTTTTTTCGCGATATTTTTTTTCAATATTCTCGAGAGCATAATATGGCAACTTTACATTTATTCCAGTCGAACGAGTAATTCGTTTTTCCATTTTATTATTTTTCGATATACGTAAATAATTTTTTAATTTAGTAATAGATGTTTTTGACACTGATTTCTTAGGAGAACTTTTCATATATAAGGAAAAAAGTTTGCGTTTAAAGGAAAATGATTTTATATGCTATTTTTTTAGGAAACTAATTTTTTAGTTTATTTAAAAAATCATTTTTTTTTAATTTAAAGGATTTACGATATATATAATTATATAGATAAAATGAGTTCATCAATTTTAAAAAATTCAGAAAACAATAACGTAAGCGTGAAAAAAAGTGTTTCTATAAAAGAAACAAAAGATTTAAAAGATAATAAAAATTCGTTAAAAGTATCTTCTCAAAAAGATGTTTTAATGTCTTCTCTTGTTTTATTTTTTAATAAAAAAGAAAATATTGATGAATTATTGCCAATTATTGAAGGTTCATCAAAAATTTCATTACGTATTTTAGATTGGTTTGTTACAAATTATAGTAAAAAATTCAATACAAATTATTCATTAGATGCTAAAAAAGGTACATTAAAAAATTTTATGGTATATATGGCGTATAAATCACAATTAAAAGGTTATCAAAAAAAGCAATTTGACCCATTTTGTCGTCGTGAAAGAATACGATTTATAGTTCATGGTGGAAAAGAAATTATTACTACTGTTGGTCAATTAAACTTTTTCCGTTGGGCAATTGAAAATAAAGTTTTGAAATATATTTATGAACATTATGATGAAATTGAAAAAGATATGAATGAATCTTTAAAAAATATGTACAAAAAAAAAGACGATGAAGAAAAAAATATCCGAAGAAAAAGAAGACAATTATCCGTTTCTGCCGTCAAAACTATCAATAAACATAATACTAGTATTATTGTTACTTTTGGTTAATTTCTATAAACAATTTTTTATAAACAATTTTTTTATAAAAAATATTTATTTTTTTTTAAATAAAATTTCCGGAATTTGTAATAAAAATACCTAAATCTTTATAATAATGATTTCGTAATGTATAATCAATTTTTTCTACTAACATATATAATTTTTTTCCAGTTTCTATATTTTTTATATCTATTCCTTTACCATTTGATATATGATTATTATTTATATTATTTTGTTTCTCAATGAAATTTTCAATATCTTTTTTTAAAGAAATATTTTTTTTTATAATTGTCATTTTTAAATTAGCAATTTTTTTATGATTTTCTATTGAGGTAAGTTTATCAATATTTTTATCAAAATTTTTATATATATCATATATAATTAAAACTCTTTCAACTTCATTATGTTGAATACTTTTTTCATTTAATTTATTTAATAAAATACCCATATTTATAAAAAAATCTTCTTTTAATTTTTCTATTTCAGACATTTTTTTAACTATTTTATAAATATAAAATATTTCCTTTACATTCATTTAAATAAATATTTTTATTTACGTTTATTTTTAAGAAATAAAATATAAGAAATAAATATAAATAAAATGGATTCTGAACATTTTAACCCATTGTATGTGTTAGGAAAACGTGTTTCCGAAGCAAAATTATATTTTGAAAAATTTAATATTTCATATACATTTAATAATTGTCTTATTAAATTTGCTACTCTTGCCATTTATAAAAGTTATAAAGAAGGTACTCATATTTATAAAATTTATAATTATAATATACCCAATGAAGATGACGCTATTATAACTCATTTTCAAGGTGTGACAGATGCTCCACTTATTCAATCTTTTGAAAATAATTCTGGAAATATTTAGGGTTCTTTAGGAAATATACTCACAAATTTACCTTCTATTTCATTTGGTTCATTCTAAATATTTTTTATTTAAAAAAAATAATATGATTTAATAAAAGAATATTATTTAAGGAAAATGGTGAAAAAAATAGACGCTTTTATCTTTTATAATGAAATTGATTTACTCGTTTATCGTCTTCATTATCTAAATCCTATTGTTGATTTTTTTATTATTGTTGAATCAAACCACACTTTTATGGGTATTCCAAAAGAACTTTATTTTAATAATATCAAACATCATCCCATTTTTACACCTTTCTTACACAAAATTATTCATATTGTTTTACCCACTTTACCCTATTTACATCCCAATATAACTCTTGGAGAACAATGGTTTAATGAATATTATCAAAGAAACCAAATTCATCAAGGTATTCTTCAATTATCATTAAATGATGATGATTATATTATAATAAGTGATATTGATGAAATACCTGATAAAGATAGAATAGAGGAATTAGATATAGAAAAGTGTGAATTAGAACAAGATTTTTATTATTATAATTTAAGGACAAAATATAGTGAAAAGTGGAAAAGGAGTAAAGTTGTAAAATATAAGATATATAAAACATATAAAAATGTTCAAGAAATAAGGAATGAAAATATGGATTTAATTATAAAGAAAGGAGGATGGCATTTAAGTTATTTTGGAAATACTTCTTACATTCAAAACAAAATATTACATTTTAGTCATCAAGAATTAAATCATCCACGTTTTCGAGATGAAAAATGGATTGAAGAAAGAGTAAAAAATCAAGAAGATTTATTTGGTACTGCGTTTCAACCTTTCTTAAAAATAAATATAAATGAAAATGATTATTTACCGCCTCAAAAAGAAATTTTTTTAACAAAATATTTATAATTTAACTATTATTTATTTCTCATTATATATTATAAAAAGAGTAAAAAAAAATGTCATCTGGATTTACTCCATTCCAAAGTGGTTGTGGAACTTGTAAAGCATCTTCCGATTATACCGATATTTATTATAATAATCAATTCACTCAAAGTGCTCCTGCTACTACTGTAGGAGGTAAAAAGAGAAAGTCTAAGAAAAGTACTAAGAAAACTTTAAAGAAAAGAAAATCATTAAAGAAAAAGAGTACTAAACGTGGTGGTAAGAAGAGAACTTTAAAGAAGAAGTCATCAAAACGTCGTACTTTAAAGAAGAAGAGTACTAAACGTCGTACTTTAAAGGGAGGTAAAAAGAGAAAGAGTACAAAGAAAAGTAAGAAAGTTAAGAAGGTTAAGAAAAGTAGAAAGGTCAAGAAAATGAAGAAAATGGTAAAACGTCGTCGTAGTATGCGCGGTGGTTCAAAAGATGAAGAAGTTATGGAACTTGACCAACAATTTTTAAAAGATAATTTAGGTATTAGTTTTGAAACTGTTGGTGGTAAAAAGAGAAGAAGTAAAAAGAGTAAGAAAAGTACTAAACGTCGTAGAAGTATGAAAGGAGGTGACCCAACATCAATGCCATCACAATATTATCAAGGTGGTTTTTTTGATGGATTATTTTCAAAAGATGTAGCAGGTGTTGATGCTTTTGAAAACAAATTAGCAAGTATTGAAGGTGGAAAAAAGAAAAAACGTAATACTAAAAGAAAGAGTAGCAAAAAAAAAACGTCCTCAAAAAAGCGAGTAAGAAAACATTAAAAGGAGGAGATAAATGTCCCAAACCTGTCGTTGATAATCCCTTAAATCCTAAATCTTGGAATAGTGCTTTTAATAAATTAAATTGTTATTGGAAAGACCAAAAGGTTGATGGTTTAATTCCTAAAATGGGTGGTTTAGAGAGTATGAATAGTGTAAATAATGCCGTTAATTATACTTCATCCCTCTTAAATGGTACTTATTTAAATATGAAAGCAAAATCAGATGCTTTAGACCAATCTATTCAAAATAAAATTGATTCTGTTGCCGCTTGGGGTACTGCTCCCGCTTTTGCCGGTGGTAAAAAGAAATCAAAGAAATCATCCAGAAAACGTGTTTCAAGAAAACGTGATTCTAAAAAACGTGTTTCAAGAAAACGTGTAACTCGTGGCGGTGGTGGAAGTGATTGGTTAAATACAGTTAATTCAAGAGGTAATGTAAATGGTCCAGATGACCATTGGGGTGTATCAAGTGCTATGTGGAATTCTCAATTTGAAAAGAGTGGTGAAAATATTCCTATGTCAGAATTAAGAAAAGGAGGTTATGCTTTACAATCTCAACCTAAAATTGAAATCCCAACCGGTTTTGATAGCAATGCCCAATCACACGAAGTCATTCAAAGTGAATTAGGAAATTTAGGTACTCAACGCATTTAATTTTTATTTTTATAAAACATTTTTTAACAAATATATATTTGTTAAGGAATAATTTATTTTGTTAAGAAATAAAGATAATGTTTCCCGAACATTATTTTCAAAAAAAATAATAAAAATACTTTTTAGCAAATCTAGAAACATACTTTTATATATTATATTGAAAACAATGTTCGGGAAACTTGTATCATTTATTGGGGAACTTGTCCAATTTATCTTAAAAAGGTTTAATACATATAATATTAATACATATCATATTTTTGGTCAAAACCTGTTTTCTTTAAACCATATGGATTACCATCAATTAATGTATGTATTTCTAAAGCGTCATCTGGCATTGAAATAGTATTTAATCCTTCTAATTTATTTTTTTCTTTACATATCATTTCCATTTCTTTTAAAACACCCATTAATAATGATTGTAATCGAGACATTGTATTATCTACTCGTGCGTTTCCATTTTTACCACTCGGATAATTAAAAACAATTGCTCTTATTGCGTTCATACATTTTTTATATTCTTCTATAGCACTTTTATAATCTTGAAATGGATTTTCTAAACCATTTCTCATTTGTACAAGTATTCCAAGCATATTATTACAATGTGTTAATGAATCACTATATGTTTGAATATTATATATAGACATTTCTCGAATATTATAAAAAAATTGTACTAAATAAGGATTGTAATGTAAATATGATTTTCGTAATTCCGGTTTTACATTAATCTCATCACTATTATTATGTATTGACCAATGAGATGATGAATTCATTAATATTTTGTTTAAAAATTCTAATTGTTCTTTTTTAGATTTTGTAAAGGAAATAAAATCTCCATAATCTTTTTGTATAAAATAATATATAATTATAATAAATAAAAGAAATGCTAAAATATGTTTTAGTTGAATATCTAAGCGATGAAGAAAAGCAAATAAAAATAAACCAAAAAATAAATAATAAACAATTTGTGGTTGAGAAATATGATTTAATTGGTCATATAAAGAATAATTATATAAATCAAAATTTTGAAAATATGAATTTATGTTATGAGATGCTTTTTGATTTTCATCAAATACGCGTTTTAATATAATACTTTCACTCATTTTTTAATAAAAATACTTCCACTATTAGTATTTAAGTTATTTTTTATAAAATTCAAAAACGTATTTATAAAAATTTCTTTAATAGTAATAGAAAAAATAAGAAAAAATGGTACATATTTTCGAACAAAAAGTTCAAATGATGACAAATAGTAACGGTCGCGTTCAAAAAGCATTTAAAGTTGTTAAAGGTACAAATTCCCAAGTCGTTCAAGTTGAAGGAAAAACAAATAAAGATAATTCTTCTTTATATCATATTTTACAAACAATTCGTAAAAATAACGCTGTTATGAAGCAATATTATAAAATTCACGAAAAAGATTTATATCATTTATTTCACGAAGGAGAACGTTTAAGTGATTATAAAAAATTAACAAGTAAGAAAAAGAAATCTTTAAAGAAAAAAAGTAAAAGTAAAGAAAAGGTTAAGAAAATAAAGAAAAGTATAAAATCTAGAAAATAAATTTCAAAAATCTAAAAATCTAGAAAATGAATTTTAAAAATATTTTTTACATTATAATTTTTATAATTTAAAAAAAATGGAAATGCGTTAAAAAAATATCTTTCTATAAAATATAATAACACATAATTTTTTAAAATGGTTCAATCACAAGAAGAATTATTAAAAGAACTTCAAGGCCTCTTAGGTGTCGAAAATATGAAAGGTGGTAAAAAGAAACGTTCTACCAAGAGCAAAAAGCGTGTTGTTAAACGCCGTCGTATGCGTGGTGGTGCCGATGTTGCCGCTTCATCATCTGATATTGCCGGTTTTGATTCATCTGACAAATACTTTATGTTAGATGACGCTTCTGCTCCCGCTGCTCCTACTACCAGTATGGAAGGTGGTAAGAAAAGACGTAAGATGAAGAGTAAGAAATCAAAGAAATCAAAGAAGACTCTTCGTCGTCGTCGTCGTCACGGTGGTGAAAAGAAGGAAGAAGAACAAGAAGGTGGTAAGAAGAGACGTAAGATGAAGAAATCAAAGAAGTCTAAGAAGACTCTCCGTCGTCGTCGTCGTCACGGTGGTGCTGAAAATAATGAAGAAGATGAAGAAGATGAAGAAATGGAAGGTGGTAAGAAGAGACGTAAGATGAAGGGTAAGAAATCAAAGAAGAGTAAGAAGTCACTTCGTCGTCGTCGCGGTGGTAAGAAGGAAGATGAACAAGAAGGTGGTAAAAGAAGACGTAAGATGAAGAAGTCAAAGAAATCAAAGAAGGTTAAGAAGACTGTTCGTCGTCGTCGTGGTGGTAAGAAACGTACTTTAAAGAAGAAGGGTAAGAAATCAACTCGTCGTTATCGTGGTGGTGGTCGTCGTACATCCATTGAAAATGGCGGTGGTAAAAAGAAACGTGTTGTAAGAAGAAAGAGAAGCAGCAAGAAATCAAAGAAAGGTCTCTTTTCTGGTTTATTTAAATTTTAAAGAATATATGATTTTTTAAGATAAATTTATAAAATATTATGAAAGAATAGTATTGTTTCATAATAAAAATTAAAAAAAATGTCGAAATCTAGTTCTTCTTTAAAAGAATTATATGACATGCATTTTGTGGAAACAAAGTATAAATATGAAAAAATTATAGATGATTATATTAAAAAATTATATCCAAAATCTTTAAATAAAATAAATAAAGTAAATTCTATTTCTTTAAAAAATTATGTAAAACGTTCTAAAAATATTAGTAAATCATTATCTAAAATAAATACTTCATCTCACACTTTCCGTAATTTAATTCTTAAAAAAAATAAATATATTACTCCCAATTACAAAATCTTTTTATTTGATTATATTTCTCGTCGTATTCTAAAATATGAATTAAAATCACTTTTTTATAAAGAAGTTGATGATGAAAATGATATTTCAAAATATTTGAAAAATTATGAACCTAATCATCTTGTTTCTTTAGATAATTTTTCTTTTCCTGATATTTATAATTATGTATCTTATTGGAAAATATCAGAACATCGTTGTGTTAAAATTTGTAATTTAAGCGCATTACATTTTACAAATAATTTTGAATTTATGAATGATTTAAATTTCTTAAAAGAAGTCGAAATAACAAAAATTGCCGGAAATATCGGTGTAGGTCCAAAAGTACATGATGCTTATGTTTGTAGTTGTAAATCCAATGGTGCTATTTATGGTTTTATTGAAATGGATTATAAAAAAGGTATTTTTTTAAATCAAATAGATGAAAATAAAACTTTATTTAAAAAAATAAAAAATATGTTAGAAAAAAAAATAAATAAACTTTATGAATATGATATTACAATACAACAATTATCTTCTTACAATATTTATATATTTTTTAAAAATATTTCTAAAAATATGAGTTCAAAATCATTATCCAATCATATTGAAGATGTTCAAATTATAGATTATACTTTTGCGAATTATATTAAAGATTATGTTTTTAATAGAAATCATATTCGTTTAAATGAAGAATTATTTCATTATAGTCGATATTATATATATCAAACATTAACACAATTTATATTTCTTAAACTTTTTGGAAAACAATAAGAGAAAAAGAATTATGTTAAGAAATATTAGTAAGAAATATATTTTGATATGAAAAATAAAGAAAAAGAAGTAATACAAAAATTTTATGATTTATATTATAATGATTATTTTAAAAAATATGTAAATATAATTGATAAATACATTTATAAATATTATCCAAAAGAAAAAGTTTTAAAAAGTAGAAGTATGAAAGAGTATGAATCGAAATATCATAGTATAAATGAATCTTTTGAAATTTTGGAAAGAGAACCTATTTTAAATCTTTTAAAAAGTAATTCTATTTCAAAAAATATAATTTCATTAACTAAAAAAGAAAATATGGATGATATAGAATTATTTCTTAAAGATTTAATAAAACGTCGTATTTTAGTCTATGAAGTTCGTTCTATATTTTATAAAAGTATTTCAAGTAAAAAAAATATAATGGAATGTTTTAAAAATAAAAATGATGCTTCAAAAATGAAATTTATTGCTTCCGGTCAATGGGGTGAAGTTTATAAAATAGGTTCAAATAAATGTATTAAAATAGTAAATGTTACTGCTTCTATTTGGAATTTAAAATTTATAAATTTCTTAAAAGAAATTGAAATATCAAAAATTGCTGGAAATTTAGATGTTGGACCAAAAATATATGATGCATATTGTTGTGTTACAGAAGATAATAATACTGTATATGGTATTATTTATATGGAATATTTAAATGGTATGACATTAGCAGAATATTTAGATAAAGGTGAAGTAAGTAGAGAAATAAAGAATAAATTAAAAACAATGATTGAAAAGAAAATATTATTATTACATAATCATTCAATATTACATAGCGATTTACATAGAGATAATGTGTTTATTCTATTTAAAAATGAGAATGAAATTGAAGATATAAAAATTATTGATTATGGTTTTTCGCAATTTATTAATGAATATATTTATTTAAGAAATCATTATTATACAAATGAAGATATTTTTCATTTTTCGCGTGAATATATTTATAATCATCTTTTAAACTTAATCCAAAATAAACTTTTTTTACACCGCTGATGATTTAAAATGGGATAACATAGATAATATATCTAACCCTTTAGGGTTGATAAATTAACATTTATGTGCCAATTTTAATAATCTTGCGGTTACTGGGGATTTAAAATGGAACTTGTTCCATTTTAAATCTTATGGTGCAAAATAATTACATTATTGATTTACGTATATCTTTTTTTAAAAAATAAATTATTTTTTAACAAAAATTGAAAATAAAGGAATTATAAAATATAGTAGAATAGAATAGAAATATATATAAGTCACATTTATATTTTATATATTTATTTGACTTACGTTATCTTTTTATTTAAAACACTTTTCAAAAAAAATGTCTGATTTTACTAACGTAACTAATGTTGAAGAATCTCTTGATGCTCAAACAACAACAAATAATGAAACATTACCCAATAATGCTTCAAATGAGGCATTACAAACACACGGTGAATCAAACGATTGGAAAGCATTAGATGAAATCCCTAAGGATAAGTTTATTCACGCAATCATTAAAAAGTTAAAAGAAGGTAATTTCTTATGGAATAACCAGATTGAACTTCAAGATGATTCAATAATCTTTCAATATGAACTCGAAGAATGGAAACTCTTTGTAGAGTTTCTTGACAAGAAAGCGAAGTATTTTCCTATTATTTTACCCGAAATAACTACAAATGTAGTCCAAAAGAAGGGAGGTAATAAGAAACATAACAACAATAATAAAGAAAGTGCTGAAGATATTATTCGTAAGAAAACAACAAAAAGTCGTAAATCTGCCATTGAATCAATTTCATCATATTTTATGAATGATATTGTTCCATCGAGAACAGCACCATTTGATTTACCCAATTGTCATATATTTTATATGATATATTGGGGAATCAAGGTGTATCGAGAAATGAGAGATAATTATGATAATCGAAAGGACATTACAATCCTTGATTGTATATGTTCGTTGTGTCGAATGAATGAGAAAATCGCCCATTTTCCTGATAATGTTATTTCAACTATAAATGGATTAATAAATGAAATTATTAATTTATATGTAGAGAAAAATAAGAAATTCAAAGAAACGGATGATAAATTAGCACGAGATAGAATATTAGACAAATTATTTTCAAATGAAAAGTTCTTAGTTGAATCTTTTTGGGAAAAAACTTGTCCAAATTCATTAGGTTTGCGTAAAGAACAAATTAGTGTTGTTGAGAAATTCAAAAACGCAATTTTACATAACGCACCTTTATTATTGGGATATAAAGTATCGCCCGGTTCTGGAAAAACCTTCTTGGCTGCTGTTTTAGCAGCAATTTTAAAAGAAGGTCATCAAATGAATCATTATGATTCATCCAAAGGAACTCAAAAGATATTATTATATTCTTGTTACAATCGACGTGTTCGAGATATGGTTTCAGGTTTATGTCGTGATGCTGATGTCCCATTTTGGGTTGTCAATTCATATTCTAAACGTGAAAAAATGCATACAACATTACGTCCATACAAAACTTTGTTTGATAATTTTAAGGCATCACGCCGTGAAAAAGATTATTTTAAAACAGGTACTATTGACGAACAAATGTTATATTATATCGAAAAAACACATACTAAACCCGCTATTTTTATTTCTGACCCTATGTCAGCATCTATTTTAGTGGATATGTATCCTGAAAGATTTATTGGTTATTATGATGAAATTACAGCAGGTGCTGAATCCGGTTTAGAAAATGATTTCATTCGTCATACTTGTATGACATTAAAGAAACCATTACGCCAAATGATTCTAGTATCTGCCACTTTACCTAAGTTTAGTGAATTACCATCCTATAGAAACCATTTTATTTCAACACACAGTGCTCCTTTAGTACCTGTTGTACGTACTTTACGTTTTAAAGCATTGGCAAAGAATATTCGTGAAGATCCTAGATCATTAGAATCCTTTCTTTCCAATAACTATAGTCAAGAAGTTGAATTTTTACAAAAGATTGATACTTCTAACTCTAGAACAACATTCACTGGAACACCCATTGTAGAAGAAGTTCATTCAAACGCTTTATTAGTTAGTTGTTCAGTTGTCGGTCCTGATGGGTATATTTATATGCCTCATTTTAATATTGACTCTATTGAAAAATTATCTGAATTTGTTGTCACTTTACAAGATGACCCAAGTTTAATGCGTATGTATGAACCTCATACAGTTTATTGTATGATGAAAACATTGAAAACACACGTTCCAAATGATTTATTATTTGAGAACTATTTTGTTCAATTTGGTTTAATTAAACATCAATCTATTCGCGATTATATCGTGAAATTATTTAATAGAATTATTCAAGATAATAATATTGAGTTATTTAACTCCTTAAAAAATTATCGTAGAATAGTTATGAATAATGTTGATCAAAACCTTATTTTAACAAGTAATGCTCATTACTATTCCAATGGTAAAGTTATCCAAGTATCATCATCAAATATGATGACACAACATATTTCAAATATTAGTTCGGATTTATTATTAAATTCACCCAGTCTTCAAGAAAATATTCAAAAATATAAAAATGCTGAAGATGAACTAAAAACACTTATTGATAACTATAAACCTACAAATAGTGGTAAAGTTAAAATGTCCCAAAATGATATTGATAAAGCAAAGAATGACATTATGGAATCAAGAAGACCTATTTTTAGTTATCCTTGGCAATATATTGTTAATTCTGAAAAACACGCTATTCGTTACGGTACTCAAAACAGTTTAGTAAATCCTACTTGTGCTCTTTTCTTAAATTGTAAAGATGCCGATGAAGGTTTAAAAAATCATATGAGTGATGACGCTATTAAATTAGCATTAAGTGGCATTATACTGAATGATACAATACAAAATTCCGATTTCGAGAAAAATTTCTACAATCGTATGACAAATATTGCTAATTTCTTTATTTCTGACCCAAACATCGTTTATGGTACTAATATTAAGGATGTTACTAACATCTCTATTACTGCTGAGTATGGTAATGCTTCTTGTTCAACCAAGAATTCATTATATCAATTAATGGGACGTGCTGGAAGAGCAGGTCAATCCTATAGTGCTCGTATTGTATTTCATTCTCAAGAAGGTTTATTAAAAATCTTCGGTGATGTCAATTATGAAGCAAATGTTATGGAAACCTTGTTTTCAATCGTTTAATATTCATACATTGTGTAATATTGTAAATAAAATAATTATTTTAATAAATATATATTTATTAAAAAATTTTCATAAAATCATATAAATTTATTTTTCGCTAAAAATAAAGAAAAAATTTCTATTTCGAAATTATATATAAACCTTTTTTAAAATGTCTTCTTTTTTAATACAACGTTTAAATGTTTTTCGTAATTATAACATAAACGATTCCATTTTTATTACATCCATTTGTATTGATTCTTCAAGTAAGAAATTTACTCCCATCTTTGTATCTCCTACAAATGCTACAAATGACTCTTTTATAAAAGTTGAAAGTGATGAAAAATTTGTATTAGGAATCAAAAAAAAATATTCTACTTTTGATTTTAAAATTATTCTTAACGAAGTTTCCAACAAATACGAATTAACCTACAACAACATGCAAGTTTATATCCTTAAAGATGATTCCAATGAATCTCTCTATTCTATTGATGATGAATTTCACTTTATTTCTACCGAAAATGAAGTTTTCTTTTATCATCCCATCTCAAATCATACAAATATTCCCCAAGAAGATTCTATTCAAGAAAACTCTATTCAAGAACCTATTGTTGAATCTATTGATGAGCAAGTAGTTGAATCCATTGATGAGCAAGTAGTTGAACCTGTTGTTGAACCCATTGTTGAACCTGTTGTTGAACCCGTTGTTGAACCTGTTAAAAAGAAAAAGACAAGTAAAAAGAAAAGTCCAACAAATTCTCCAATTATTCAAGAACCAGTCGTTGAACCTGTTGTCGAACCTATTGTTGAAGCAGTTGTTGAAGCAATTGTTGAACCTGTTGTTATACCTGTTGTCGAACCTGTTGTCGAACCTGTTGTCGAACCTGTTGTCGAACCTGTTGTCGAACCTGTTGTCATACCTGTTGTTATACCTGTTGTCGAACCTGTAGTAGAACCAGTTGTCGAACCTGTTGTCGAACCTGTTGTCGAAACAGTCGTTGAACCTGTAGTAGAAACAGTGGTAGAAAATGTGGTTGTTGAACCTGTAGTAGAAAATGTGGTTGTTGAACTTGTAGTAGAAAATGTGGTTGTTGAACCAATAAAGGAAAAGGAGGAAAAGGAAAAGGAAGAAAAGAAAGAAATAAAAAAAGCAGTATTACCATTTATGTATCAAAATAAAATGTATAAAACAAATACACTTTTAATTGAAGGAATACCACATAATAAAATTATGGATTTGAATAGTGATAATATTGTACAATCAAATTTTATATTTAAAGAAAATAAAAGAAATCAATACGCTTTATTATTAGAAGATAAAAAGGCATATTCTGTAAATATTCAACATCAAAAATATATATTAACAAAATCACCAAATAATATTCTTTTAGTACGTAATTTTAATTCACCTCGTTTTGAAACATATACTTTATTTAAAAATATTACTTTAGGTAATCAAACATATGTTCTTTTAAGTATTGGTACTGGATTTTTATTAGTACCTCTCATATCAAATAAAGTTTTTGATAATAAATATGGATTACAAAGAACTGTTTATACTCCTTTCATCGATTTATCTGAATAATTTATTTTTCGCGAAATTTAAATTAAAATTATAAATTATATATTTTATTATATTAGAATATTATAAAATATTATAAATATGGGTTTTCCAAGGTGGGCACCTTTAACTTGGTATATTTTTCATAAATTTACATTAGAATATATTCCAGAACAAAAAGAACATTATATAAAATTTTTTGAAGCAATGAAAACCGTTATTCCTTGTAAAACTTGTAGAAATCACTTTATTCACAATATTTCTCAAGAAGAAAATCTTATTGAAACAAATATATGTCCTGAAAAAATTTTTGATTGGACCGTTCGATTACATAATGAAGTAAATAAACACGTCAATAAACGTATTTATACAGTAGAAGAAGCAAAAAAATTATATTCAAAACCATTAATCCATAATAGTTTAATGTCTTTTATGAATGATTATATGGTATATAATTTAAATAAAGGTGCTGAAAAAGATGCTCAATTACTTATTTTATTTACACAATTATGTTATTTACATCCAAATAAACAAAAAAGAGATAAATTAATTAATTTTGTTCAAAAAATGCCTTTAACAAAAGCAAATATTCGTGCTTGGATGTTCGGGTTTTATCGGTTAAGTACCTAAAAAATATATTTTTATATATAAATCATAAAAGAATACATATTTACGTTAAAAAATACTTGATTTGTCTAAAATATATTTTAATTATTTATTTACGTTATTATTATTTACGTTATTATTATTTACGTTATTATTATTTAATATAATCATAAAAGAATATACATTTACGTTAATAAATATTTATATATATTAACAAATATAAAAAAATTGACTATTTATAATTATAGTTTTTTATAATCATTATATTTAGTATAAAAACGTACATTTTTTAAAATAAAATTATTTTAAAATGAATTATTTAAATTTTGAAAATAATATTGAAAATATTGTTGAACATAATATTCAAAAAAATATAAATGAAAATATTATTTATTTAAATAATACATTTGATAGTATTAAAAATAATAATAATTATGCTTATTATTTTTGTTATAGATATGAAAATATTCAATATTTACAAAAAATATTTAATAGAAATATTGAATATGAAAATGCTAGTTTAATGAACCATCAATTAGTATCTATAAATAAAGATTTATTAATAATACATGATGTATGTAGTTCTAGTGAAACATTTGTTGCTTTTCCAAATATGGTATTTGTAACAGGTATTGTTGCAAAATTATATAAAGAAGAAATAATAAAATTAATTGAAGATATTGATAAAAATAAATATTTTTATATAAGATATACTAATTGTTATATTGAAAAAAATAATTTTAATGATGTTGATTTTTCAGATATGGATGAATATTTTGATGCTAATTTAATTTTTCAAAATAAAAGAAATATAAATACATATATTATGCAGTTTAGTTCAAATTATTATGAACAAATTATGTATGAAAAAGTTTCAGAAACAATTTTGGAAGAACGATATAAAATAATGTTAAACAGAATTAGTTTATTAAATATAAGTGATGATAAAATACATTTTTATGAAAAAAGATTGAAACTAGATAATGAAAATACATTTGATATGTTAAATAATGATAACGGAAATGATTTTTTTGAAAATAATAATCAAATAAAATCTTATGATGAATTATTTATACAATTTTATATTGGTTTTGATTTTAAAAAAATGTATTCTTGGACAAAATCCATTGGTTATTATTAATATTTATTTTTGAAATAAAATTGTATAATATATGGTTGTACATAATTATTAAATATTATTATTAATATTTACTTTTATAAAATATTTTATTTTTTAGTTGTTGATTTTCTAACTTTAGATTCTTTTGTAGTTGATTTTTTAGTTGTTGATTTTTTAGTTGTTGATTTTTTAGTTGTTGATTTTTTAGTTGTTGATTTTTTAGTTGTTGATTTTTTAGTTGTTGATTTTTTAGTTG
>JACCDO010383793.1_pt1 | contig 24565 bp, 10 predicted proteins | sample 7446101 | NCBI WGS metagenome assembly JACCDO01 (sample SAMN15323440, study PRJNA562643) | freshwater metagenome | isolation source: river surface water | place: USA:Blue River Watershed | collected 2017-08-16 | reverse complement strand
GCTAGACTGCGGCGCGCATGAAGCGCGATGAGAAAGCGGACCGGATCCAGTCGATCCTCGACGCGCGCTTTCCGTCGCCGGAGGTCCCGCTCCACCACTCGGACCCGTTCACGCTGCTCGTCGCAGTGCTGCTATCCGCGCAGTGCACCGATGAGCGGGTCAACCAAGTCACGCCCGGGCTCTTTGCGCTCGCACGAACGCCGGACGAGATGCGGCGCGTGCCGGTCGCGAAGATCCTGTCGGCGATCCGTTCCTGCGGCCTCGCGCCACAGAAGGCAGCGGCGATTGCGAAGACCAGCGAACTGCTCGTCGAGCGACATGGCGGGCAGGTGCCGTGCGACCTGGAAGCGCTCGAAGCGCTGCCGGGCGTCGGACACAAGACCGCGAGCGTCGTGCTCGCGCAGGCGTTCTCCGTGCCCACGTTCCCGGTCGACACGCACATCCATCGGCTGGCATGGCGATGGGGATTGTCGAATGGCAGCAGCGTCGAACAGACCGAGCGCGACCTCATTCGTGCGTTCCCGAAGGAGCACTGGAACAAGCTGCACCTGCAGGTCATCTGGTTTGGGCGCGCACACTGCCCAGCGCTGCGCCATCAACCGGATGCGTGCCCCATCTGCGCGTGGGCGATGAGCAAGGCGCGCCGCGCCGCAGAAGCTGCGGGCAAGCGGCGCACGGGAAGCGGGGCTTAGCGAGGACGCGGCTACTTGCTCGGAGTCGACTTCTTGAGGGTCGGCTTCTTCGCGGTTGTCTTCTTTGGCGCCGGCTTCGTCGCTGGAGCCGCGACCTTCGATGCGTCCTTCTTCGCTTGCGGCTTGCGCTCGTTCTTGCCCGCGAACGCGACCGCAACGACGTCGTCAAACGTCTTCGCGTAGTGGAACGTGAGGCCCTTCACGAGATCGGGCTTCAACTCCGCGACATCGGGCTCGTTGCCGAATGGCAACAGCACATGGCTGAGGCCGAAGTTCTTCGCCGCGAGCACCTTTTCGCGCACGCCGCCGATCGGCAGCACTTCGCCGACGACGGTCAGCTCGCCGGTCATCGCGAGGTCCATGTTGGCCGCGCGCTTGGTGAGGAAGCTCAACATCGCCGTCGCGATCGTGATGCCCGCAGACGGGCCGTCCTTGGGGATCGCGCCCGCTGGGAAGTGCAGGTGCAAGTCCGTCTCCGCAACCGCCGCGAGGTCGATGCCATACGCATCCGCGCGGCTCTTCAAGTAACTCAGCGCAAGGCGCGCCGACTCCGCCATCACGTCGCCGAGGCTGCCCGTGGTCTGAAGACCGCCCTTGCCCTTGCTGCCCGTCACTTCAACGTAGAGCACGTCGCCGCCGACCGGCGTCCATGCGAGCCCCTGCACGACGCCCGGAATGCGCTGCGTGCGCCGCTCGTCCGGTCGATGCTTCTGCTTGCCCAGCATCTGCTCCGCTTCTTGCGGGCTCAGTTGCTTGGGACCAGGCCCTCCCTTCGCGACGTCGAGCGCCGCCTTGCGACAGAGTCGCTGCACGACGCGATCAAGGCCGCGCACGCCGGCTTCGCGCGTGTGCTCTTGCACGATGCGCTTCATCACCGCGGCGGGCACCGAGAGGTTCTTCTTCTGCAGGCCGTGGCGTTCGAGTTGCTTTGGCAGGATGTGCCGCAACGCGATCTGCACCTTCTCCTCCAGCAAGTAGCCGGGGATCTCGAGCACTTCCATGCGATCCCGCAGCGGCTCGGGGATCTGCGACAACACGTTGGCCGTGGCCAAGAACATCACCTTCGACAAATCGAACGGCACGTCGAGGTAGTGATCCGAGAACGCGTGGTTCTGCTCGGGATCGAGCACTTCGAGCAACGCGGAGCTCGGGTCGCCGCGGAAGTCGCTGCCGAGCTTGTCGACTTCGTCGAGCAGCATGACGGGGTTGTTGCTGCCGCAGGCTTTGAGCCCTTGGAGAATGCGCCCCGGCATCGCGCCGACGTAGGTGCGACGGTGGCCCTTGATCTCCGCCTCGTCGCGCATGCCGCCGAGCGAGAAGCGCCAGAACTTGCGCCCCATCGCGCGCGCGATGCTGCGGCCGAGGCTCGTCTTGCCGACGCCTGGCGGGCCGGACAGGCACAGGATCGAACCCTGGTGCCCGGGCTTCAGCTTGCGCACCGCGAGGAACTCGAGGATGCGATCCTTGACCTCTTCGAGTCCGTAGTGGTCCTCGTCGAGGACCTTCGCAGCATGCGTGAGGTCCGTGTCGTCGGTCGTGCTCGACGACCACGGCAACGACCCGATCCAGTCGAGGTAGTTGCGGATCACGCCGTACTCCGCCGACTCGTTGGGCGTCGTCTTGAGCCGCATCAACTCCTCTTCGGCGCGCTTCTTCGCTGCTTCGGGGAGCTTGGCCTTCGCGATCGCCTCTTCGATGCGCTGCAGTTCGGCGCTGCGCGGGTCCTTCTCTTCGCCGAGTTCGCGACGGATGAGCTTGAGCTGCTCGCGCAGGAAGTAGTCCTTCTGCGCCTTCTCGGCCTTGCTGCGAACTTCGCCCTGAAGCTTGCGATCGATCTCCGCGAGCTCCACTTCGGACATGACGAGCTCGAGCACGAGCTGCAGTCGCTGCTCGACGTCCGCCGTCGCCAGCACGCGTTGACGATCCTCGATGTTGCGCACGACGCCGCCAGCGAAGTCCGCGAGTTGCGAGGGCTCCTCGACGTTGAGCAGCGTGGTCGCGAAGCCAGGATCCAATTGATCCTGCATCTCGGCGAGCTTGCGCAGGTTTTGCTGCAGCAAGCGCGCGAGCGACTCTGCCTTCTTGCCCTGCGCAGGGATCTCAACGATCTCCTTCACGCGGACGACGAGATGAGGCTTTTGGCGAACCGCCTTGATGCGGCGGGCGCGACGCAGTCCTTGCGTCATCGCCGACATGTTGCCGTCGGGCAATCGCAGCGTCTTGAGCACGCGCGCGATCACGCCCTCTTCGTAGAGGCCGTCGATCGTTGGGTTCTCCTCCTCGGGATCGCGCTGGAGCACGACGAAGAGGTGCCCATTGTGCGCCTCTGCCTTGGCCACGATCTCGCGCGACTGCGGCGAGTCGAGCAAGAGCGGCATCATCAGCGACGGGAACGGCACGGCGCGACGCAGCGGGAATGCGAACATCGTGTCCGGCACCTGCTGCTGCACGACAACGCGCCCGGCGTCCTCCGTTGGCGCTTCGACCACCACGCTCGGGTTGGCGTTCTGCGTCTCCTCGACGACTTGGGGATCCTTGGGATCTCCGTCCTTATGCATGCGGCGGTTGTAAACCACGGCACAAGGGCTGCGAGCAGTTTCAGCGGCGCGAACCGCGCCAGGATCGCTGCACGCGACCGCCCGAAAAGGTTGCAGGGGACGACGCCGTGCCTGCCCGACAACGACATCGCCCCCTGCGGGGAAGAAAAAGGGTGCACGGCCCCGCGCAACGCGCGCGGGGATGCCCGCCTCCGACTCCTGCCTGCCCCATTATCTGAGGGAGTCGGCGGCGAACCGTGGTCCGTGCACCCAAGCGAGCCGGCCCGTCTTGCGACGAACCGGACCGCGTTGCTGGTTGTGAGAGAGCGAAGTTCAGCGCGTGCTGAGCACGCGCAAACGAACGAGCGAAGAGCCGTCGGCCGCTGGCTCCACGTCGACGATGCCGGCGTGGATTGCTGGGAACTCGGCCTGTGCAGCTTGGCCAGATGCCGCAACCGACTTCGATGCGACAGGGCGAAGGTCTAGGTGGAAGACGCCGCCGTGCTCGTTGCCGGTAGAGCCCGCGAACGCGCGCGTTGCTCTCGCGAGCGCCGCGTCGACTTGCGCGCGCGAGCGAACGCGTTCTCGTTGCGCAGCCTGCAATGCAACGATCGCTTCGGTGCTCTGCGCGAACACGAGCCATTCGCCCACTGGAGCGAGGTGCAGCGGGTCATCGCTGCCGAGCGCACGAAGGTCGATAGACGATCCCGCGCGCGGGGCGGGCTCGCCGTCCTTTCGCAGCGCAGCAGCAAACACGCCGGCGATCTCTGTGGCGGACTTCTTGCTCTGCGCTTGCAGCGCGAACACCGAAGCCAATTCGCGACGGCCTCCCGGCAGCATCACGAGTTGCATCGAGCCGTGACGACCTAGCCCGTGCAGCACGTGACGGAGGTCGACGCCGCGTTCGTGGCACGAATGGTCGATGCGCTGCGCAAAACCGCGACCGCCTCGCTTCTCATGCTCATCGTCGCGGTCGGAATGCGGACGACGACCGTCGTGCGGATGATCGTGGTCGTGGTCGTCGCGCCCGTGGCGTTCCGAGGCATCGCGGTCCAGCGATAGGGCGTGCACCACGCGGGCAGGATCGACGGCAAAGACAAAGCCGCCCATGCCGCCCGAGGGAACCTCGCCGGCCAGTTGCCGAACGGGCGCATTCGCAACGGCGCCGAGCCAGCCGTCGAGTTCTCCCTTCGGCATCGCGACCACGATCTGGGACCGCAGCGCATCGGCCGCTTGTTCTGCAGGACGTCGATCGCCGCGATGCAGAGCAACGGTGGCGGCCAGCGCATCTGCTTCCGCCAACCCCGACCATCGCAACACGGACCCGGCCAGTCCGACGAACCGCTGGATGTGCGCGCCACACCGAGGCACGTCTGCGAAGACCTGCATCGACTGGGGATCGGGCTGCAACTCGCTGGTGAGCCGCACAAATCGCGGATCGGTCGCAAGGCAGCGCTGCGATGCGGCAGTGCCCGAAGCCATCGCCTCATCGAGCCCGCGCGCATAGTTGGAGACCAACAGCTCACAGCCGCGCACCGCGACCTCGATTGGCATCGAAGGCGACGCGGACGGCTCGCTTGAGTTCACAAGCACATAGGTCTGGCGGCCTGCGAGCACGCGCTCAGGACGCGCAACGGCGGCGTCCGCGAACAACGTCTCGAGGCGCCTCGCGTCGGACTCGGACAGTTGGGTGCGCAGGACGACCAACGGAGTGCCTGCAGCCTCCGCGTCGACGCCGGACGGCATCACGCCGAGGATCGCGAGTTCGACTTCGCCCGCAGCGCGCCCGAGCAGTCCGTGCACGAGTTCCGCAGCCTCCGCTGCGCCGCCGGTCGCTCCCTCGAGCATCGACAGCGACGAAATCAGGTCGAGCACGGCGCTGCGCCCATCCGCCCCGCGCGAGGCCTGCGCATCGAAGGCGGCGTAGGCGATCGGGCCGGCGATGCAGTCGCGCAGGCGCGGACCTGCCTCGCTCTGGGCAACCAGCCCGAACGAAAGGCACGTCGTCAGCAACGCCTGCAGCCGCAGCATCGCGCCCGCCATGGCAACGGGCATGCCGCGCGCCGACCCAGGGCTCTCCTGCGCAAGCGCGCCCCGCCAGCGTGGGAAGGTGGCACGCGTCTGCGCATGTGTGCATGAGTTGCACACATGCGCAGCGGCTCTTGGTCAGGCGTGCTGGTGCGCGGCGTGCGCCGCTTCGACGGCCGCTCGGCGCTGCTTCACGATCTCGGACTGGATCGCTGCAGGGACCTGCTCATAGCGATCGAACTCGATGCGGAAGGAGCCCTCCCCCGCCGTCATCGACCGCAACTGCGTCGCAAAGTCGAGCAGCGACGCCAACGGAGCCTCGGCCTCGATGTGCTGCGCATCTGCGTCGGTCGACATGCCGAGCAGTCGGCCGCGCATTCCAGACAGGCTCGCGGCCACGTCGCCGGTGCACCGCTCGGGCACGTGGATCTGCATGCGCATGACCGGCTCCAGCAGCACCGGCCGCGCCTTGGCGAACGCATCGGCGAACGCGCGCTCACCCGCGATCTGGAAGCTGAGTTGATCGCTGTCGACGTCGTGGTGCTTTCCGTCGTGCAACTCGAAGCCGACATCGACGACCGGGAATCCAGCGAGCGCGCCGTGCTGCAAGAACTTGCGAGCGCCCTTCTCGACCTCGGGCACGAACTGGCGCGGCACCGAACCGCCAACCACCGCGTCGATAAACGCGAAGCCCTCGCCGCTCTGCAGCGGCATCACGCGACCGAACACTTCGGCGAACTGGCCGCGACCGCCCGTCTGCTTCTTGTGGCGATGATGGCCTTCGGCGCGCGCCGTGACCGTCTCGCGATACGGGATCGCAGGCGCGCCGCTGTCGACCGCGACCTGCCATCGCCGATGCATGCGCTGCAATTGCACTTCGAGGTGCATCGGGCTCATGCCATCGAGCAACAGCTCGCCGGTGTCGCGATCGCGGCGATGCAGCAGCGTCGGATCCTCGGCGCACAGCTTCTCGATCGCGCTGCCGATCTTGGCTTCGTCGGCGCGACTCTTCGGCCACACGTGACGCGAGTAGCACGGGGCAGGGAACGCAGGACGCGGCAGATCGAGCAATGCGCCTTCCGCAGCGACGGCGTCGCCGATCGCAAGGTCGTCCACCTTGGCCACCGCGAACAACTCGCCCGCAACGATGCGATCGACATTCTCCGCGTCCTTGCCAGAGCCTTGCACGAGATGCGTTGCGAGGAACGGCTTGCCCGTTCGCACATCGACGAGCGTTTGGCCAGCGCGCGCGGCGCCGCGAAGGCAGCGCATGTGCGCCAATCGACCGAGGAACGGATCGATGACGACCTTGTAGACCTGCGCCAAGAACGCGCCGTCCTCGCGCGCTTCCACTGGCTCTTCAAACTTGCGCTGGCCGCGCTTGCTCGCAAGCCGGGGCTGGCATGCAACCGACGATGGCGAGTGCTCCGCGAGAAACCGCAGCAATAGGTCGACGCCAACCCCGCGCATTGGATCGACCGCGAACGCAGGCACCAACTTGCCGCTCGCCATCGCTCGCGCGAGGTATTGATCGAACTCCGCTGCGTCGAGGTGACCCTTCTCGAGGTAGTGCGACAACACCGTGTCGTCGACTTCTGCTTCGTCCTCTTCAATCCAATCGTGGTATTGGTCGGCACGCGGACTGTGATGCGTGAGCACATCGCGAACGGCATCGAACTTGGCACCGCCTGCAACGGGATAGCTCACGGGCGCAACCGCGTGGCCCAACGTCGTGCGCAGCGAACCAAGGAACGCATGGAAGTCCGTTCCGTCGTGATCGAGATGCGTCACCACGATTGCGCGCGCGCGCCCAGCCTCGCCCGCAAGGCGCCAGAGTTGGCGCGCGTGGAATGAGAGCGGAGTTGCGGCACTGACGACGAGACACGCGATGTCGGCGCAGTGCAGCGCGCTGATCGCATCCGCGACGAAGTCAGGATGGCCCGGCGTGTCGAGTGCTTGGATGCGCACGCCATGGACGTCGATGCGATGCAGATGCGAGACGAGCGTGTGCTTGCGCTCCTTCTCCTCCGGCTCGAGTCCGTTCGCTGCGATGTCCGCTGCGCCGCGCAAACCCGGGGCCTTGGCGGCTCGCACCATCGCCTCCACCAAGGAAGTCTTGCCGCCGTGTCCGTGTCCGATCAGCGCAATGGTGCGCAGGTCTTCCGTTCGAATTGCCATGTGCCGCTCCGCTAGGTGCCTAGCAGCTGCGGCGCGTGCACACGCGCATCATCAACTGCCACCACGAGAACGGCGGAGAACGGCGCTGCTTTGGGCCCCCTTCAGCCCAAACGAAGCCGCCGCAGTGCGCAGCTTTGGCTGCGACTGCGGCGGTGCGCTGGCGCGGGTTCTGGCCCCAAGACGCGGCGGCCTGGATCAGGCCGCTCGTCCGCTCACTGACGAGCGGGGACGATCTCGACGCGGCGGTTGCGCTCCTTCGAGCGCGGGTCGCGCGGATCGAACTGGCCGTAGCCGACGATCACAATGTGGTCCTCGGGCACGCCCTGCTCCGCGAGGAAGCGAGCGACCGCGTTGGCGCGCTTGGCCGACAGCTCGCGGTTGTCGAGGTACTTGTCCTTCGTCTTGCGGATCGGATCGCTGTCCGTGTGGCCCTCGACGTAGATCTTGCAGTCGCCGTAGTCGCGGCGCAGCACCGTGACGATGCGCTTCAGAACGCTCGACGCGCTGCTCTTCAGGCGATCGCTGCCCGAGTCAAACGTGACCGTGTCGTCGACGCCGATCGACAGGCGGCCCTTGCGGTAATCGACCGTGACATCGCCACCGAGTTCCTTCTGCAGGCCTTCGGTGTTGGTGTTCTCGAACGCGGCATTCTCAGCAGCCGGCGCCGACGGGGTCGCGCGCTGGTTGGCGAGTTGGCGCTCGAGGTCGTCCTTCTCTGCGCTGAGCGCGGAGACGCGGCCGTTGAGGTTGCGGATCTCGGTATCGCGATCGCGAAGCAGATCCTGGTAACGAGTCGTGCAGCTGCCCAACAGGGTCAGCGCGACAAGCGAGACAAGCGTCTTGGCAAAACGGAACTTCATGGGTGCCTCCCTATTGTGGATTCATCCGTTGCGTCGTCCGCGACGGACGACCAGAACAAGTGCGAGAAGACTGACGAGTGACGCGCCCCCGACGATCGGAAGTGCGAGCGGCGATGTGCGCTGCCACTCGGGCCAGGTGTTGAACACGAACTCGCGCAGCGCGGGTTCGAAGAACATGACGAGTAGGGCGCCGATCGCAAGGAAGGGGCCGAACGGGATCTTGGAATCGCGCGTGATCGCTTGCTGCAGGACGCCGCCCACCGCTCCGAGCACGCAGCCCAAGAAGAAGGTCCACAACGCGCCCTGCCAACCCAGGAATGCGCCGATCGCGCCGAGGAACTTGACGTCCCCAAATCCCATCGCGTCCTGCCGGAACAGCTTGCCGCCCAGCACATGGACCGCGTAGCACGAGCCAAAGCCCACGGCCAAGCCGAGACCGCTGCTGAGGATGCTGTCGAACTCCGGCGACAAACCGCTGCCCAACGTGCCCGCATAGCCCGGCGCCAAGAACGCGACGAGCGTCGGCCCGAGCCACATCATCGGAATGTTGAGGGCATCGGGCAGGATGCGGTGATCCCAATCGATGAACGAACTCGCGATCAAGAACGACACGAACGTCGCATCGAAGATCGCAGGCAACAGCAGCGATGCGTCCATCGCGCCTTGTAGCAACAACGGACCGTGCGCCGAGGGACGCAACGCGACCAACACGAACATCACTGCAGTGAGCAGTTCGACGAGCGGATAGCGAATCGAGATGCGCTGCTTGCAGCAACGCGAACGACCGCGCAGCAACAACCAACCCATCACGGGGATGTTGTCGCGCCACGAGATCTGCGTGTTGCACTGCGGACAATGCGAGCGTCCGCCGAGGGAACGCTTCTTCGGATCCTCTTGCGGGAGTCGATAGATGACGACGTTGAGGAACGAGCCGATGCACGCACCGAATCCGGCTGCGGCAAGCTCGTACGCAGGAAACGCCATCTTGAAACCGACCCACGATCGCCATGTGTGGCGAACACCAGCAGAGATCCCGTCGCCGCGGATTGCGTGACGCTCGACTCGCTGACCGGCGGTGAGCTGCGACTGGGAGGCGGAAGCTTACGAACGACCCCGAAGCTGTCCAGATGCAAGAAACAGCCATTTGGAGGCCGTACGTGCACAGTTATCAACAATCGCGCAAGGGAGCGACTGCGTCAGCGATCGAGCACGCGGACGGACAACAACTCTGGGAGCGGCTCGCCGCCACGGAGGTCCGCTTGCAGTCGCAGCCGCAAGAAGGAGCCAGCAGGCACATCGATGCGCTGCCCATCGGCGGCATCTCGCGGAGCCGACGCGCGCATCGGATCCAAGTCCGGCGTGCCCCGACGCAGCGGGTCGTGCGGCGCGGATTGCCACAGCGTTCGGATACCCACAGCGCCGTTGCGAATGCGCAGGACCGTTGCGGGTCGATCGAATGGCAGCGCGAGGAAGGGAGACCAACCCACTGCAGTCACCGCCGCACCCTCGGGCAAACCTGGCTCGAGGCGAATGCGCACCGGAACGCACCCTGGTGGCACCGGGCTCGCGAGCAAGCGGCCGTTCTCGGTCGCGAGAACGGAGCCGTGCGGCACGCTGCCGGTCACTCGAATCCAACCCGCCGAGACCAGTGCGACTGCCACGGATCGCCCCTCGGCGGCAGCGGCGATGCGGCCTGCGACTTCGATACCACTCGCCGCGGTGACCGTGAGCGAAGCCTGCTCCGCCAAGATGCTCGGTTCGACGAGCGAAGGCACGGGCGGCATCGGGCGGTCTGCCGCCAACGCCACCAACGAACCTGCGATCGACGCATGCCCCACCGCGGACAACAGCACGGGACCGTCGCGGCACTCCACCTGCACGGTCACGCCAGCCGGGATATCGATCGCAGCAAACTGGAAGTGCGCGCCGTTCTCGACTCGGACGCTGCCGTCGCCGGGATCGAACGGCTGCCCTCGCCGAAGCACCAGGTCGCGCGTCGGCCGCAGGATCCCGAGTGCGCCGTTGCCGGCCTCCTTGCGCACCAGCGGCCTCACCGTGCGACGCGAAGTCACTTCGAATGCGGGGGCCGCGAGATCGGCATCGCTCCAGACCTGCGGGTCCTCCGCGGTCGGCCATTCGGCGACGGCGACCGAAACGCCTGCGACGACATTGCACCAGACCACCTGCACTGGAGCCGCGCGGCCGGCGTAGTCCTGCAATGCGGAAGGACCTGCCACGAGCCGGATGCCCATGAAGTCCTCGGGTTCGAGCGGGATGAGCCGATCGGACCCCACCGTTTTCACGATGCTGCGGAACTCGAGTTCGACCGAGCAACCGCGGAACTCATCGGTCGGCTGCTTTGGCAGGAGCCGCACTGCGGTCGGCTCGATGCGCTCGATCTCCGACGGCGAAGCCCCGCGCCGCAACAACGTCACCTCGAACGCGGATGTTGTGACGGAGGTCGGCAAGATCGGCAGCGTGAAGTGCAACGCCAGCCGAGGGTCATCGACCGGGAGCGGGTAGGAGCCGAGTTCGCTCGGACGCAGCACGAACGGGCGCGAATCCGAGAACATCGGCCGCAGCGGCGCAGGCCGGTCTGGCTTGGCATCGGCGATCGACGCCGTGCGGAATGCGCGACGCGTTCCCTCCTGCAGCAGCGCGCCGCGGCGCGAACGAATGCCGTCCGCTCGCGGATAGCCCGCGACCGCCAGCCGATACGACTCACTGGGCAACAGAGACCCATCGAGCAGGTCGCGACCCAACGGAGCCTCAGGCTCGAACGTCACGTAGGAACCCTCGGTGCGCAGTCGGCCGCGGACGGGTCGCCCTTCGGCATCGACGACCGCGAAGCTGTCTGGACTCACCGAAAGCGGATCGACGGGCTCGCTGAAGTAGACCGTGATCGGGTCATTGAGCAGCAGTGGCTCGGACTCCGCGGCGAGCGTCGGGTAGACGCGCGTGATTGAGAATCCAGCCTCGACGTCGACGCTCCGTCGGCACGCCACCAATGCGACGAGCGCGGCAGTCGCAGTGAGGCCGGTGCGGAGGATGCGAATCGAGTTCATCGCGGATCAGGCGCGAGCGCTGCGACCGAACGGAGGATCCGTTCGCAAAGGTCGCGGACGCACGCATGCCCGAGGTGAGGATCCGCGGGCAACAGGAGAGAGCATTCGACGATATCGGGCGGGCTGCGCGCGCGCAGCACACTGCACGCCGCAATGCAGTCGAACCGGACGAGGGGAACGACAACGGGGAGTCAACTGGAACCCTCCCCATCGCCGCAATCGGTGGACTCAAGAGACGAGAACCACGCCCACAAAACGCAGCGAGGCAGCCACTGGCTGCCTCGCTGCGGTTCACCGGTGCACAGACCCGATCACGGGCGGCGCATGCGGTAGACGACGCTCAGGCTCTTCAGCGACGGCGAGATTGCCGGGGTCACGTCGATGTTGTTCGTCATGACCAAGCGGAAGTTCATGTAGCGCGGCAGCAACCCGGTGAGCGGGTTGCGGATCGTGTCGAGACGATCCTGCGTGACGTAGGCCGTGAGGCCATCCGCCAGCACGCGCGGCGACGTGAAGCCCGTGCCCGAGTTGCCTTCCGCGTAGCGATAGGCTTCGCAGGCGTAGTTCGGGTTGAGCAGGTTGCCGCGTGCGGCGACCGTGTCGTTGTTGCCCGGGTTGTAGAGGACGTCGTCGTTGGCGAAGTCCGCGGCGCCACGAACCTCGAAGACGATCGAGGTGCCGGCCGGCTGCTGCGCGAGCGGCGGATCCAACAGCGACGTGAAGTCGCTGATGGCGAGGTCCGGCGCGAAGCCAGCCGCCGTCACGTCCGGGAAGCCGCCCGGAACCGCCGCGCCAACGCGCTGGTTCGGCTTCTTCGTGTCGAAGAAACCAAACGTCACGGTCGAAACGCGACGCACGAAGTCGGCCGCAGCCCAGTGCAGCATGCCGTCGCCAGCCGGCGCGCGGACGATGCCGTTCGGACCGTTACCGGCCAAGCCAGCTTGCGTCAGGATGATCGCGCCCGAGTCCTTGATCCAGCCACCGTCGGCGCTGGTCTGGTTGGCGGGGTCGATCAGGATGTCCGCCAGCGTGCTCGGGTTGAGACCGCCAGTCGTGTGAACGCGGACCAGCGGGGTCGGCGTCGGGGTGGCGCAGCCGATGCCAGCATTGGCATCGTAGTAGCCACCTGGGTTGCCGAGGGCGAAGCCGCTCGGCTGGCCGATCATCGCGACTTGGAAGCCGTTCACACCCCGCGCGATCGTGTTGGCCGCGCCGTCTGGGAACATCTTGAAGTCGACCAGCAACGGCATCGCGATCGGGTCGTGGTCGCGACGGCGGTTGCCGCGGAAGTCACCTTCGTCGAGGACGAAGATGCCGCTCACGGGAGCCGGGTTCGGGAACACGCTCGGAACCCACGGCGAATCGACGTCGGCCGTCCAGTCATTCGACTGCAGGCTGGTCGCCGGCTGCGGGTTGCGCGCGCCACCGAGGCCGACCGTCGCGCCGTCCTGCTTGGTCACGAGACGCGAGTCACGCCACGTGTAGGTGCGATCGAAGCGCGGGTAGGAGATGTACTTGATCTGGTCCGGCGAACGGAACTGATCGTTCGGGTCGATGCGGTAGACCTTGTCTTCAAACACCGACTGCGTCGACGAGCCGCGCAGGATGTTGTCCGCGTAGTTCGTCGTGAGGCCGCTGTTCATCGACAAGCAGTCGATCACGCAACGATCGGGAGCAGGCGGAGCGCCGGGAACAAGCGTCCAGTGCGTATCCGGGCGCTTGTCGGCGTGGCCGAGGGCCATCGAGTAGCGATCGAACACGTCGAAGCGCACGTCGAAGTCCGCGAACGGCGACCAGTAGAGCTGCTCGACGTCGAGCACCATGTCGCTCGCTTGGCGGTTCGAGAGGCCGAAGTCATCCTCGAGGTAGCGCATCTGCATGCGCGAACCGCGAGGCTGGTGCGGCTCGATGACCTGACCGACCGGCTGCGGGTTGGCGCCACCCTCGTAGGGGTTCGGCACGTTCGGCGGCTGAACCGTGTCGAGCATGCGCGGCGTCCAGTAGAGACGGCCGCCGTTGGCCGGCACGAAGGTCGTGACGTTGGGGCCACACTCACCGCGGTTCGTGCGGCTGATCGAGCCCAGGTTGTTGTTGTCCGCAGTGCGACGGAAGCGGACTGCTTCCGCAGCGACCAAGCGGCCATCGAGCAGGCGGTATTGGCCGAACAAGTCGACCGAGCCGGACGCCGTGCCGTCTTCGTCCGCGCTTTCGAACGGGTAGACGTGCCACAGGACGAGGTTGTCCTGCTTGTCCTGGTCGATCGTCAGCTGCGCGGACCAGTTGTTGACCGTGTTGCTCGGGTCGTCATTGGCGATGAACACCGAGTTACCCGAGAAGTCCGTCAGGCCACCACTGCCGAGCAGGAGGTGGAACCAGTAGATGTCCGTCGTCGAGCCCAGCGAGTGGAAGAGGCCCATCGGCGGCTTCAACTGCAGCAGCGTGCCATCGCCGGCTTGGTCCGAAAGACGCGCCGGGACAACGCTCGAGGAGACAACCTTGGGCTGGCTGAGCTGATCGAAGAACAACGCGCCCGTCATCACCGAGTTGGTGAGGACGAGGTTGCGCGTCGCGTCGATGCGCTCGAAGTCCATCGGCTCCGAGAACTCCAGCGCGATGGACGCGTTGGGGTCGACGCGCTGGCCAGGAGGCACCGGGATGCCGCCGACCGTGGCCGGGGGTGCTGGCTCGACCTTGAGGAAGTTGAAGCGATCGCCGAGGTCGCTCACCACTTCGGTGCCGACCGAGAAGCGAATGTTCTCGTAGTAGAGGCGACGGACCGAGCAGTCCTGGCCGAGCGGGTCAGCCGAGTTCGCTTGGAACGTGACCGGGCGCCCGAGCGAGTCGGTGCCGCGGATCTCGCCAACCTTGACGCGCATGATCGGCGACGACGCGCCCTGCGAGCCATCGACCGCGAGGCCGAGACCGGGGAAGGCCGGGTCGTTGCGATATGTGCCGACGTCGAGGTTCTGCAGGATCTCAGCGCGGATGCGGACGATCTCTGGCGTGCCGTCTGGCAGTTGGACCGTGACGGTCTGCATCAGCGTGTCGCCGGCGCGCAGCGGCTGGCTGGTCGGCACGCTCGCCGGTCCGAGCACCAAGTTGGTTGCGCGGTCGATCGCGCCAGCCACGAACGGGAAGCGCGCGCGGATCGGGACGAGGTTGCTGCGCTTGTTCAGCGTGATCGTGCCATCCGCGGCGATGCCCGTGATACCCATGCCGACCGTGCCGACGATCATCGGCGGCTCGAAGTCGCGCAGAACGCCGGCAGCGCCGTCGTTCTGGTTGCCCGAGCGGAAGTCGCGGATCACCGAGTCACGGCCGAAGCTGTCGAGATCATTCAGTTCGTCGATCGAGTCCTGCTGCACATAGAAGGCAGAGGAGACCGAGCCGCGGCTCGGCAGCGCGATGCGAATGTTCGCAGTCGTGCGGTCCAAGCTGGCCGGCATGCCCGACGCGGTGAATCCACCGCGGGCTTCGCCACCCTGGATCGTCGGATCGAGGATCAGTTGGCTGCCGCGCGTCACCACGCGATACGGAATCGAACGGAACGCATCCGTCGGCGAGATCACGTTCGGGTCGCCGGCGAACTCAAGCAGTTGCACCGTGGACGGGTTGACCTCGAAGAACTCCGCCGTGAGGTTGAGCTTCGCAGAGAAGTTCAACACGATCGCCGCATCGCGCGGGACCACGGGGATCGGCTGCTGGCTCGTGTTCTGCCCGCGGTAGGACGGAGGCAGGACAGCGAGGTTGCTCTGGGCGCCGGCGAGCGCGGCTTCAAAGCGCGCCTGCTCCTCGCCACGGTTATCCCAGAGGATCAGCAACTCTTCGTGCCCCGTGTTCACATCGAACGGCAGGAACTGGTAGTTGGCGCTCTGAACGACCTCGCCAGCGGGGTCGTAGAGCGACTGCGTCTCGATGTTCGAGCGCACCACCACGTCGGTCTGGATCAAGACGCGACGACGGTTGAGTTGGTCGCGGCGGTCGCCGCGCGTCTCATCCACGCGCTGGTAGGCATAGATGTCCACCAGTCGGCCGTAGGAGACAGTCTGCAATGCAGGCTGGCCCGTGCCGAGCGTGTTTTGACCGACCGTCCCGGTCGAACCATCACAGGCCGCCAGCGCCAGCAACAGCAGCGGGGCGGCCAGGAGGAGGGATTGCTTCATATTCATGTCCCAGTCGTGGTTCGGTGCTTAGGTCTCACTGACCTCAGAAGCGGAACGGAAGGCGCAGGAACTGGAGTTCCGGGCGCGGCGAGTTGGGGCCGAACGGACGCGGGTTCACGTCGCCAGCCTCCGCCTTGTAGGTGCTGTTGAACTGAACGTCCCACTGCACGAAGGCTGCACCGAGTTGGCGGATCTGCTCTTGGACCGCCGCGTCAGTGAGGTTGTAGGCGAAGCCGTCGCCAGCCGGGAACCGCGTGGCGCCCGAAGCCGCCTGGTCAGGGTTCTGGTGGAACGCGAAGCCGATGCGGACGTTCGAGATCGGCACCGTTGCGCCGCCGGTGCCCACGTAGGTGGAGCCGAGGCCTTCGCTGCCGTCCGTCTTGACCTTGAAGAACTTCGCGCGGACCTGCAGCGTCGTCGCCGTGGCGTCGAGCGGCATGTCCTGGCTCACGAGCAGCACGCGGTCCGTGTGCGACAGGATGCGGTAGCTACCGCGGACCGAGCCAGCGCTGCTGATCAGCTCCGCCTCGTAACCGACGTAGCGATCGGCATCGCTGCCGAGTTGAGCCTGCGTCAACTCGATGCGGTAAGCCGGCTGACCACGGAAGTTCGCGTTGGACTGGACACCCTGCACCGTCACGCCGGGTGCTGCGAACAGCGCCGGGTAGGAGACGAGTGCCGAACCGCCCTGGACCTGCCACTGCGAGTAGCCGTTCTTCAGAGGCTTCGACGGGTCGTTGATGATGGCCGCGAATTCGTAGCGCGGGCCAGTCAGCGAGCCGGTCGGATCCGTCACGCCACGCGGGTTGCCGTCCGGAGCGATCAGCGAGCGACGCTTCGCAGCGCCGAGGTCGATCCACTTCGAGCGAGCGCGCGTAACCGAGTTGTAGGGCACCGGCAGGAGCACCGGGGCCGGGCGGATATCGCCTTCGCTGGCGCCGATGTTCGTCGGGTTGCCGGCGTCGTCCACCAGCGTGCCGAGAGCGTTCGGGAAGCCGCGCCACGCGAGCAGTTGCTGCTTTTGCGTGCCAGTCGAGATGACGCCAGCGCGGCGGATCACGATGTTGTCATCGAGGACCGTGTTGGTGCCGTCGACGTTCGGGCCCGAGGGATCGCCAGGAGGCGCCATCAGCTGCACAACGCCCATGCCGCCGAAGCCGCCCAGCGGACGGATGTCATACTGAGCCGCAGGCAACACCGTGCCCTGGCCAGAGACCGGATACTTCGACTGGACGTCAGGCGTGAGGAACTGGCCCGTGCGGCAGATGCCGCCGTCGGCCGAGATCGCGAACGTGTATTCGTTCTCCGGCGATGCGTAGCGGTAGTTGGTGCCGGTGCCGCGAGCGTTGAACTCGATGCGGGTCGCCGACATCAGGATGACCATGCCGCCCGAGCCGGCGCCACCGCCACCGCCCTGGTTGCACGAGCCAGCCTGCTCGCCGCCACCACCGTGACCGCCGTCCGCCTCGATGCGACCGCGCGGGCCGATGATGATCGGGCCGAGCGCCTTGACGATCAGCACACCGCCGCCGCCGCCGCCGCCGCCGCCCTTGTTGTCGTTGACGAAGTTCGGCGTGTTGATCACGCAGTCCGGCGCGAGGTCGCCACCGCCACCGCCACCAGCGCCGCCAACGGGCGCCGCCAGCTCACCGCGGATGCGGATCTGGCGCTGACGGTTGATGCCGACGCCCCAGAAGTCGTTGTCGCTGCGCGCATCGGAGAACACGCGGCCGCCCGCAGCGCCACCGGCGAGGGTGCGCGTCGTAGCGCCGGCGTTGCCCGTGCAGCCGTTGCCGCCGAGACCTTCCTGCTGTTGGAACAGCGAGCCCGTGCCGCGCAGTTCCTTGTAGAAGGGGTCGCCCTGCGTCGCGAGCGAGCCACCACCGCCACCCGATCCCAGGTTGCACGGCGAGCCACACGAGATGCGGCCAGGCTGGCCACCCTTCGCGGGCGCTTGGTTCGCGCCGAAGCCAGCCTCGCCTTGCGGCGAGCGCTGCGTCGAGCTGGGGCTGCCCTTACCACCGTTACCGCCACCGCAGACACCGACGCCGCCGGCGGTCGGGAAGTTCGCGGAGTTCAGCGTGTTCACGCGGTCGCCATCGCCGCCGCGGACGGACAGCAGGCCGTCGACGCGGAACTCGTCGCGGACGAGCCACACCATCGGGCGCGTGCCCTGGCCCTTGACGATCACGTTCTCGGGGATGCGGACGCTCTTGAAGTTGAACTGGCCGCCCGAAACGTTGAACGCGGGGCCGTTGCTCGGCTGAACCTGCGTGAAGTCGGTGTTGAGGATGACGCTGGCCGTCGTCGGCTCGAACATCAGTTCCGTCGAACCGCCCTCGTAGTTGAAGCTTGAGCGGATGAAGCCCGTGCCCACTTCGGCCTGCGGCTCCAAGAACGCTGCGTCGAAGTCGATCTGGCTCGAGTTCGCGAACTGCTCGACGAGCGAGTCGAACTGCGGCTCGTAGGACGCCTGCGTGCGGAAGGTCGCGAAGATGCGCTGGTAGGCAGCGTTCGCGACGTTCGACTCGCCGGAGATGTCCTCCGTGGTGCTCTCGACGATCACGCGGACCGTCGCGTTATTCGGAAGCACGCCAACCGGACGCAGCACGACCGTGGAGCCGTTCAGGCCGTTGGTCTCGAGCTCGACATCGGCCGGGATCCAGGTGCTGACCGGGTTGCCCGTCGCGTAGTCATCGTATTCAAGGAAGATGCGACCGCGGTTCACGCTGGAACGGATGCGCGGATCCGTGTCGAGCGCCGTCGGGACGTTGCCGCTGTTCGGGTTGAGCGCTTGGTCGAAGTTCAGTCGGACCTCGACCGGCGGAGCGCCAAACTTGTTCAGCGAAACGAGGTTCGCTTCCGGCGTCGGCGTGATCGCAAAGTTGGTCTTGCGCGGGCCGCCAGCCTTGACGTTGCGGAACAGTTCCGTCGGCGTCGTGCCATCCGCCGTCGTGAACCGGAACGTCTGCGGGTTGCTCAGCGACTTGCCATTCGCGGCAAGCAGGACCGCGTTGTTGCGGCGGTCGCCACCGACGAGGCGCACCAGATAGGTGCGGCCCGGACGGAAGCCACCGTTGTCGTAGTTGTCGTTGGTCGGCAACGTCGGGACGAACAGCAGGCGACGGCCTGGTGCTGCATCGCCGGGGCGGGTGCCAATCTCAAAGAAGCCAGTCGGCTGCTCTGCGACCGGATTGCCGTTGAGGTCCAGCACCGAGAAGCTGACCGAGTCCAACGACGCGCTGCGGACATCGACCGGCGTCGAGAAGTCGAAGCGGATCGGGTCGTTGAGGTAGAGGCGACCGCTGTTCAACGGCTCAGTCGACACCACGTCGAAGCTGCCGGAGAACGCAGAGGCAGTATCGCCCGAGCCGCCAGAGCAAGCCGCTGCGGTTGCAGCAAGGGCGAGGAGGAACGAAGTCCGCAGGTTGGGAAGTTGGTTCATGGCACTTGGTCATGCTGGCTAAAGGCAGCCAGCAGGATGTCAGAACATTGCAGAAGACTACTTTGAGCGGCGGGAAGGGCTGGAACGCGGTCCGACGAGACTCACTGGCCTCGCTGGAACCGGTAGGAGAGAACGAACGTGTCGATCGTCGGCGCCACCGGTGGCGTGGCGTCGATGTTGTTGCTCATGAGGTAGCGCCAGTTGACGTAACGGACGTCCGTCGGCGTGAATCCCTCATTGGGACCATTGAAGCGGGACAGGAAACTCGTCTCGAACAGTTCGTTCGGGTCGAGCACGTAGGTCGTGACCTGCCGGTTGTAGAAGTAGGTCCACCAGTTGCGCGCCACGCCATTGGACTGGCGATCGTCGAACTTGCGGATGTGCGCGTCGCAGGCCTTGAACGGATCCAACGGGAAGTTGGTCGCGTTGGTCTGCAGCTGCGCCGTGTAAGCGGCCGGGTAGACCGTTTGGCCCGTGCCCTGCGCCCACTCACGCCAGTACCACGGGTCGCTGTCGACCTGGCCCGCGGCGCGGAACTGGGCGATCACCGAGGTGCCACCAGGCAGTGCCGTCGACGGCGGATCGAACTCGTAGAGGAACCGCGGGCGAATGCCAGACGGGACCGAGATCGAGCCGTTTTGCGGGTTGGTGTAGTACGGGCCGAGGCGCGAATCGGCGAAGCCGTTCGGAACGCGGTGCGGGTTGTAGATGTCGAGGAACCCGTTCGTGATGACGCTCGCCCTCTTCAGGAAGTCGATCATCACCCAGTAGAACGTGTTGTCGCCCGGGATCGTCGTGCCACCGACGCCCAGCGGGGGCGGAGGCGCGTAGCCACCTTGACCGTTCGGCGACGCGAAGGGTTCGCGGCAGATCGGAGCCAGGTTGGGGAACGGCGGGCGTCCGGCCGAATACATGCGGAAGTTCGGCGTGTTGCTCGAGGTCAGCGCGATCGAGGTCTGCCAACCCGTGAGGCCGAACGCGACGTAGCCGTTGCCGGCAGGCAACTGCGACGAGTCGCACTCCACGAAGAAGTCAGCGAGCAGCGGCAGCGCAATGTTGCCGAGCAGGCCTTCCGTCGAGCGGTCCTGCGTGGTGTCCACGCGGATGAAGTAGTTGTTGCCGCTGTGCCAGAAGCCGTTCAGGAACGCGATCGGGCCAGTGGCACCGTTGTCCTGAACTGCGCGGCGCGCAACGCCGTGGTTCCACGGCGAGATGATCCACGGCAGGAAGCTGATCGCCGTGTTGTTGACGTCCGAGCCGATGCCGCAGGTGCCGCCCTGCTCCACCATCGTCTCGTCGCGATAGACGAAGTACGGACGGCGGAACGTCGGCAGCGGCAGGAATCGGTTGCGCTGGTTCGGCTCGAGCACGACCTGCTGCGCATCGATGCGCATGTTCGAAGGCGTGTTCGCAAACGCGTTGTGCGGAGCAGGACGCGTGTCGACCTGCGCCGTCGAGGTGCCCGCGCGCAGGTTGCGCACGTAGTTGTCCTCGAAGTTGGTCACGAGACCCGAATCAGGGAACGTCGGCAGCGCGCCGAAGTTGCCGACGCAGGGCTCCGGGCGGCGCTCGCTGTGCCCGAGGCGCAGCGTGACCTTGTCGAACTCGTCGAACTCGATCGGAGCGCCGGTGTAAGGCGCCCAGTACATCTGCTCGATGTCGAGGTTGAAGTCGAACGGATCCGTGCGCGACAAGCTCAGGTCGATCTCGCGCCACACCGTCTGCAGGCGGCAACCGTACGGGTTGAAGGGGTTTTGGAGGCCCTGGCCGAGCGGCGCCGTCGCCGAGTTGCTCGAGATTTGCTGCTCACCGGCCGCCTGCTCAGGGCACCAGCGCAGCACCGAGGCCTGCGGGTCCACGGGGGCTTGGTTGAGGTCGTCCGCGATGCGACGCAGACGCGTCGTCGGGCGGCCTTCCAGGCGACCATCGACGCGTGAGAACGCGCCGAACACGTCGGCCAGCGGCGTCGCGCGGGCGTTCGGCACTGCGCCGTTGCCCTGGACTTCTTCGGGCAGGTAGTAGGACGGGTTCGGATCCTCATCCGAGCTCGCCATCGTGCGCACGACCGACACCGCGAGGTTGTCCTCGAACTGCGGGCGGCCAGCTGCCGAGCGCGTATCCAACGTGAACGGGATCACGAGACCGCGCGCGCGGTTCGGATCGTTGGTCTGCAGGTCGATCGGGTTGCCCGCGAGGTCGCGGATGCCCTGATCGCCGGCGATCACGTGCAGGTAGTACGGACGGGGTCCGTCCTGGCGCATCGCTTGGTCGAGGAAGAATCCCTGCAGCGGCTGCAAGCGCAGCGTGGTCTGCGAGCCATCCTCATCGAGGGCGCGCGAGCCAACCAAGTGCGGCGTGCGGAACTTCGCGAGGTTGAACGAGGACGGCGCCATGCCGACGCCCGCGGGCGCACCCGTCGCATCCGCGACGCGCCACGGACGCGTCGCGATGAACTGGTCGATCTGCACTTGGTCGACGAGGTCGCGGGTCGCGAAGTAGAACGTGTCCGCCGACTTCACCGTGCCCTGGAAGTCCACCGGCTTGGTGAAGCGGATCACCGCGCCTGCGAACGGCGAGATGTTCTCATTGGGCTGGCTCGGCGTGCCATCGAACTGCGGCAGCGGCGTCGGCGTGAACAGGCCGAAGTAGCGAGGGTCATCGCCAGCGCGCAGCACGGCACCCGTGTTGGTGTCGATGCGGCCACCCTGGTATTCGGTCACGAGCAGCGCGCGCGGCGCATTCGTGCGCAACCACGCGTCCAACTGCGCAGGGTCCTGCGGGAAGTCGGGACGGTTGCTCGGATCGATCGTCTCAAGGCCGGGAACGAAGCGGACCAGCACGTCGACGTGCTGCACGGACGGCTGACCAGCATCGTCCTCGGGATCCGCGACAACCTCGGTCACGCCGAACGGAACCGCGTTGCCTTCGACCAAGAATCGGAACACGTCGCCGCGGTCGATCTCGTGCGAGATACCCGCCTTGAAGACGCGAATGCGCATCGTGCCCGAGCTGACTCGATCCACGCGCTCCAGGTAGGTCGACAGTTCGCCGACGAGGCGCGGCGGCTCGGTATCGAGCACAAAGCCGCGCGCGATGTCAGGGCTCGAGTCGCCGCTGTTGCCCGAACGGAAGTCACGGACGATCGCGGGACGGCCCGAGTTGTTGAGACCCGAGTAACCATCGGCGCGCAGGCCGGGGATCGCGAGCGGACCTTCGAGGGCCAGAGCCACGCGAATGTTGGCGCCGACGTTGTCCGGCGAGGGAGGCAGACCAGCCGCGTTGTTGCGCGTTTGGTATTGGAGACCTTCGCTGCCCAGCAGGACAGGATCGAGGATCAGGCTGCGTTCCTTGACGACGATGCGAACCGGCAGCGGCACGAAGTTACCCGCCTGCGAGGGGTCACCCGCGACTTGCAGGAGCTGGACCGCTTCCGTGTTGCGCAGGCCCGTCACTTGGCCGTTGGCATCGCGAATCACGAAGAAGTCATCCGTGACTCCAACGGGCCGGGTGAAGTTGAGTCGGACCGCAGAGTTGCGCGGCACCACCGTGTATGGCCGGCCCGGCCCACCTTGGCCTACGAGCAAGGGCGTGACCAACGAGACATCGCGATCCAAATCGCTGAACAGTTGGTCAAACGCAGCGGAGCCGATCTCTCGCGGAATGAACACGCGCGGCTGCAGCGTGTCGGGATCGGAGCTGAGGAAGTCGTAGCGGACCTCGGAGTCCGTCTTGCCCTCGGAAGCGGTGCCCGCAATGCGCTCGTCGCGAATGTCGCGACCGATCAGCACATCCTTCTGGAACAGTTCGACACTCTGCCCATCGCTCGTCGTGCGAATGCCGTAGATGTCCGCCAAACGGCCGTATTCGACGGAGTCGACCTGATTCGTAGTGCTTGGCGTCCCAACGCCAGCGTCTCCGGTCGTGCCCCCACCGCCGCCACTGCAGCTAGCCGAGACGAGTCCGAACAGAACGAAACCGGAGGCACGGAGTGCTGCACGGGCCTTGTTCAGGCCGGTCGTGTTGCTTGCCATAGTGTGCACGGAAATGGGGTTCTCGGAGCAACCGTGGGGACGGTTGCAGTCGTCTGCTGAGTGCAAAGCTTCTCCGCGGGCCAGAATGCGGAAGAAATCGGATGCAAGCAGCATGAAAGCTGAGGGGACTTCTGTCGGGACTGCGACGGCCGGGCAAAAGCACGGCAGTGCGCAAGAGGGGAGTCAGAGGGGTTCAAGAATCATGCCGAGAGACGAGGTGGAGGCAAGCCTCCCCAAGCCCCAGCGAAAACAGCACTTCAGACGGCCAACCGGAAGATCGCTCGTGCGTGGGACCGCGCACCGCAGCCGAGTGTAGTGCGAATCCGCTCAGTCGGCGCCGCCGCGTATCTGGAACCCGGCGGCACGGGCTTGCTCCTCGGATTCGAGCCAGACGCGCTGGTCCGGGTCCATTCCGCTCAGCAACTCGGCGGTTACTGGCACGCACCACCGCTCCTTGGCATGGCCTAGGTAGCGAGCCTCCAACTCGCGCTCGCAATAGGCGCATTCCAACGACGGAGGCTCGCCGACTGCATGGCGCACCCGGAAGTCGCGCTCCAAGTATCGCACGCCCTCGCCGTTGGTGATGCAACGCTCGTTGCGGCACCGCAAGAGGCTTCGAGAATCGATGCCCGGCGTCGTTGCGCGCTCGGCGCGCGGGGTGGAGCGCAACTCGATTCGCCCCAGCAAGTAGGCCATCAGCGCCATGCGCATCGGGACCCCGAGTTCCGCTTGCCGGAAGTAGACCGAGCGAGGGTCATCGTCGACCTCGTAGTCGATTTCATCGACGCGCGGCAACGGATGCATGATGCGAGCGTCCTTCGCGGCAGCCGCGCGCAACGTGTTGGTCGAGAGGCGCGGGTAGTTCTTGGTCTCCTCGCCCGAGTGCCGCTCACGCTGCGCGCGCGTCATGTAGATCGCGTCGATGCGATTGACCTCGACGGGCGTCAACTGCGTGAACAACGACAACTGGTGCGGCTGGCTGGCCGTCAGATACGCCGCAGCATTGCTGCTTCCGGCGAGACCCGGAAGGTCCGCGACGCTCGCGGCCGCAGTCTTCACGCCGAAATCGCGACGAAGCCTGCGCAACACATAGTCCGGCAACTCGAAGCCCGGGTAGGGCATCGTCACGATGTTGGCGCGGAATCGCGCGAGCGCGTAGCAGAACGAGTGAATCGTGCGCGAGTAGCGCAGGTCGCCGCAAAGGACGACTTCGAGCCCATCGAGGCGCCCCTTCTCTTTGTAGAGCGTGTAGAGATCGCAGAGGGTCTGCGTCGGATGCTCATGCGAACCGTCGCCGCCGTTGATCACCGGCACGCGCGCGTAGCGAGCCGCAACGCGCGCCGCACCGTCCTCGGGATGGCGCACGACAAGAATGTCCGCGTAGCTCCCGCCCACCACGCGCACGGTGTCCGCGAGCGACTCGCCTTTGCTTCGGCTGGTGGACTTCTCGTCGGCCGCGGTGATCACGCCGCCGCCGAGACGAAGCATCGCAGACTCAAAGCTGAGCCGCGTTCGCGTGCTCGGCTCGAAGAACAGCGTCGCCATGATCGCCCCGCGACAGAGGTC
>JACCDO011438316.1_pt1 | contig 24570 bp, 21 predicted proteins | sample 7446101 | NCBI WGS metagenome assembly JACCDO01 (sample SAMN15323440, study PRJNA562643) | freshwater metagenome | isolation source: river surface water | place: USA:Blue River Watershed | collected 2017-08-16 | reverse complement strand
TTTGAAAATCACGTTATTTTATCAGTAAATAGTTGAAAAACAACGCCTCATGCGAAATTTAATGAAACCTCTACTGCTTTTTTGTTTGACCATTGGATTGACCATTTCCGTTCAACAGGCAAAAGCGCAGTTGCCGACAAACCTTAGTAATGTAAAGGCTAATCAGATCACTGATGCACAATTGATGCAGTTTTTGCAGCAGGCACAGTCGTCTGGTATGACCGAAGACCAGTTGATCCAGGAATTTAAGAAAAGGGGATTACCCGATAGTGAGATGGAGGCTTTAGTCAATCGTATTAAGTTGATGACGGGTGTTGAGTTATCAGCTCAAGATGATGAGGGAATGGAAGATAAAAAAGATGGTAAATCATCAACAAGGAAATACAAAGGAGATAGCAAGCCATTTAAAATTCCAGCAAAACCATCAAGAGTATTTGGTGCTGATTTATTTTCTTCAGCTGATCCGGTCTTTATTCCCAATTTAAAAATTGCTACTCCGAAAGGCTACATATTAGGAGCGGAAGATGAGTTACAGCTGGATATATATGGGAACAACATTTCTAATCAAAAATTGACGGTAAGTCCGGATGGTTTTATCAATGTAAAATATGCTGGTCCCATAAATGTGAATGGCATGAGCATTGAACAGGCGACGGGTGTAATCAAGGCTAGGTTGTCTAAATTTTATCCAGCATTGAGCAGCGGAGCTACAAAAATTCAGTTGACCTTAGGTTCTGTAAGAAGTATTCAAGTAACGGTTGTTGGTGCAGTTAAGAAACCCGGGACAGTTACGTTGCCATCTGTTGCAACATTATTCAATGCGCTTTATGCCTCTGGTGGTCCGTTAGAAAATGGATCATTCAGAAATATTGAGTTGGTAAGGGACAATAAAGTTATTACCCATGCTGATTTGTATGATTTTATTTTGAAGGGAGATCAAGGTTCTAATGTTTCACTTCGCGACAATGATGTGATTCGCATACCTTATGCAAAAGCGCAAATTGCTATTGAAGGTGGTGTGAACAGGGTAGGTTTATTTGAAGTGAAGAACAACGAGACTGTTCAGCATGTGTTGGATTATGCCGGTGGTTTCAAAGGGAATGCTTTTAAGGGGAGAATAACGGGGACAAGATACACTGATGTAGAAAAGAGCGTGATTGATGTCGATAAAGCACATTTCTCTAGTTACTCACTCGTGCATGGAGATTCTTTGTACATAGACACAGTCGTCAATAAATACGATAATCGTGTTTTCATATCTGGTGCAGTATTTAAACCAGGTGCTTATTCTTTAGAGAAAGGTATGGATGCTAAAACCTTGATACAAAAAGCACAAGGTTTAAAGGAAGATGCCTTTACAGGTGTTGCCAATATGGTGAGGTTGAAAGAAGATTATACCAAGGAATATCTAACCTTAGACTTAAGAGATGTTTTATCGGGTAAATCAATTGTCAGTTTGAGAAGAGAGGATAGTCTGCATGTAGAATCCATCTTGGATTTGAAAGATACTGCAGTGGTGACGATCAATGGTCCGGTTAAAAACCCAGGAGAGTTTCGTTATGAAGACTCACTTTCCTTAAAAGGTTTGATTTTAAAAGCAGGAGGTTTATTGGAAAATGCAACTACACTTCGTATTGAAGTAGGTAGAAGAAAATCAGATATTGCTGTAGGTACAAAAGGAGCAGCTACATCTGAAATTCTTACTATTGATATTGATAAAAGTTTAACAGATAAGGGGAATGAGATTATTTTGAAACCATATGATGTAATCAGTATCAAGCAGGATCCTGCCAAGGTTAAACAGGTAACTGTTGAAATTAAAGGAGAAGTTGCATTTGCTGGAAGTTATACATTAGAAAATCCTGAAGAAAAATTAAGTTCTATTATAAAACGTCTGACATTATCTAATATTAATGTTAATACAATTGATAAAGAAAAGAGCGATACAAGTAAGTTGATTGAAATGGATCAATTGAACACGAGAACAACTGATGTAGCTCTGGAATTGGATAAAATTTTAGGGCGACCAGGGTCAGAAGAAGATGTTACTCTTCAAGATGGTGATCAAATTATTATTCCAAGATTTGTAAACACAGTTGGGGTTTCCGGCGAGGTATTAAAGCCAGTAACAGTCCAGTTTGAGCCAGGAAAAAGTTTTGGAAGTTATATCTCAGCAGCTGGCGGATTTAATCGAAATGCATACAAGAAAAGAGTTTTTGTTGTTTATCCCAATGGAAGATCAGCGAGTACAAAATCCTTTTTAGGTATCAAGACATTTCCTCGTGTAACACCTGGGTCTTCAATTTTTGTACCAGTGGAACCCGTTGCAAAGGGATTTGATACAGCAAAAGCTGGGGTATTGGTATCGGCATTTGCATCTGTAATGACAACTTTAGTATTGTTGTTTAGATAGTTTAAAATCGTATTAGACTGATAAATTGTATATATGGAACAAAATAAGTCCAACAAAGAAATTACAATAAAAGAATTGCTAAACACAATTAAAGATGTGTTGCTGCCTAGGTGGCTTTCTATTTTTATCATTGGAATAATTGGAGGTGTGCTAGGTGTTACATATGCCATCATGCAACCTATGAAATATACTGCTCGATTAACTTTTGTTGTAGAAGAGACAAAAGCATCTTCAGGTGGTCTTGCTTCTCTTGCAGGACAATTCGGGTTTGATATAGGAGGTGGTGGAGGTGGTAGTGTATTTAGTGGAGATAATATTTTACTTTTTTTAGAAAGTGGAAACTTGGTTCGCGAAGTTCTTTTAACAAGATATGAGTATGATTCAAGCCTTACTTTAGCTGACAGATATGCCATTGTAAACAAATTAAATGAAGGGTGGGAAAAAAACCCCGCAATTGGTAAAGTAAGTTTTGCAAAATATGTGGAGTTGTCTCTGCCTAGAAAAGAGGATAGTTTAATGCAGGCTTTGGTTAAAAGAATTATTAACCAAGATTTAGTTGTTTCTAGACCTGACAAAAAATCTTCATTTATTGAGGTAAAAGTTAGTACTAAAGATGAAGGATTTAGTCAATCTTTTGCTGAAAAATTGGTAACTATAGCTGCAGAAAAATATATAGACTCAAAGGTCAAAACCAAAGCGGTTAATGTTCAAAAATTACAAGATAAGGCTGATAGCTTATCAATGGTGTTAAATAATAAGACTTATCGTGCGGCTTCTTCTCAGCAAAATCTTGTAGATATGAATCCAGGGGTAAGAACAGCTCCAATTGAAGCAGAAATAAGTACAAGAGAGAAATCTATGGCAGCCACATTGTTTGCTGAGGTAGTTAAAAACCTTGAGCTCTCAAAAACCTTGTTGAGTCAGGAGACACCAGTTATTCAAATAGTTGACCAGAGTAGGTTTCCATTACAAAAGGAAAAGCCAAGTAAGTCGAAATCACTAATATTGTTTTCGTTTATTGGTGTGTTTATCTGGGTAAACCTTTTGTTTTTAAGGAAAATATTCTTTGGTAAATAATGATAAATTTAAAAACACCAATTTTAAATCTTAATATAATCCCTCTATGACGCTAACAAAATCTTTCACCCTCATAAAAAGAATGGCAATAGTATCTCGCTGGGTTATTCTAGCACTCGATTTATTTTGTACATTCTTTGCTATGTTCTTTGCAATTTTATTGAGAAATAACTTGAGAGTGGAACTTGTAGAATGGAATATTATCAGCAATACTTTGATTTTTACTGTGCTGATGAACTTTATGATATTTAGTTCATTTAGAATCTATAACAGTATTATCAGGTTCACAAGTGCCCGAGATGCTTTCATGATAGTTTCTTCTGTTTTCATTTCAAGTTTTTTGTTGTTTATTGTTCGTTATTTAAATGCTGATGGATTAACAAATGAAGCGATTTCTACGGATGTTGTAATTATCTTATATGCAGCCTTTAGCATCTTCTTTCTATTGGGTTATAGGATGATAATAAAGTATACCTATTGGTTTATTAAATCGTCTCGTTCAGTAAGAAAGAATGTCGTTATTTATGGTGCTGGAGATGCTGGTGTTTCTACAAAAAGAATCTTGGAAAACGATAGCAGAAATAATTTCAGAATTATTGCGTTTATTGATGATGATAGAAAGAAACTTAATAAGTCCCTAGATAGAGTAGAGATTATCTCGGTACAACAATTCAAGAGTTTGGCATTGACTACTAGTATTGATGAAGTGATTATTACTTCTTTGAACCTTCCAACTTTTAAAAAAAATGACCTAGTTGATTTTTGTTTAGATAACGATATTAAAGTGTTATCAGTCCCTCCATATGCAGAATGGAATGATGGAAAATTTTCCTCAACTCAGTTGAAGACATTGAAAATTGAAGACTTACTTGAACGTAATTTAATCAAAATAGAAAATGATGAACTCCGCGGTAAAATTAGAGGCAAAAGAATTGTTGTTACTGGTGCTGCTGGTTCAATAGGTTCTGAGATATGCAGACAACTTATTCGATTCTCTCCTTCACAAATGATTTTATGTGATCAAGCAGAATCACCTTTACATGAACTAGAATTTGAACTTCAGGAGATTTCAAAAAATGTACAAATTATTGCCTATTTATCAGATGTAACAAATGAAGCAAGAATTGAGTCGATGTTTTCTAAATACAAACCTCAATTTGTTTTTCATGCTGCAGCCTATAAGCATGTTCCCATGATGGAATTTAATCCTCATGAAGCGATTCGAGTCAATGTTATCGGGACAAAAATTCTTTCTGACCTTTCACTCAAGTATTTGGTTGAAAGATTTGTAATGGTTTCAACCGATAAGGCGGTAAACCCAACAAATGTGATGGGTGCATCCAAGCGTTTAGCTGAAATGTATGTTCAGGCTTTATGTAAAAGTCAGCTTCATACAAAGTTTATTACAACCCGTTTTGGAAATGTATTGGGCTCAAATGGGTCTGTAATTTTAAGATTTAGACAACAAATAGAAAAAGGTGGTCCTGTTACCGTAACGCATCCAAATATTACGAGATATTTTATGACCATACCTGAGGCTTGTCAGCTAGTTCTAGAGGCAGGATCTATGGGAAATGGGGGTGAAGTTTTTGTTTTTGATATGGGGGAACCTGTAAAAATATCTGATTTGGCTAAAAAAATGATTCGTTTATATGGTATGGTGCCAAATATTGATATACAAATTACCTATACTGGATTAAGGCCTGGTGAAAAATTGTATGAAGAATTGTTAACTGATGGAGAAAATACAATTAAGACCTATCATGAAAAAATAATGATAGCAAAAGTGAGGGAAGTAGATGCAGAAAAATTAACTCAAGGTATTGTTAAGTTGGATAATGGAATTAATTCATCTGTGTCGGAAGAAGAAGTTGTATCAATTATGAAGTCTTTGGTTCCAGAGTATATTAGTAATAATAGTGTTTTTGAAGAATTAGATCAGGCTAAAGTAATTGCTCTCTAGTAATGATCAAATGGTCGGTAGGTTCTTAAATTTATATAAAAGTAGCAAGTTTACCCAAGATGCATTATTGCTTACTTTAGGGACAATTGTTGCTCAAGCCTTGCCCTTTATATTCTATCCTGTTTTTGGGAGAATTTACACGCCAGCTCAATTCGGACTCTTAGCAACAATATCTGCAATAGTGCCAATATTAGCAATTGTAGCAAGTGGCACATATGAGAATGGCGTTTTGCTCGCAAGTGATAAAAAGGAAGCTGCTTCATTGATCATAATGATTCTTATTCGCAGCTTCTTGATTTTACTTGGGGTTTCATTTCTCATGGAGATCTTTTCTGTTCAGATAAGTCATCTTCTTAATGAGCCCGAATTGATCAACTGGATGTTTGTTGCACCTGTTTGTGCTTTTGCTACAGTGATTTATAATTGTTTTAATGAGTGGTGTGTTACAAATAAATATTTCGCAAGTTTGTCTGTAAATAAAATCTTTAATACATCATCCGTTGCGTTGGGTAAACTGGGTTTTGGCTTTTCAATATTTTCTGCAAGCGGTTTGATTCTTGGCGATTTATTGGGAAGACTCATTTCCGCGGTAAGTTGTCTTTTTCGTGCACTACAGATGGATAAAGCCTCTTTTAATAATGTTAAGAGATTTGAGCTCTTAGGGATAGCCTCTAAGCATAAAAACCTGCCTAAGTTATTAATGCCAGATCAAATATTAAACTATGTAGGTGGTTCACTTCATGTTTTCGTTATTGGCGCATTTTTTTCTAGCAGTGACTTAGGGTTTTTCTCTCTGGCTGCTTCAATTCTAACTGTACCAGTTACTGTTGTCAGTGCTGCCATTAAAGATGTATTCAGGCAAAGAGCTAATCAAGAGTACAATGAAACAGGTAGTTGCAGAAAGACATATGTGAAATTATTGATTCCAATTTCAATATGTGCAATAGGATGTAGTGTTCCTATTTATTTTTTACTTCCTAAAGGATTTTCTCTTTTATTGGGTGACCAGTGGAATAGGGCAGCACTTTTTGCACAGATATTGATGCCAATGTTTGTTTCAAATTTTATCAGTATGTCTTTGGGCGGAGTTTTGATCATTGCACAAAAATTTTGGGCTTCATTGTCTTGGCAGATTTATACTATCCTTGTTAGTATAATTTCTTTTTACTTGGGTATTTATGTATTTAAGAGTATAGAGTCTTTATTATTTTATTTCATGGTTGCAAGAACGAGTGCCTACCTGATTTATATTTATATATCTTATTATTATTCGATCAAGAGTGGCATTTAAATTACAAAAAACTACAATCTGGATGATGTTAGGTATAATTCTATACCGCCTCATTTTGGATTACGCATATGCTAAAATAATTGCTGTTCATTTTGATTACCAATTTTTTTATAACAATAAATCCCTCTTTTCCTCTGCTGCGTCATGGTTGATGCTTACAGCTTTAATGCCCTTGATTCTTAGGGTATTTCAAACGCCTAATCTGTCCTCAAATATAGTTTCAGTTTTAGTGATTGTTTCACTTATTCCAACAACTACTTTAGTAGCTCATAATAGTACTTATCCTATTGAGTATGTTATATTAATTTTTTTGTATTGGTTATTGCTACTCATTGCTCAAATTTTGTTGCCATCGGTACTCTTAACGCGAGAAACCAAATGGCAGTCTAAAATTTGGTCCAATATGCTTACTGTTATTCTATCTCTAACCGTCATATTTATTTCATGGTATTATACTGGTTTTAGATTTCATTTTGGTTTGATGGATGTTTATGACGTTCGAACTGAAGCAAGAGAGTATGACATACCTTTTATCTTGGGTTATTTGAGTACGTTCTCGGATAATCTTCTGCCCATACTCTTGGTTTACTATATGAGTAGAAAAAGTTGGTTATTGTCAGCCTTTATTGCCTTAATCATCTTTTTAAATTTTGGCATTACTGCCACAAAGCAAATTTTGTTTTTGTTGTTCTTAGCAATTGCTGGGTTTTATTTTATCAAATCACTAAGATTTTCAAAATATTTTATCTGGTTGTTCTCTTTGTTAACTGTTGTTTGTATTGTAGAATATATATTACTCTCAACTTTTGCCATCTCGATATTTTCATTGTACAGGGTGATGTTCATTCCTGCCAAGCTTCACCATGTTTATTATGATTTCTTTTCTAGGAATGAGCTTGATTATTTTAGACAATCGGCATTGAAATGGTTATTGGAGTCTCCTTACAAGGAAAATATTGGGTTTATTATGGGTTATCAAGATATTGGACAATGGACAGCAAGAGCAAATAATGGATTATTTACAGATGCATATATGAATTTTGGTGCAATTGGAGTTTTTTATTTCCCGCTGATCTTGATTTTTATTGTTAAGCTAATTGAAGGGGCTTCAAAAGGGTTAAATGAAAGGATACTTTTTATAGTTACTTCGAGTGTGAGTTTTGTGCTTTTGGGTATTCCATTTACTACGGCACTGTTTTCATCGGGTGTATTGTTGTTAATCATATTTCTCAGCTTCTTGCCGCGTAATGAATTAGTAAATGCTTAAGAATAAATAAGGGTATGGTAAAGGTTTGTCACGTAATTAGCGGCTATCATAGAACAGATGCAAGGGTTTTTCAAAGACAATGCAAGTCATTGAAAAATGCAGAATTTGAAGTAAGCTTGTTAACCAATGATGGACAGCCTGAAGAAACAATTGATGGCATAAAGGTGTATCATACAAAAAGTTATTGGCCGAGTCGAATCAAGGTGTTGTTATTCGCGAAAAAACAATTTCTAAGCGCGGCCTTGGAAATAGATGCTGATATCTATCAAATGCATTCTCCTGAGTTAATATCTCTAGGTACTGAATTGCAAAAGAGGGGAAAGAAAGTAGTTTATGATGCTCATGAAGATCTTCCAAGACATATTATGGAAAAAGAATGGCTTCCTGAGTTATTTAGAAAGCCTATTTCATGGATCGCCGAAAGATTCATGAATAATCACCTTTCAAAGTATGATGCAATTGTAAGTCCACATACACATGTTGTTCAGTATCTGTCTAAAATCAACAAAAATGTAGTGCTTATTGCCAATTTTCCCATAGTTGTTAGTGATTATCCATTTTCAGAAGAAGACTATTTAAAGAGAGAAAAGATTATGTGTTATACTGGGACTGTTTACAGTTACAGTAATCAAGAGGTCATTATTGATGCAATAGCTAAAGTCAATGGCATTAGATATGAAATTGCTGGTTATATTGATCCCATTCATCTTGATTCATTGTCAAAACACCCTTCATTTGATAAAGTCAATTTCTTAGGTCGTATTCCATGGGCACAAATGCAAAGCTTTTACCACAAGACAATTATGGGTATTGTGGTCTATGATTATAAGTTGAATTTGGGGTATAAGTTAGGCTCCTATGGTACCAATAAAATATTTGAGTATATGGAGACAGGGCTTCCTTTCATATGCACTGACTACATACTATGGAAAGAAATTGTTGATCAACATAAGTGTGGTATCTGTGTAGAGCCAGGAAATCTTGAACAAATTAAAAATGCTATCTCTTATTTGCTTGATAATCCTAAAGTTGCTTTTGAAATGGGACAAAATGGAAGAAGAGCGGTTAAGGATAAATTCAATTGGCACTCACAAGAAATTGTATATGTAGACATGTTCAATAAACTAACAAAGTAAATAGGATAAATTTCATTCATGAAAATTCAAATTCCCGAAAATCTCAGCTTCATAAAAAAGCATTTCTCTGGACCTAATCAGTATCTCGTAAAATTAGGTGGATTTAAAGATGGGGGTTATGTAGCTGATTATTTTTCTCTCATTAAATCAAAAGTATTGATATCAGGTGGAGTTGGAAGTAACGTTCGCTTTGAGTCCGATTTTTACGACATCAACCAAAGTATCAAAATTGTTTTAGTTGATCCTACGGTATCTGTAATTCGGATGATTGTTCGTGGGTTTTATCATTTTGCTAAAAAGGGACAAAGTGGTTTTCGTAGTTTGAGTGAAGTGATGAATTATTTCTTTCTCATTCAATATGCTAAATTGATTAAAAAGTACCTCGGAACATCATTTGGGGTAAATGAGTTATTGGCTGAGATGAAGCTGAACTTAAGTGAAACTGATGTTTTTATAAAATTAGATATTGAAGGGGCTGAATATGATTTATTGAACAATATTGTTCAAATAAAACAAAATTTGACTGGGGTTTGTATTGAATTTCATGACCTACATCATGCTGGGAATAGAGATAAATTGATGAATTTCCTTGACGAATTAAACTTCATTATTGTTCATGTTAGTGTAAATGAAGTTTGTGTTACAAATGGCAGTTATCCATCGGTACTTGAGATTTCTCTAGTTCCAAAAACGACAGTAGGAGAGAATGGTCAAAATCTTGAAGCAGATGAATTATATCTTCAAGCGTCTAATACTTTAGATCATGAACTTATTTACATGCAACGATGAAAAAAAGTATTGCATTTGTAATAGTTTCTTGTGACCGATACAGTGACCTTTGGCCGGGGTTCTTCAAAACATTTTATAAATATTGGCCTGATTGTCCTTTGGATGTTTTTTTAGTGTCAAATTTTATTCCTTTCAACGATTCAAGAGTAAATTCAATTCTAATAGGAGAAGATAAAGATTATGCTACCAATTTGAGAATTGCTATTTCGCAAATTAATCATCCATGGATTTTATTATGGCTGGAGGATTGTATGTTTTCTGAAAATATTGATAATCAAATTGCATGTAGTTTATTAAACACTGCGATAGCAACAGAGAATTTAGGCTATCTAAAGCTGTCTAATGATTACCCTGCTGCGTATGATTGCGAATCGAAATCCTTTTTTGGTCCCATACCCAAAGGAGTAAAATACAGATCTGCAATTGGAATGTCTTTATACCGAAAAGATGTACTCTTTAAATTACTTGAACCTGGAAAGAATGCATGGGAAGTTGATAAGAGTGATATCTCAGATAGTTTTTCTGAAGATTTTTATGCTTTATCGACAAAGTATGTAACACAACCAATCTTCCCTTATCTCAATACCGTCATTAAAGGAAAGTGGTACATACCTGCCATAAAATTCTTAACAAAAGAAGGACTTCATGATATGATTCCTGTTAGAAAAACACAAACTATTAAAGAGTATCTATACATTAAAATCTTCTGGTTTTGGTTTTTTATACTTCGTACTTTCAAGATTCATTGGTACAATAAATCGTAAACCTGTAATGGACAGTCCGCGTATAATTCATTTGCCTAAGATTGAAGATGACAGAGGAAATTTGTCCTTTTTCGAAAATTCGAATCAAATACCTTTTGAAATCAAACGAACCTATTGGATTTATGATGTGCCAGGTGGATGTGATAGGGGCGGTCATGCTTTTAAGCAACAGGAAGAGTTTATCATTGCTTTGTCTGGCAGCTTTGATGTAGTTATCAAAGATGGGGTAAATCAAAATGTATTTTCATTGAACCGCTCGTATTATGGTTTATTTATTCCAGCAGGACTATGGCGTCAAATGGAAAATTTTTCTACAAATTCACTTGCGCTTGTTGTAAGTTCTACAAATTACGATTCAGAAGATTATATCAGAGATTTTGATGATTTTGTCAAATATAAAAAATCATGAAAGAGTCAACGGTTGATCAATGTCATATAATTGAACTTAATAAAGTGCATAACAGGGCAGGAAACCTGACAGTTGTTCAGAATCATGATGCTATTCCCTTTTCAACTGAACGTATCTATTACTTGTATGATGTTCCAAGTGATGCTGAACGAGGAGGTCATGGTCACATTGCTTTATACCAACTCATCATAGCTGCTAGTGGAAGCTTTACCATAACCTTAAATGATGGTAACACTACTAAGTCATTTATGTTAAATAATCCCAATAAGGGATTGTTGGTTGTACCTGGAATATGGCGTGAATTAAGTGAATTCTCTTCTGGTTCGGTCTGTCTAGTGCTTGCATCCATGACGTATTCTGCTGCTGATTATATTAGAGATTACAAAGAGTTTTTAAGCTATAAAAAATGATACATGCTTTATCTGATTGCCAATGCAGCAATATTCCTGCTTCAACAAATATTTGGCAATATGTAGTTGTTTTACCAAAAGCAACAATTGGTGAAAATTGCAATATTTGTGCGCATTGTTTCATAGAAAATGATGTTGTTGTGGGTAACAACGTAACTGTTAAGTGTGGTGTTTATCTGTGGGATGGTATTGTACTTGAGGATAATGTACAAATTGGACCCAATGTTACGTTCACCAATGACAAGTACCCTCGCGCTAAACAATCATTTGAATTGAAACGCACCACTGTGAAAAAAAATGCATCCATAGGCGCTGCAAGTGTAATACTTGGAGGTGTTACCATAGGTGAAAATGCATTAATTGGTGCTGGAAGTGTGGTGACCAAAGATGTTCCTGCCAATGAATTATGGCTTGGCAACCCAGCAAAATTTATCAGAAAAATAGATTTTTAAATCATGATCCCTTTTTTAAGTTTAAAAGATATCAATCAGCCGCGTTCAACCGAGATCATGCAGGCTATTGAAAAAGTGGTTGCATCTGGATGGTATTTACATGGGGCATTCACCAAACAGTTTGAAGAAAATTATGCCAAATATATCGGGGTAGATCACGCTATAGGTGTAGCAAACGGACTAGACGCCCTTCGTCTTATTTTACGGGCCTACATGGAAATGGGTTTTATGAAGGAAGGGGATGAAATCATTGTCCCAGCTAATACTTATATAGCATCTGTTTTGGCTATAACAGAAAATAAGCTGACTCCTATTTTTGTAGAACCTGATGCTGCTACTTTTCAAATTGATTCGAATAAGATTGAGCAAGCCATTACTGCAAAAACAAAGGCTATTATGATAGTTCATTTGTATGGTCGCTGTGCCTACAATGATCAAATTAATGAGTTGACTAAACAATACAACTTAAAATTAATCGAAGACAATGCTCAAGCACATGGCTGCTATTACAATGGGTTTGTTAAACCCATGATGACCGGGTCGATTGGAGATGCAGCTGGGCATAGTTTTTATCCAGGAAAGAATCTAGGTGCAATGGGGGATGCAGGTGCTGTAACCACAAGAGATCCGGAGTTGGCACAACTTATCAGGGCCATAGCCAATTATGGATCATCAGTTAAATATGTATGCGACTACAAAGGATTGAATAGCAGGTTGGACGAAATTCAAGCTGCAATATTGGATGTGAAACTGAAATACTTGGATGAAGAAATTGATGCAAGAAGGGCTGTAGCAAAACGTTACATGAATGAAATTACGAATGATAAAATTTTTATTCCAGCTTTAACCGATTGGCGCAGTCATGTATTTCATCTCTTCCCTGTTTTGGTGGAAAAACGTGATGAATTGCAGCAGTACTTGACCGCTCATGAAATTCAGACTTTAATCCATTATCCTATTCCTCCTCACAAGCAGAAGTGTTATAGCGAATATGGAAGTAATGTTTATCCGATTACTGAAAAAATACATGCACAAGAACTAAGCCTTCCTATGAGTCCTGTTTTAAAGGAAGCAGAAGTTTCAAAAATTATTGAGGTTCTTAATAAATGGTAAGAACCAAAACAATCTGGTTAATTAACCACGCTGCCATGCCTCCGCAATACGAGGTGAGGATACAAACACTTAAGCGTGCTGAATACCTGAGAAAAGAAGGCTATAAAGTATATGTGATTGGTGGAAGTTTCTTGCACAACACCAACATCAATCTAATTAAAGATAACACACCCTATTTACTTTCTGAGTATGAGGGGGGGCATCAATTCATTCATATTCGCACAAGAAGCTATTCATCAAATGGCTTGGCTAGAATGCTGAATCTCTTGGAATTTTTTGTTCGGTTGTGGTGGCATGCTAGAAAATTTGAACGTCCAGATTATATATCCCATATAGCAGCTGTCCCTTTTGGGAACATTACTTACTTTGTTGCAAAAAAATTAAAAGCAAAATTCATAGTAGATGTAGTCGATCTATGGCCAGAATCTTTTGTAGCATACGGCTTGGTAGCTAAAAAAAATATTTTACTTAAATTATCTTACCTGGCTGAGTATTGGCTTTACAAAAAAGCAGATTTGTTGATTTTCTCCATGGAAGGGGGGAAAGATTATATCAAGGAAAAGGGCTGGTCTTTTGAACAAGGGGGTAAAATTGATCTCAATAAGATTCATTATATCAATAATGGAGTTGATCTTAAAGATTTTGAATACAATAAAGAGCATTTTAAGATCGAGGATGCCGATCTTGAAAATGATCAGCTGTTTCGTGTTGTTTATGTTGGCTCAATTCGACTAGCCAATAATCTGCAACAACTTATTGATGCCGCTAACTTGTTGAAAGAACATACAAAAATTCTTTTTCTAATTTATGGCGATGGGGAAGACAGGAACAGTTTAGAAGAGTGGTGCAAGTTAAATGGACTCACCAATGTTCGATTCAAACAGAAGTGGGTTGAATTGAAGTATATACCTTATATATTGAGCAAAAGTTCACTGAATATTTTGAATTATAAGAACAGTGCAATTCTTAGGTTCGGCGGAAGCCAAAGTAAATCCTTTCAATACATGGCCAGTGGAAAGCCAATTTGTGCAAATGTGCAAATGAACTATTGTCCAATAAAAAAATTCAATCTTGGTATCGCACAAAATTTTGAAAGCTCTTCTGCTTATGCAAATGCCATCCTTTCTATTTATAATTTAAATAAAGAGGAATATAGCCTTTTGTGTCAAAATGCAGCCGAGGCAGCTAAGCATTACGACTACAAAGTGCTTACCAACAAATTTGTTGCAGCGTTACAAACAATTTAGTTAGATCATGGATTTTAGTTCTCAGCGTATTGTGATAATTGATTACGGAATGGGCAATGTGGGGTCCATCAATAATATGCTCAAGTATTTGGGGGCAAGAGCAGTGATAAGTGCTGATCATGATGTAATCAAAACAGCAGATAAGTTAATCTTACCAGGTGTTGGTCATTTTGATCGTGCAATGGATAATATCAGCACTAAGAAGTTGTTGGAGGTACTATCCGAAATGGCATTAGTAAAACGAGTTCCATTTTTGGGTATTTGCTTGGGGATGCAATTGATGTGTAACTCAAGTGAAGAAGGAAGTGCAAAGGGTTTAGGTTTTGTAGATGCAGCAGTCAAGAAATTCAATTTCTCTGATAATAAAGAATTGAAAATCCCGCACATGGGATGGAATTATATTAAGCCGAATAAAACTTCTAATCTTTTGATTGGATTAGAGGAGAATTCAAGATTTTATTTTGTCCATTCTTATTTTGTAGATTGTGTAAATCCGGAGGACAAGCTAACAACTACACAATATGGGCATGATTTTGTTTCTGCTTTTGAACACAATAATTTGATTGGGGTGCAATTTCATCCTGAAAAAAGTCATCGTTTTGGTATATCCTTATTTAAAAACTTTCTCAGTTCTTATTGATGCTACGTAGAAGAATCATACCAGCTTTGTTGATGCGTGATGGAGGATTGGTGAAAACTGAAAAATTTTCAAAAGAGCGCTATATAGGTGACCCAATAAACGCAGTGAAAATATTTAATGAAAAAGAAGTAGATGAACTTTGTCTGTTAGATATCGGTGCCACCACAGAAGGAAGAAGTCCCGCTTATGAGCAAATCAATGAAATAGTTTCCGAAGCCTTTATGCCAATTGGCTATGGGGGAGGAATTAACTCCATGGCACATGTAGAGCAATTGTTTAAAATCGGCGTGGAAAAAGTCATCATGAATACCGCAGCTTTTGAAAATGAGAATCTTGTAAAAGAAGCTGCAAGTGTTTTTGGAAACCAGAGTATTGTGGTATCCATTGATATTAAAAAAGATATCTGGGGTCAGTATCGTATCTATACCCGTTCAGGAAAGTCAAAACATAAGATTGATATTATTACAGCAGTCAAAAAAATGCAAGATCTGGGTGCTGGTGAAATCATTTTGAATAATATAGACAGAGATGGAACAATGCAAGGATATGATTTAGATCCTATCAATAAAGTAGCAAAGGTTATTGATGTGCCATTAGTTGCTTTGGGCGGTGCTTCATCATTAAATGATCTAATTGCGGCAATTCAAAATGGGGCAACTGCTGTTGCAGCTGGTTCTATGTTTGTTTTTCAAGGGGTTCATAAGGCTGTTTTAATAAGCTATATTACCGCAGATCAATTAGAGCATAGTCTTCATTCTAATAAATAAGAATTTAATGAGTACAGTAAAAATTTGTAGCAAGTGTGTAATGGATACAACAGCATCTGAAATTGTTTTTGATCAAGATGGTGTATGTAGTTTTTGTCATCATTACGATAATAATTTGGTTAAAGATGTATTTTCTGATAAGGATGGTGAGGAACGCATTGAAAAGTTGATTGAACAAATCAAAGAAAAAGGTAAAAATAGAAAGTATGATTGTCTGATTGGAATCAGTGGAGGAGTGGATAGTTCTTATGTAGCCTATTTGGTGAAGAAGAAATACGGACTTCGTGTGTTTGCTGTTCACTTAGATAATGGCTGGAACTCAGAACTTGCAGTTGCCAACGTAGAACAAATTCTAAAACGTTTAGACATCGACTTATATACTTATGTGTTAGATTGGAAAGAGTTTAGGGATATACAAATATCATTTCTTAAATCTGGTATTTCAAATATTGAAATTCCAACCGACCATGCCATTTGGGCGTTGCTGATTAAAACAGCTGCAAAAATGAACATACCTTACATTATTGCAGGTAATAATGTGGTGACTGAATCCATCATGCCTGAATCTTGGTTATATGGTTCCAAGGATTCAAAACTTATTAAGGCGATACATAATAAATTTGGTAAGGTTAAAATGAAAACTTATCCAAGATTAACGACCCTTGATTATGTAAAGTACTTATTGTTAAGAGGGATCAGGTGGGTTCCAATTTTGAACTATATACCATATGTGAAGGCTGATGCAAAAAAACTTTTAATTGATGAATTGGGATGGAGAGACTATGGGGGAAAACATTATGAGTCAATCTTTACAAGATTTTTTCATGCTTATTACTTACCGACTAAATTCGGATATGATCTAAGAAAGTCATATTTATCAGCACTCATTTGTTCAGGTCAAATTACACGTGATGAAGCATTAGCGGAATTGCAAAATCCACCAGCTAGTCAAGAAATGCTCACCAATGATAGAGAATATGTGATGAAGAAACTTGGTTTAAGTCAGCAAGAATTTGAAGCAATTGTAAATGCGCCCAATAAAACCTACATGGACTATCCAAACACAGACAGTATGTGGCGTAGGTTCAGTAAAATTATCAGGGTAGCAAGAAATTACATTACACGCGTAGATTAATTTTATAATATTCAATTGTATACTTTAGAGAAGCTAGGTAAAGAATCAATTGCAACAGTTGCTAAAATTCATATAGCAGCGTTTCCAAATTTCTTTCTGACTTCTTTAGGCTATAAAGTACTTTGTGTTTTTTATGATTCTTTGATAAAAGATAAAGCGACTATAGCTTCGGCAGTTTTTGCTGAAAGTAAAATTGTTGGATTTTTTGTAGCTTCCACCCAGCCAGCTGGTCTTTATTCTAGGGTATTTAAAAAACATTTCTTTGCTTTTCTATTTCCGCTCTTGTTGGCATTTTTAAAGCGACCTGTCTTGTTGAAGCGCATGCTCATCTCTTTTGGTTCACAAAAATCGCATACCACACCAGTGGGCTGCCACGCCGCTTTGCTTTCCATTTGTGTTGATCCATCATTTTCAGGAAAAGGGTTAGGTTCATCCATGTTGCATCATCTGGAAGATGAATTACGTAAATGCGGACAAAAAGGTTACTATTTAACTACTGATGCTGATAAGAACGAGAGCACTAATCAGTTTTATTTGAAAAATGGATTTGATTTATTTGACTCATTTCAACAGGGAATTAGAAAAATGAATCTTTATTCAAAACAACTCGCATGAAAATACCATTTTCACCTCCAATCATCAATGAAGGAGTTATTAATGAAGTAAATGATACGCTAACATCTGGCTGGATAACCTCTGGTCCAAAAGTAAAAGCCCTGGAATCACTTCTGGCTGAGCAAATCAAAACAAGTCATGTTGTTTGTGTAAACTCATGGTCTTCTGGTGCTATGTTGCTGCTTAAATGGTTGGGTATAGGACCCGGGGATGAAGTAATCGTTCCGGCTTATACTTATTGTGCAACAGCATTAAGTGTCATTCATTGCGGAGCCACACCTGTTATAGTTGATGTAAAAGATGATTTCACTATTGATCCAATAAAAGTGGGGGATGCCATTACCGAAAAGACAAAAGCAATTTTTGCAGTCGACTTCGGTGGCCTGATGTGTGATTACGATGCTATTTATGCAGTAATCAATCAAAAGAAAGCAGCAGGGGTCAAGTTTCATGCTAGTTCAGAAAAATTGGCACATTACAGCAGACCACTCTTGCTGAGTGATGCTGCACATTCTATTGGTGCAAGCTATAAAGGGAAGAAATCTGGTACTGCTGCTGATTTCACTATTTTTTCTTTGCATGCAGTAAAAAATATTACAACCGCAGAAGGCGGAGCCATCAGTTTCAACTTGCCTGACACACTAGATGCAGAAGCTGTCTACAAGGAAATGAAACTATGGAGTCTAAACGGACAAACTAAAGATGCATTTTCAAAAACCAATGGCGGTGGCTGGCGCTATGATATTTTATTTCCTGGATTAAAAGTGAATATGCCTGATGTATGTGCCGCAATTGGTTTGGCACAACTCCGTGAATATGAAATTGTGCATATTCATGAAAGAAAGAGAGTCGCAGAACGTTACCGCGACTATTTTAACTCAATGAATTGGTCATTGTTACCTGTATTACAAGATGAAAACAGGAAAAGCTGCTATCATTTGTTTGCTTTGCGTATTCAAGGGATAACCGAGGCGCAACGTGATGCTATTATTGATGAAATAATGGCTACTGGGGTATCAGTCAATGTGCATTTTCTCCCACTTCCTATGTTGACTGCCTTCAAAAATTTAGGATTTAATATAGAGGAATATCCCAAAGCCTATGAAATGTATGCTAATGAAATTTCTCTACCCATCTACCCTCAATTGACCGATGAGCAAGTTGATCATATTTGTTCAACTGTTACTGCTGCATACAACAAAATTGTAATGCATGCTTAAGCGTATCTTTGATATACTATTTTCGGTAGTTGGACTTTTGTTGGTTGCTCCTTTGTTCATAGTGCTTGGACTACTGGTTAAACTTACATCAAACGGCCCCGTTTTCTATACACAAAAAAGAATAGGGATCAATGGCAAGGAATTCAATCTGTTGAAATTTAGAACCATGTTTGTAGGTTCAGATAAAAAAGGGTTGCTCACTGTTGGTGCAAAAGATGCAAGGATAACCCCAGTTGGTTTGTTTCTCAGGAAATACAAATTGGATGAATTGCCTCAATTGATTAATGTGTTCAATGGCACCATGAGTTTCGTGGGGCCAAGACCAGAGGTTGAAAAATATGTAAAACTCTATACTCCAAAACAAAGTGAGATTTTAAAGGTGCGTCCTGGGATAACTGATTTTTCATCTATTTATTTTCGAAATGAAAGTGAATTATTGTCTTTGAGTGCTGATCCTGAATCATTCTATATCCAAAGGGTTATGCCTCAAAAAATCCGTCTAAACAATGTGTATATCAGAAACCAATCATTGCGCTTGGACGTACTTATCATTCTAAAAACGCTACTTAATATATTCAAGTAAATTAGTAATCTATTCAATTACCAGTAATCTGTCAACAATGTTTTCATTAAACACCCCATATCTCAAAAAAGGAGTTGTATTCCTTTTTTGTATTATTGCGCTTAACGTAAATAGTCAGGATATTTTACAACTTAAAAATTTTAACAATTTTAAAGTTGAACTATTGTCTGATGCCGATATACTCAAAATAAAACAACAGCTGTCCACCCAAGGGGTCACAATCGATCAAGTGCGTTCTGTCTTGGTTAATAGGGGGATGTCTTATGCTGAATTTTCTAAATTAAAATCACGATTGCAGTCCACAAGCAGTACTAGAAATTCATCAACGGCTAAGTATAAATACAATGGTAAGGAAATAAATGGCAAAGGATTGAACGATCAAAAGTCTATTGGTGATAAAAGTCAGGCTATTTATGGCAGTTCAACAAAGGACTCTCTTGCCTTATTAAACCAAGATAGGTTGTTTACACCATTAATTGATCCTAAGATATTTGGTGCTGAATTATTCAATAGAACAGAAATTTTTGACCCTGCTTTTGAAGGTGATGTTTATCATATGGCTACTCCGGTAAATTATGAATTAGGACCTGGTGATTGGGTTGAGTTGGTGGTATTCGGACAACAAGAATATGCTGATCAGTTAGAAATTACGCGTGAAGGTGCTATCAATGTCGAAAGTGTAGGTTTGGTCAAAATTGGAGGTATGAGCGTTGAAGCTGCTATGGTGAAATTAAAATCTGCTATGGCAAGGGCTTATCCAACACTCACATCTGGCTCTTCAAAGCTAAGTTTGACTCTCAGTGAAATAAGAACAATCCATGTTACAATTGTTGGTGCCAATAAATCAGGTACGCTAGATATACCGTCTTTGTATGGTGTTTATGGTGCACTTTCTAAAGCTGGGGGGCCAACCAACAAGGGTTCCTTCAGGAATATTGAATTGGTGCGCAACAATAAAATAGTTCATAAAATTGACCTATACAAGTTGTTAGCTAAGGGTGACCAGACTGATAACGTTCGTTTAAAAGACAATGATGTAATCAGAATTCCAGCTTATCAAAATCGAGTAGAATTAAGCGGACAAGTAAAGCGTCCTGGACTCTATGAAGTTTTGCCTAATGAGTCTTTTGCAGATATTCTTGCCTTTGCAGGTGGTTTTGATGATACAGCCTATACCGCATCGGTGAAGGTGATCAGAAAAAATGAACGCGAACGTGAAGTGAAGGATGTAACCGCTAATGCATTTGCTTCATTTAAACCTTCAACAGGTGATCAATTTGTGGTATCAAGAATCTTAGAGAGATTCAAAAACCGTATCAAGTTATCAGGAGCTGTATTTCGTCCTGATATCTATGAGTTCATGCAAGGTATGCGTGTTGCTGATCTCATAGCGAAAGCAGATGGTGTTACAGAAGATGCTTTTTTGGAAAGAGCTCTTTTAGTAAGACAAAGAGAAGACATGACACGGGAAATCAAGTCCATCAATTTATCTAAAGCTTTACAACAAGACCCTATACATAATCTTGAACTGAGGAAAGAAGACGAATTGATGGTAAGTTCGATACTTGATTTAAAAGATAGCTTAAGGGTTACGCTTCAAGGTGAAGTGCATGTGCCAGGTGAATACCATTATATTGAGGGAATGACTTTAAAGGGTTTGATATTACAGGCTGGCGGTTTTACTGATGCCTCATCTGCTAATATCGAAGTAGCTCACTTGATTTCAAGGGATGTAGTAGCTGATAATGATTTGCGTTCAAGTATTATAGAAAATATTCAACTAACTGATACACTCACATTAAGTGAATTGGATGTACAATTAAAACCTTATGATGTGGTGACTGTTAGGAAGAAACCTGCTTACAATAAGGTAGAGTCGGTGTTGGTAGTTGGGCAAGTACAATTCCCTGGTCCCTATGCTTTGAATACGGCTAATGAACGTGTTAGTGATTTGTATAAGCGAGTAGGTGGACTGTTGCCAACTGCAAACTTAAATGGGGCTTATCTAAAGCGATTCAAAAGTGATGATGAACGTAAACGTGTTGCAGAAGATGCACGTCGCCTACAATCTTTATTTTCTGATTCTGCTTCAAGAATTATTAAGGATGTAGAAAAGGAATACGACAAGATTCCTTTGGACATGAATATGATTTTAAAAAATCCTGGATCAACGGAAGATGTAGTCTTGAAATCTAGAGATGAATTGATCATCCCAAAAATTGATAATCAAGTCAGGGTGAGTGGATCTGTATTGCAATCGACGCAGATCCCTTACGTTGCTGGTAAAAGTTTCAAGTCTTATATTTCATCAGCTGGCGGATTTTCAAGAGATGCCTGGAGACGAAGTGCTTATATTGTTTACGCAAACGGTAGGGCTGCTACTACTAAGAAATTCTTGGTATTTAAACATTACCCACGTGTAAATCCGGGAGCAGAAATTATTGTACCTCAAGAACCACCAGCCAAATCAAAAATTTCGGCAACAGAATTCATTGGCATATCAAGTGCAATTGCATCGCTAGCAGGTGTTGTTATTGCCTTACTTAGGTTATAAATGAACTTAACGCGTATTTTATTGATCATCTGTTTGGGTTGTATCCAAATCAATGGCTTTGGACAATCTGTGCCCATGATTCCATTTTCATTTGATGCAGATCTGCGTGTTTTGAATTTGGAGCATAAATTGGGAACTAATCATTCTCTTACTTTAAAACCAATTGTGCTTGGTTCAAAATATTCAACAGATTCATTGTACCAAGATATTGCTTTAGAAGGTGAGAGGCCTTTTAGAGAATTACATGCGGATTTTTTCAATGGACATGGAAAGATTGCTTTGTTACCCTTTCGATCCATCACCAAACATACCAGCCATCATCCATTTGGATGGTCGGATGGGAGTTTGATGTTGGTTAACGGCCTTCAACAGTATATAAATGCGGGTTTTTATGCTAAGCTCGGACCACTAACTATACAGCTAGCTCCTGAACTACTCTATGCCCAAAATACAAAGTATGACTTCAATGATTGGTGGGGAGATAAAAACCCAATTCCCAATCAAAGGAAAATTCTACCTGGGCAATCTAAAATTGCTTTAAACATCAATGCATTTTCAGCGGGATTATCCACAGAAAATATCTGGTGGGGAGCTGGTCAGTTTACTTCTCTAATGATGACGAATAATGCAGGGGGATTTCCGCACCTTACTTTTAATTCAAACCGACCTTTCAAGACTTTTGCAGGAAAATTTGAATGGCAAGTCATTGGTGGTATTTTAGATGATAATGATGATAAGCCCAATGAAATATGGGATGGAAGAAGCTTTAATGAGTTTTATCCTATAAAAAGATCTAATGGCGATTACAAGAAATACATCAATGGAATCAATGTTGCGTTCACGCCAAAATTTCTTTCTACACTAACAGTTGGATTTAACCGCGTGTTTATATCAGGATACGAGGGATTAAAGAACAGAGTGGTCCCAACAATTGGTGCGTTTCGATCATATTTACCCATTTTTGATGGTGTTTTCAAAGAAGAACGAAACAGTTTTGAAGATAGCTTGCAGTGGAACCAGTTGATTTCCTTTTATGCACGGTTAGAATTGAAAAAAATCAATGCAGAAATCTATGCAGAATATGGATGGAATGACCATAAATTCAATGTCAGAGATTTCATGATGTCTCTTAATCACTCTGCTGCTTTTTTAATTGGATTTAAAAAGCTGGTGAAGCTTACTCCTCAAAAAACATTGGACTTGTCAGTTGAGTATAACCAATTGTCGCAGTCGCCAGATTACCTGGTTAGAGATGCAGGCACCTGGTATCCGCATACTTATTTAGGTGACATGACACACCAAGGTCAGACCTTGGGTGCTGGTGTGGGTTTGGGTGCTGATCTGTTTACTCTGTCTGGTGTAGTACGCAAAGGATATGATCAACTGGGTTTAAAGTTTGAACGTATCAATAGACTCCCCCTGCGTTTTCCTGATAATTGGAATGATTATGCGTTAGGCATCATCATGCGAAAAAAATATAAAAACTTGTTGATTAATCTTAACCTCACTGGTGTTCATTCTAATGGTTACACCTGGGAAAAATCTGCTCAGAGATTCAATTTGGTGAGTATGATGGGGCTGACTTATTTCTGGTAAATGCGTATTGTCTTATTTTTTTTATTCTTCTTTGTCACAAGTCTAACTGCCCAGGAGATTCTTCCTGTAATGAATAATCCTTTGGAAGAAATCTATAGACGAAAACAATTGTTGGGGGATAGTGTAATGCAACAATATCAACCCTCATTTACGGTAAGACCTATCACATTGAGTGATACTATAAGCAGAAGCAAATTCAATTTTAAGTTGCTCCCTTTTCAATACATTCAACAATACAACAGCCACAGATCACTGAATTATGCAGATGGGAGTATGGTCCCTACAAAAGGATGGCAGTTCAATTATTCACTGGGATTCCAAGCGAGTTACAAAGGATTTACAGCTATAATTCGACCTGAATACAATTGGGCAGTTAATTTACCTTCCCCTGGTTTTTCAACTGATCATTTTCCTATTTTATGGAAATACTATTATGAGTGGTTGAATAAAATTGATGTGCCAGAATTTTCAGAAGATAAACCGATTAGAAAAGTTTATGGTGGGCAATCTCGAATACAATACAGTTATAAAGGTGTTGCACTTGGGGTGTCAACAGAAAATTTATGGTGGGGGCCGGGTAGGTTCAATTCACTGCTTATGTCAAACAATGCGCCAGGATTTTTACACTTCACCTTTCATTCTGATAAACCACTTCAAACAAAAATTGGAAATTTTGAGTGGCAGGCTATAACAGGAACTTTACGGCCATCTAATCAACTGCCTCCTGAAACTATGCGTTCATATGGTGGAAGATTTTTACATGTTCCAAAAAACACATACGGTGACCGGATCATAACAGGAGGTGTCTTAACCTGGCAACCTAAATGGTTCAAAGGTTTATACTTGGGATTTGATGGAGTGGGGTACAGGTATAAAAATAGTGCTGGTAATTATGCTAAAATGGGATCTCTCTTCTTTCGTTATGTTATACCAAAAGAGAATTTGGAATTGTATTTCCAATACGGCAGGTATGATAAATTGGCTACACCCATCAATATATTTGGTGATACAATACCCCGTGGATATATAGGAGGATTAAGAAAGCTATTTCCTCTCTCAGCATCATTTAAGAACGATGAATATCTTCAAGTTGGTTTAGAAATAACACAACTTCAAGCACCAAATAAAT